>OGZA01000697.1_pt1 | contig 25297 bp, 17 predicted proteins | sample 1576591 | NCBI WGS metagenome assembly OGZA01 (sample SAMEA3541565, study PRJEB24748) | human gut metagenome | biome: human gut; feature: human-associated habitat; material: faeces | place: China | collected 2012
TCCCCGCCCTCCGTCAAGGCATAGGAGGTGGACATCATGCGGCGGAGATACTGCTCCCGCGTGTAGGACAAATCATTTGGAAAGCGGAATACCTGGAAACGGTGGTTGAAAAACGCTCCAATGCTGTCCGTCAACTTCTCCAGCCCTCCGCTGAATCCATAAAAACACGGACAGTAAAGACGGTGGATATTTCCTTCCTCCCGGACAATGGGACTGTCTTCCACCCTGGAGTTCCAAATCAGGGCTACCTTGCCTCCTCCGAACAGAATACGGCGGCACTCCCTCTTGAACGCGGCGGCGTCAAACCAGTGGAATGACTGCGCCGCCGTCACCAGATCTACTGAAGATCCGGGAAGCCCGGTCCGCTCCGCCGTTCCCGCTACGGAATGAAAACGGGGAAAAGAGGACAGCCGCCTCTCCGCCTCCCTCCGCATGTCATCATTGGGCTCCACGCCATACACGGTCCAGCCGCGCTCCAGCATGGCGCGGGAAAGAATGCCCGTTCCGGAGCCTATATCCGCCAGACGGGGATTCTCCCGGCGGCTCTCCTGCGTCAGAAGCCCAACAACGGAGGCGGGATAATCGGGCCTGCCCTGGGCATAAGCCCGGGCTTTTCCAGTAAATCGGTCAGTATTATTCATTAGTTTTCAGGGTATGGTTTACTCCTTTTCTCCCGCTGTTCCAGCCTCAATGCCGTACCCGGCTCAAGAAAAGCCGCCATGCTGCGGGATCCCGGGAAAAAACTGATTTGCCCGGTGACCGTCATGCAGAAAGGCATGCGGGAAAAATTGCGTTCCTTGCCCCTTCCCCGGCAACATGGGCGGAGCAGTCCCTACAGATGGCTTTACAAGTCTTTCATGAACTCTTAGTATCCGGCTCAGGCCCGCCTTTCCCGGATTGCGTCCTGACTACCAGAAAAAGGAACATCTGCGGGTTCCATTTTTCAGACTGCTCCGCCCATGTTCGGATATTACAGACTCGCCTCCTCCGTCCCCCAGCTTCGCGTGGCTGAAGTGGACTACAATGTCGACCAACTTACGGAGGAATTCCGGAAAGCCGCAGAACAGCAGGCGGCAGCCGTCGTTTTCCCGGAACTGTGCATTACGGGCTATTCCTGCGGAGACCTTTTCTTCCAGCCGAACCTGAGGAAAGCAGCCCTGAACGGCCTGCTCCGCTTTACGGAAGCCACGGAAGGCTCCGGCACGATTGCCGTGGTGGGCCTGCCCTTCCTTCATGAAGACGCTCTGTATAATACGGCGGCGGTAGTGCAGTCCGGCCGCATTCTGGCTCTGGTGCCCAAAACCGTGCTCCCCAACTACCGGGAATTCTATGAAAAACGTCAATTCACCTCCGGCAGGGAATTGGGTACAGGGGTGAAGGAAGTCACAGTCAATGGGATGCATATCCCGTTCGGGACGGAAATCGTTTTTCATGAAGAATCTTCCCCCTTCAGTTTTGGCGTGGAAATATGCGAAGACCTGTGGAGCGTCATTCCCCCCAGTTCCCAACTGGCTCTTCTGGGAGCCAGAGCCATTCTCAACCCTTCCGCAGGAACGGAACTCACCGGTAAGGCCGCATACAGGAGGGAACTGGTCAGACAGCAGAGCGGCAGATGCCTCTGTGCCTATGTCCTTTCCTCCGCAGGTGTGCATGAATCCACCACGGACACCGTATTCGGCGGCCATTCCCTCATTGCGGACAACGGCAGGCCAGCAGCGGAGGGGGAACGGTTCTGCAGGGAAAGCACCCTCATCTTTGCGGACGTGGATTTTGAACGGCTGGAGGCGGCGCGCCTCTCTGAAAGCTCCTTCAATGACAGCAAATCCCTTTTCCCTGCCGGGAATGCCCTGCATCTGGCCCTGCCGGAACAGGTTCCCGGAGCGCCCGGCCTGGAATACGCTTTCAACCCGGCACGGCCCTTTCTGCCTTCTCCGTCCCGCCGCCGGGAACGGTGTGAGGAAATCATCTCCATCCAGACGGCAGGTCTGGCCAAAAGAATGGAACATACCTGCGCGCAACGGCTCGTCATCGGCATCTCCGGCGGGCTGGACTCCACGCTGGCTCTGCTCATCTGCTCCCGCGCCTGCCGGGCGCTGAAGCGGCCGGCCTCGGACATTCTGGCCGTAACGATGCCCGGCTTCGGCACCACGGACAGAACGCATGACAATGCCGTGACCATGTGCCGCCTTCTGGGCGTGGAACTCCGGGAAATCCCCATCTCGGAATGCTGTCTCCGGCACTTTGCCGACATCGGGCACGATCCTGCCGAACGAACCACCACTTATGAAAACGTCCAGGCCCGCGAACGCACGCAAATTCTGATGGATTTGGCCAATAAAACTGGGGGGCTGGTCGTGGGAACAGGGGACTTGTCGGAAATTGCCCTGGGATGGAGCACCTATAATGGGGACCACATGTCCATGTACGCGGTCAACGGCTCCATTCCGAAAACGCTGATACGCTGCCTCATTGAACATATCGCGGAAGGATCATCCCCGGAACTGGCGGCCACCCTCGCGGACATCAACAACACTCCCGTCAGCCCGGAGCTCCTGCCGCCGTCGAACGACGGCACCATTGAACAAAAAACGGAAGACGTGCTTGGACCTTATGACCTGCACGACTTTTTCCTCTTCCACTTCATCAAATACGGTGCGGAACCGGATAAAATCCTGTACCTGGCGGAACATGCCTTCCGCGGCGAATTTCAGCCGGACTTCATCCGCCGCTGCCTCGGCATCTTCATCCGCCGTTTCTTCCGCCAGCAATTCAAGCGCAGCTGCATGCCGGACGGCCCCAAGGTGGGCACCATTTCTCTTTCCCCGCGCGGGGACTGGCGCATGCCTTCCGACGCCTGCGGAACCGTGTGGGAAAAAGCCATCTCACACTACTGAGACCTCCTATCCGGAAAGCCGAGGGGAACGGCTTTTCCCGGACCCCGGTAAGGGAGCCAAAGACCACATCAATGCCCGGGGGCCAGCTTCAGCCCGATAATGCCTATCAGCAGGAAGGATGCCACCAGCATGCGCCAGATATTGGAAGAATCCCCGAACCACAGAATACCAACCAGGAACGTGCCCAACGCGCCAATGCCGGTCCACACCGCATAAGCGGTGCCGATGGGGATGTTCCGCTGGGCAAGCCACAAAAGAAAACCGCTCAGAACCATGCTGAAAACGGAGCAGGCGATGCAGGCGGCGAATTTGCCGGGCCCTGTGCCGGGCGTTTGAGAAAGTTTGAAACCCAGAGGCCATCCGATCTCGCAGAGACCGGCCAACACCAGATAAATCCAGGACATATATTGAAACGGGGAATCACCTTCCGCTCACCGGCCTTCCCAAATGGGAAAAGCTCCAAGGGCAACGGATGCTTCGCAGAATATCTGCCCGGCGTTTCCGATCAAGGCAATAATTTTTTACAAAATTATAAAGAATAGTCTTGCTGTAAGATTTTCAGGATATCCTAGCTCTTGATATTCAGCAAATTGATCTAATGAAAAATCGAGGAAATCAACGAAACAAGATTAGAGTAAATAATTCCGATTTTTTATGAACCCGTATGAAATGGGATACACCCTGTTTCACCGGCTTTGGGAAAATGGTTCTTTCAAACATGGAGTCTACACAAAACATATTTACCATAAGACATATACCTGTTCTTTTTAATTAAAAAACGGTCTTATTTCAAGCCTTCTTGAATATCCTTGAGCCGGGAGCCTCCGCCCTGTGATATTGGTTCCGTTATGGCTATTCATTATTCACTTGCCGCCATCATTCTGACCGGAAGCATGGCTTCCACGGGAATCGCGGCTACTACATGGACAAGCGCCACCCCCGATCTCTCCCCCACATCCCAGTACCTGTGCACCGGATGGTCTTTCTGCCTGGGAGAAGCAGGGTCAAGGCTTATCACGACCAGCACGCCGCATTCCCAGCCAATGGATGCAGAAGTTCGTCTAACATCCATTGATTTCAATTTGAGAGAGGCCAGAAAAAACGGAACAGGCCTGCTCATCGTGCAACATTCAGGCGGTATCCAAACCATTATCGGCAAATCGGACAATACCATTTCTACTGGAAACTATGCTTCCGGAACATGGACTTTTAGCAACGGGCCAATTTTAAATACAGGCACTACTTATTACGCCATGTTTACTGAAACGGATCTGTCCACCATCAGCATAGGAGACTGCTGGGACAACGATTTCTTCTCCATCAACGGTTCCCGGCGTATCGACAATTCCATGGATGACGCAGCCGGAACGGGGCCGTCTGTCAACCAGCTCGCTTTAGTCGGCTCCAATTGGCAAAAGGACTTTATTGCCCGTAACGATAACATGGTTCCCACAGGTCTTCAAATTCATACATCGTCCGTACCGGAACCGGCAAGCGCATTGCTGCTTGCATTTGGCATGGCGCTTCTGCCCTTCAGACGCCGCAAATCTCTCACCCTTTAATCACAACATCCATTTCCCATGAATCTGCACCTATCATCCCTGGCAGCGTTGCTCCTGGCGTCATACCTTCCGGCGCAGGCCACCGTACCGGACCATTCCCCTTCCACAGCGTTCATCCGGAGCGGCCTCCCTGTCGTTGATCTGGATCAATGGACAGAAGCCCAGGTAGTCGTCGACAAGGAAAAAGGAAAATACCTGGGACATCCAACGACGCTATTGCTGAAAGACGGAAAAACCATTCTGTGCGTTTATCCTAAAGGGCACGGCTCCGGGGAAATCATCCTGAAAAAATCCACGGACGGAGGCAAAACATGGAGCGAAAGGCTGCCGGTTCCAGAATCATGGAAAACCAGCAGGGAAGTACCCACACTATATGAAACGGAAGACTCCCGGGGCAAGCGTCGCATTCTGCTTTTCAGCGGCATTCAGGGAGGAAACAAAAACACAGCCCCCAGGAACCGGATGGCGGTCAGTGAAGACAACGGAACAACATGGTCCGAGCTGACTCCCATTCCCAACCAGGCCGGAGGCATTGTTGTCATGAGCGACCTGATTCCTCTAAAAACGGGAAAAGGGCATTATATGGCCTCCTACCATGCCAATGCCCGGGGCAAAGACGGACATGGAGAGTTTCACACCATTGAACAATATGTCACCTTTACGGAAGACGGTGGGCTGACCTGGACCTCCCCCCGGGTCATTTTCCCAGGGACAAGGGACATGCACCTGTGTGAGGGAGGTTTTGTCCGCAGCCCGGACGGAAAAACAATTGCGCTGCTGTTACGGGAAAACAGCAGGCACCATAACTCCCAGATCATGTTTTCCGGAGATGAAGGCAAAACATGGACTCCCCCCAAAGAACTGCCGGCAGCCCTGTGCGGAGACCGCCACCAGATTCTTCCCCTGCCTGACGGAAGACTGCTGGTTCAATTCAGGGATGTTCCCCCGACCAGGAAGAAAGGGCAGGCCGCCAGCCCGACGGAAGGGGACTGGGTGGGATGGATAGGCCGGTGGGAAGACCTGAAAAACGGCACGGAAGGCTCATATAAAATCCGTTTTAAGGACAACCGCAACGGATGGGACTGCGCCTACCCGGCTGCCGAACTATTGCCGGACCATACCCTGGTATGCACTACCTACGGACACTTTGACAAAGGGGAATTGCCATACATCCTCTCCGTCAGATTCAAAATCAGCGACACGGACAGCATGGTCAGGCAATACGCGGGGAACAAGCACCCCAAAATCAAAAATGACACAGGAGCGGGAGAAACCGTTTTTGACCCCAATGATCCGGACTCCGTTAATCGCCTTCTGAAACGTTCCTGAACATCATATTCCTCCATGCTCCCGGAAAACGCGGAACGGGAAAAACACAACCGGCAGAACCGCTTGCCACCAAACACGACCAGAAAGTATGATTCCCCCCATGAATAATACATGCCCCGGGGAAACGGCCCAGTCAAGAACCGTTGCCAAATTAAAGCACCGCCTCCGGTCCGGGCAATTCACAAACGCCATTCCCGGAGAACGGGAACTAAGCAAAGCGCTCGCCGCCGGCAGGGGAACCATACGGAAAGCCCTCGCGCAGCTGCAGGAAGAGGGCTTCATAGCGGCTCCGGATAAAAACAGGGCCAGGAAAATCATCAGGACTTCTACAAGCCCTGTGCAGCCTCTGCCCCTGCTGGAAAAACGCGTTTGCTTCCTCTCCTCCGTTCCCATCCGGGACATCCCCCAAAGCATTTGGGTGGAACTCTACCAACTGGAAAAAGCGCTGCGGATCGAAGGTATGGCGCTTCAGCTGGTTGAAGCCACATGGGCAGAAAAAAACAATCCGGACATGCGGCTGGAAAAACTGGAAACAGAACATCCCGGCTCCTGCTGGATACTCTACCGTACCACGGAAGAAGTACAACTGTGGTTTAAGCGGAAAGGCATCCCCTGCCTGGTCCGGGGAGTTTCCTACCCTTCCTCCAATCTGCCGTATCTGGATACGCATTGGGAAGTGCTGGCCGGTCACGCGGCCGGCTACCTGTACCAGAAAGGACACCGTCGGATCGCGCTCTGCATACCGGATTCCAAGCTGAGAGGCAACAGGCTCATGGAACAGGGATTCCTCTCCTTCCAGGGGGAACATTATACCCCCTATGTCATCCGCATGCCGTCGGATGCCATTAAGGCAGCCCAGGAACTCAACCGAATTGACCTGGCGGATACGGGTATTACCGCCTTAATTTCTACCCGGAGCAGAATGCTGATATCCATCATCTCCTGGGCGGCCACCATGGCTAAAAGCATCCCGGAGGAAATAAGTCTGCTCAGCCTGGTTCATGAACCTTACCTGAACCATATCACTCCTCCCATTACCTCCTACCGCTCCCCTGCAGAAAAAACGACGCGCAGACTTATCCGGATGATTGAAGCCCTGCTGGAACATCGCCGTATCTCCAATAGCCTCATCCTCCCGGAGTTATGCCCAGGCCAATCCATCAGTACGTTGAATTCCCCCCTCCTGCCTTTGAATCCATCAAGCAATAAGGCCTGATCTGCTTTCTTCCATAACGCTCCGCTACGGAAGAAAGCATTCAATCTCCCCCTCCCGGAGACCCCTCCGGAAGGGAAAAACGTATTGCCCGGCTTTCCTCTATTTGAGAACAGGGGCTTTTTTGCCGGGAGCCAGCCCCGCATCCTTCCCGTCCGTCAGCCATTCAATGGTAATGGGAACAAACTTCAGCTTTTTAATATGCTCCTGGTTCTCCTCATAAAGCACCCCGACGATGCCGGGTTCCACCATGGCAAGGCTGGAATAGGCAAAACCGCCCTCGCCCAGCAATTTCTTCACCGGCCAGGTCTTGCCGTTGTCATAGCTCATGGCCACCTGTCCCTTAATGCGCCGGCCCGCGCTGGGCCCGGAAAACAGAATGCGGCTTTTGCCGCCGTAGGCAGGCTGGTCGCTCAGGGAATACGTCATCAGGGAATTTTGGGTACTGTCGCAAAACAGCTCCGGAGCGTCTTCCACCTGTCCCCAGGTCTCCCCGCCATCCTGGGACCACGCAATACGGCGGCAATTGCCTGCGCCCCAATGGCGCGCAACCATCACCACGCCGCCGTTATCCGTTTCCGCAATGGACGTCTCGTTCACCATGCCTTTCATATTGGCAGTCGGCTGGCCCAGCTTCCAGCTCTTGCCGCCGTCATCGCTGTAAATGCAGGAAATCACCCATTTGCCGAACGGCCCTTCATTCATCGGAATCACCAGGCGGCCCTTGTGGGCGCCGCTCTTCAACTGGGTTCCCGCATTCGGGCCGGACGCCATAATATCCACTCCGGAAGGACGCTTGGTCGTCTTCGTAATCTCCTGCGGCTTCGTCCAGGAAGAACCTCCGTTCCTGCTCTGAATCATGAAATTGCGGATGCACTTTTCATCATCCCATCCGTCCGGGATATTGGGCTGCCGCTCCTTGACGCCGGCAGGGTAACGCTGGAACACGACAGTCACGGTTTTGGTTCTGGCGTCATAAACAGGGCACGGATTATTGAACGTGGCGCCATGGGCCTTGGCAATCGCCCGGGGACGGGACCAGGTCTTCCCGCCATTCTTGCTGACGCTCATGATAATATCGTTCTCCCCCTGGTCGGTATTTTTATACCGCCCTTCGGCGAATGCCAGGAGCTGGCCCTTGCCGATACTGAGCAGGGCGGGAATGCGGATGGACGCATAGGGATTGCCCTCCCCGGCGCTGAATACGGTCACAGCCCTGTCCGTAGGGAAACCGGTTTTCTCTTCCTGCCCGAACGCCGGCAATGCCACGGCGCATACGGCACTCATCAAACACTTGAATACGGAATTCATCATCCTCTCCACCTTATTCCATTTTTCCCTTCCGTACAACAACCATGTCATGCATGTGCGCCAAGACCAGAGAAAAAGGGACATAAAGAGAAACACGCGGCAGAAACGCGATACCGCCGCCGGGAAACGCCGGAAGGCTTCGGCCCAAAGCTCAAGCACGGCAGCAGAGAACGTCCTCATCCGGATACGGCAATCCGGAAAAGCGCCCGCCGGAACCGGGAAATATCCGGAAACGTGAATCGGCTGGAAAAAATCCCTGCCTCAATGCCAACGCCATTCCACACATCAACCGCCCGTCCTTTTTCCGGACAAACTGCCTGCCTATTTATTCATCAAGAGAAAAATGGTGAAAGAAGAAGAAAACGGAACCTGTATCTTGTAACATCACGGAACCACCTGCTTCCCGTACTGTCATGAACCGAATCCTTCCATTACTATCCCTGCCCCTGCTGTCGCTCGCAGCGGCATTTGCCGCCAACACGCCGGAACACATCGGCAACGACCTCAAACTGTTCAAAGACTCCTCCTGCACCTCCCTGAAGCCGGATGTCAAAGACACCTCCGCCTTCCAGTCTGACGCGATGAAGGAACTCGCGGCCAAAATCCTGGCGGGCCATTACAAGCCGGACTACCTGTATGCCGAATACCGGGCCCTCCCCTCACCGCGCCAGACGGGGAAAAATCTCAGAATCGGCGACGGATTCAGCAAGTACGACAACATGACGGGCGTCTATCTGGAAAAAGGGCGGCATGTCGTCCTGGTCGGCAAGACGGAGGGGCAGGAAATCAGCCTCCTGCTGCCGAACCTGATGCGCAAGCCGGCCGAAGGAGTGCAGCCCACAAAAGACCCCAACGGCTGGGGATTGCACAAAAAGCAGATTCCGCTCAAGGAAGGAATCAACATCATTGACGTGGAAACGCCCGCCAACGCCTATATCAGCTACTTCACCGAAGACGCCGGCAAGGCGCCGAAAATCCCCGTCCACTTCGTGACCGGCAAAGCCAACGGCTACTTTGACACCACCCGGGGCGACACCAACAAGGACTGGGTTCGCCTGCTTGACCAGGCCGTCTCTCCAATCATGGATGCCCGGGGAAAATCCATCCAGGTTGCCTACCCCGTAGAATTCCTGAAAAAATTCACCAAAGACCGCGGAACCGAACTCATCAACGCCTATGACAAACTCATCGGCATCCAATACCAGCTGATGGGCCTGGATAAATACGGCAAAATCCCGGAAAACCGCGTCCTGGCCCGCGTGAACTTCAACTACTACATGTTCCGCGACGGAGACGGAGTCGCCTACCTTGGAAACGACGGGACAATGCGTATGGTCACCGACCCTGAAAACGTTCTCAAGGGCGATGCCTGCTGGGGATTCTCCCACGAAGTAGGACACGTCATGCAAATGCGCCCGATGACCTGGGGCGGCATGACGGAAGTCAGCAACAACATCTTTTCCCTGCAGGCCGCAGCCAAAACAGGCAATGAAAGCCGCCTGAAGCGCCAGGGCAGCTACGACAAGGCCCGTAAGGAAATCATCGAAGGGGAAATCGCCTACCTGCAATCCAAGGACGTCTTCAACAAGCTGGTTCCCCTGTGGCAGCTCCATCTTTACTTTACCAAAAACGGACACCCCGACTTCTATCCTGACGTCATGGAGTACCTGCGCAACAACGCGGGAAACTACGGAGGAAACGAGACCGTCAAATACCAGTTCGAATTCGTCAAAGCATGCTGTGACGTCACAAAAACCGACCTGACGGACTTCTTTGAGAAATGGGGATTCTTCAAGCCCGGAAAATTCCACATTGGCGACTATGCCCAATACGACTTTAACGTCACCCCCGAAATGGCGGCGGAAACGAAAAAATGGATTGCCGGCAAAGGCTACCCGAAACCTGAAACCGACATCACCGAACTAAGTGAGTAGCGTGATTCGGCAATCCCGACGATTCCCTTTAATCATCAAATATGCTGCAAACGGGTAAGAAAAACAGGAGCCCAAGTTCAATTGTTTTGAAAGCATTTTTGATAATGGAAGATTATTAAGAGGTTAAACTCCCTCACCAAAGGATGGAATCAGCAATGGTTCCATCCTTTTTCATTTTCATGCCTATACGCTTTTCCTACCATACAGGGTACGGCAAACAGCACAGTACCCCATTTGGCAGCCTATCCCTATTTGGTCTCAGCATAAACAGAGAGACTTCCACATGAAGGGAGCTCTTTCTCAAATGATTCGGAAATGTTTTTCCGAAAAATGGAAAACTTTTTCTCCATTGAGAAATGTATCAGGTGAGAAAAGAGGAAAGTCCATTTAGCCCAATGTAAGGCAAAATTATTTTTTGCGACAATTTCTCAGATTTGCAGATGTTAATACCCATCATTCCTTTGAAATCCTTACAAATGATCCTGGCGCTCTTCAGAATAAATTATCCTCCATCGACAAGGAATACAGCGTTCAACTGACCGGAAACTCAACACAATTCTTCTATGGAGATTTTGTACGAAGCCGTTTTTAATTAAACATTTCCTCGTGGTCATTCAATCCAGCTCCACCTCTTAGAATCAAAGGAATCTAGCTCCATTTATTCTAAATAGATTCCTGCGGGAATTATTCAGAAAGGGAGATAATTGGTAAGGAGAACTGGTTACAAATCCGTGCAATCAGTTTTAGGGATATTCAGAATATAATAACCTCGTATAGATGATTCGCCATATACCGTCATCTGCATTTCCCAAAATATGTGTTTCTCAAATGATCTGTACTATGGAATAATAGAGAACAAAAGAAAGCTTATAAAAATAAGCTTAAAATTTAAAAATATATTGTAATGAGCAAGTTATGAAAAATATAATCTCATACAATGTATACTAAAGCTAAAGAGAGAGTTTTCAAATGTATACCGCTGTATATTGTTTTTATAGAAATTCTCCTAAAATTCATAAATATAAGAAATCAAATAAGTTATGAGAAAAACAATCTAATTCAATATATGAATATAATAAATGAACGAATTACCAAACGCATGATTATGTATGACTAGATTTGAGAATTTCCAAGGTCAATTATCTTTGTACGAAGGTATTTTTAATTAAAATAATTAGAAGTAATTAATTATAAAATTATTTCTATAAAAATTATTCAAAATATAGAGGAATATCAATGGAGATAACAGGGAGAATTTAGAGGGATTGAGAGCAAGAACAGTCAGTTATGGACAATCATTCAAAAGAAGAAAATCCTGTGGAACAGATTTTGGAGCCACAATCCTAATCCAGATGATCCCCATGAGTTTGGAGAATGTATGGAGATACAAAAAAGCAAAAAAATACATTTTTATAATTTTTGGAATATTAGATAAAATAAAAATTAAATCTTAGCTTTTATCTCGATTTGATCTCGTTGCTTGTCAATAAACGATTTATAAACTCTATAGAAACTATCTTGAAAAATATTTAAATACTCTATTTGCTGATCCTTTGGTATAGAAAAAAGATAATCTTTACCATCATCCTCTCGCCTATATGATTTAGATATGATAATTTTCAAGTCTGTTTGCTTAAAACTAATATCCACTTCAATGATTATAGGATTTTCTGTATGCTCAAATCGAAATCGCATACTATTAAATACAAAACCATCCTTTGTACAGGATTGCACAAAATCGTTTTCTCGAAGGTGACGTCCGTTTAATATAGCAGAAGAAATTCCAGATAAATGGCCTTGAGTATCAGGATGGCAAATTTCTTCTTTATCAGGATTGTTTGTATCTATGCTTGATATGTCACTTGGCACATAATCAACCGATACATTTGTAATACTATCAAGTGTCCATTCATCAAATTTATAGCTTCCAAAATTGTCAAATAAATCTATTTTATGATTATCTGTTAATTTATCTAAAGTAATTCTATTTATAGAAAATGTTTTATCATCGTCATCATCTTCTGCTATTAGCTTTTCAAGCAAATCGATAAAATTTTTAGAGTCTGATGATGAATCATGCAATATGCTAGCCTTATAGCAACCTTCATCTAAAGGAGTTATATTTACTTTAAGTGATACTTTTTTTGTCTCAATCAAGCTAAGTCTCCCTTTTTGCTTTTTTTCAAAACTATATTCTATTGATAATAAATCTTCTAATAATTTGCAAGATGTTGAACAAGCATCTTGGTGCTTTGCTCCCGATAATTTTAAAAACCTATCAGACAATCGAGCTAAAAAATCGGGAATATCAGGCGAAGTATCATTCAGAACAAGAACTGTTGATTTTAAATTATTCTGCTCACAAACAAGACGCTCTTGTAACTTAGAAGTGAAACATGAACCCAAAAAATAAGGTGTAACTAAATTAGCCAAATCTTGGGGAGAAGCTGCCACTAAAAAAATTCCTTTATCACGTAGAATTTCTCTCAGGTCATTTCCTTTGATAATCCTATCGGAAACTAATTGTGCTAGTTCCTTGTTGGGTACAAATTTTTCTACAGACATAATTAATCAAAAACACTAAATTTAATACTATTCGTTAAAATATTAATATTCATATTGCTCAATATATTGTTATTTGAGTTGTCATTTTTCTGACTTAATATGAATCTGCTTTCATTGTCATTTTGACAATATTGGTATATATCTATTATTCCTCTTTGGTGTACATAAGATTCAAGTTGTAATTGCCGCACCATATCCTTAACGTAAGGGAGCAAGGATGAACTTATTTTATCAAATGAAAAAATAGATTTAATTTCCTGTTCTACTGTTGTTCCTCCAACTTGTATATTTTCTATCCTTGACGTTATTATGAAATCAGAAAAAAGAATCGAAGGTATAAGAGTTGGATTTTTTGACCATTGAGATCCTGCTACACTTGGGTAAACAACAGAAAGTGGATCGCCTCCAATTTCTTTTATTTTTAATAGTGTATTTTTCCATCTATCTAACATGAAAGGCGTGGCCAAATAAATAGGAAAAGGAGTTTTCTTTGCTGGTATTTTTAATTGTTTTATTACAGTTTGTGATTTTATTGGATCGTATTTACCATCTGAATCACAGTAGATAAGCATTCCCCCAACAATCGAACTGCCTTTAAGGTATGGATTTACAACTGATGAATCACGGGAACACTCTATTGTATTTATCAACTCTTCAATCCATGTGTCAACATTCCCCTTTGTAAAGGATTCAAATTGGCGACGTTTACATTCAATTATGATAGCTTCATTCGTATCTGTTATAGGATTATAATAACGACACAATAAATCTATACCATGTGTGCGTTTTTGCTTTGCTTTAATACTTTCATCTTGAGAACTTTTTTTGAATGAACGGTGTGAACTTCGTCGGCAATCTACAGAAATATTTTCGCCTAAGAGCTCCCATCCAAACGATGGAATCAATTTGATAATTGCTGACTCCAACTCTTTTCCAATAATTTGGCTATCTTCACCCATGATTATTAATGTTTAATATTGTAACCAGGTTCTTAATAATTGTAATATCTTGTGGATCTAGGCCTGTTATGAGTACAGAACCATTATCTGATAAAGAAATATTCATAGAGCACCCAGAAATGTCAATAGTAAAAGAAATTTTCGAAATTTTATCTCGGAAATTTCTGATGATCGAATAGGAATTATTGTTATTCGATAAATCTGTTGTGTATGTACCTACAATATCTTCCATAAGTAACATATCCTTTAGTATGAGCTTTCTCACCTTAAAATTAAAATCAACAAGTGAAATTAATGATTTTTCGAAATCAAAAAATATTTGCTTAAATGAATAATTTTTATGTTTTTTAGTTAAATGGCTAATAAATTTGCTGCAAATATTCTTTTTTCCTATGATTATTAATAAATCATCTATTATTTGAAACTTTATTGACTCGGCTTTTTTTATTACTTGGGAATCAAAAGATTTATTTTCAAAATTATATAATGTATATTTTATTGGTTGAATAACTACATATTCTCCAACAACTTGATTATCATTGTCATCATTTATTTCAATGAATTGGTTGTCATCTAAATCCTCGTAAGAAGAAGAGAATTCATTAATAAAATTTTTACTGTTTAATAGAAAAAACGATATTGCGCTCATGAACACTAATTTCTTAAAAAGAATCTCTAACTAGTGAAACAACATGCATAAAAATGCCAAAATTGCCGTAGTATTGCAACCATATTGTTCAAGATATCTCAATTTTCGAATTGAATAACAATTTTCCCAATATTTCCCCATACCCCTATAAACAAAACCCGCAATATACTCATGATGAATATATTGCGGCGAAAAATTGATGGCGGACAGGGAGGGATTCGAACCCTCGGTACCGGTTTGCGGTACACACACTTTCCAGGCGTGCTCATTCGACCACTCTGACACCTGCCCGTTGGAGATTGTGCTAGATAGGAAAGCAGGAGCAGAATAATGGCAGAAGAGAGGTTTGGCAATCTTTTTTTCATCCGGAAGAAATTTTCCCGTCTTCCCCGAGTTTTTTCACGTTTCCGGCAGTTGCTCGAAAAGGATGAAAAGCGCCTCGGCAGCACGAGGAAGTTTTCAATAGGAATAAGCAGAAACGAAGCGTATTTTGAAAAGTTTTGAAAGGACAGGTTTCCGTGGTTCACAAAAATCATCCATGAGGGCATGGCAGATTTCCTCCCTCCCTGCCCTGTTTTTCCCGCAGAGCAAATAAGAATTTTTCTCTTTCTCCACCTTTACGGCTTCCGGGCAATCGGGCAAGGTTCAGGTAAGAACCTCTATTGATAAACTTGCTTCCGTCCGGGCTCCAGGATTGACCGGCAGCCGTTTGAGAAGTTTCAGGAGCGAGACGGGAAGAGAAGACTGAAAGATTCCGGAAGCCCAGGGTTCCGGGAGTTCCGGGAAAACGCGGCAGAAATGGGAATCCACACTGTAAGAAGAGAAGGCAGAACATGCCGTTTCACCGAGTATCATCATTTCCGCGGCTCCGCATTCCTCCCGTCCTCAAAAAAGGCCAAAGGCTTCCGGAATGTCCCGGAAAAGGCGTTTCCCGACCGCACTTCCCCCTTGACGGATGCCCCAAAGACAGGTTTGCTAGTCCTGCGCATGGGAGAGTCCTTTTACACACGCACCACGGAGGCCCCCTCCTCCGCTTTTGATTTGTCCCTCAGACCACCCGCTTTCAGCGAGTTCTGCGGGCAGGAGAAGATTAAGGACCGCCTGATGCTGATGGTGGAAGCCGCCAGACAGCGCGACGACGTGCTGGATCACATCCTGTTGAGCGGTCCCCCGGGCCTGGGGAAGACGACGCTTGCCAATATTATCGCGAATGCCGTCGGCTGCCGCATTCATACGACTTCCGGCCCCCAGATTGAAAAGGCGGGAGACCTGGCCGGCGTGCTGACCAATCTGGAAAAGGGGGATATTCTGTTTATTGACGAGATCCACCGCCTGCACCCGGCCATTGAGGAGTATCTGTACCCGGCCATGGAGGATTTCCGGCTGGATATTATCATCGACCAGGGGCCGAACGCCCGCTCCATCCAGCTCAACCTGCCCAAGTTCACCCTGGTGGGGGCCACTACCCGCGCCGGGATGCTGACCAGCCCGCTGCGTTCCCGCTTCGGCCTGGTGAACCGGCTGGATTATTATACGCGGGAGGAGCTGTGCGCCATTATCGAACGGTCCGCGGGGCTGCTGAACGTGCCCGTGGACCCGGAGGGAGCCCTGCAGATTGCGCTGCGCTCCCGCGGCACGCCCCGCGTGGCCAATTCCCTGCTGCGCTGGGTGCGGGATTACGCCCAGGTGCGCGGCGACGGCGTGATTACGGAGCAGTTGGCGCATGACGCCCTGACCATGATTGAGATTGACGACGACGGCCTGGACGAGATGGACAAGCGCCTGCTGGAAGCGATGATTTACAAGTTCAACGGCGGCCCGGTGGGCCTTTCCTCCCTGGCGGTGGCCGTAGGGGAGGACGCTTCCACGCTGGAGGACGTGCACGAGCCTTTCCTGATTATGCAGGGGTATATCAGCCGCACCCCCAGGGGGCGCGTGGCGATGCCTTCCGCCTATCTCAAGATGGGAGCCGCGCCGCCCGCCAACGGCCAGGGGTGGCTGTTGTAGGCCATTCATTTACGGCATGGAAGGAGTGCTGCGTTTTGTGCTGGTCATCAGGCCCGCTTTCTTTTAGACTGTTTCCACATAAAACGTCAGGACGTTTTCTGTTCATCATACGCCCAAAGCTATGGCCGCACATTCTGATATTTCCTTTAAAAGACTGCCCGTCAAGATTATCGGTACGGGTTCCTATGTTCCGGAACGCCGCCTGACCAATGCGGATCTGGAGAAGATGGTGGACACTTCCCACGAATGGATTATTGAACGCACGGGCATTGTGGAACGCCGCATCGCCGCCCCTGACGAGTACACTTCCCATATGGGGACGAAGGCCGCCCAGCGCGCTCTGGAATCCTGCGGGCTGAAGCCGGAGGATATTGACCTGATTATCGTCGCCACCATCACGCCGGATACGTTCACCCCTTCCACTTCCTGCTATATCCAGGATGCCCTTGGCGCCAAGAATGCCGCCGCCTTTGACATTTCCGCCGCCTGCTCCGGCTTCCTGTTCGCCATGAAGACCGCCGTCCAGTACATCGGCACCGGCCAGATGAAAACGGCGCTCATCATCGCCGCTGAAAAACTTTCCACCGTCGTCAACTGGGAGGACCGCAGCACCTGCGTCCTGTTCGGGGACGGCGCCGGGGCAGCCGTGCTCCAGGCTTCCACAGGGGAAGAGGGAGAAGGTTCCGTCCTTGCCACGGATATCGGTTCGGACGGCTCCCTGCATGACCTGCTCCAGATTCCGGGCGGCGGCTCCCGCTGCCCCACCACAGCGGAAAACGCCCATGAACGCCTGGCTACCCTGGCCATGCGCGGCAATGAGACCTTCCGCCATGCCGTCACGCGCATGAAGGCTTCCGCCGCCAGCGTCATTGAACGCGCCGGCCTCACGGCGGACGATATCCAGCTGATTATTCCCCACCAGGCCAATCTCCGCATCATTAACGCCGTAGCGCAGCGCCTTTCCATTCCTGAAGATAAGGTGTTCGTGAACATTGAGAAGTACGGCAACACGTCCGCGGCCGCCGTCGCCATCGCCTTTGACGAAGCGCGCCGTTCCGGCAGATTCGGCAAGGGAGACAACGTTGTCCTGGTCACATTCGGCGCCGGGCTTACCTGGTCCGCCGCCGTTATCCGCTGGTAATATTCTTTTTCACCCCCCCTCCATCATCATGACCACTGAACCATACGGCAAAAAAAATCCGTTTCCCGCTCCCGTCCTCTCCGTCAGGCACATCACCGGGGAAGGCAGCCCCAAGGAAACCATCCACATTGAATACAGCCTGGACGGTTCCGGGATGAACTATATTGCCGGGGACGCCCTGGCCGTTATTCCCGCCAATGATCCGGCCCTGGCGGACGCTCTGATTGACAAGCTCGGCCTCAGCCCGGATTCCCAGGTTCCCACGCCCGAAGGGGAAACCGCAAGCCTGAAAGACGCCCTGGTTCACTGCTATGACATTACCAATGTCAACAAAGCCCTGCTGACCAAGTGGGCCGCCGCCTCCGGCAGCCAGGAACTGGACACGCTTCTGGCCGGGGATAAGGACGCCCTCAGCGATTTCCTGTGGGGCCGGGACGTGCTGGATCTGGCCACGGAATACCCCGCTTCCTTCGAATCCGCGGAGGCTTTCGTCGGCATCCTGAAAAAGATCATGCCGCGCCTTTATTCCATCGCCTCCAGCCCGAACGCCCATCCCGAACAGGTTCACCTGTGCGTGGGCGCGGTGCGCTATACGGCCCGTGACCGCAAGCGCGGCGGCGTTTGCTCCACCTATATGGCGGACCGCCTCCAGCCGGGCCATACGGCCAGGGTATTCGTACATACCAACAAGAATTTCCGCCTTCCGGAAGACGGGGACACCCCCATCATCATGGTGGGCCCCGGCACCGGCATCGCCCCTTTCCGGGCATTCTGGGAGGAACGCGCCGCTTCCGGCGCCAAGGGCGGCAACTGGCTGTTCTTCGGCAATCCGTACAGGGCCACCGACTTCTGTTATGAAGACGAGCTGAACCAGTTGACCGGCACCGGCAAACTGAAGTTGTCCGTGGCCTGGTCCCGCGACCAGGAAAAGAAGGTGTATGTGCAGCACCTCATGGTCCAGGAAGGCGAAGAGCTCTGGAAATGGCTGGAAGCCGGCGCCTGCTTCTACGTCTGCGGGGACGCCTCCCGCATGGCGAAGGACGTGGACAACGCCCTTCATGAAGTCATCCAGACCTGGGGCCATAAAACTCCGGAGGAAGCCGCGGCATATGTGGCGGACATGAAACAGCACCGCCGTTACCAGCGGGACGTGTACTAATTCGGGATCTCCCCCTTGAACCTGTCACCGCGCCTTTCCATCTTTTCTGGAAAGGCGCTTTTTCTTTTTCCGGAGAAAAACCGCCACGTATCAATCCAGCTTCTTTCGAGCCGGAGAAGCCATCTTCCGCCCCCCTCTCCATCAAAAACAACGCCGGACCGGAGAGAACCCGTCCGAGCAAAAGTTCCCCTCCTTCTTCAAGCGTTTCCTTACCCTTATTCCAAATCCTGCCGGGCGCCGCAAACGGCCCGTTTCACTTTCCTAAGCTTGAAAAAGAAGACCATGCAAAATAAATACAGCTTTTGCGGCAAACAACGGGCTATACCCCTTTTTCCTGGTCCTTTTAAGGACCATCTTTGAGAAAAGGAATAATTCCACCAATTCTGCAACTGATCAATATAGCTTATCTTTTTTCTCCTCTCCTCTATTTCAGCAAGCAATTCTTTCCGCGAACGAAAGACCAGAACAAAGCTCTCCAGCAACTCACCGCACAGTTTCATCCCCGCTTCTACGCTTTCTTTCAACTGCTCCAACATTACTAAGTCCTTCCTTTCAAAAGCCTCTGCCGTCTGCATGTCGGCAAACCGGAATGCGCTACTGACAGCGGAGATATTTTGTGCTGCAAAACGGTAATAACACAGAGCCGTATCCGGCAATTCATAAATATTACCCTGCAACCATGCGTGAAATGCCATTAGATCATCCTCAAAATTAGCCGTTATCGGAAAAGCATTTCCCCACTCGTATGCACTTTTTCTGATGATCATAGCAGGTCCATAATGAGCTGAAGAAGAAAAAGCCCCTTGTTGGAGCACGACAGCCGGCATTTCCCGTGGAACGGAGGGAAATGCCGGGAATTCAAACGCAACTCCCGGTTCCTCATAGACGTTAATCATCTGGCTGACTACAGCCACAGCATCCGGATACTCCATCACTGCCCAGGCAAAAAACCTGCATCTCCAGGGGAAGGAACAATCGTCCCCATCCTGACGGAGAATCCATTCATGGGAAGCCAGACCAACCGCCTGCCGGATATGAGGCCCGCGCCCCAGCGGCGTTTCATTCCGGTTCAAGATTACCCGGTACGGCCCCCTGTATTGAGCCGCCATTTCCTGCATGACGGCGAAGGTTCCGTCGGAAGATCCGTCATCCGAAAGGATGATTTCAACCGGCCCTTCATAATCCTGCCCGAATACGCTCCGGATGGCATCCCGGATGCAATGCTCCTGATTATGCCCGGTCAGGATAATGCTGATGGAAGGGAGTCGCGAAGAATTCATGAAAAAAAGTGCAGAAAAGGAAGTGAAAAAAACGAAAGGAATATTGCTCTTCCCCGTTTACATATAAGACATCATGTTCATACCGGATTCCAAATCCGGGGTCAAGGGTTGATTTTTACACCAAGGAACTTATGTTGCGCGGACGTTTTGTCATCAAGAATCTCCCCCCTTGCGGGCGGGAACCCGAAGCCGGTAAAACAGGACGAAAGATTCTGCTTTCCCTTACTGCTCCCAACACACACATTTTTTCATAAGCAATTATTTTTTAGAATCATAGAACTCTTAGAACCAGACCCAGCCGGAATACCTCCACACCCCACCGGTTCCATGAGGTCTTGGGACAATTCTCTGTCCATTCATGCTGAATCCTGAATTCCCCAATCGGATTTGGAATTCGCTATGACAGGTTCATTCGCGCGCTGATGAATCATGGGAGGAACGATGGATTCGTCCCCCTGCCATTCACCGGTTGCGATAGTTACAACCCCATCAGAATCATGTTCTCCATATCCTGGTTCCCGTTCTATTCACGAAGCAGTTCATCATTCCCCTTACATGCAGAAACCGTTCTTCAGCATTATTATCCCGGCTTATAATCTGGAGAATTATATTGCTGCCGCCCTTCAGTCAGTACTGGTTCAAACATTTCAGGATTTTGAGATCATCATCGTGGATGACGGTTCTTCCGATGAGACCGTTTCCATCATCCAATCTTTTCATGACCCCAGAATCCGCCTGGTTTCCCAAGTTAACGGCGGCGTGTCGCGGGCGCGAAACGCAGGGATGAAGAAGGCCGTGGGGGCTTACATCGCTTTCATGGACGGAGACGATTACTGGTATCCCGAGCATCTGGAGCTGGCAGCCGATTTTTTCAACCGTCATCCGGAGATATTGGCCTATGCCAACCGCTACATGAGGGATGAACTGGCGGCCATCCCGCCGCGCCCTCCATCTTATCCCGAATCTATCCGGAGGCTGGGGATACGGGGAGTGCTTTTCATGAATTCCAGCAGTGTAATCCTGAATTCGTTTCTTGCGTCCCGGCTTCCCCCCTGGGAAGAAGCGATGCCCTATGGGGAAGACGGCCTGTACTGGACACGGTGCATGCGGGGGACAGGCCTGATCGGGCTGGGAGGCTCCGTCACCTCCATTTACAGGCAGAGAGCTTCTTCCGCCATGCATAATGAGCATTACCAGCATATCTCCCTCCACTCGCTCATTGCGCCTCTGCTGAATGAGCTTGAAGCCATGAAAAATCCCAAATGGCAATTTGCCGTTCATTATCTGGTCATCAGGGAATTGCATCCCAAAAGACTGTTATCGCTCAACGTAGAGGAACGGATTTCCCTGACGGGCAGAATCAGGAAAATCATGCACCCATGCCTGAACCGGCCGTTTTTGGACTCCTATATGAAAGCGTGTTCCGCAAGAGCAGGCATGGAACAATCATTTTCCGCTCTCATGGACAGAACCATGTTCTCCTGCAAATGGCTGGACCGCCTGGAAAGGATGGGACGCTTCCTGTTTTTCCGGTTGCAAACCAATAACGGAACAGAGAGCAAACACCAAGATCCAGTCCGTTCACGATCATGAATATCGTATATGCTACAGACGATAACGGCGCGCTGGGAACGGGCGTGAGCATTGTGTCCCTCATGGAGAATTTGCCGCCCGGCGTTCATGCCGATATTTACATCATGACTGACGGGTTAAGCGGGGATAATACGGCCCGTTTCCATTCCCTGCAACAGGACTACAATCTCCATTTGCACTTCATTGACATGAAGGATAAATATACGGATTTCCCCGTCGGTTCCAAATGGTCGGCGGCGACGTATTACCGTCTTGGCCTCGCAGGGGAACTTCCCGCCACGGTAGAACGCGCCCTCTACGTGGATATTGATACCATTTTCAACAGGGACATAAGCCCCATGTATGAATCCGAATTCGGAGATTGCCTCATTGCCGGCGTTTTCACCACGGAAGATTTATCCGAGGAATCTTTTTCACGCTGGAAGAGAGAAATGAATCTGGACCGGGACTCCATTTACATCAATGCCGGCGTCATTCTTTACCATATCGGAAGAATACGCGAAGAACGTTTTGAATCCCAGGTTTTATCCTGGGCGAAAAACAATATTCACCGCCTTTCCTGGCAGGATCAGGATATTTTGAATGTATGCTATCAGCAGCGTATCCTGTTGCTTCACCCCATGTGGAACATTTGCGACGGGGCTATCTGGTCCATTCGCTGGGAAGGCGTGAAAAGCTTCAGAAATAATCCCCTGAAGCCGGCAGACCTGCTGGAAGCCGCCAGGCGGCCGGGCATTATCCACTACTGGGGCCATCCCAAACCCTGGCATCCCAACAGTATTCGCCAGGATTACGGATTGTTCTACAAGTATTGGAAGAAATCTCCGTGGAAAGATGACATCAGGGATTTCCGGAAGCAAAACGATCCCGGACGGATGTTCATCTCCAAAATGAGATGCCTCTTGGGAAAGGGAAAACGGCTTTTACAGGGCAAGCATCAATAGAAATACGGAGGGGGGCTTTATATTTTCCTGATGCCCAGCCTATTTACTGCGCCGCCTTTTATGGGGAAATGCCAGAGCCGGCTATTTTTTAACAAGCCGACTTAACTCCCCTCCGGAATTTTCCCGAATCCGGGAGAAACCGTCCGCATATGCCTTCAGGAACGCCTCAACGTTTTATGCCTGATGATTTTCCCGGAGTTTTATCAATAGTAAAAAAATCATTCATTTATGAAAGTTGATACTATTAAGGGAAGTTCCTATGTCATGACCTGTACAAAAGCTTGTACTGTAAGCGCCATTTTCAATTCCGGAGAGACGTCCATGCTTATTCTGGAAGCAGAGAAAAAAGGGCAATACGGTTTTGCAGCCCCGACGGACGCCGTAGAAGTATCCGATGAAGAAGCCCTGATCACCCAGGTTTTCAAAACAGCCGTTCCAGGGTTGCCAGGCCAGAACGGCATCAGGCAAGGAGAAAATGCCGAATTAAAAAACCTGACGGCTGAATCCGGGACTTTTGCCGGGGCCGTCAACGCCAACGGCGGAGTCAACATCCCGCTGACCGTGGGGGCGGCAACGGATACGTCAGCGGTCAACCGCCTTTACGCCGCCGGGCTGGCTGCCGTAACTGATGCTTTTTCCGTCAGGTGTTATCCGCTCCCGGCGAATTGCTCGTCTTCCAACGGGACGGTTTTCAAAACAGACATGGAACCCAATTCCCTTTATTTCAATGTCCCTCCCAATTCCTCTTTTACCGTGAAATGCGGCCTCGTGACCAACGCGAGGCCCATGCACAATTATTCCAGCATCCGGGGGTGGGTGGCCCCGCTGCGCCTGCCGGCTGTCAGCACGAAATTCACGGCCAGGTTCGGACAGATGACAACGGTCGCGCGCATGGGAAGGGACAGGGACGCGTTTACGCTGGTGCCGGATCAGGCGGCGGGCGGCTACAGGATTGGGGAGATTATCGATATTACGTTTGATCATGTCCGGGACGCGGACGCGGGAGGGTATCATATTCGTGTCCGGGAGATTTATTATTCCAATGCCGAGCAGAAATGGAAGATGAAGACGACGCAGGCCCTCGCGCCGGAGACGTCTTCCAATAACGGTTATCCCGTCTGCGTGTACGCGGTGGTTTACGAGCAATACCAGGACGGAGGATACGACACCGAAGACAGGGGAGCGCTGTGGCTGCTGCATGGCGGGAATTCCTCCCGCGGCTGCGTCAAGATCGCCACGGTGAAGGGAGTCCATTGCTTTGAGAGTATTTATCCCTTTTCCGGATATTATCTTGATATGGAGAATACCAACAGCTGGGCGTTGGCCGGAGCGTTCCTTCCTGCGACGATGCACTTGCATTGCAATAACGTCAATCCGGCGTATTACGGGTTTTCCTCCATGGAGAGCAATATCATTGTCTCCGAGGCGGTGGAGGATTTTGTTGACCCGGAAGCCGAAGAAGAAACGACGGAAGAAACGATTACCGAAGAATGAGCATGAATACCGCAGCGTTCCCATTCCCGATGCCCGGCAACACCTCTGCGTCCCTATTCAATTTTTCTTCCGCCACGGCAACCGGGTTCCCGCCATCTCCAGCGCGCGGCGCGTCATGCCGCGCATGCCCTGCGTACCGCAATACATTAAAAGAACCGTCACTCCGCCATAAGAGACGGCCATGAGAAAGGCGCATAAGAACCAGAAGAAGAAAGATGCGGAAGGCTGCAGGGGAACGAATTTCCAGATCCAGCCCATGAACACGGCCGAAATCGAAACCAGCGCCAGCTGGTAACCGAACTGGAACCAGTAACTCATCACATTTTTTCTGAATCCCCAGTTATACAGCATGAAGGGCTTCCAGATGCCCACAATAAGTATCAGGCTGGAGACTCCCCCCAACAAAACGCCGGGCAATCCCCATAAGTAACCTCCGATGATCGCCACGGAAATGTTGATCACGCTTTCCGCAAGAGGAGCCCATACATCCCAGAACAAACCGTAACCGTATAAAAACTGATCCACAACCCCCCGCGTAATGGTGATGAACAGCCTGATGACAAGCAACAGCATGATTTCCCGGGGAAGGATATATTCCGCCCCCAGCCAAAGCGTGATGAATGGCTCCAGAAGCTGGTAAAGGGGGAAACATACCGTCCCGGCAATCAGCATGCGCAGGGAAAACAGCTCACTAAACACTTTGCGGATTTTTCCCTCATTTCCCTCCGCAATCAAGTTGCCCACACTGGCTTCCGTACTGCCGAGCAGATTATTGACCAGAAGGTGCAGTTTATCCACAATGGTGGAATAGTTGCCGAAATAGGCCGCCATCTGGAGGGAAACAAAGGCATATACCAGAAACGGCGTCATCTGAAACTGGAAAAAGCTTCCCAGCCGATGCATAAACAACTGCTTGGTGTATTTAGTGACTTCAGGATATTTTTTGAACAGCTCCTTCCCCAGGGCCACATTGCTCTTCAGCCAGGGATAGACCTGATTGATCTTCCAATTCAGGATGAAGGAATAAATAATGCCGAAGAACAGTTCTATCCCTATCCATAAATAATAGCTTCCCGTATACCATGCAGACAGCATCTGGCATATGATTTTGATGATGGATGCTGTCTGGAAATAAAACGCCACTACGTAATTCCTCTGGTCCGCTCCCAAAAGGGTCTGCCTGTAGTTGGCAAAATACCCGATCAGGGAAGAGGCCAGAAAGGAATAATAAGCAAAATAGATGATTCCATAGGAAAAACCTGT
>OGZA01000702.1_pt1 | contig 25243 bp, 26 predicted proteins | sample 1576591 | NCBI WGS metagenome assembly OGZA01 (sample SAMEA3541565, study PRJEB24748) | human gut metagenome | biome: human gut; feature: human-associated habitat; material: faeces | place: China | collected 2012
GTTCCAGAGCGTTTCGCGGTCTGCGTACTCCGGCGGGGCGTGTGACGGGAGCAGAATTTCAGAGCAGATCACGCCGCCTTTTCGGGTGTAGTCGCTGATCTCGCCGTAGTATTCGCTGTGCAGCTTTTCCCCGGCACGGTAGGCGGCAGCAGCCACAGCAGATTGCCCCGCGCTGCGCTTGATCTGCGTCACATGAAAATGAAATAACGCGATACTCAGTCACCTCCCGCATGATCTCCGACGGTTTTTGTGAGCAATCTTTGCGTGTCTGTCAGCGCAAAGACCTGTTCGGCAAAAGCATAAAACGCGCTTTCGCTCAAATCCTTTGTCTGCGGTGCGACGCTCTCGATGGCTGCACCACGGGTGATAAGCCGGTGCGCCCGCTTGCGCCGTTCTCCCTTTTCGTAGTAGGCGGCGCGGTTTTCAAGCCGCTGGACCTTGTGCTGCTCCTGCGCAAGCTGCTGTTCGATTTTCTCTTTCTCGGCTTGCAGCTTCTCAAATTCTTTTTCGTGCATGATTACAACCTCCTGACTGATATAAAAATGGATACAAAAAGACCGCCTACGTTTTCAGTAGACGGTCTTGGTAACGATATGGATTTTCAGGCTTTGCGGCGGAAATGGTCTGCGCCAGCAGACGGTTTCCGCTGCAAAGTGCGCTGGGATAGCTGCTATGGCAGCGCAAGGGAGGCACTCCCTTGTTCGGAGCAACGCGACGCAAAGTAGCCTGGACATTCAAACGTCCGGGCTGTCTGCCTTGCAGAGCGCACATACTCCCGTCAGGAGAGTATAGAAGTGCGCCCTTGTTACCAAGGGATTATTTAGCATCCCAATTCTCTAAGGATGTTTTTGCAATACATGATTTCTGTTTCAGAAAAAAGTGCCGCGTACTCCGGCTTGCATACCGATTCTTCCATTGATAAGTCCAAGCGCCCACAAGACCACAGTGTAGATAGCCCTTCTGATAAATTTCCCGTTTTTTGCGCACTTGCAATCAGCCGCCGTGCGGTTTCGACACCTCCGTATTGCGCTAACATCTGGTTGAACCGTGTAGGGTTATATTTACACTCTTTCTTTGCTTGTATCATTTTTTCACGCAGTTCTTCTTCAAATGTTCTTGTCAATACCTCCATGTGATAACCGCCCCCATTTTATATTTTTCGCTCGAAAACTTTTCCGCAATCCTGACATAGAAATTTAGTCTTTCCCCTTTTTCCGTTTATTCCGCTGGCTGCACCGATTATCGTGCCAAGAGGGTTAAACAAACTCCCTACAGTTCCACCGACAACAGCTCTTCCAACGGAAAATTTTGTTTTGGTTGACACTGGAACAATGTTTGTGCTTCTGCAAAAAATATTCGGGCAGCAAATCCTTCGCGCCATTTTCGCGTCCTCCCAATAGGCACAGTATGATTTAGTACTTGTTCTTAAATAAGAGGTTGTACCAGAAACTAACAAAAGCAATGAGTAAGAATTGTATCATAAATCGTTATGCTCCTCAGTTAGAATTAACTCGCCACGTCCATTCTTAGCAATCCCCGCCCACTCTAAAATTGCAGCCATTACAAACACGGGATCAAAAACCGATTCTCCGATTGTTCGACCGCGGTGAAGCGCTATTGTACCGACAACGGTATTTTCCTCACAGCCGGGTTCACCGAGCTTATAGTTTCTTCCATTGCCTTTCTTTGCTCTGCCGCCTTGTTTTATAAGGAGTTCTACAATATCGTCAAACACCTTATAGTCGTAGGCTGGCTTAACAGGCAACTTATTACTTGTAAAAGTTGTTCCGTCTGACTCTGCGTAGATCTCACAAGGAAGACCTCTGGCTGTGTATACGGTGATGTGACCACCGTGCGCTTTCAGCTTTGCTTTGATGATTTCGGACGCGAGTGTGCTTGTATAGTCCACATCCATGCGGCTTACATCAATTTCCTTTGGCATTACCTTCTCCGTTCCACCGCCAAGATTTAAGGCGGCAAGCAATTCATCCAGTTTCTTTTTTGCAGTTGGATAAGATATTTGCATATCAGACTGTACCTCCTTCAGGTTTCCTCTGTCTTTCAAAAAAGTAATCAAGAACTCGAATTGCTCCTTGTCGATCCGATCAAAAGGGCTAAGGTCGAACGTGTTTCTTAGCTCCATGCCACAATCAGGGCATTGTAGCGTGCTAACTCGCAGTGTCCCATGACAGGCGGGACATTTTGAAATAAGCCGGTTCATGTAAATCACCTCTTCGCTTACATGATACAATTAGAAAACGATTTTGTCAATATAGTGCTTAATTATTTTTATTACTATATTGCTTTTTGGAATGTGTCTCACCGCTTCTGCCACACAATGTCATACCCCAGCGCGTCTGCCAGCTCCACCGCCTCGCCATAGCGGAGCGAGCCACGCTTGAGCTTGCCGGAGAGATTGGGAACGCTGCGGCTCCAACCGTATTCGTCGGAGAGGTAGTCCACCACCTCGGTCATGGTCATGCCAGTACGGACGATGTAGGACTTGATCTCATTGCGATAGGTTTCAGATTTTCTCATATTCAAACTTTCCTCCTGTTTTTTCGGTGCGCTCTATGGTAAAATGGGTTTGTTAGATCGTGACACCCGTTCGCCATAGGGCGCTGATTTTTGATGCACGGCTTTTTGCTGGAAATGCCGCCGATGATACGTTGGTCACAGGCGGCCCCTTCCGCTTTTGCCGTCTGATGTGTCTTTGCGTGAAACGGCGAAATATCATGTTAAACGACAAACGTCGTTCACTGCTGAATAGCGCTCTATTCCGTGCAGATAATCGCACAGGGCAGAAAACTTTTTCGCCGTTTTCACTTGCTTTGATTTTTACATTCGATTTTGCCTCTCTTTCCGAACGTCGTTCCTGCCCGGAGGATCGCTCCCGGCGTTTCGTTCTCCTTGGTGCGCTGGATGCGGCACTTCGCCAGAGGACATATCCCGTTCGGACGGTCATGCAATTTTCAAGGTTCAGGTGCGATTGCAAGACCATTTTAGCGAAAAATATAGCCCTCTCCCGTATATCCAAGAGGTCGGAAAACGCGCCGAAAAACGCAGATTTCCACGCTTATGGACAAGAACGAGACCGGGCAGGAATTTGAAAGGAGGCGCCGCTATGCAGCCAAAGCTCACCATTCAGGAACGGCTCAAAGACCTGCGCGTAGAGCGCAGTCTGACGCTGGAACAGCTATCTGCGGAAACAGGCATCTCAAAATCCGCGCTGGGAAAATACGAAGCCGACGATTTTAAGGACATCAGCCCGTTCAGCATGGTGGAGCTGGCAAAGTTCTACAGCGTGTCCACCGATTACCTGCTGGGGCTGACAGAACAAAAAAATCACCCAAACACAGAGCTGGACGCTCTGCATTTGGGTGATGATGCAATCGAAGTATTGAGAACGGGCAAGTTCAATCACCGACTGCTGTCGGAGCTGATCTGCCACAAGGATTTCCAGCGTTTCATGCTGGACGCCGAGATTTACGTTGACCGGATCGCGGATATGCGCATCAACGACATGAACGCCGTGCTGGAAGCAGTCCGGCAGATGGCATTGATGAAAAACGGCGGCGAGGAAAATGATCTGCACCTGCGGACACTGGAAGTCGCGCAGATCAGAGAGGACGAGTATTTCGGAAGTCTGATTGCGGGCGATTTGAAAGATATTCTCCGTGATATACGGAGTGAACACCGCCCTGATACCATGACGGCAGATGAAACATCCCTTGTCGCAACCGTACAGGGTCAGTTGCAGGATGCGATGAACTTTGAGGGGAGCGTCGAGGAAAAGAAAGCAAAAGCACTGCTTGCCACATTGGGGATTGATTATGATGCCATTACGATGGAACAGTTTGTCAACTTGATCGAGGTGCTGAAGCTGTCCAAGCACCTGAAAACTCCCATCAGTCAGCGTGGGAAAACAACCATGACCCACGGCAAGGGAAAACGGAAACGAAAATAAGTAAAATCGGCACCTGCTTTTAAGGCAGGTGCCGATTTCTGTTACCCTATAATGCGCTTGAATTTTTGGCGTAAGTGGCGTAAGTTTGGCGTAAATCCGCTTTTCCGCATTCAAAAAATCAAGCAATTTCAAGGGTTAGCAGCTATCTCTTAGTACATGCCGCCCATGTCGCCGCCTGCTGCGGGCATAGGAGGATTCTTCTCGGGAATGTCGGCAACGAGACTCTCAGTGGTCAGAACCATGGAGGCGACGGAAGCGGCGTTCTCAAGAGCGCTGCGGCAGACCTTGGTCGGGTCGACAATGCCGAGCTCGATCATGTCGCCGTACTTGTCGTTTGCAGCGTCGAAGCCGTAGTTGGTGTCGGTGCTGTTGTAGACGTTATTGAGGATGACGGCGCCTTCCAGACCGGCGTTCGCGGCGATCTGCATAATAGGAGCCTTCAAAGCCTTTGCGATAAGGGCAGCGCCGGTCTTCTCATCGCCCTCGAGAGTGGAGACAAGCTTGTCGGCAGCCTTTGCGGCGATGACATAAGCGGTGCCGCCGCCGGGGACAATGCCTTCTGCGACTGCTGCGCGGGTAGCGTTGAGAGCGTCCTCGATGCGAAGCTTCTTTTCTTTCATCTCGGTCTCGGTTGCGGCACCGACCTTGATGACTGCTACGCCGCCGGACAGCTTTGCCAGACGCTCCTGCAGCTTCTCCTTGTCATACTCGGAGGTGGTGACGCTGATCTGGTGCTCGATCTGAGCGGTGCGGGCCTTGATAGCGGAGGCGTCGCCTGCGCCGTCAACAATAATGGTGTTCTCCTTGGTGACCTTGACCTGATGTGCCTGGCCGAGCATGTTAAGCTGAGCATCCTTGAGCTCCATGCCGAGCTCGCTGGAGATGACCTGACCGCCGGTGAGGATAGCGATATCCTGGAGCATTTCCTTGCGCCTGTCGCCGAAGCCGGGAGCCTTGACGCACACGCAGGTGAAGGTGCCGCGCAGCTTGTTGAGGATGATGGTGGCAAGAGCTTCGCCCTCGACGTCCTCAGCGATGATGAGGAGCTTGCGGCCGGCCTTGACTATCTGCTCGAGCAGGGGCAGAATCTCCTGAATGTTGGTGATCTTCTTATCGGTGATGAGGATGAGAGCATCGTCAATGACGGCTTCCATCTTGTCCATATCGGTGGCCATGTAGGGGGAGAGGTAGCCGCGGTCAAACTGCATACCCTCGACAACATCGCTGTAGGTCTCGGCGGTCTTGCTCTCTTCAATGGTGATGACGCCGTTCTGGCTGACCTTCTCCATAGCCTCGGCAATCAGAGAACCGATGACCTCGTCACCGGAAGAGATGGTGCCGACACGGGCGATGTCCTTGGAGCCGGAGACGGGCTGAGAAGCGGTCTTGACAGCTTCGACGGCGGCCTTGGTGGCCTTCTGGATGCCCTTCTTCATAACCATCGGGTTTGCACCGGCGGCCAGATTCTTGAGGCCTTCGCCGATCATGGCCTGAGCCAGAACGGTTGCGGAGGTGGTGCCGTCACCGGCAACGTCGTTGGTCTTGGTGGAGACTTCCTTGATGAGCTGTGCGCCCATGTTCTCGAAAGCGTCCTCAAGCTCGATTTCCTTTGCGATGGTAACGCCGTCGTTCGTAATCAGGGGAGAGCCGAACTTCTTGTCCAGAACGACGTTGCGGCCCTTGGGGCCGAGGGTTATTTTAACGGTATCGGCCAACTGATTGACGCCGCGCTCGATAGCCTTTCTTGCTTCTTCACCGTATATAATCTGCTTTGCCATAATAATTAAGCCTCCTTAAAATTCCGATATGCTGACTTACTCGATGACCGCGAGGATGTCGCTCTGACGGACGATGGTGTATTCCTCATCGTCGAGCTTGACCTTGCTGCCGCTGTACTTGCCGACGAGAACCTGCTGACCGGCCTTGACGATCATATCGACCTGATTGCCGTCGACCATGCCGCCGGGGCCGACTTCGACGACCTCGTACACCTCGGGCTTCTCCTGCGCGGAAGCCGTCAGGAAAATACCGGAGGAGGTGCGCTCCTCAGCTGCATTCTGCTTCAACACGACTCTGTCTGCCAAAGGTTTGAGTTTCATACTTATATACCTCCAAAAATTTTTTTACAAAAACAATCACCGTTAGCACTCAACATATATGAGTGCTAACGGTGATTATAATACCACACTTTTCAAAATTTGCAAGCCCTATATATAAAAAACCGGGCAGAACTTTTTGAATTTTTTGTTACAAGCACACAGAGCCTTATACAGCGGCGGATGCAGCGGCAGACTGCTCGAAGAATTTCATCCCCGCGGGGACAATGAGCTTGACCGCGTTGTGGATCACATGGATGTTTACGTCTTTAGAGAACACGGCCTCGCCGTCGATGTTAATGACGTTGTCCTCGTCAAAGCTGATGCTGAGCTCATCCGTCTGGATGCGCGTGATATACTGCGGGCATTCGTCCGCGTGGCCTGAAGCGTACTTGCCGAGCAGGCGGGCGAGCGTGATGAGCCCGACCTTCTTGACAACAAAGACATCGAGCACACCGTCGTCCGGGCGCGCGGTCAGCGAGGGGTTGAAGCCGCCGCCGTAGTAGCGCCCGTTGCAGACGCAGACGAGAGCAAGCTCCTCATCGACATAGAAGTCCTTGATCCGCACGCGCATATGCCGGTTGATGCCCTTGAAGACGTTTACAATCAGGGAAACGACATAGCCGGTCGCGCCGCCTATGACGGGGATCTTGCTATAGTTGTGCACGGAGGTGCCGATACGCGCGTCGATGCCGACGGAGCATATATTTGAGCAGAAGCGGCCATTGCAGTCGATAAGGTCGATGGGGTGCTCACTGCCGCGCAGGAGCGCGCCGAGATCGCGGAACATGTCCTTTTCCTCGCCGAACATACGGCAGAAGTCATTGCCTGTGCCGGTGGGGAATGGGCAGACGGCGACGTTATCCAGCCCTGCCGCACCGCAGACGCACTCATTGAAGGTGCCGTCCCCGCCGCAGGCGTAGACGTGCAGCCTCTCATTCTCGGCGGCCTCAGCCTTTATCTTGCCGGGGGCATCCATGGGCGCTTTGGTGACGTAAATTTCATATGTATCGCCGCTGGTCTCAAAATGCGAAAAGGCGGTGTTAACACGCTCGGTAACTATTGCGGTTTTATCGCTGCCGCCGGCAGTGGGGTTGACTATAAAAAGATGCTTCATTTATATCTCTCCGATGCGTTTACTTGAAGTACATGAACAGGTCGCACTTTATCATGCCGTTATAGAGCTTGCGCTTCTTGTCAGCTGTTTTGCCGAAGCAGCGCTCAAACTCCGTGTGGGAGGACAGCAGGTAGAGCTGCCAGTTCTCGCTTTGCAGATACGCTTTGCCGAAGCCGCGGTATAGCTCCTCCGCCTGCTCCTTTTCCATGATGCGCTCGCCGTAGGGTGGGTTCGTGACGATGACGCCGCGCTCAGTCTTGCGGTCAAACTTCATCGCGTCCGCGACTTCGAAGCGGACAACATCGTCCACACCGGCGCGCTGCGCATTCTCACGGGCGATCTCTATAGCCTTCGGGTCGATGTCCGCGCCGACGATGTTATAATCGCCGTGGTACTCCTTGGCCTTGGCGGCCTCGCGCTCCTGTTCCCATACGCGGCGGTCGATGTTCTTCCAGCTCATCGCGGTAAAGCCGCGGTCAAGCCCCGGTGCGCGGTTCTTGGCGATAAGCGCGGCCTCGATGGGAATAGTCCCACTGCCGCAGAAAGGATCGCAGAAATCGTCACGCCCGCGGTAGCGCGAGAGCTTTACCATGGCCGCAGCCATGGTCTCCTTGAGGGGCGCGGCATTGTGCGCAGGGCGGTAGCCGCGCTTATGCAGTCCGTCACCCGAGGTGTCAATGCAGAGGGAGACACGGTCCTTCATTATAGAGAACTGGATCTGATACAGTGCGCCCGTCTCTGGGAACCACTCCAGACCGTAGGACTTTTTGAGCCGCTCGACCACTGCCTTCTTAATTATCTTCTGGCAGTCTGAAACGGAGAAGAGCTTTGAGTTAAGACTATAGCCCTTGACGGGGAAAGCGCCGTCCTTCGGGATGATGGACTCCCAGGGCAGAGCCTTTGTGCCCTCAAACAGCTCGTCAAACGTGAAAGCGTCAAACCTGCCCATTTCGATGAGCACGCGCTCACCGATGCGCAGGCAGATATTGGCGCGGGCAAGCGCCTCATCTCCGCCGGTGAAGTACACGCGGCCATTTTCGGACGCAACGTTTGCCATGTCCAGTCTCTTGAGTTCATCGGATATCGGCCCCTCAAGCCCCAAAAGGCAGGGGACACAGAATTTATATTCCATAATTGCTCCTGATATTTTGATTTTATAAATAATACTACAAAAATTTAATGTTGTAAATGGATAGCAGGAATTTCTTGATTTTTTCGGAACATGAAACAATTTGCGCTCGTCAAAGGTATTATAGATGAAACAATAAATAAAAAGAAAGGATGCTCGACTATGATGAACATGGGAAAACACGCGCTGATGATATGCGCGGTGATGGCACTGCTGTGCGGCTGTCAGGCGGATGATGAAACACCGCCCACGGAGCAGACGTCACCGCAGGAGACGGCAGTGGTATCAACGAGCACGCTGACACCGGCAGAGGAGGTGCGCACGCTGACGCGGGAGGAATATGAAGAGTGGATGCATGAGCGCAGCGCCGTGGACGGCAAGCTGTGCATAAGCCGGAGCGACGATGAGTATCTGAAGGCTCTCCCGCAGGATGAGCCGCACAGCTTTGAAATTACATATGACCCGTTTTACCTGACGTGCGAGGAGTACCGGGAGAGATACGGTGAGATACTGAGCCTTATGAAAAAGCAGAGTGAGCTCGTCTACAGGACTCAGGCGGAGCTGATCGCCGCAGGGGAAAACGGCAGCGCGACCTTAGACTCCGACGCCATGGCGTGGCATGAGGCGAACGACAGTAAGCTCCCGCAGGAGTACTGGGACGCACGGGATAAAATAAACGCCCTGAACGCGGAGCTTGCGGATATCATCGAAACAGTACAGAGGGATAACTGCATCAAGACGGCGGGAGCCTTTTCCGCTCTCGGCTGCGAGGCGGCAGTGATGCGGTATGACGAAGAGAAGGGGGACAGGTTTGATTACGCGCAGATGACAGGACAGTGCTATATGTGCATCGTGCAGGCAACGCCGGGGCAGCTGTACGCCATAGGCGAAAAGCTGGACGAAGCCTATATGCTCCGCCTGCTTGATGACGGGATAGGCACGGAAAATATGAAGCTCTTTACGATCAAGGTCTGGCCGGAGGAATGAACGGCGATGGAGAACAGGGAATTTGAGCTCCTTGCGCGGCGGTACATGGACATGGTGTTCCGCTTGGCGTTCAGCTATATGAAGAGTGCGAGCGACGCGGACGATGTGACGCAGAATGTTCTGCTGCGTTTGTTGAGAAGCACCAAGCCCTTTGAGAGCGAGGAGCATGCGCGGTTCTGGCTCGTGCGCGTGACGATGAACGAATGCAAGCGGGCACTGCGCTCGCAGTGGCGCAAGGCCGGGGACATTGAGGAATACGCAAACGAGCTGCACTTCGAGACACAAGAGCACAGCGATCTGTTTTACGCGGTGATGGAGCTGCCGGAAAAGTACCGGACGGCGATATATCTCTATTACTATGAGGACTATTCCACGGACGAGATAGCGCGGCTTACCGGCACACCGGCAGCCACCGTGCGCACACGGCTGCGCCGCGGCCGGGAGTTGCTGAGAGCAGGGCTGGAGGAGGCGAAGAGCAATGTTTGACGCAAGAATATATAAGGAGGCTTTTTCTGCCGTCCGCGCGCCGGGGGACACGATAGAGCGGGTCTATATGAATGACCGGCGGAGAAAGGCCAGAGCGCCGAAGATGCTTCTCATCGCGGCGATACTTGTGCCGCTGTTTATCCTGAGCGCTTTTGCGATAGGCTACGGGGCCATACATGCCCACAAGACCGCGGCGGGCGAAGCGATGACGGGCAGAGTGCCAGGAATAAACGTTGAGACGGGAGCGGCGGAGAGTAAGGCGATAGAGCACAGCGGGACAAGTATGTGGTTCACCTTTGACGTCGGGGAGGACTGCCGCGAGGTGAGCATATGCCCAGACTGGCTCCCGGAGAGCGACGCGCAGGCAGAGGGCTATCTTGGCCGGTACACGAATGGACGCATCATCGACAATGAGGGAGAATGGATAGCCTACTGTATAGAGAGCTTCAACGGAGAGCAGCTGCGGGGGATGAAATATTTCCTTACCGGAGAGAGCCGCATTGTAAAAGAGGACATCTGGAACGGCTATGACCGCATGGAGATAGAGACAAGTTATGAAAGCTCTGTCACAGGCGAGCGATGGACGGCATATAACCTGCTGCTTTTTTCACCGGAATACGGCTGTCTTATACGGATAGGCGGGCAGGCCGATGCCGGTACGGACATGGCTGCGCTGGAAAAGACAGCAGAGAATCTCCGCGTTGAGGCGAGCGAAGAAAAGGCTCAGTGGCCGTACAGAGGTGTATCTGATATCAGCTGCCTTGACATTGGCCGGGGCTGAAAGTGTTAATTGTTAAATCTTTGGTGTTGAAATATTGCCTGAACGGAAGTATAATAACCAAACATGGAAAAATATTCATGCCGGAGATTTAACAGATGACAAAACCGATAAAGTCCGCCGCGGCGCTCACGCTTGCGGTATCAATACTGCTTACGCTTACCGGCTGCTCAGGCAAGCCTGACGCCGTCCCAACGCCGACTGCCGCAGTGCAGGAGACACCCACGCCGACGCCGGAGCCTACGCCTGAACCTACCGCCGCACCGGCACCGACGCCTGAACCGACGGCAACGCCGAACCCGAACATCCCCGTGATAACGGTCGTTGATGCGACCGAGCCGTCGGATATGAAGGCGGGGAACGTTGTTGATATAAGGGGCGTTGTAAAGACGGACAAGGGGCAGCTCACGAATGTCACGGGGAGGCTCCTCAAGGATGGAGAGGTTGTTCAGGAATATGCCTATGTGCCGTATTCACCGGAGTTCAGCCTTGCGGGTACGCTGAACGCGTCCATGCATTTTGCGGATCTCGGAGCGGGGGAGTATACATATCAGCTGACCGCCGCGGCGGAAAACAAGGGCGAGACTGTTGAGACGGTTCTCATAGACAAGAAGTTCACGCTATACCTTGAGAGTGCGCAGAAGAGCACCCAGACGCAGACGGCGCAGTCCGAGACTGCCGCCGCACCGGAACAGACGCAGAGCCCTGCACCGACTGCATCAAGCGGGAAAAAGGAACACGCAGCGCAGACCACCTATGACACCAGCAATGCCGGTATTATATGGAACTATTTCGTTGAGCAGTTTGATAACCCCTACACTGCGGCGGCGATACTCGGCTGCATCGACTCCGAAAGCTCCTGCGAGCCGACGCGTGTTGAGGGCGATTTTACCTCGCAGTTCTATTTCTCGCAGGATTATACCGACAGCATAGATAACGGCTCTGTAAGCAGAGAGGCGTTTATAAAATATCTGCCGAGGGACAAGTGCGGCCACGGCTACGGCCTGTGCCAGTGGACGGGCGAGCGCAAGGGATATCTGTACGACCTTGCGATGGAGAACGGCACGTCGGTGGGCGACCTGCTGACACAGTGCGAGTTCATCATGCAGGAGATTAGGAACGATTATCCGGAGCTGCTGGAGTATTTAGTGAACGCAGAGGACGAGCTGTCCGCGACGCTTGAGTTTTCAAACGTGTACCTTCAGACGCTCGTTCATGGCGGCAGGACAACGCTTGCAAGCGAGTATCTTGACAAGTACGCGCTTGTAGAGGAAGAGGAATAAGAGCTTATAAGACTACACCCCTTACGCAAAAATGCGTAAGGGGTATTTTATACGGTAATTAAACCAACTCAGCCTTTGTAGCCGATGGCGTCGGCAAGCTCGCGGGTGATGATGACGGTCGCGTCATGGTGCAGCTTCATGAGTGTTGCGGGGCAGGCGCAGGTGACAGCGTCGCTCATGAGAAGCTGGCGGGCGGCGTCAGCCTTGTTTGCGCCGCTGAGGATCATCAGCAGGCGCTTTGCCATCATTATCTCGCCGATGCCCATAGTCACCGCGTAGCGGGGGACTTCGTCGCGGGAGGCGAAGAAACGGGCGTTTGCGTCAATGGTGCTCTCGTCAAGGACTTCCTTGTGCGCATGCCAGTACAGCTCTTTACCAGGCTCGTTGAACGCGAGGTGACCGTCAGGGCCGACGCCGAGCACCTGAAGCTCAACACAGCTATTGGCAATAACAGCTTGGAACTCCGCGATGTTCGCGTCGATATCGCCGGTGCCCTTGGCGACGTAGGTGTTTTTCTTGTCGATGTTTATGTGGTCGAAGAGATTGGAGTCCATGAAGTATCTGTAGCTCTGGTCATGCGTCGGCTCAAGGCCGATGTATTCGTCAAGGTTCACAGTGTGAACCTTGGAGAAGTCAAGCCCCTCCTCGCGGCAGCGGCGCGCAAGCTCCTGATACATGCCGACAGGGCTTGAACCGGTGGCAAGGCCAAGGCAGCAGTCGGGCTTCTCGCGGACTATCTTCTCAATGATATCCGCACCGGCGGCGCTTTGACTTTTATAGTCGTCACAGATTATTACTTTCAAAAAATTTCCTCCTAAGTGAAATTTGCCCACCTGTACCGGCGGCATTCATTACCTGTATTCAGTATATAGATTTTGGAAGAAAGCGTCAAGTGTCAATTTTCCGCGATATTTTTCCTGCGACGGGGGCGAGCATTAGCAGGGAGGCGAGGTTCGGCAGCGACATCAGCGCGTTTATCAGGTCTGCGATCTGCCACGCGCCTTTGGTTGACATAACACATCCACATAGACAGACGCACGGGAACAGAAAACCGTAGAGAGCGGCTCCGCGTCTGCCGCTTATGTACTCGGCGCAGCGGCTGCCGTAGACTGCCCAGCCCATTACGCTCGTGTAGGCGAAAAGGCAGATGGTGACGGCCATGAATACCGACGAAGTACGCGCGCCGAACACGGACGCGAGGGCGGACTGATACACCTCCGTCCCGGTGACGCTGCCCCATGGGATATTGACGCCGCTGCAAAGGATCGCAAGCGCGGTGCAGGTGCAGATAACTATAGTGTCGGCAAAGACCTCGAAGATGCCCCACATGCCGTGAGCGGCAGGATCGTCCGTGTCAGCCGCGGCGTGGGCGATGGCGGCAGTGCCGAGCCCGGCTTCGTTGGAAAAGGCGCTGCGCCGCAGTCCCCACTGTATGCACTGCGCCGTTGTGACGCCGCAGATACCGCCAGTGATCGCGCCGGGGCGGAAGGCTTCAATAAATACGGTTGACATAACACCGACTATCCTGCTATGGTTTACCGCGACGACCGCTATTGAGGCGGCGATGAACAGCAGACTCATCAGCGGAACCATAGTTTCCGCCGCCGTGCCGACCCGTCCCGCGCCGCCTGAGAGCAGCAGCGCCGTGACGGCGGCGAGGACGAGACCGAGCGCGAAGCGCAGAGCGGCGGGGCTTTGCATCGGGCCAACGGTACACGCGTCGACGGCACGGACGAAGGAATCTGCAATGCTGCTGACCTGCACGAGATTGCCCATGCAGAAGGCGGAGAGCGTGACAAGCACGCCGTAGACGCGCGCAAGGTGTGGTCTGCCGAGACCGTGGGTGATATAATCCATCGGTCCGCTGCCGATGCTCCCGCGGCGGTAATATATCGCGAGGGCGACCTCGGCGTATTTTACGATCATCCCGATGAGCGCCGCTGCCCACAGCCAGAAGAGTGCGCCGGGGCCGCCCATGGCGATAGCCTGCGACACACCGACTATGTTGCCCGTGCCGACCGTTGAGCCGAGAGCGGTCGCGGCAGCCTGAAAGGGCGTGACTGTTCCGCTTTTGCGCGCCGTCGGACGCAGGCGGATGCTGCCGACGGTCAGGCGCATCGCAAGGCCGAAGCGCCTGAATTGCAGACCGCGGCAACTGATGGTGAGCGCCCCGGCGCAGACGATCAGCCCGGGGAAAAACAGCCAGCTCCATATAAAATTGCTGATATAGGAAGAAATTGTACTGAACATAAATATTAAGATTGACTAAGGTTCACAAAAAAGGCTTTATTTAACGGCGGACATGTGGTAAGGTATGCCCTGGATTGAATATATGGAACAAAATGAAGAACTATTCGTCTCTATATACGAGCTCTGAAAGGGGAGACAAAAATGAAAAAGCTTATTACTATCCTGCTTATAATCGTAATGGCGGTGGGGATGATAGTCCCTGCATACGCTGAGAACATACAGAGCCGCGCGGTCATTGGCGCGGACCTCACGGACGATCAGATCGCCGCTGTGTATAACGCCTTCGGCATCAAACGCGGCGACGCTATCGAACTGCGCGTCACGAACGGCGAAGAGCGCCAGTGGCTCCAGGGCTACGTGGACGAGAGCCTTATTGGTACGAGGTCTATCTCCTGCGTGTATGTTGAGCTTCTGCCCGAGGGCAGCGGCATGGACGTTACCACAAGCAACATCACCTGGTGCACCGGTGAAATGTATATAAGTGCCCTTGCGACGGCGGGCATAACCGATGCGCGCATCATCGTCGCAGCGCCCTTTGAGGTCAGCGGCACCGCAGCGCTCACCGGCGTATACAAGGCCTACGAGGACATGACCGGCAAAAAGCTGGACGATCTGGCGAAGCTTGTCAGCACACAGGAGCTTACCATCACCGGCGAGCTTGCAAACGAGATAGGCGGCATGGACTCGACCTCCATCGTAAACGATCTGAAGCTCATGCTCGATGAGACGCAGAAGATGACCGACGACGAGATACGCGCCGAGATCATTGACATTGCAGGGCGCTACAACGTCTCGCTGACCAACACTCAGATACAGCAGCTCATTGACCTGTGCCGCTCGCTCGAAGGGCTTGACGCTGATTCTCTCAAGGCGCGTGTAGAGGAAGTACAGGGTACGCTTCAGAAGGTGTCCGACGCGAAGACCAAGGTCGTTGGCTTTGTCGAGACTGTGAAGAAGGTCGTCACCTCCGTGTCCAGCTTCTTTGACAGGATCAAGGACATCATCGCAAAATTCTGATAATGTAAAATGCCGGGACTATCATCCCGGCATTTTTATACGCGACGTGTAGATAATGCTAAGAAATGCCTATTGACAAACTCGGATTAATCTGCCATATTGCGGCTGTAATATGCTTAATGCCGCGTTATGCCGCGTTTCGCGGCAGCGGGAGAACCGGACCGGACATTTTGTCCGATTGGACGGCGACCATACTATGGCACGTCCTTGGGGTGTATTCGCGATGCGATAGGGGACTCTCTTTCCCGAACCCGACAGCTAATCTCGTCAGCGTAAGAGAGCGGATAAAGGTGTAACTACGCCCGCATACAGTCTCATTGCGCTGTGTTTCAGGAAAGCACAGCGTTTTTATTTTGACTGCTGCCCTGAAAGGCTCGACGGGCGGCGGGTGGAGGTTACCTAAAAATGAAAAACAGGCTTCGCGACATCTTTATCGGCAAGCCCTTGAAGGACTCCAATCTGGGCGGTGAAAAGTTCGGCGTGCTTTGGGGGCTGCCGATCTATTCCAGCGACACTATCTCCTCCGTGGCATACGCAGGTGAGGAAGTGCTCATGGTGCTGCTGCCGGTGATGGGGCTGCTTGCCGCGCATACGCTCGTGTACGTCATGTGCGCGATTATTGCGCTGCTGCTTATTCTCGTGTTCTGCTACCGACAGACGATAGACGCTTACCCGCAGGGCGGCGGTGCGTATATCGTCGGTGCGGACAACCTCGGCGAAGCGCCGGGGCTTACCGCGGCGTCGTCGCTGCTGGTAGGCTATATCCTGACGGTGGCGGTGTCGAGCTGCTCGGGCGCGGCGGCGGTGGCGTCGGCGTTCCCGGAGCTTGCGGCATACAAGCCGTGGATCGCCTTTGTCATCGTCTGCATCCTCACGTGGGGCAACCTCAGAGGCATGCGCGAGTCGGCGATCATGTTCGGCGTGCCCACGTATTTCTTCATCTTCGCTATCCTTGCGCTCATCGTGACGGGCTTTGTGCGTGTGCTCGTGTTCGGGTACCAGCCGCCGGAGCCGACGGCGGTCATCGAAACGGCGGGGGATGTGACAGTGTTCCTTATCCTGCGAGCCTTCGCTTCCGGCTGCACCGCGCTGACCGGCGTCGAGGCCGTGAGCAACGGTGTGCCGTCCTTCCGCGACCCATCGGCGAAGAACGCGAAAAGAGTCCTCGGCCTTATGGCGCTCACGGTCGGCGTGACCTTTATAAGCATCGCCGTGTTGAAGGATATTTATCACATCGTCCCGCAGGAGGGCGTCACCGCCATTGCAAGCCTTGCTTCCGCAGTGTTCGGCAGCGGGAGCGTGTGCTTCTATGTGTTCCAGATAGCGACGGTCGTTATCCTTTCACTTGCGGCGAACACGGCTTATGCCGCTGCTGCTTGCGATGGTCGCGCGCGACGGATACATGCCGCGCCGCTACACTCAGCGCGGCGCAAGGCTGAACTTCTCAAACGGCGTGCTGCTGATATTCTTCGCATCCTCGGCGCTTATCTTCCTCTTCAGAGCCGACACGCATACGCTGCTGCCGCTCTACGCGACGGGCGTGTTCATCTCGTTTACGATCTCGCAGGCAGGCATGCTTGCCCACTGGGTCAGGCTCAAGACTCCGGGCTGGCATCATAAGGCGGTCATCAACGCTCTCGGTACGGTCGTGTGCGCAGTGGTGTGCCTCGTCATTGCCATCACGCGCTTTACCGAGGGAGCATGGGTAGTTGTTATACTCATCCCTCTGCTGGTGTACGTGATGAAGTCTATCAAGAAGCATTATGCGTCGGTCTCTGCAGACCTCACGCTGCGCAGTACGGACGAGGCGCGCGATATGCTGCGCTATATCATGCCGGGCAAGGTCATCATCCCGGTGCAGACGCTCAACCGCTCATTTGTGAAAACGCTCAGGTGCGCCCTCAACTGCGGCTTTTCCGAGATAGAGCTGTATAACGTGACGGACGACGAGCAGAAGGCGCGCAGGCTCAGGGCGCAGCTCGATGAGCTTGACCTGAACGTGGAGTTTGTGTATGACGTCACGGCCTACCGCAATGTAAACGAGGTGCTTATAAAGCATGTCGGGGACGAGGCGGCGCAGCTTCACGAGCATGAGAACCTGACGGTCATGATGGGTGCGCTCGTTGTGACCTCGCCGTTAAAGAAGCTGCTGCATAACCAGACAACGCAGCGTCTCAGCAAGAAGCTTGAGAGGTACAGAAATGTTTCTGTATTTACGGTGCCGTATATAATATGAATATGAAAAACAACTGCCGCTTCCCGGAAGAGAAGCGGCAGTTGTTTTTGTTGTTTTTACTTAAGTTAATTACTCTCCGGTATGTGGATCTCCTTTATCGTGAAATCCTTACCCGTGAGCACAGTCTTTTCAAAGCTTCCGCAGTTCGGACAATAGCCCTCGTGCTCAATGACATTGAAGATCTCGTCACAGTCGTCGCACTCGGCCATACCGGGGACGGTCTCAAGAATGAGCTTTGCGCCCTCAAGCGGCGTACCCTCAGCGACGGGCGGAAACAGCTCCTCAACATACTGCGGGATGACGAGAGATAACTCGCCGACCTCGCAGACGATCTCGCTGATGGCTGCGACGTTATTTTCCTCCATGTAGTCGAGCACGGTCCTGCACATGCTGCGGACAATACCTATCTCGTGCATGGTTTACAGCCCAAGCTTTTTCTTGGCAAGCCTGCCGAGCGTTGCGGGAGCGTTGCCGACGGCGACCATGAGCGTCTGGTAATAGGGCTTGTTGCGGTTGTCGAGCGTCTTTTCAAGGCGGATCGCGTCGAACTTGCACTTGGTGGTGCATATGCCGCAGCCGATGCACAGATCCTCGTCGATGACTGCGCAGCCGCAGCCGAGGCAGCGCTTGACTTCCTTCTTGATCTGCTCCTCGGTGAGGTCGCCGCGCAGATCCTTGAAGGTCCTGCGCGCTTCTTCGGCGCTGCCGCAGGCGGCCTTCTGGCGCGGCGCAGTGTCAAAGCTGCCGATCGAGACGGCGACCGTCTTCGCGTCGAGCGGCTTATAGTCGCGGTGGTCGCGCCCGAGGTGCTGTGTCTGGCCGGGATGCACATAGCGGTGGATGGAGATCGAGGCCTCCTTGCCGGCTGCGATCGCGTCAATGGCGAACTTCGGGCCGGTCACAACATCGCCGCCTGCGAACACGTCGGGCTCACCGGTCTGATAGCTGAGCTCATCGACCATGACGGCGCCTTTGCTGCTGAGCTGGATGCCGGTACCGGCGGAGATACCGCCGAGGTCGATCTTCTGGCCGATGGCGGAGATGACCGCGTCAAGCTCCAGCGTCTCAAATTTACCGGTGCCGACGGGCTTGCGGCGGCCTTTTGCGTCAGCTTCGCCAAGCTCCATGACTTCAACCTTCATGCCGCTGACCTTGCCGCTGCCGAGTACCTCGACCGGAGCGGCGAGGTACATGATCCTGACGCCCTCTTCCTCTGCCTCAGCGATCTCGTCGGCTGCTGCGGGCATTTCGTCTCTGCTGCGTCGGTAGACGATGGTCACGTCCTCAGCGCCGAGACGCAGCGCCGTGCGCGCGACATCTATCGCGACGTTGCCGCCGCCGACGACTGCGACGCGCTTACCGATGCTGACGGGCTTTTCAAGGTTAACGTCACGCAAAAAGTCAATACCGGTGAACACGCCCGCAAGCTCCTCGCCGGGAACACCGAGTTTTGTGCCCCTGGACGCGCCGATGCCGAGGTAGAAGGCCTTGTAGCCCTCTGCGCGCAGCTGCGGCAGAGAGACGTCCTTGCCGACCTCAACGCCGGTTTTGAACTCGACGCCGAGCTCACGGAGAATGTCTATCTCCGCGTTCACGACGGCCTTATCGAGACGGAAGCCGGGGATGCCGAGAGTGAGCATGCCGCCGAGCTTGTCCTCTTTTTCAAACACGGTGACGGGATAGCCCTTGACTGCAAGGTAGTACGCGCAGCTCAGACCCGCGGGGCCTGCGCCGATGACGGCTATCTTCTCGGTGTAGGGTCTGCCGATCTGGTTGAGCATCTTCGGCACAAAGCGCGTGGAAGCGTCAAGATCCTTATCGGCGATGAACTTTTTGATATCGTCTATCGCGACGGAGGCGTCGACAATGCCGCGGGTGCAGGCCTGCTCACAGGCCTTGTTGCAGATACGGCCGCAGACGGCAGGGAAGGGGTTCTCCTTCTTTATGAGCTCCAGAGCCTCGGTATAGCGTCCCATGGAGGCGAGCTTTATGTAGCCCTGAACGGGGATATGCGCCGGGCAGACGGCCTTGCAGGGGGCGGTGCCGCTGTCCATAACGTCGCTTCGGTTGGTGCGGTAGTCGATGTTGTAGGTCTTGCTGTCCCAGGGGATGGAGACGTCGGAGTTATACGCGTCGGAGACAGTGGGGTTATTGATGCAGTTTTTCTGGCCGAGCTTAATTGCATTGGTCTGGCAGTTCTCAACGCACTGGCCGCAGGCGACGCACTTTTCCTTATCGATCTTCGCGGTGAAGTTCGAGCGGATGGCGTTCTTTGCACGGAACATCTCTGCAACGCGCAGGGCAAAGCAGGAGCAGCCGCAGCAGTTGCATATCGCGGTCGATTCCTCAAAGCCGGGGGTCTGGTTTATCTCGTGGACAAGGCCATTGTCCTCAGCGCGGCGGAGGACCTCATAGGCTTCCTCCTTGCTGATAAGGCGGTGCGCGCCGGACTTGCTGTAGGTGATGGCGTTATCGTTGAGGTACATGCACATGTCCTCTTCGAGATGGCCGCAGCCCTCACCCATAAGGCGGCGCGCGCGGCGGCAGGAGCAGGGGCCGACGGAGATAGCCGTGGCGTTCTCGATGAGCGTGCTTATCTCATCGTAGGAGGCCGTACGGCTGTTGTTCTCAATAGCGCTCATGACGGGCATGACGCGCATGAAGAACATACCGGTCTTGCCGGAGTTGAAGACGGGCGCGACCATGTCGATACGGCGGCGGGTGTATTCCTCAAAGCAGTAGCCAAGGTCGGGGTAACGGTCACACTGCTCGCGGTTGGAGAGAATGCCCTCCATGATGCCGGGGACCCAGATAGGATAGTAGTAGCAGTCGACGCCGTCCGCCTTGCGGGAGCGCACGATACCGGCGGCAACGAGCTTGTCAAGCTGCTCCTGAACGAAGGCTTCGCTCTCCTTGCAGCGCTTTGCGACTTCGCCCACCGGGCGGTCGGTCTCAAGGCGCAGGTGCATCATGACGCGGCACATGTCGTCCGTCACGATGGGGTCGAGGATCCTGTACTCGGGGTCGGTGTAGGTAATGCCGGTGTAGGTCAGGGACTCAAGGCTGATCTTTGTAGCCAGCTTGAGAATGTTCGGTCTTTTTGCCATCATTCCACCTCTTAAATTTTCTTATTTTTTAAAGCCGGCTCATCTCATACCGGCTGAAAGTACTTGCCATTCGTACTACCATAAATATACACTCTCGTCTGAAATTTGGCAATACGACATATTTGCTTTTGCTGTATGAATTGTGGCTATGTCACCAATCGTGCGGCAGGAGACAGGCTGCGCTTGATTTTTACAGCGATGTGTATTATAGTTGTTACATCTATCGGAGGGCAGACATTATGAATATCAACGGAATGGAAATAGAACGCAAGTACCTTATAGCCATGCCCGATGCGGCTGTGCTGCAAAGTGCCGACGCGTCGGAGATCGTGCAGACCTATCTTGTGAATCCGGAGAAGGGCGCGACTGAACGCGTCCGGGCGCGCACATCCGGCGGTATGGCGGTCTATACGCATACTGTCAAGCGCAAGCTCAGTGCGATGAGCCGCGAGGAGGACGAGCACGAGATAAGCGCGGCGGAGTATGCGGAGCTTCTGAAGCGTGCCGATGCGGGGAGAAAGCCTGTCCACAAGACGCGGTACTGCCTTGACTATATGGAGCAGCTTTTTGAGATAGACGTTTATCCGTTCTGGACAGACTGCGCGATAATGGAGATAGAGCTTGACAGTGAGGAGCGTGAGGTCATGCTCCCGCCGTTCATTGAAGTTATAAAAGAAGTGACGGGGGACGGCAGGTACACCAATGCCGCCATCGCAAGGGAGGTTCCGGCTGAATGAGCCGAGAGGAACTTTTTTACCGCAGCCTCGTCATAACCGCAGAAAGGATGGTACGACCATGAAAAAAACAGTTTCGATAATACTTGCGCTTGCGCTGGCCTTCGGCCTGTGCGCCTGCGGCAATTTGAGCAATATTGAGCTGCCGCCGCTGCCGACCGTGACCCCGGAGCCGACGCCGACTCCCGAGCCCACGCCGGAGCCGACGCCCAACGTGCAGGACGGGCAGATCATCATAGCCGTCGAGAACACGCAGAAGCAGGCATATGACCCGCAGGACGGCACACAGCTTATCCTGACCTTCTCTTATGAGACGCCGAAGATAGAGATACTCGGCAGAGCCGATGCGGAGAAGGCTATTAACGAGTATGTCGCCATACTCGATGAGACATACGTCACCGGCGAGGATTACGGCGACGGTCAGGGAACTGGCTACAACAACATGCTCACTATGGCGGAGGACAACTATAATTATTGGATGAGCACCGGCGACGGTGAGGTATACACCCTTGAGCTTGTTTCCGACCGCAGTGTGACAGTTGAACGCGGCGATACTCAGGTGCTGACGCTTCTGTATAACGACTACAGTGACCTCGGCGGTGCGCACGGCAGCTACGGCTATACCGGCTACAGCTTCGATACGCAGACGGGCGAGCTGCTCACGCTCGATAAGCTCAGCTCCGACCCCGAGGGGCTGCGCAGCTTCCTGACAAACTATATGGTCACAACTGTTGAGAACGACGACGCTCTTCAGGAGAGAACTGCGGGCTTCATTCCCAATGACGATTATACCGCGGCGCTCTCCGCGCTGCTGCGCGAAGGCTCATGGTACTTCAGCGGCAGCGGAATGGTGATTTTCTCCAGTCTCTATGAGATAAGCAGCTACGCCGCGGGCATCATCCAGTTTGAGATACCCTATTCCGAGCTTGCCGGTCACATCGATGAGAAGTGGATCCCGGCAGAGACCACTGGCGAGGGCGGCTTTGAGATTGTCAGCGCAGCCGACATGAAGGACGGCAGCACCGAAATTCTCGATAAGCTCACTGTCAATAAAGACGGCGAGGAGCTGTACCTTGTCTCGAACGGATTGGTCAGAAACGTCAGCATATGCTCTGTTGACTACAGCGACACCTTCTATGAGACGGGCGAGCTGTGGTACTGCAGCGTCATGAACGGCAGCGCCGTTCAGCTCCAGACGCTCATACCCGAGGGCATGCCGAACCTCAGGCTCAGCTACACCGACGGCAGCGGCGAGCACCGCTTCTATATCAGTGAGAGCGGCGAGAACGGAAAGCCCATCCTCGCGGACGAGACTATAGAGGCAGTGGGCTGAAAAGCCATAAAATCCGCGCAAAACAGCAGAAAATTGTTGACAACGCGGCGCGGACATGCTATTCTATCTAAGCCGCATTGAAGGGGTAATGAAGAAGAGGTATGCCCTCCACCCCAAGAGCGAGTCCTGAAGAGAGGGAGGAAATGTTCATGAAGCATGCTATAATCGTGACCGGCGGCAAGCAGTATCGCGTAGCCGAGGGCGACGTTATCTTCGTTGAGAAGCTCGATGCCGCAGCAGGTGAGTCCGTCAAGTTCGATCAGGTTCTGGCCGTTATCGACGGCGAGAATGCTACTTTCGGCGCACCCGTCGTTGAAGGCGCTTCCGTTACCGCAAATGTCGTCAAGAGCGGCAAGGGCGCAAAGGTTCGCGTCTACAAGATGAAGCCGAAAAAGGGCTATCGCAGAACGCAGGGCCACAGACAGCCCTACACCAAGCTCCAGATCGAAGCTATCAACGCCTGATTTTTCCGCAACTGATTTTGACTTATGGAGGTGTAACCTAAATGGCACATAAAAAAGGTATGGGTTCTACCAAGAACGGCCGCGACAGTGAGTCGAAGCGTCTTGGCGCCAAGAGAGCCGACGGTCAGTTCGTTCTGGCCGGCAACATCCTTGTCAGACAGCGCGGAACCAAGATCCATCCCGGTACCAATGTCGGTAAGGGTAAGGACGACACTCTGTTCGCCCTCGTGGACGGCACCGTGAAGTTCGAGCGCATGGGCAAGGACCGTAAAAAGGTCTCTGTTTACGAAGAAATCGCTCAGTAAGTGATTTTATCAAGGCCGGACGTTTGTCCGGCCTTTTCTATAACCATGATGAAGGAGGCAGTTTATGGCTTCATCTTTTGTTGATAAGGCGCGCATCAGCGTCCACGCCGGCAAGGGCGGGGACGGCGCAGTAGCGTTCCACCGCGAGAAGTACGTCGCGGCAGGCGGCCCCGACGGTGGCGACGGCGGGCGCGGCGGCAACGTTGTTTTTGTTGTTGACGATAATATGTCCACACTGATGGACTTCAGATATAAGCGCAAGTACACTGCCGGCAACGGCATGAACGGTCAGGGCAAGCGCTGCTACGGCAAGGACGGGGAGACGCTGTATATCAAAGTCCCCCGCGGCACGATAGTGCGCGATACCGAGACCGGCGCAATCATGCACGATATGTCCACCGGTGAAAACTGGGTCGCCGCAAAAGGCGGCCGCGGCGGCTGGGGCAACATGCACTTTGCTACTCCGACGCGTCAGGTGCCGCGCTTTGCAAAGCCGGGTCTGCCCGGTGAGAGCCACGATATCACGCTTGAACTCAAGCTGTTGGCGGACGTCGGCCTTGTCGGATTCCCGAACGTCGGCAAGTCCACGCTTCTGTCCGTTGTCAGCAAGGCGCATCCCAAAATCGCAAACTACCATTTCACTACGCTGTTTCCAAACCTCGGGGTCGTGTATGTGGATGAGGGCGTATCCTTTGTCATGGCGGATATCCCCGGTATCATCGAGGGCGCGTCCGAGGGCGCGGGGCTTGGTCATGACTTCCTGCGGCACATCGACCGCTGCCGTCTGCTCGTGCATCTGGTCGATGTCTCCGGCAGCGAGGGGCGCGACCCGGTCGAGGACTTTGACGCGATAAACGCGGAGCTGCGCGAGTACAGCCCAGAGCTTGCCGAGCGCCCGCAGATCGTCGTCGGCAATAAGTGCGACCTGCTCGGCGATGAACGTGAGAATATCGACCGGCTCAGGGAGCACGTCGAGGAGCTGGGCTATCAGTTCTTCGAGATGAGCGCCGTGTCCCATCAGGGCACGCGCGAGCTCGTCAAGGAGTGCGCGCACAGGCTCTCCGAGCTCCCGCCGATATCAAGCTATGAGGCTGACTATGTGAAGCCCGAACCCAAGGTCGATACCTCGGGCGAGCTGACGATAGAGAAGTTTGACGACATGTGGCTTGTCGAAGGCCCGTGGCTCCAGCGCCTTGTGGCGACGGTCAACTTCGGCGACTATGAGAGCCGCATGTACTTTGACCGCGTCCTGCGCGAGGCCGGAGTGTTCAAGCGTATGGAGGAAATGGGCGTCAGGGACGGCGACACCGTCAGCATGTACGACCTGATGTTTGAGTATCAGGACTGATGAGCGAGAAAAAGCGCAGAGTTTTAAGCGCGGTGCTCATCTGTCTGTGTATTGCCACGGTCGCGTTTATCTGGGGAAACTCGATGCTCGGCAGCAAGGCGTCGAGCAATGTGAGCAACTCCGTGCTGGGAGCGCTCGACCCGATAATCAGGCGCTTCGGCATAGTGAGCAAGGACGACCTGTGGCTCAGAAAGCTTGCGCACTTCACGGAGTTTGCCGCCTTGGGCGCGGAGCTGCTGTTCCTTGCCGCGGTGAGAAGAAGGCTCGGCCTTCAGGCTGCGTCAAACTGCGCCTTCGCGGCTCTGCTCGCCGCGCTCACGGATGAGACGATACAGCTCATAAGCGGGCGGAACTCGCAGGTGCTCGATGTGCTGCTCGATTTTTCCGGAGCGTTGACGGGCATCCTCATCGCGTGGCTCATTTGCCGGCTCATAAAAAAGCGCAGAGCTTCATAAGTGATAATGCAAAAAAGAAATAAAGCAAAAAGCAGACATGGATCGTTCCATGTCTGCTTTTTGCATATCCGGGTCAGTCTACTGCAATCTTGATGACGACCTTATGCACCGGCTTGCTGCCGCCTGCGGCGATGCAGGGCGCGTGCGCATC
>OGZA01000703.1_pt1 | contig 25231 bp, 21 predicted proteins | sample 1576591 | NCBI WGS metagenome assembly OGZA01 (sample SAMEA3541565, study PRJEB24748) | human gut metagenome | biome: human gut; feature: human-associated habitat; material: faeces | place: China | collected 2012
TCTCGCCCCGGCCCGCCACGTTGAAGGCGTCGGTGGCGCCGTCGATCTCCGTCACAACGTGGAACCCCCAAGCCTGCCCCTTTTCGTCAATCACCTGGGCATAAGGCATCGGCAGGTAGGTCCGGTGGTGCTTTCCCTGGCCCTTATATTGTTCAAAGACCACCGAATCCAGATGATGTCCCCGCTGGTCAACGTAGTCGTAGCGTTCGCCAAAACCGATGACATGTTCGTCATCGCGCAGGGCCAAGGCAAAACGCACACGGTGCACGCCCCTTTCGGACACAAGCCACTCGGTTGCCCTGCCGATGAGCTTTTCCTTGGCGCCCGTTATTGTCCCACAGTCACCCTGTTTCCACGCTGCGGGTGAAAGGTGGAAGACCCTGCTTTTTTCTGTCGTCCCGTCAGCCTTTGTCACCTCAAAGTGGTAATCGCACGGTGTCGGTGAGACAGAGCCAATCGTGCATTGCCAACCATTCTCTGTTTTCATAGCCGCCTGCTGGGCTTCGGCCAGGTGTCCGGTACCTCCGGCCAGCAGGGCGGCATCACTGTCCTCACCGTCAACCGGGTGCATGACAAGAACCGTCCGGTCGTCTTCTGTCACGATGACGCAGTGCACGCTATCCACTTTTTCCTCAACCATCACCCCAATCACCAATGGTTGAGAAACAACTGGAATACTGGGACTTAGCTGATCCAGTGAGCGCGCATAGGGGTGTTCAACGCCGTAGGGGTTGTGGACAATGAGAGACATAGAGGTTCCTAAAGAAGTCATGGGGGTACTGGGGTGCTTGCATACGCACTTGCGAATGTTGCGAATGCAAGCACCCCTGAAGGCAGAAAAGAAACGATGGAGAGGTGGCTACTGCTGCAGCAACGCGTTGATCTTGCTTGCCGCATCGCTCAATGCGGCATCAACACTCTTACGTCCAGCGCTTGCGGCGCTGAGCTCATCGTTAAGGATGTCCTGCATTTCCTGCTGTGATTCAATGACGGGTGGCAGCACACCGTGGTCCAGAGAATCCAGGACAGCCTGGCGATTGCTGGGCTTTCCTTGGCTGAGGTAGCTTTCAAACACGGCATTGTCAGCTACGGGCGGCAGTTCCCACGACTTTTCCAGGCGAATATTCGACATGGTCTTAGAGGATGTCAGGTAGGAGACCCACTTTGTTGCCGCCTCGGTGTTAGATGACTTTGCACTCACAACCGCCCCGTTTGCGAACATAGCGGACGCAGGCTGTGTATTGCCCGGCTCAACGACAATATCCCAGTTGAATGGCGCATCTTGCAGGCCGCTGAACATCCAGATTCCTGAGTGCCACATCGCCAACTTACCTTCTTTGAACAGGTTGGTGTCGAAGTCTGGTGTTCCTGCACCATCTGCTTCAGTTGGCATGGTCTTACCGGACTTGTTGATCAGCCATGACGCAGCTTCAACACCTTCAGGCGAGTTAAAGGCCACGCTCTTGCCGTCGTCGCTGAAGAACTTGCCACCTGATTGTTCCAGGGTCTTATAGAATTCGTTGTAGGTGATGGGCTGGTAGTCGCCCCAGACTCCCGCAGCGGTGTCCGTCAAGGCTTCGGCCGCTGCCTGTTCATCGGCCCATGTCCAGCTGCTGGTTGGCAGGGCCACTCCCTTTTGTTCGAACAGGTCTTTGTTGTAGAACAGGACAACGTTGCTGAATGATTCGGGCAGCCCGTACTGTGTTCCGTCAACTTTGAACCCGTCGATCAGGCTCTTGCGGTATTGGCTGTCATCGATACCTTTCAGCGGTGCCAGGGACCCGTTCTTGGCGTAGGTGACGAAGCTCTCGTAGTTCAATTCGAAGGCATCGCCTGCGGTTCCGCCGGCAACTGCTGTCTGCAGTTTGACAAAGTAGTCGTCGTAGGGGATTGTTTCGATTTGGACGGTGATGTCTGGGTTTTCTGCATGGAATGCGTCAGCAATGGCTTGCAGGTCTTCTTCATGTCCCCCATTTGCTGAGAAGTTCATGTAGCGGACTGTGGTTCCGCCTGCGGAACCGGATGTTGCGTTGTCGCTTCGCGTGGCAGACCCTTGGGCGCAACCTGCGAATACAAGAGATGATGCAAGCAGCAGCGCAGCGTTTCGAATGCCCTTGTTTAGCATCGGGTTTTCCTTTCTTTGTGTTGTGAAGATGCCCTATTTCAGACCGCTGTGAGCTACACCTTCGATGATGTAACGTTGCGCAAATAGATAGAACACCGCGATTGGAATGATTGAGATGACGGAACCCGCCATGACGATATTCCACTCTGTTGTGAACTGGCCGTGAAGTGCGGACAGACCAAGAGGTAATGTCTGGTATTCGGGTGACCGAATGGCAACCAGTGGCCATAGGAAGCTGTTCCATGTGTTCATGAAGGCCATGACACCCACTGTCGCCAGGCTCGGTTTGATAAGCGGAAGGATAATTCTGCCGAAGATTTGCAGGTGACCGGCACCATCGATGGTTGCGGCCTCATCCAGTTCTTTGGGTACCGCCTGTATTGCCTGGCGAAGCATGAAGACACCAAAGACTGAGGTCACTGTGGGGGCAATCAACGCGAAATACGTGTCGTGCAGATTCAGGTCTTTGAACAGCGTAAACAGTGGCGTGATGAGAACCTGCAGAGGAATCATCATCGTTGCCAGGTATAGGCTGAAGAGCACTTTCTTCCCAGGAAACTCCAGGCGTGCAAATGCATATCCTGCCATTGAACCGGTTATCAGCTGAAGGACGGTGGAAATGACCGTGACAAAGACGGAGTTGAGGATGATCCGCCCCATAGGCAGGGTCGCGAACAGCTGGCGATACGCATCCCACGTTGGGTTCTTGACGATTAACGATGGTCCAGCGGACAAGGATCCATTGGGTGTGATTGATGTGATGAATGTCCACAGAAACGGGAACATCATGATGAAGACACCCAGTGCCAGCAGAAGCAGTAAAGTCCCGCGTTGAGTGGTGTTTTGCTTACGCATAGTTCACCCACTTCTTCTGGCCGTACAGTTGAACAAGGGTGATGAGAAGGATGACGACGAAGAGCATCCATGACAGTGCTGAAGCCTCGCCTGCTCGCCCGTATCTGAAGGTCAGGTCGTAAATCTGTCCGACAATCACCTGGGAGGAACCCTGCGGCCCACCCGATGTCATCACATACACCTGGTCAAAGACCTGGAAACCGTTGATCAGACTGATCACCAATACGACAAATGATGATGGTGTCAACAGTGGCAGTGTGATGTGCCTGAATTGTTCCCACTTTGATGCGCCGTCAACGCGTGCCGCTTCATACAGTTCTGGGGAGATGCCTTGTAGTCCTGCCAGCAGGATGATCATGACGAAACCCAGGTCTTTCCACGCGGATGCCAATATGACAGACACCAGCGACCATTGGGGATCTGTCCACCATCCTGGTTCGGGTAAACCCAGGGTACCCAGAATCGCGTTGACAACACCGTTTGCCGGGTTGAGAATCCATTTCCAGACCAGGGCGACAACAACCCATGATGTGATCACCGGCAGAAAGTACATGGCCCTGAAGAATCCTCGTGCCGGCATCTTGTGGTTCAGGGCGACAGCCAAGCCAAGGCCGCCGATGTAGACAAGCGGCAGGTAACCCGCCACGTAGCCAAGCGTGTGTCCGAAGTACCTGAGGGTGTTTGGATCCGTCAGCAGCTTCTGGTAGTTGCGCAGGCCAACCCACGTCGGGTCGGAAATCATATTCCACTGGTGCAGACTGATCCATATTGATTGCAGCATGGGCCAGAAAGTGAACAGCAGCAGTGGAAGCAGGCTGGGAAGCAGGAAGAACGCTGCCCATCCTGTATGCCTCAGTTTTCGGGTGAATAATCGGTTGGTTTTCATTTTCTTCTACCAATTAGGTGTGATGACTTCAATTTGGCGCCTTTATGTTTGGACGTTCAGAAGTGACCGTATTGCCTTCCTACGTTGCCCCAATCGGGTGTTATAAACGTGTTGTTGTTTCCCGGTTGCCATTGATCGGCTTCGTCCGGGTAACCAGTTTCTTGACGTTTAACACATTTCCATTCAATATTTGTTGCGGGTGGAAGACTCGATATCACTCCCCGCCACTGTGGGTAATCAGTTGCTTCCAATTTGACTGCTGATGCAGGGTTCCAGGCTCCAAGCTGTGGGATGTTGCCGACAACATAAACGGATTGACCATAATTTGTTGTTCCCGCATCGCAGACGAATTCTGCAGAGACAGTTTGTTCTCCTGTGGAGAACACGAAAGTTTTTTCTGCGTACACATTCATTTCAACTGTTTTTGCAACAATCAGGTTGCTTCCGGCGTTGTACCAGCCTTCGGCTGCCGCATCAAAGTCTGCTTTGGTGGCGTGTCGAGTCAGCGGTACCCCATTGACTGTTACAGTGCTGGCCTGGGTTTCACTCACTAATTCCACGATGTTTGGACGCGAATCAGTTGCACCGTCGTATGTTCCCTCAGCTGCCGCAATTGTCACAGTTGTCTGTTGGCCGTTTGTGTTTTGCTGAATCGTGGTAGAACGTACAGCACCGCCCTGGTAATTCGTCGTCGTTCCGTCGTCTTCTGCAAGCGTGAAAGACGAGGCTTCTTTCGACGGGTATACGCGAGCTATCAGCTCCGGATGGTTCGTTCCGTCAGCTCGTAAGCCATCGACAGTCTGTGTTTGGTTGTCAACGTACATTTTTGGAATGATGGCTCCTGCGCGAACGTATGCAGGTAGGGTGAATTTTCCATTTCTCCACAGTGGAACGTCATTCACCCATTGTCCTTGGCTGTCGGTCACACTGTTCGTGTGGTAGTCGTACCATGTCCCTTCGGGTAGGTAGATGTTCCGTTGGCGCTCTCCTTGAGAAGCCACTATGCCGACAAGGATGTCCTTTCCGATCATCTTTTCGTGGCCCATGGTTCGAACATTCATATCTGATTGATAGTTCAGTACAAGGGGCGGGGTTATTGCCTCACCGGTTTGCCAGGCTTTGTGTGCCAGACTGTAGTAGTAGGGGGTGAGTTCGTATCTGCGTTGAATGTTGGCTAAATTGCTTGCCGAATCTCCAATTGACTCTGGGCTTGTATTCAGGCAGTTGCAGAGGTTTTCTGTATGCGGACGGACGGGTAAATCAAACCAGGCTGAATCGGCGAACCACTGTGTGTAAAGTTCGTTGATGTCGGTGTCGGCCATTTCACGGCGGAATCCACCGATGTCTGACCCGAAGTAATCGATGCCGGACATGGACATGTGCATTTGCACATTCTGCTGATCTGCAAGAGCTGTCAGCTTAGAGCCGATATCTCCAGACCACAGTGCGGCTCCCGTGCGTTGAATACCGGCTGCACCTGAGCGTGTCAGCATAAATGGGCGTTGTGTGGAGCCGTTGGCCGCGTATCCGTTGGCGACGCTTTGGGTCCACATCAGGTTGTAGTAGTTGTGATAATCAGCGTGTTGATGCTTGCCAGGTAGAACACCGTAAGTCCAGTCGTTGCCGTTATACATCTCTGGTTCGCCCAGGTCCAACCAGTGTCCAAGTACCCCTTGGTTCGCTAACGGCTGCCGCTTTTGGTTATGCCAGTAGATGGCTGCATCCGGGTTCGTGAAGTCGATCATCCCGCCACGTCCCCACCAATCGTTCTCTGACAGGTAGACAGGGGCGCAGTCTTCGCATCCATCCTTTACCAGATATCCGCGCAAGGCCAGGTCGCTGTATTCGGGCAGCCCTTTGGAAATATAAGGTTCCTCAATGGTTATCAGTCCGATGCCCCGATTGGCCAGAGCTGGTATTTTGTCGTCAGGATCAGGAAAGTTGGTGGTGTCCCACGACAGGCTGCCCATGCGACTGTACTCGGATCCGCCGGTGACGTTTCCAAACCAGTTGACATCCATAACCGCACCATCTGTGGGGAATCCTGCGTTACGCAGTGATGCCAGATTCGCATCCAGTTCGTTCCAGTTATCCCAGCCGAATTCTGATGTCCACAGGCCAAACGCCTTCTTTGGTGGAACTGGCGATCTGCCTGTGAGCTCAAGGTAGTCAGAGCGTATGTCTTTCAGGTCAGGGCCTTGAAGAACGTACCAGCGCAGTTCATCACCATAGGTGTCAAAAGTCCATGGGTCTGATTCGAAGTTCCATGCTTGGCGGTAGTTTCCATCAACGAATAGGCCGTAGCTGTCATTGCCCTGACCTGCAGCGTACAGGATGGGGATTTGCGTGTTTCCCACCGGACCGTTGTCGGCGTCATAAATCATGGCGTTCCCGTATGGTCCACCAGCTGTTCGCGTGGTTCCCGTCAGGTCACCATCCGCAGTGCCGCCCGTTGGGAAATGCTGGCCTAAACCATAGGCGTTGGTCATGGATTCTTTGCTGACACTCAATCCTTTCCATCCTTCGGTAAGGTTCCGAGGACAGGTTGTGTTCAGGGTCAGTGCTGGTGTTTTTGTGATATCTGTCGTTGTCACGCACAGCGTCTGCTGGTCGACGGTGACGGACAGATTGCCAGTTCGCATCGTGTTGCCTGTTTTGCCATATGTTGTTGGACCTGCATAGTCGGTCTTGGACACTTGAGAAGTCGTGAATATGCGTTCCCCATTCGGCACCTCATGGGCCAACTCGAAGTGCACCAGGTCGTCATCCAGGAATTCAATGGTCAGTGTCGCTTCACTGTTTGTGAATGACTCACGATGAACGCTTGTACTGGCGTACGATTGCGTCTGAGCAAACAGGGTCCCCGTAAGTGCCAGCGCTGTGACAAAACCGGTTGTGAGCGCAGCTGAGATACAGCGTCGTGTCCTCATCGTACTGTCACCGCCAAGTGGTCGACATTGATTCCGCGTGAGTCTGTCTGGTCGTATTGGATGGTTATTTTGTGTGTGCCTTTTTGCAGCGGAACATTCAGCTTTGCCACATCCCAGGTGTTCCAATCGGAGGTGGCTGGGAATTGGATGGTTGCTGTACGTTGTCCGTCAATGTATAGGGTGCGTGTCGCTGTGGTTCCGGAACCATTCGAATACCGTATGTTCAGGTCGTAGTTTCCGTCGTTCTGTGTGTGAACACTGAAGGTGACGGCATCTCCCTGCTCGGCGAATTGGTCGACAAAGCCTGTTCCTGTGTATCCGGGGTGGTCCGTGTTGGTACCCGTGCCTTGGGTATCCGCAAATTCAGCTTCGTAGGCTGCTTTCGTTATTCCTTGGAAAGAGACGTGGTGCGGACCGTTGGAGGTATTGACTTTCACATAGGTGAACTGGGAGTTGTCATCGTAAAACCAGGCTTGTCCTGTGTTGCGCAGTTCTTCCAAGGATGCCACCTGGTGCATGGGCTCATCCCCATCGATCACTGTCTGTGGTTTTCCTGAGTACACCTGAAGGGTTGAATCCTCGCTCAGAGCCGGAATATCCACGTTCAAACGCTGGCGAGAGAAATCTTCACTGGCTGCAATGGATACAGTCTGCCCAGCGACGTCGTCAAAATAGTCAGAAGAGCTGTCACCTGACGGGTAGATACGGAACGTCAAATTGTGATTCGTCAGCTCGTTGGTCATTGCGTCGCCAAGTTGGTAGGTGTCTGGCAGGTTCAATGGGATTATTGAGCCTGCTTTGGCATACACAGGAATACTGGACACGTCAGCGTAGTATTGTTTCCACTGATTTCCTTGAGCAGCGCCACCATTCCACAGATCAAACCATTCTCCTTCAGGTAGGTACAGGTTTTTAGTTGTCGCCCCTTGGTCTGTAATCGGCGCCACAAGAAGGTTTGGCCCAAACATGTACTGCCTGTCATTTCCTGCCGCTTGACCATCATCAGGGAACGCAAATTGCATTGTTCGCATCAGAGGCGTACCCGAGTTGGTGGCTTGATTGGCCGCGGTGTAAATGTATGGCATCAGTGACATGCGGATGTTGGCGTATTTCCTGAACGTTGGGATGACGTTTGCATCGCCGGTGCGTTCCTGAACGTTCCATGGTGTGCGGGTCTCTGATACGGTCGGGTTCGACTTTTCTGAATGGTATTGCATGATTGGCATAAAAGTACTCATGGCTGTGGCCCGCAGGTACAGCTCACTGGAGGGGAATTCACCGGTGAAACCGGCCAAGTCCCACGACCAGAAGGGGATGCCTGACTGGCCCGCACTCAGTCCGGCGGTCAAAGCCTCGTTCATGCCTGTGAAGTTTGAGTTCTGGTCACCTGCCCAATAGATGCCGGTGGTCTGAGCATATTGGTTACCTGCGCGACTGAACAGGGTCGCGTCATTCCCCCGCGTATTCTGCAGGAAGCTGCTGTATGCGGATGTGTATGCCTGTGGGTAGCCGTTGTGCATTGTCATCCCGTTACTGCCGTCGGAAAACCGCGTGTTGCGACCGAAGATGACTTCACCGCCGTCTGTCTTGAATCCGTCGATTCCCAGTTCATCAACCAGGTATGCGCGTTTGTTCATCCACCATCTGGTGGCTGATGGGTTGGTGAAGTCTGGTACCATCGAGTTCCCGAACCACTGGTTTTCAGGAATTCTGTACGGCGTGCCATCACTGTTTTTCACCACGTAGCCTTGGCTGGCGGCATACTCACGGTCGTTGACGTGCTGTTGTGGTGCTGTTGACGGATTCGTGTCAAAGTTCTGTTTGAGTACGGGAATTTGCCAGAGGACCAGTTTCATACCGTGGTCATGAACGGTGTCAACCATTGCTTTGGGGTCTGTCCATTCGCCGTCTGCGGGGAATGTGAAATCGTCGTAGGAGGGCGCATCAGATCCTGATTTCGGCTGGTACTGAGCACCATGCCATGTGTAGAAGGTTGCCTCATCGCTCCATTGTTCAAGGACCATGGCCGTGTGCGGAATCGCGTACTGCTGAGCGTTGGCCAGCTCGTTTTCCACTTCAGCCTGCGTATTCCACTCGTTGGCGGACATCCACACCCCAAAGGCCCATTTGGGTGGCAGTTTCGGACGTCCCACCACGCTGGTGTAGTTGTCCAGGATTCGCTCTGGAGTGCCTGTGAACAGGTAGTAGTCCAAGCTGTGCGCATCTTGTGTTTCTGTCCGGAAACTCACGGCATTCTGTCCTGCGTTGCTGACATCAAACACGGTTGTGGCAGTCGAGTTCACGTACAACCCGTACCCTGCAGAACTCCTGTAGAAGGGAGCTGACAGATAGGTTCGCTCGGCAGCTCCCTGGTCACGATATTGGTTGTAGACGTAGTTTGTCACCGTTTTGCCAAGTTGATTGAGTTGGTTGTAACGTTCGCCGAAGCCTTCGATTCGCTCATCAGGTGCCGCCGTCCAGCTGTCGCTGACGCTTTGAACATCAGCTCCGTCGTATCCCCAGTGGGTCGAGGTTTTCTCGCCGTCTCCGTTGTGTTGTGTGATCACGTGCCCCGTTTTGTCCAGAAGTTGGACGTGGTACGGGTTCTTGTTGATGACCACTGAGAGTGCATCAGTACTCAAGACGATGGTGTCGCCCGTGTCAGTACTCTTGTAGGTGCTGCCATCAGCGATGGTCAGCGGCTGGTCATGCGGCGCAACCTGGATGTGGACTTGGTCGGATTCAGGGAATGTGAAACGTATTGAAGCTGAGTTGTTGGTGAGCTTCAGGTCCAGGTAAGTTTCGCTGGCAACCGTGGACTCAACAGTCTGGGTGTATTCCTGTCCGGCGACGCGGAAGGAATAGGACTCGGCGTCTATTTGATTTCCTCCGTCAACGTCTGCGTGGATCGTGTACGTGACAACGTCACCTTTGTTGAAAGATCCGATATTGAGCTTCCAGTAGGTGTTATTGCCTGAGTTGTAATCCCAGTCGAATCCTTTTGGTGTTTGTTCGACTCCGTTCAGGCTCCATGTCACCCACGTGGACTGTCCAGGGGAAATCGGCCAGGTTGTTGCGTGCAGCCAGACATCCTGTCCGACTTCAGGGTCATGGGGTTGGCGTTCACAGGGGTCTTGCGAGTACAGGTCATCGGTGCCGTACGGATTGTGATAGATGCCTGACAGGGTGCCGGCATGTGCAGGCAGCGCAAGTACGCACGCCATCACTACTGCCAGCAGCATGGCCATCAGTCCTGTTCGGTGACGGGATGTTTGCATCTCAACCCCTTATTTCACACCTAAAAAAAGAGATAGCTAAAGAATGACCCCATCACCGCAGAAAAGTAAAGCCGATTTATATAACGGTTCCATAACAATGCCAAAGGACAGCTCCGCCTAAACGAGGAATGACCCGGCACTGATAGCCCAAGTGGGCAGTACAGGCTTAACGCTCACTCAAAGGCTGAGCGAAAACGAGTGAAGCCGCACCATACGCCCACATGTCCTCTGACCACGGTTGAACCGTGATCGGTAGATCGTGATAGACAGGAGTGGTTCGTCTGCGTAGTGCAGCACTGAAGCCAGGCTCCCAATGGTGCCACATGTCAACGCCCTCACCTGAAATCGTCATCGCCGCAGGATCGCACAGTTGGACCAGATTTGCCACGGCGACACCCAGTTTTTCCCCTGCATCGCAAAACAGGGCCAGCGCCTGCGCATCTCCTGACTCGGCCATTGTATTCAGGTGGCGCTTCCCCTGGCTGGGCGTCAATATCCTCATTTCACGCGCCCTACGCACCAAAGAGTCATCGCTGATATACGTCTCCAAACACCCCTTGAGCCCGCACACACAGGGCTCGTCCGAATCATCAATGGCCGTATGCCCCAATTCTGCGGCAGCGCCGTGAGCTCCATGCAACACTTTTCCCTCGACGGTGATGGCAGCACCAATGCCATACCCGATGGTCACCAACAGAGTGCTTTCACCGCCGGTGCCCTGATAGAGCTTTTCCGCCACGGCCAACGCATTGACATCATTGTCAATGGCCACCGGCAAGTCGGTTTGCCGCCGCAGATGCCGACCAAGATTTTTGTTTTCCCATCCCAGCGTCGGCGCATTGAGGACATCTGGATTGCCGGGGTCAACGCGCCCTGGTACAGCCACACCAATCCCCAGTAGTTGACGGCGGAATGGGCGGATATACTCTTTGATGACATCAGCAATCTCGTCAAGGGCAGACGGCTTGCGCATATTCACATCAAGGGAGACACCGGTACTGATGTGACCGTTCATATCGGCCTTTGCCATGGCGATGTGATTGGGCGTCAGCTTGACACCCAGCGCAAAACGCTGTTCCTGATTGATCTCCAGCAGCACCAGAGGCCGCCCACCATCAGACGGCTTCTTCCCCACCTCACGCAACACGTCCTGATGCAGCAAGCGTTTCGTCGTATTCGTCACCGAGGCAGCCGAAATTCCCAACAGCTTGGCAATATCAGAACGCGACAGCTGCCCCCTGGCACCGACAAGGCTGATAACAGCCGCTTCCAATTCCGAACTTGCCTGTTGATTACCCACTTCGACCGCCTTTGACTGACGCACAACTCCTATGCTGGTAGGCCATCGTACATGCTTCGTCCTACCCGACCACACATCCCTTTTGTCGAGGTTTGGCCACCGTCCTTGGACACTCGCGCAGCAGAAAGCCACGGGGTATACGTGCCATGCGCCCGCAAGTATCAGGTGAAACGAGCCACCAGATACATCCAGCGTATCCACCGATTCGTCTCGACTGTCACATCCCGCCAGGGTGCGTCATTGGTCAGGCTCCCCGCATTGGACGCAGCCATGCCAAACAGTCTCCACCCCAAACGGCAGTGCCCCTGAACGGCAGGTGAAACCTCGACCCTGAACATCGCGACACTGAGCACGAAAACGCTACTGCGCGGCACCAGAGTCCATCGCGGCTTCGTGGGCCTGTTTCCGGATGTCGGACAGAGCCTTGTTGAAGGTGGCGGATGTCTTGGACGCACCGGCCAGAACATCAATGTTGGCATCGTCGATATTCTTTCCGACAACGGCGGAGTCAATGACCTGGACGAAGCTGCTTTGGAAACGCTGGGACTTGGCCAGGGCGGCGTGGCCAACCACATCAACGTCGTTGATGATGTCATCTTTCAGCATGATGGTGACCTCGATGGAATCCTCGTTGATTGGGCCGTAGGACTTCGATGCGGAGTATGTGCCGTCAGCGTAGGGGCCGCCGGTGGACGCATCGGGGCTTCCTCACCGGAGTCATTATGCCAGTAGACGTTGTCGCCGGACTGATCGCTGTTGGCCGACTGGGTGCTGTTGCTGACAAACTCGCCGTCGGCGGGGACAGCACCTTTTAACGAACAGCCCGACAGCAGGCCAGCTGTGGCCAAACCTGCCACCATCAGGGCAGCTGTTGTCAGCGAGGCAACCGCAAGAGCCGCTGCCACAAGCGACAGCGCGGTCATCAGAATCATCAGAGCCTGCGTTTTTCCAGAACGTTGCCTTCAACGGCTGCCACCTGGCGGACCTGCTTGGCAACGGCTCCGGGAATGACTTCCTCCAATTGATAGGCAATAGATGACGGGTAGGCGGTCACGTCGCATTCACTCAACCGGCCCCATCTGCGCAGATGTGTCGATTTACACGATCTTGCACCTTCGCGTTTTCTCTTCCTCAATCACGAGGCCGCCCACACCACAAAGCACCAGGGCTTGCAGTGTGGGCGGTCTGAAGAAAAGTTCAGGCTTCGAGGTGAGCTTTGATCGCATCAAGCGCTTCAGCCCACATCCCCGCTTCGTCATCCCACATTTGGCGGGCCTCGTCTTCATCGTCGCTGACTGACGAGAGGCCGGACTCTTCGATGTGAACGTTCACCGAGTCGCCCTCTTCAGAGAGGGAGATTTCGACGCGAGTCGCGTATTCGTCGGGGAGCTCATCGGATGCGATCGGATACCAGCGGAAGGCGACGACATCCATCGGATCCTCGTCTGCTTTTTCGACCAGCCACTCACCCGCTTCAGGGTCAGTCACGTGGTAGATGCCCTCGTCATCAAGGGTGACCTCGTGGTCGTCGACCGGACCATCATTAACCCACCAGCCAGGTTCGCTAACAACTGCCCACACATCTTCAACAGAGGCGGCAATTTCACGGTCAACTTCGACGCAGTCGAAGTCCTCTTCCGGAGTGTTCTCATCATCATCGAAGAAGTTCATACCTCAACGGTAACCGGAATCTGCCCGCATCACTAGATGAACGCGAATATGACGTCGCGATTCGCGATGCACCCCAAAGTGAGTGAACGATCAGGAAATACGCGTGACGCGGTAGCGCCAGTTTTCCGGGCCCGCTTCGATGGTCTCGACACGGTAGTGAGACTCGGACTCCTGCAGGTGAGCAAACAGCGGGTCAGGCTGATGCGGAGCGCGGATCTGGATGTTTTCGCCTACCGGCAGAGAATCCATTGCCGCGAACAAGGCTGCGCGACGAACGACCTTCGGGATCGAGTGAAGAACGAGTTCTTCAACGCCCGCACCATGGCCGTGGTGTCCGTGACCGTGATGACCGTGTCCATGACCTCCGCGGCCATGTCCCTTACCACCGCAGCCACAACCGCCTTCCGGCTTTGCCTCTTCAGCCTTATGACCGTGTCCACCACAGCCACAACCGGACGTGATTTCTTCAACGGGGGCCTCGTGACCGTGACCCTTGCCACCACAACCACATCCCCCACCGTTTCCATGACCGCCACAGCCACAGTCACCTTCGGACTTCACGTCTTCGGTGCCGGTTCGCGCGTCAACGAGCTTGAATGTCTGATGGTTCTGCGAGGGCGCTACCTCGGGCAGAGTGTCGGCCATTTTTCCTCCAAAAGCTTGAGTCATTCACTCGAAATATACCCTATGGGGGTACCCGTTCAGTATAGGAGTTCCGCGCCATTTCAGCGCGAGCAGATCAGTCTTCGCGGAGCGCGAATTCTGCTTCGACCTCGACGGATACGTTTAACGGCAGAGCCGCAACACCGACTGCAGAACGCGCGTGTGCGGTGCCGAAGATTTCAGCAAACAGTTCAGACGCGCCATTGATGACGCCGGCCTGGCCGTAGAAATCAGGGCGCGACGACACGAAGCCAACAACCTTGACGACACCTGCGAGGTTGTCGACTCCACCCGCCAACGCTGCGGCTGCCGCGAGCGCATTGAGCGCGCAGACGCGCGCGGCATCCTTGGCATCTTCGAGGTCAACTGCATCCTCACCGACTGCGCCGATGCAAACGGGTTCACCGTTAACAACGGGGATCTGACCCGAGGTCCGGATAACACCGCGGTCGAGGACGGCCGGCACATATGCGGCAACAGGAGTTGCGACGGGCGGAAGTTCCAGGCCAAGTTCGGCAAGTTTTTCAGATGGCAGGCTCATGACTGTCCTTTCAGTTTTCGCTGATCATATTCGTCGCAGGCGCCTGCCCGCTCCTTAGTGTCGAGCAGCGCCGATTACCTTCTACGTTAGGCGTCTTTGCCATCGTCCGCGACCGCATGCCCGCTCACGACATGGAAGTTGCCGAGGCCGAGGGCATCATGACGCGCTGGCTCTCGACCGTGAAGCATGTTGACAGCGAGAAGCTGACGATCGAGAAGATGGAGCTGGACGAAAGTGGCTTCCCGCAGCCGACCGGCGAGTTCGAGGAACTCGACGCCGATTCGCTGATCATGGCTCTGGGCCAATAGGGGAACTCAAGGGGAGAACGCCTGACACAACACTGGGGCGCGCCCCCCAGTGCATGGAGAACAACCACTCATGAAAGGAGCCTTCAATGTCGCCACCCGCTTCCCTTGGGCGATCTATCTTCCGCGTAGTCCGATGTGCTCAGGCGGAAGCGCCAATCTACGGCCAGCCTGTCGATAGACACGTTCTTTGTCGCGCCGACCAATGGCGATGATTTCAACAATCTCAACGGTTGTTTCATCAACGATGCGGTAAACCATTCGGAGACCGGCTTTGCACCACTTCAGCTTGCGACATCCCGCCAATTCTTTTTCAAGCGGAGTCCCCAACTGGTCAGCACGCTGAGCAAGCTTCTTCAACGCCACACCTACAAGGACCCGTTGCGACCCGTCGAGATTCGCGTATTCTTTAGCGCTTTCCTTGTTGTAGAAAGCTAAGGTGAAACGCTCACTCATTCGAAGAGTTCTTCATCTGGGATCATGTCAACGTCATAGGACTGGAATTCGCGATAGAGGTCCTCACCCATTCCCTCGCGCATGCTGAGTCGACGATGATTCGGATCAATATCCCCTAGCCCCAACCGTGTGGCGACGCGTTGCAAGAAGACTATTTCACGTAGCTTTTCCAGCTCCGCGTACATTGATTCGTAGTCTTCGTACGACAGAATGACGGAATCGACAGCATTATGGTCGGTCACGAATTGAGCTCCATTTTTTGCACGCCGGCGAACCTCTGCGAATTTCTTAGAAGCATCCGTTGCGCTAATCATTTGATCCACACTGAACGTCGGTCGTGCCATTATCACCGTCGACATACCTGCCCCCCTTGAAGTAAGTACGTAATATTTTACGGATTTAATGACGGAGTATCAACAGGAATTGAAGTACGCGTCGAGCAACGAGGTACTCGCCGAACCTCGAGCTTCACGCCGAGCACGCGGTCATATAGGCGATACAAACAGGCTTTCAACTGGAAAAACGTCATCTCACACAATTAAAAGCCACCACCGGCCAAACACCCCAACACTCGGGCCAGATCCGAGATAAAAGATGGCAGATGATCCCGGCCTCGTACCTAATTTACGAGGCCGGGATCTCTACTGAGCCCCTATCTTCCGCGTAGTCCGATCTGCTGAGCGTTCAGCGCACTCACAACCGCGGCGCGCAGGTTCTTTTGACCGTTCTTCAGTGCTTCTTCGAGTGGCTCAGCCGGATCGCCGACCTTCACAATCTTGGAAACGCCGTGCTCAAGCAGGATTTCAGCACCTTCTTTAATTCGGCCAGCGAAGATCATGACGGGGACACCGGCGGCGCGCGCGACCGCTGTGACGCCAGCGGGGGTCTTGCCGTTGATCGTCTGAGAGTCGACCGAGCCTTCGCCTGTGAACACCCAGTCGGCTCCCTGCACCGCGTCGGCGACGAGGTTAATTCCGGGCGTCAACTCCGCATGGAGGAAGGCACGTAGCGCAAAACCAAGGCCACCCGCGGCGCCCGAGCCCGGCAGAAGCGCGTCGTCTCCGCGACCACTGGCGGTGGCGAAATGCAGATGGAGGGAATCGAAGAATTCGACCTGTTCGGGCTGGACTCCCTTTTGCGGGCCAAAGACTGCGGTGGCGCCTTCAGGCCCGTTCAGCGGGTTGGTCACGTCGCAAGCGACCTTGACGCTCACTCCATCCAGCAACGCACCCAAGGCAGACGTGTCAACGCTCGCTACTTGGGCGAGATTTTCTAGCTTCGGAGCAAGCTCTGCACCATCCGCATCGAGAAGACGAGCACCGAGCTCAACAAGCATTCCAATACCAGCGTCATTTGTGGCGGACCCACCGATGCCGATCAACAGTTCGTGTGCACCACGCGACAGGGCGTCGCGAATAATCATGCCGAGGCCAGCAGTATTGGATTCGGCGACATTGCGTTCGTGGGGAGCGACCAGTTCAATTCCCGCACACGACGCAACATCAAGGACAGCCCGCCCGTCCGCGAGCGCGTATTCGGATAGAATCGGCCTGCCCAGGGCATCCATGCTGTCGACCGTGATTCGGCGAGCTCCCCACGCGGTTGCAACGGCTTCAACGAAGCCTTCACCGCCGTCGGACATGGGGACGCGCACGCAACCGGCATCGGGGTGCACGTCATGGATTCCCGTTTCCATTGCCGTTGCTGCTTCCAATGCAGTCATGTTCTCTTTGAAAGAGTCGGGTGCGAGGACGAATTTCACGGCGTTTCCTTGGGTGAGCAGGTGCCAGCACTGGGGTAGTACGGACAAACAGCATCATTACTGTTAACAACTAACAATAACGTGTATTGCCTGTTTTGAGAGCGGAATTGACTAGGCTAAGAACAGGAACTGCCCTAAAGAAAACTGACAAAGGAGTCCAGATGAGCGTTTCGATCGGCACCGGTAAGGTTCGCGCAACTATCCAAATTCAGGGCGCGATGACGACCGCACTTTTCGAGGCAGGAACGGATAAAGAGTTCACTCCCTCATACGTTGCCACGTGGGAAGGTTTCCCCGAGGCCCCAATTTTGGACAAGCTTCGTGGCGACTTCCTCTGCGTCCCTTTCGGTGCCGCACCCGAAAGTGCCGAAGAACTGCCCGAGGGATGGCGTAACGGTCACAACGGTGCCAGCCCCTGGATTCACGGCCCCTCCGCAAACCTGCGTTGGAATGTCGAGGCGCTGGAAGCCAACTCTGCCCTACTCAGCCTGGACTACGCCGACGACGACCCGGTAAAGCGCGTGGAGCGTCGCGTGACCTGCGTTGAAGGTGCTGTTGAATTCGAAGACTCAATCATCATGCGCACCGATGCTCGTCTGCCACTTGGTCTACATCCCATCTTCCGTCTTCCTAAGAACACCGGAAATGCTCACATCGAGCTCGGCGAAGCCGATGGGTTCTGGGCTTTCCCAGCCGACTCGGGAACGACGCTTCTTGAACGTGGTGCGCGTTTCAGCGACCTTGCCAAGGCACCTCGAGCCGACGGTGGCACGATCGATCTGACTCGCCTTCCCCTAACCGAAGAGGTTGACGAAATCGTTCTGACCGCGGGTCCCAAGGACGGGCGAGTCACCCTGGTCAACGATGCTGAAGGATACAAGGCCACCCTTGAATGGGATCGCACCCTGTTGAATAACGTCATGTTCTGGATCTCCAACCACGGCCGTAAGGGTGCTCCGTGGGGAGGAACCAACCTCTGTCTAGGCATCGAACCGATTACCTCGGCATTCGACTTCGGTGAAGGGGTTTCAGCAGCGACCAACCCTCTGACGGAAGCCGGATATGCCACCGCGATCGATTTAAAGGCAGGTCAGACCTACACGATTACTCACCGCATCAGTGCCGAGCGCATCTGAGGCCTAGTAATACGTTTGAGAAACAGCGCAAAGGCTGACAGACGCACGTGACCCCGAAGGAATTCCTTCGGGGTCACATTATTCAAGCCAGGTGTTTAAACCACCCTCTGCGATTAAGGCGTATCAAGCACGCGCTTGTTCAACCTCAGTTCTTCTTCGAGGAGATCAGGTCAACAGCGACTGCGAGAATCACAACGAGACCCTTGATGGACTGCTGCCATGCGGAGTCGACTGCCAGAATCGACAAACCCATGTTCAGAACGCCCATGATGAGTGCACCGATGATGGCGCCGGAAATCTTACCGATACCACCGGAGACCGCGGTGCCACCGATGAAGGCTGCTGCGATAGCGTCGAGTTCGTAGTTGTTACCTGCGGTTGCGACTGCAGCACCTGCACGGGAGGTCGTGATGATGCCGGCGAGTGCGGCAAGGAAGCCCATGTTCACGAAGACCAGGAAGTCAGTGCGCTTGGTGTTGATACCGGACAGCTGGGCTGCGCGGAGGTTGCCACCAACGGCGTAGATGTGACGACCGAACTTCGTCTTCGCCATGACGAACGAGTAGATGACCACCAGAACGCCAATGATGATGAGAACGATCGGGGTCCCACCGGAGGACAGGGAGAGCAGATAGGTCACGAAGGCGATTGCCAGAGCTATCAAGACCTGACCGGCAACGAACAATCCGAACGGGATGACCACTGCGCCTGCCTTGACATCCTTCGCGCGACGGCGGAAGGAGGAGAGGAGCGCGACTGCGATCGTTGCGATACCGATAACCAGAGTGACGACGTCAAGCATGCCCGCGAAACCGAGGAACGGGGGCAGGGATCCGGCTGCGATGGCCACGAAGCCCGACGGCAGACCGGAAACGGTTGCTTCTACGAGGACGATCGCGAGGCCACGGAAGATGAGCATGCCACCCAGGGTGACGATGAATGCAGGAATGCCAACGTAGGCAACCCAGAAGCCCTGCCAGCAACCGATCAAGATACCGAGAAGCAGGCCGATGACCACTGCAAGTGGCCACGCAACGTGCATCTGGTACATGAGCAGTGCAACCACGCCACCGACGAAGGCGACGACAGAGCCGACAGCGAGGTCGATGTGGCGGGCGATGATGACCATGGTCATGCCGATGGTCAGGACCATCACGTATGCGTTCTGCTGAATCAGCGAGGCGATATTGTTCGGGGCCAAAAGGCGGCCACCGGTGAGGATGTTGAACAGGATGACAATGACGACGAGCGCGCCGAGAATCCCGTACTGCTGGAGGCTGCCCTGCAGCCGTTTGGTCGACTCTTTCATCGTGCTTCCTTCACTCGTTCCTTGGTCATGAGCTTCATGAGAGATTCCTGCGTTGCTTCGGCCGCGGGAACGACGCCCGTGATCATGCCTTGGCTCATTGTGTAGATGCGATCGCAGATACCCAGAAGCTCGGGCAACTCCGACGAGATGACGAGGACAGCGTGGCCCCCATCGGCTAGTTGCTGAATGATTTGGTAGATCTCGTACTTGGCGCCGACGTCGATGCCTCGTGTCGGCTCGTCAAGGATGAGGATTTCGGGATCAGTGTTGATCCACTTGGCCAGGACAACCTTCTGCTGGTTGCCACCGGACAGAGACGACGCGAGTGCGTCGATCGATGAGGTCTTAATGCGAAGCTTCTGTCGAAAGTCTTCGACCAGCGCATCCTCGTCATGGGACTGGATGACGTGACCCTTGATGATCTTGTCGATGGCTGCGATGGTGACGTTCTTGCGAATGTCTTGGATCAGGTTCAGCCCCATCGTCTTGCGGTCTTCGGGGACATATGCCAGGCGGTGGCTTATCGCCTTGGTCACGGTGGAGGTGTCGATGACCTCGCCGTTCTTGCGAACTTCACCGCTGATCGAGGTGCCGTACTGGTGACCGAAGATGCTCATGGCAAGCTCGGTACGTCCCGCACCCATCAGACCGGCCAGGCCGGTGATCTCTCCACGGCGCAGTTCGAAGCTCGCGTCGTCGACGACCTTTCGGCCGGTGTCGATCGGGTGGTGAACGGTCCAGTTGGAAACTTCGAGGATTGTGTCGCCGATGGTCGGCGTGTGCTCCGGGAAGCGGTTGGACAGTTCGCGACCGACCATCTTGGCGATGATTTCGTCTTCGGTGACGCCTTCGGGGCGGTGCATGTCGATGTAGCCGACGGTCTTGCCGTCACGGATGATCGACGTGGAATCGGCGATCTCGCGGATCTCTCCCAGCTTATGGGAGATGATGATCATGGTGATGCCCTCTTCGCGGAGCTGACGCATCAGCTCAAGCAGATGCTCAGAGTCATCGTCGTTGAGTGCTGCGGTCGGCTCGTCCAGGATCAGGAGCTTAACGTCCTTGGACAGTGCCTTTGCGATTTCAACGAGCTGTTGCTGGCCAACGCCCAGGTCGACGACGCGCGCGTCAGGGTCGACATCCAACCCAACCTTGTCGAGCAGTTCCTTCGCCAGAATCTTGGTTTCGTGCCAGTCAACGAATCCGGCGCGTCCCCGTTCATTGCCAAGGAAAATGTTTTCCGCAACGGACAGAAACGGGGACAGCGCCAGTTCCTGGTGAATGATGACGATGCCGACGTCCTCCGATTCACGGATGGACTTGAAGCGACATTCGTTACCAACGTATTCGATGGTGCCTTCGTAGGAACCGTAGGGGTAGACACCCGACAGGACCTTCATGAGGGTGGACTTGCCGGCGCCGTTCTCACCGCAGATTGCGTGGACTTCCCCTCGGCGGACCTCCATCGTCACGTCATCGAGGGCTCTGACTCCAGAGAATTCCTTGACGATATGTGACATTCGCAGGACCAGTTCATCGGTCTGCATCATTCACCTCAGTTTCTAGGAGAGTTACTTACGTCCGAGGATCAGAGACCGAGGTCTGCTGCCGTGTAGAAGCCCGAGTCAACGAGCTTCTCTTGGACGTTGTCCTTCGTGATGACGACCGGATCGAGCAGGAACGAAGGAACAACCTTCATGCCGTTGTCGTAGGACTCGGTGTCGTTGACCTCGACCTCGATGCCCTTGACGATCTGGTCAACCATCTTGGCGACGCGATCACCGAGAGCGCGGGTGTCCTTCCAGACGGTCATGGACTGCTTGCCAGCGATGATGTTCTGGACGTTTGCCTGGTCGGCGTCCTGACCGGTCAGGACCGGCCATGCATCGGCGGTGTAGCCGTCCGAGTCGAGTGCCTGAGAGATGCCGAGTGCGAGGGAGTCGTTCGGGGAAAGGATGGCTTCAACCTTCTTGTCGGAATAGAAGGAGTTGAGGCGGGTTTCCATTTCTGACTGTGCGGTGGTGGACATCCATGCCTGGATGCCGATGGACTGCCAATCGTCAACGGATGACGGTGCCTTGCCGGATGGAACGGTCAGCATGCCGGATTCAACGTAGGGCGAGAGGACGTCCCATGCGCCGGAGAAGAAGAACTTGGCATTGTTGTCATCGGGGGAGCCGGAGAAGGGTTCGAAGTTGAACGGGCCCTTGCCGTCCTTGAGGCCGAGGGATTCTTCGATGTACTGGCCCTGCAGCTGGCCGACCTTGTAGTTGTCGAAGGTTGCGTAGTAGTCGACTGCTTCGGTGTCGCGGATCAGGCGGTCGTATGCGATGACCGGGATGCCTGCGGACTTGGCCTGTTCTAGAACGGGAGCCAGTGCGGAGCCGTCAATGGAGGCGACAACGAGGACCTTGGGGCCTTCGTTGATCATGTTCTGGATCTGGGTGATCTGCTGTTCGACCTTGTTGTCTGCGTACTGCAGGGAGACGTCGTAGCCTTCATCCTTCAGCAGTTCTTCGAGGTGCGAACCGTCACGGTTCCAGCGCTCGAGGGACTTACTCGGCATTGAAACACCGATGAGGCCACCTTCACCGCCAGCTGCTGCGCCGGATTCGGACGAGCCACCGCGTTCTGCGGAGCAAGCGGCCATGCCAAAGGCCATGGATGACGCTGCAAGTGCAACGAGCGTCTTCTTTGCAATTCCTCGCATTGTTTGGCTCCTTCGCCATTGTGCGGTGTCGCTTCGGCGCGACCCGCGGATCTGTGATTCAAAATGGGATGTTCGCGAACCTGGGGAGTATGCGTTGCTCCCCTTCGCGCAGGGGGACGAGGCCACCTGCGCATTCGGTCTTCAATTCTGGAGAACCGTGGAGGCTGGGTTGGTTTCTTCCTATAGCCACCGCTAGCCGGCTAGTAGGGAGGGTAAACACCAATTCCCTTTTGTTCCCAAACAAAACATAAACGGTGACACACGCCTCGTCAAGGCAAAAACAAACTGTCAACCGTTTTCGCACGGTTTTCGGGGAACATTTGCCCCTATCTAGGACTTTTGCGACCTTTGAAAACTAGTGCTGAACTGCGATTTTTCCTGATTTAAGCATCGAAGTCGCTATTTTCGATTGTTATGCAACAATTTCATAACAACACCCGTGTTTCGCACTCCACAACTCAGTCGGCAAGGCCCAAGAAGTCTTTCACCCACAACACTTGACGGTGCCACTGATACAGGCCACCACCCTCATGCTCGTTGAATGCGTGGGCATCAATCTGGGCACTCGGTCGCTGTCCGCCAGCCTCAACCACCTTTTCACCCCACCAGTTCTTCACTGCATACACCGTCGACGGCGGGCAACAGATATCCATGAGCCCGGTCGAGAACAACGCGGGAATCGTCGCGCGCTTCCCCAGCGACACAATGTCAAAGTAGGCGAGGGTCTCAAACACCATCTCGTCACGGCCACGGAACACGGACAGGTAGCGGACGACTTCCTGATAGGGCGTGTGTTCGCTTAATCCGACCGCACGGCGGAAGTCGGCCATCCACGCAACGTCGGGCATCGTAGCCAAAACGCGCGGGTTCAGAATGCCGGCCACAACGGACAACGTGCCGCCTTGGCTTTGCCCGGTGACAATGATCCGCTTCGCGTCGCAGTGCGGAAGGTGCGCAGTAGCCTCAACCGCGTGGTGGGCGTCGATATAGATCCGACGGAAGTAGTAGTCGTGAGGGTCTTCGATTCCGCGTGTCATGAGTCCGAACTGACCAACGCCTAGGGGATGCGGATCGATGGTGTCCGCCCCTGTCCCCCAGTTTCCGCCTTGGCCACGGTTGTCCATGACTAGGTGTGCAAAGCCCGCACCCGCCCAGCCGAGGTGCTCGTACGGGAGGCCTCGTCCACCGCCGTATCCGCGGAACTCGACAATGGTGGGCAATTCTTCGCCGGGCTGAGCTGTTGCAGGAATTGTCAGCCACGCCTTGATCGGATCGCCCGCGTACCCGCCGAAGGTCACGTCGAAGACGCGGTGAGTCTTCACCACCAGATCGCTGACCTCTTCGATCTGCACGGACCGCGGGTCGAAAGGATTCTCCTCAAGAGTCGTCGCCCAAAAAACATCGAAGTCTGCGGGCTCGAAACTATCGGGGCGATAGGTTTCCAGCTGGTCCCGGTCAAGGTCGAAGAAGGTCGACATGTGTACTCCTGCGTGTGCAATCCCCCGTAGCGCGCCATCTTTGGCAAACGCCGACAATGGGGCAAAACGATTCCTCACACCTGTTTAGCAGATGGGACGAGCCTCCCGCCTTCTACACGCAGCGACTGGGCACAGTTCGCCATCGCACTGCATCCCAGCTCTCCCCCTCCCATGTGACGAGGCCAGCCACACTTCAAAGCCCTCAAGCTACTGAAAGGCCGGGGGCAAAGCAGTATCAGCTGATATCAGGCGTGGGAAGCCAGAACCTTCGCAGCCTGCTTCGCTGCACCGAGAGCAACGTATTCGCCGGGCTCAGGCAGTTCCACAACGGCATCCAGCATGTCTGCTGCCAGGGCCTGGACGGCCGTCGACTTCACGCCACCACCGACGATGAGCACCTTGTTCAACGGGACGCCAAGCGCGCGCATGGCATCGAGCGCGTAGCGCATGAGGTTGAGCAGACCTTCGACCGTGGCGCGAGCAACGTGCGCACGGTCGGAGTTAGCCAACGTCATGCCGCGGAGCTCCGCCGTCGCATCGGGCAGGTTCGGGGTGCGTTCGCCTTCGAAGTAGGGGATCAGCTCGAGGCCTCCGGCATCCGGGACAGAGAGGGCATACTCGTCGAACTCCTTATAGTCCAGGCCAGTCACCTTCATCATCGCGTCGATAATGCGCGATGCATTGAGGGTGCACGCCAACGGTAACCAGTTGCCCGATGCATCGGAGAATCCCGTCACCAGACCGGACGGATCAGCAACGGATGTTGCCGACACTGCTGCGACCACACCAGAGGTTCCGAGAGACAGCAGGGCACTGCCCGGCTCCAGGTCGACGCCCAGCGCAGAAGCAGCGTTATCGCCAGCGCCAGGGCCAAGGACAATGTCTCCCCAGCCGCGCTCAGGGTCACCGTGACCGACCACGTCCCACGGACCAGCAATGGTCGGAAGAATGATAGAGGCAGCCGTGGCCTCGTCGATACGAAGCGCAGAGGCGAGAATATCGCGACGGTACGTCGGGGTCTCGCGTGCCATGTAGCCGGTGCCCGACGCGTCGGAGCGGTCGGTTGCCAGCTGGTCCAACGCGGGCTTGCCCATGATGCGCCAGGTCAGATAATCGTGCGGAAGGCAGATTGCGGCGATCTTGGCGACATTCTCGGGCTCGTTATCGGCGAGCCAACGCAACTTGGTGACGGTCAACGATGCGACGGGAACGGAACCCGTGGCCTCGGCCCACCAGCTCGCGCCCTCGGAACCGGCATCGTCGCGGTCATCGGTGCCACGTTCGCGAATAAGGTCGCGCGCAGCACCAGCCGAACGCGTGTCGTTCCACAGCAGGGCGGGACGGATGACGTTGCCATCCTTATCTAGGCAGACCATGCCGTGTTGCTGACCGCCGACGGACAGGGCAGCCACATCGTCGAGACCGCCGGCACGTTCAAGTGCCTCCTCAAAGGCATCCCACCATTTTTCGGGATCAACTTCGGTGCCATCCGGGTGCGAGGCCTTGCCCTGGCGAACAATGGTAGATGTAGCGGGGTCGTAGATGACAACCTTGCAGGACTGGGTGGAGGTGTCGACGCCTGCGACGTAGGGGCGTGTGCTCATGGGGGTCTCCAGAACTTCTTCGTCGTGGATGGGGGATCGCGGGTCCGAGCGCGCGATGAACGGCATCCGCTCGATTGCTCGAGCCTGCCCTCAAGACGGCGCACTCATTTTGTTACACTAAGAAATTTAATGCATGGGCGAGGCCCCGTCAAGACCGGCGAAGGACCCTCGAAGGAGCGGGACCGCGAACGACGAGGGGCCGTGACGATCGCACGCGCGATC
>OGZA01000741.1_pt1 | contig 24418 bp, 13 predicted proteins | sample 1576591 | NCBI WGS metagenome assembly OGZA01 (sample SAMEA3541565, study PRJEB24748) | human gut metagenome | biome: human gut; feature: human-associated habitat; material: faeces | place: China | collected 2012
AAGAGTTCTGCTGTCTGATACAAGAGGATAAATTGAATTGATAGAACTCACCTTAAATAATTTACCTGGTGTTGAAAAGATAGAAATGGATGGGCAGGATGTTACAAAAAAACTGAGTAATTCTAAAACGATGAATATAAATTTTGAAGGTGGTAAATACTCAAAATCTTATCATCGGAAAATTGCCGATTTATCTCCTGTATCTATACCTTATGATGTAAATACCTTATATGAAGCTACGGTGTTTGCTGCCGATAATAATGCAATGGAAGTTCGTTCTCTATATCGTTCGGGAACAACGAAGATTGAACAGGTAGAGGAGGCTCGTAACGCTTTTTTTAATCAGTCTGCCTTTGTTAATCGTGGTGTTTGGGATAAATATTTATTTGATGGCGATATGGGGACAGGATTTTGGCCATCAAAAAGAAAAGGTGATATTCGAATAAAGGGTGGTTGTTTTCGTTTGGATCTTGGAGAAAGTTTATTGGTAGATAGTATTCTTATAAAAGTAAAGAACGAGTATGAATTACAACCTTTATTGGTGGATGAAGGCAATGTTGCTTATATTTCATCCGATTTGAAGGATTGGAAACCTGTATCCTTTTGGGCTGGTACAACAATGAGTCTAAAAGTAGGGGAGCGTATGAGATATCTTAAAATGAAACCTTTTCCTGATGCAATAGCCGAAGTAGAAGTATATGCTGCCGGAAAAAAAGTAGAGCCTGATAACTTTAGAGCCAATAATCTTTTTGCTGATACCTCTGTTATGAGATGTGCCGGTGCTTGGAAAGCTATGTTTCGGTTGGACGAGGTAACTCCTAATAGCTATCTTTGTGTAGCTGTAAATGGAAAGCATGGTGTAGAGGGAGCATATGTTACTTTAAAAGTAGATGGTCAATATGTGGGAGCATCCTCTAGGGCAACTTCATATCCGGCTAATCCATGGGAAAATACGACTGTGCAATCTAATTCTAACTATACTTATTTTTTTGAGTTGGATGAAAATCTGAAGAACAAAGATATAGAGGTATTTCTGCTAGCTTATGATGAAAAGAACCTCTCTCTATTTCCTGAAGTTTGGATTACTGCTTATCCGATGCCTTATGAGAAAAAGACATTAGTGATTCACCGTTCTCTTACAGAATAATCGCTTTGATAGCCATATTACCAACATAAAACGAAAAAAACATTCTTATTTGTTTCAGATCATTCTATATGTTGGTAAAGAAGCAGTTAATCTTTTAATTTAATTTAAAATTAAGCGTTAGATAAGCGCGATATCACTCAATTTTTAATCTCAGGCATATAATTTTGCCATATCAAAATGATAATAATAGGTTCTTTTGAAGGTGGAAAAATACAAGATTGAATTTGGGATAACAATTTAAAAAAAGATAAGTAAACTAAAAGAATACATAACTTTAAAAGAAATGCATATGAAAGATACAAGTTAACCGGAAACATATCCTTCCTAACTTATTTAATCTAAGGGATACGTTATTTGATGAAAAACAATTTTAAAAGTGAGATTATGAAACACATGAAAAACAAATCTAATTTTGTGAAAGTTAGCAAATACACTTGTTGGTGTATGCTAATGATGTTCTTGATGGTGCTTACTCCGATGCGTGCACAAACTTCTCGAAGTATATCCGGGCAGGTTGTTGATGAATTAGGTGAAGCTATTATTGGTGCTAATGTGACTGTAGTTGGAAATAAGTCATTAGGTACAATAACTGATATTGATGGAAATTTTACTCTAACAGTTCCCCAAGGAACAACGTTGGAAGTTTCTTACATTGGTTATGTGAATAAAAAAGTGGTAGTGGATAACAAAATCAGCTATAAAATTACTTTGAAGGAAGATGCAGAACAGCTGGATGAGGTCGTGGTAGTAGGATACGGTACGCAGAAAAGAGTGAATCTAACAGGAGCAGTGTCTGCTATTACTAATGAAGAACTGGTTGCTACTAAGAGCCAGAATGCTCAGAACATGTTGACTGGCAAAGTTCCTGGTGTTCGTGTAATTCAAAAAACATCTGAGCCGGGTGAGTTTACCAACCAGTTTGATATCCGTGGTTTTGGTTCTCCATTGATAGTAGTAGATGGTGTTCCTCGTGGCAATTTGCAACGTATGGACCCGAATGAAATTGAGTCGATTTCTGTTTTGAAAGATGCTTCGGCTGCTATATATGGTGTACGTGCGGCTAATGGTGTTGTCTTGATTACTACAAAGAAAGGTGAAAAGAATAAGCCGAAGATTGAATACAACATGTATTATGGTATTCAAACTCCGGCAGAAATGTTGGAACCAGTAGGTGCTGTAGATCGTATGAGACTATTTAATGAAAAGTCAATGCGTAATCTGACAAACCCTCAGCTTACTTATTCAGACGAGCAGATTGAAGAGTATTTGAATGGAACATTAAAATCTACTGATTGGTATGATGCAGTAATTCGTAATTCAGCTCCCCAGCAGCAGCATAATGTTTCATTAAGTGGTGGAAGTGAAAAAACTGATTATTATGTAAACTTCGGTTATACGGATCAGGAAGGTTTTTTCAAGTCAAAAGCAATGGATTATAACCGTTATAATCTTCGTGCAAATTTAAATGCCGAAGTCGCTAAAAATTTAAAGGCTTCGATTAAGATAAATGGTATAATTGATAGTAAACAACGTCAATACTTATCAACATGGGAGGTTTATAAAGCTTTGTGGCGTGCAAGTCCTAATGAGAAATTGTATGCTAATGATAATCCGGAATACTTTCAAAAGATGTCATCTGACCAGCTGAATCTTTTGGCAGCAACAGACCCTGATGTTTCCGGTTATAATAAGACAACAAATAAAATCTTCCAGTCTACGATGGAACTTGAATATGCTGTTCCATTTGTAAAAGGTCTGAAGGTGAAAGGCATGTTCAGTTATGATACTTCTATTGCTGATAATACCATATATAAGAAAGAGTATAATGAGTATACTTATAGTGAAGCAACTGATACTTATACTGCTTATGCTATGCAGTCGCCAACTAATCTGGAACGTTATTATGGTAACTCATGGACTACTTTATGGCAAGCTTCTGTAAGTTATGAAAATACTTTTGCATCAAGTCATAACGTATCTGGATTGCTGTTATTTGAAGAAGCACATAGTGTAGGTGATAATATCCGTGCAGCTCGTGATTTTTCTATACCTTTACCTTATTTATTTGCGGGTAATTCTGCCAATCAGCTTGGTACAGCTAATGCAAATGGATTGACAGAAAGTGCTTCTCAGGCACTGGTTGGTAGATTTAACTATGATTATAAAGGACGCTATCTGTTAGAGTTTGCCTTTCGTTATGATGGTTCTTCCAAATTCCCATCACATAGTCGTTGGGGCTTTTTCCCAAGTGCTTCTGTAGGATGGCGCATGAGTGAAGAGAGTTTTATAAAAGACAAATTACCTTTTATAAACAACCTGAAGCTTCGCGGTTCTTATGGTAAAATGGGTGATGATTCTGTTGCTGATTACCAATTTATTTCTGGATATGATTATCCGAATACTAATGGTGATAGATATAATAAAACTCCGAAAGGATATTTTTTCAATGGTTCATTCATGAATTCATTAGGCTTTCGTGCGGTAGCCAATCCTAATATTACGTGGTACACCGTTAAGACTCTGAATGTGGGTATTGATGCTGATTTGTGGAATGGCTTATTAGGAGTTTCTTTTGATTTGTTTCAGCGTGACCGTGATAACTTGATGGCTAATCGTATTGCCACTATTCCAGGAACATTTGGTGCTGCAATGCCTAAAGAGAATTTGGAGAGTGACCGTACAAAAGGTTTTGAAGTTGAATTGAGACATCGTAATCGTGTGGGGCAGGTAAATTATAGTGTTTCTGGAAACATTGCTATTACTCGTTCCATGTGGCGTTACAAAGAACGCACCCCGTCAGGTAACTCCTATGATAACTGGAGAAATAACTTAACTGACCGTTATAATGACATTTGGTTTGGTTATGGTGCAGACGGTCGTTATACTTCGTGGGAACAAATTGCCAACTCTCATATATTTGCAGGTAATGCAACTCTTCCTGGAGATTATGTTTATGAAGACTGGAATGGTGATGGTACAATTGACGATATGGATAGATATCCTATCGCTACAACTACTAATTCTACTGCTGCTAATTTTCAGGATAAGAAAAATTATCCGTTGATGAACTTTGGTTTAACTCTTTCTGCTCAATGGAAAGGTTTTGATGTTAATATGACTTTCCAAGGTGCTGCAATGTCTTATGTATCTTATGGCGAACAGTTGTCGGCTCCGCTACAATTTAATGGTAACGCTTTGGATATGTTCTTGGATAGATGGCGTCCGGTTGATCCCAAACAAGATCCTTATGATCCTTCTTGTCAATGGATTTCAGGATATTATTCTTATGGTGGTACAACTCCGGATCTTAATTCTGAATTTTCTATTCAGAAAGGTACTTATCTGCGTTTGAAGACTGCTGAAATAGGTTACACTTTGCCGAAGAATTGTTTGTCATTCATAGGTATAAAGAATCTGAGAATTTATATGAATGGATATAACTTGTTCACTATAACAGGTGTGAAAGGGGTCGATCCAGAAAGACCAGCTGAACTCTATGGATATATGTATCCGTTGAATAGAACATATAACTTTGGTGCAAGTGTTACATTTTAAGTAAAAGGAGATTATAGTATGAAAAAGCTAAGAAATATATTGATGTGTGTTGCTATAGGAGGTATGTTTGTAGGATGTCAAGATTTGGATATTCCTCCTAAGAATATTCTATCGGGAGAAGACATATATAATGAAGGTGGTATTACTGCCTATATGGCAGGTTTGTATAGCCAGTTGCCAATGGAAGATTTTAATATGTCAAATGATGGTAGTTACAATGGTTTTTATAATTGGAATTGTATTATTTGGGATATGCTCAGCACTGGTGAAACTGTAAATCGTAATAACACCGGTATTTATATTCCTCAAAAAGGATATTGGAGTATGGGTTATAAAACGATTCGTCAAGCTAATGATTTAATAGCTAATCTGCCTGCGTATGTCGGAAAACTGAAAGGTGCTGAATCATGGATTGCTGAAGCAAAGTTTATTCGGGCTTATGTATATTTTGCGATGGTAAAACGCTATGGCGGTGTACCTATTTTGGAAACTCCACAGGAAATGACTGATGACGAGAAGGCATTGTGGGTAGCGCGTAGCAGTCATGAAGAGTGCATTGACTTTATTCTTTCAGATTTAGATTATGCCATTGAAAATTTAGGTAAAACAAAAGTTGCAGGCCGTGCTAATAATACTTATGTGGCAGCAGCTTTCAAGTCACGTGTTGCTTTGTATGCTGGCTCTGTTGCCCGTTATGGACAGACATTTAATTATTCCGGAAGTGAAAGTGGCAAAATGCTTACCGGTATTCCTGAAGGAAGAGCAAACGATTACTTTATGCAAGCTTATAAAGCATCCAAAATTGTAGAAGAAGGTGGTTATAAGTTATATGAGGGAAACTCTGATAAAGAAGCCAACTTCCGTGAGATATTTGCCAATGCTGATAAGAGTGATGAATCTATTCTTATTCGGCAGTATAGTAAAAATGACTTTGTTCATAGTTTTGATGCTGTATATTGTCCGCCTCGTATGACCGCAACTTATGGTGACCGTTATAATGTAACATTGGATTGGGTAGAACTGTTTGACGGCCTGCCTATTGATCCTGCAACGGGATACCTCAAAACAACGGATGACGATGGTAATTATATTGTTTACAATGATATTAAAGACCTATTGGACAATGCAGAACCTCGTTTAAGGGGATCTATCTTATTACCTGGACATACTTACAAAGGGGTTGAACTGGATATTCGTTTTGGTATAATAAAGGAGGAAATAGACCCATCTACACCTATTGCTAAGTTTATAAAGGACGATGGACAGACTACAGTCAATTATACAAGTAATGCTTGGTTCAAGAATAACGTTTTGACAACAACCGAGAATGTAAAAGAACAAAAACCTTATGAGACTTCTACAGGTATGAAACTTAATAAAAGTGGAATGGATGGTCCGGCTAATGGTGGAACGAGTAATACACTGACAGGCTTTCATGGAGCTAAATGGTTGAATTTGAACTGGACAATTGCTGAAACACAGTTACATAGTTCTACACAGTCTTGGATTGATATTCGTTATGCTGAAATATTATTGAATCGTGCCGAAGCTGCATTGGAACTTTACCAGAATGGCGTTGCTACTATCGATGGAAAAGATATGCAACAGGATGCTTACGAATGTATCAATAAGATACGTTCAAGAGCTGGTGCTGAGTTGCTGACCAGTCCTGCAGAACTATCCAATGTATCACGTGATGGCATTGAACGCGGTCAAGGTATCCGTTCGTTTGTATTTGCTCCTAATGAAGGTATGCATATTATCCGTGTAGAACGTTATAAGGAATTGGCTTTTGAGCATAAGATTTATTGGGATTTGCGTCGTTGGTTTACTTTCGATTCGCAAATTTATCAATATCGTCGTAGAATGCTGTCTCCATTCTTGTTTGCCAAAGGAGCAACAGTAAATGAAGCAGGTAATCCGGTGGGTAAGTATATTTTTGATACCCGTGTTTGTGAAAGAGCTAATAACTCATTGACATTTGCTACTAAAAATTACTATGATAAGATTCCTGATGGTGAACGTAAGGTAAATCCGTTACTTGAGCAAAATAATCAGTATTAATTAGAAAAAGGAAAATAGTATGAAAAAGATATTTAATTTGCTGTTAGTTACTGCATTAGTTTTAGGCTTTTCATCGTGTGAAAAGGATAATTATGATGCACCGGAAGCTGGTGTCTTCGGGCAGGTTGTAGACCATAACGGTAAACCTCTGCAAACAGCTATGGGACAAGGAAGTATGAAGATACAGATTACGGAATTGAGTTATGCGGGTGGCGATGAATCGATCGTTGTGACGAATCAGAACCTCAATATGAGGCAGGATGGTTCATATTCCAATTCTAAACTGTTTGCAGGTACTTACCGTATGATTCCGTTGGAAGGCGCATTTTATCCTTATGATGTAGAAGGAGAAACGGTGGAATTGAAGAACGGGAAAATGACAGAACGTAACTTTACTGTTACCCCCTATCTGGAAGTAGAATGGGTTACGGAACCTTACTTGACTTCTGATAATTTTTTGAAATGTGCAGTGAAATTTAAGAGAATAGCAAAAGAAGGAATTGCTATGCCTGATGTAAACAACATACAATTGTATATTTCGCATACGCAATATTGTGGAACAGAATCTGACGGAAATTATACTCCCGGTTCTGTGAAAATAACCAATGATCAGGAGGGCACAACTATTGAGTTAACTTCTAAAGCTGCTATTAAATATTCCAATACCTATTGGGTAAGGGTAGGTGCGTGCTGTAACGACACTTACAAGAAGTATAACTTTACTGATATCAAGAAAATCGATCTGAAATTGAATTGATTAAATAAGTAGGTAGGTAAGTAAGGAGGGTATTTGTTTCCGTAATAAGTGCCCTCCTTCTTTTTTGAACAAAATTTTAGTACTGCTTTGGGGTCATAAACTCTTTTAGGACGTATCAGGGGCGTACTTTCTTCGTTCTTATACACAACTAAAAATAGTGAAGCTGGTACAAGGAGGGGGATACATGATACAAAGCGACTCATTTTGTTCTATTTGTCGATTGTAAATCTGGTTAGGGGATTGCACCTTATACCGAAGCAGATTATCATGGCAACATAACATAATTTAAAAGTTTATTGGATGGTTTGTAATGGTACCAGCTACGATTAATTACTTTTTAATGTCTAATTAATTATTTATTTCACTTTCTGTTAATGAGTCGAAGCTACATTTGCAGAAAATATTATATTTTAATATCATGAAAAATTTCTATATAGCCTTTTGGACTGCCGCATGCCTTTTGATTTCATCATCCGGATATGCGCAATCTGAATGGAAAAATAATTTCTCTGATCAAGGAGAAATACTGAAAACAGTGGGACGGGGTGAATGTAGCATTGCAGACGGGGTGTTCCGTTCAAAAGGTTCTTATGCTTGTTTCGGTAATCCTGAGTGGAAGAACTATACCATGTCCTTTAAAGCGCGCGCTCCCCAAGAAGCGGAACAAGTTCAAATCTGGGCAGGATTTCGTGCTAATAATCGTTTTGATCGTTATGTAGTCGGTATAAAAGGTGGATTGCAAGATGATTTATACCTGATGCGTATGGGTTATATGGGTACGGATGAGTTTATGGGCGTTCGTCCGTTAGGATTTCATCCGGTACCGGGTCAATGGTATCAGTTAAAGGTAGAAGTCTGCGGCAGCCGTATTCGCGTTTTCTTGAATGATGAGAAGGAACCGCGGATGGATATCACAGATAAAAATAGCAACTTGGCACCTTCCGGTTCTGTGACTTTGGGAGGCGGTTGGATTGAAACAGAGTTTGACGACCTCGTTGTTACTCCGTTGGAAGAAGATGCATTGAAAAATGTGAAAGTTGCAGAATATCGTAAGGTGGCAACACCACAAGAGAAAGAAAGCAAGCGCCAGCTTGAAAGAGCAAATTATGCGTCTGTGAAAGTGAATAGACTGGAGGAAGGACGCACGGATATTTCATTGGATGGTAACTGGCTCTTTATGCCCGGATATCAGTTGGACGATAAGGAAAAAGCGGTATCCACGGCTACGGACGATAAGAATTGGCATGTAATGTCTGTGCCTAATTTCTGGAACCCAATCCGTATCTGGTTACATGGAGAAACCATGCCTTCACCTACAGGGCCTCAGCCAAAAGGTGTTTCGGATACCTATTACCAGCAGGAAACCGATCGTTGCGAGGGTTATACATTTGATTATAGAAAAACGAACGCTGCTTGGTATCGTCAGTGGATAGAGCTACCGGCTGGTGTTGAAGGCAAAAATATGACTCTGACTTTTGATGCTGTTTCAAAGGTAGCAGAGATTTATATTAATGGAGAGCTGGCAGGTTCGCATATCGGCATGTATGGTGAAATACAGGTTGATGGAAGCAAATTGCTGAAACCCGGCAAAAATCTGGTAGTAGTGAAAGTGACCCGTAGGGCGGATGGAAGTGCTTCTGAAAGCGGTAGTGCTGCTATTGATTTCTTCTATTCTTCTGTTCGCGAAAGTGAAAAAGAAGACGGAAAGGTTGCTGTGAAGAACAACATCCTGAAAGATATAGCACATGGATTTTATGGTGATGAGCCTGCAGGTATCTGGCAGCCGGTAAAACTTACTATCACCAACCCGGTGAAGGTGGAAGATGTCTTTATTAAACCTACTCTGGAGGGAGCTACTTTTGACCTGACGGTAAAGAATCATAGCGGTAAGAAGAATCAGTTTGATCTCTATACTGACATTGTGGATAAAGAAACCGGTTCTGTGCTTTACAGCAGTCTTTCTTTGCAAAAACTGGTGCTGAATGCTGATGAAGAAAAGATGTTTACTTACAGTGTGAATGGACTTAAACCTCGTCTCTGGACACCTCATCATCCTAATCTATACGATTTCCGCTTTAGGCTGGTTACTGCCAAAGGTGCTGAATTAGACTGTCTGTCAGAGACTTCCGGCTTCCGTACTTTTGAAGTGAAGGAAGGCTTGTTCTTTCTGAACGGTAATCGATATTGGCTGCGGGGTGGCAATCACATTCCGTTTGCTCTTGCTCCGAACGACTTGAATCTGGCTAATACTTTCATGCAACTGATGAAGGCCGGCAACATAGATGTCACTCGTACCCACACCACTCCGTGGAATAAACTTTGGATGGGAGCTGCTGACAAAAATGGTATCGGTGTTAGCTTTGAAGGTACTTGGCCTTGGCTGATGATTCATTCCACCCCGTTGCCTGATGCAAAACTGATTGAAATGTGGAAGGAAGAATTCCTCACCTTGCTGAAAAAGTATCGTAACCATCCTTCACTGCTTTTCTGGACGGTGAATAATGAAATGAAGTTCTACGATAATGATAATGACCTGGAACGTGCTAAAGAGAAATACCGTGTGATTTCGGATGTGGTAAAAGAAATGCGTCGCATTGATCCTACACGTCCCATTTGTTTCGACTCCAACTATCAGGCAAAGGGCAAAAAAGAAAAGTATGGTGCTGACTTTATGAATAGCATAGATGATGGCGACATCGATGATATGCATGCGTATTATAATTGGTATGATTTCTCACTCTTCCGGTTCTTCAACGGAGAATTCCAGCAGAGGTTTAAGATGCCCGAACGTCCGCTTATCAGCCAGGAGATGTCAACCGGATACCCGAATAATGAAACCGGACATCCGACCCGTTCTTATCAGTTGATTCATCAGAACCCTCAATCCCTGATAGGCTATGAATGTTATGACTTCTCAGATCCTAAATCATTCCTTAACGTGCAGGCGTTCATTACCGGAGAATTGGCTGAAGCGCTCCGCCGTTCCAACGATCAGGCATCGGGTATCATGCATTTTGCCTTACTCACTTGGTTCCGTCAGGTTTATGATTATCAGAAGATTGAGCCATATCCTACGTATTACGCTTTGAAGCGTGCTTTGCAACCTGTATTGATAAGTGCCGAGTTGTGGGGACGTAATCTTTATGGTGGAGATAAGCTGCCGACACGTATTTATGTAGTGAATGACCGCGAGGATGGTACAGCCCTGAAACCTACTTTATTGCGTTGGGAAGTACAGGATGAAACCGGAAAGAAACTGGTTTGGGGTAGTGAGGAACTCCCGGCTGTGAAGCATTATGGACGCTACTATATTGAGCCGAATATCCAATTACCGGTTAACTTGCCGGCTGACAAGGTGAAAGCTAAATTGGTATTGAAGTTGACTGAGAATGGCTTACCGGTATCGGAAAATGAATATAATCTGCTGTTGGCCCGTAAGGACTGGAACATCAATCAAGTAGCAGAAGGTAAAAAAGTGCTTCTTCTGGATAAAGAGGGTATGAAAGATAAATTTGATTTCCTTCATATAAACTATCAGGCGGTTTCTACTATAAAAGAAATGATGAACCCGAAACTGAAAGCTGACCTTTGCATTATTTCCGGATTGACCGCGTGTACGGACGAAGAAAGAGAAATGCTTCGCTCTTATCAGTCAAAGGGAGGGAAGTTGCTTTTACTGAATAGTAAAGAAGTTGCGAAGGCCATTTATCCTGAACATATCACGAGTTGGATTATCCCGACAGAGGGTGACATCGTGAATATGGAACGCAATGATGCACCGGTGTTTGATGGTATTGATGTATTGGAACTGCGTTATTTCAATAATAATAAGAGAGAAATTCCTTTGGCTTGCAATGCTACCCTGAAAGTAAACCGGAATGAAAACCTGATAGAATTGGCAGGGCAGATGAAGATTCATGCTTATATCGACGGTGGAAAGCCGGAAGATCGTATTCGTAAAATCGATTCGATGCGAGGTTTAACCTTATTGCAGATAAAGGATGGAAAGGGATTGGCTACAGTTTCTACCATGTGTACGGAGAAGGCTGATACCGACCCGATAGCTGGAAAGCTGTTAGTGAACATGATAAATGAATTATTGAAATAGCAAGCAACGAATAGTTTGATACGATTCTGATTTTACTGATACAATCAAAATACTATGGTCAAGAAAATTCTGATATCCTTTTGTTTGAGTGCTGTAGCCCTGGTGGCTACAGCACAAAATGAACCCTACAAAAACCCGGATTTGACACCTTCCGAACGGGCATGGGACTTGTTGAAACGTATGACTCTGGAAGAGAAAATCAGCCAGATGAAAAATGGCTCGCCAGCCATTGAGCGCCTTGGAATACCGGCATATGACTGGTGGAATGAAGCACTGCACGGAGTGGCGCGCGCCGGAAAAGCAACTGTTTTTCCTCAGGCGATAGGACTTGCCGCCACTTTTGATAATCAGGCGGTTCATGAAACCTTCAGCATCGTATCGGATGAAGCCCGTGCCAAATACCATGATTTTCAACGTAAGGGTGAACGGGATGGTTACAAAGGATTAACGTTTTGGACTCCGAATATCAATATATACCGTGATCCGCGTTGGGGACGAGGTATGGAAACTTATGGAGAAGACCCGTATCTGACCTCTCTGATGGGATTGGCCGTAGTGAAAGGCTTGCAGGGTGATGGCACCGGAAAATATGACAAGACACATGCTTGCGCCAAGCACTATGCCGTGCACAGTGGTCCGGAATGGAACAGGCATAGCTTTGATGCCAAGAATATTTCCCAGCGCGATTTATGGGAAACCTACCTGCCCGCTTTTAAAACCTTGGTGACGGAAGGAAAAGTAAAAGAGGTGATGTGTGCCTATAACCGCTATGAAGGAGAACCGTGTTGCTCTAACAAGCAATTGTTGATTCGTATCCTGCGTGAGGACTGGGGATATGATGATATTGTGGTTTCAGATTGTGGGGCTATCGGTGATTTCTACTATCCTAATCATCATGAAACCCACCCTACGGCTGCGGCTGCCTCGGCTGACGCTGTTGTCTCAGGGACAGACCTGGAATGTGGCGGCAGTTATTCTTCTTTAAATGAAGCGGTACGGAAAGGACTGATATCAGAAGAAAAAATCAATGAATCGGTTTTCCGTTTATTGCGCGCTCGTTTCCAGTTGGGCATGTTTGATGATAATACACTTGTTTCGTGGTCTGAAATACCATATTCGATTGTAGAGTCAAAAGAACATGTAGCCAAGGCTTTGGAGATGGCACGTAAGAGTATGGTATTGCTGACTAACAAGAATAATATCTTGCCGTTGAGTAAATCTGTTCGTAAAGTTGCCGTGCTGGGGCCTAATGCCAATGACTCCGTGATGCTTTGGGCAAACTATAACGGTTTCCCTACTAAATCTGTCACCATCCTTGAGGGCATTAAAAGTAAACTTCCCGAAGGAGCTGTATATTATGAAAAAGGTTGTGATTTTGTAAATACACAGACTGTTTTTAGCTACTTCGATTGTTGCTCGTATGATGGGAAGAAAGGCTTTAAGGCAACCTTCTGGAATAATAAGGAATTGGAAGGTGAAGCGGTGGCTGTCGGTCATTTTAGTGAGCCGCTGAACTTTGGTAATGGGGGCAACACCGTATTTATGCCGGGAGTAAATCTGCACGATTTCTCGGCGCGCTTTGAGTCGGTATATACCCCGAAGGAATCCGGCGAAGTCTCTTTCATTATTTCTGCGGATGATGGTTCCCGACTGTTCATTGATGGGGAAGAGGTTTACTCTGAGTGGCATAATGGAGCTACAAGAGAGAAAATGTATAATCTGAATGCAGTGAAGGGCAAAGCCTATAAGGTTGTATTAGAGTATTTCCAGGCTGGCGGAGAAGCTTCATTGAAATTTGATATAGGCATTAAGAAAGAAATAAATTATAAGGAAGTGGCCGATAAAGCGGCTGAAGCTGACGTGATTATCTTTGTTGGCGGACTTTCTTCTTCACTGGAAGGTGAGGAAATGCCGGTAGACCTTCCCGGATTTAGAAAAGGTGACCGCACCAATATCGATCTGCCTCAGGTGCAGGAAGAGATGCTGAAAGCTTTGAAAAAAACAGGTAAACCGGTTGTTTTTGTCTTATGTTCCGGCAGTACGCTGGCATTACCTTGGGAAGCAGAAAACCTGGATGCGATTATTGAAGCATGGTATCCCGGCCAGCAGGGAGGGACAGCCGTTGCAGATGTCCTGTTTGGTGATTATAATCCTGCCGGACGCTTGCCACTTACTTTCTATGCATCGAGCAGTGATCTGCCCGATTTTGAGGACTACGATATGAGCAACCGTACATACCGCTATTTCAAGGGAAAACCTCTGTTTCCTTTTGGACATGGATTGAGCTATACCACTTTTGACTATGGTAAGGCTAAGGCGGATAAGAAAATACTTCGGGCAGGTGAGGGGGTGACTTTAACCATACCATTGAAGAACATTGGTAAACTGTCGGGAGATGAAGTTGTGCAAGTCTATCTGCGTAATCCTGGTGATAAAGATGGGCCGATTAAAACATTGAGAGCTTTCCGCAGGATTTCTTTGGAAGCTGGTCAGGCGGAAGATGTTCTGTTTGAATTACCCGCCTCAACATTTGAATGGTTTAATCCGGCTACAAACCGCATGGAGGTTCTTCCCGGTAAGTATGAACTGCTCTATGGTGGAACTTCGGATGAGAAAGCGCTACGGAGACTAACAGTTACGTTGAAGAAATGAAACTCTGCATTTTGCAATGATATTTAAACGCTATTTGAACAATCCTTAATTACCTGTAGGTAATCTACTGACTATTACGTAGTAGTTGGCAAACTACCTATAGGTAATCGGGTAACTACTTATAGGTAGTTTTATCACTTATCCTGCACGATTCGTAATAGATTGAACCTTTAATACTGATATTTATGAAGAAGTATTTTCTTTTTATATTTTTTCCCCTTTTTGTCCTTTCTGCTAATGCCGGAGAAGGAAGATATACCTTCCCGTTGACAGGAAGAGGCTGGTCGCTATGGCTCGATAAGGAAGCGGGCTGGCAGAATGATCGCCTTTACCTTCCGCACGAGATAACTGACTTGTCTTTGTTGCCTGTGAATCGTCCTACTGGTGGCTGGCAGGTTTTGAGTAATAATCCTGATGCAGTTTCTGTCGAAGTACCGGGTACGGTGGAAGAATATCTCACCGTTTCTGATAATCCCCGTCCGGAAGATTTCCGGGGAGTCAGTTGGTGGTATCGTAAGATTAAGATTCCTGCTGACCAGAAGAATAAACGCTTTATAATTTATTTTGAATCAGTCAGAATGCGTGCAGAAGTTTATCTTGACGGCAAACTCGTGACTTACGACCTGATTGGTGAAACTCCTTTTCAGGTAGACATTACGGATGAGGCCAAGCCGGGGACAGAACAATTACTGGCAGTACGTGTCACCAATCCCGGAGGTAATTTCCACTGGCAGGATTTTGATATACTGAAATGGGGAGAGTATAATATTCCTCCTGCAAGAAGTTTCAGTGGAATTATCGGTAGGGTTAGGTTAGAGAGTGTGAACCCTGTGTTCATTTCTGATATTTATATGCAGAATACTCCTGAGTTGACAAAAGTGAATGCTATTGTTTCTTTCACTAACGAAACGCCTGCTGATGTGAAGCAGGATATTGAACTTACAGTGAGCGAAAAAGCTAATCCTGATAAAGTTGTATTCCGGCAAACATTGAAAAAAGTATCTTTGCCTTCAGGAAATCATGAAGTGACAATACCTGTAAATGTTCCTGATGCCAAACTATGGGACCTCGCCACTCCAGAGTTGTATACTTGCAATATTCAGATAAAGAAGGGTAAAAAGATACTCGATCAGGACCAGAAGAATTTTGGTTTCCGTTGGTTTACTGTAGATGGCGTGGGGAAGGATGCGGTACTGCGTCTCAATGGTCGCCGCGTGATGCTGAAAAGCGCCATCAGTTGGGGATACTTCCCGGTTACGGGATTGATAGCAACGACCGAGATGGCCGAAAAGCAGATTCTTACGGCTAAGAAGTTGGGCTTGAATATGTTGAACTTCCATCGCTGCATAGGTAGTCCGGTGGTTCTTGAAAAAGCGGACGAGTTGGGATTGCTCTATTATGAAGAACCGGGTTCATTCCATTCGGCCAACCATGATCCGTTTATCCGTACAATTGTGAATGAGAAACTGAAACGTATGGTTCGCCGTGACCGCAGTCATCCGAGCCTCGTAATCTTTAATCTGATTAATGAATTTGGCGGTCGGTTGTCACGGGATAAGGAGCTTGTAGCCAAGCGTATGAATGATATGTGTGAGGCACATGCTGTCGATCCCAGCAGAATTATGACGTTTACGTCCGGTTGGGCAGGTAGTGAAGATAAAGAAGAGGATTCCAAAGCACATATGTTGCCATTTGACACAACGTTATACCGGAAGGGATGGCACGATAATCATCGTGCCGGAGGACCGGAGACTTGGGTGGAAAACTACTATAAAGGACCGAAGGATAATATCATGTATACCGGCAACCGCACGGAAGTCTTTTTGCGAGGTGAAGAAGGAGCAATATCTACTCCTCCCCGTATTCAGTTGATAAATGATGAAGTAGAACGTACCGGTAAAACCGGCTGGGATGGCCTTTTCTGGAAAAGCCAGTATAAGGCTTTCACTGATTATTTCCAGAAGAAAGGACTTGCCTCTCACTTCGGCACTCTTGATGATCTGACACGTTCTATGGCTAATGTGTCATTCGAACATCAGGGCAGACGCATTGAGGGGATGCGAATGCAGAATCTGGGTGATGCCTACATGGTGAATGGCTGGGAAGCGATGCCTTATGACAATCATTCCGGCATTGTAGACATCTACCGCAATCCCAAAGGGGATGCTTCTATATTGGCGTACTATAACCAACCGCTGTATGTAGCCGTTGCTTCGCGCAATCAGGTAGTAAAACTTCCGGGCAGTGCAATCGTAGATTTCTATATCGTGAATGAGAAGAATCTGAAAGGCAATCATATCTTGGAGATAAAAGTGATTGCTCCCGATGGAAAAGTGGTTTATACCCGGAATGAAAAAGTCAGCATCGAAGGCGGTGAAACGTTTGGGCAGCTTTTGCTGGAGAATGTGGAGGTTCCCATAAATGCTAAAGAGGGAACTTATCGCATACTGGCTGATATCAAAGCTGATAATCAGCAGATATGCGCCCAAGGGCACGATGAAGTGGTGGCTGTAGGCTGGCAGGCAAATGACTTGGCTGGTAATGGAGCTTACTATGGAAGTGAGAATGACAAAGTGGCCGCTTTCTATAAGAAAACTACCGGAAAAGAGCTTCCGGCCTTTACTTCCGAAACCGGCAAATTGGACTGGCTTGTTGTGAACCGTTCATCGTTGGATGAACCTGTTGTCATACCTTCAGACTTTTTCAAGGATAAGAATGGAAATTCCACATTGAAGGCCACCTGGTATAGTGAGCCTGATATGAATATTGTAGCTTCCATTAAGCCGGATACGGAGCTTAACCGGACTTTTGTAGACGGTGCGCAGCCTGATGAGTCTGTTCCTGCCAATCAGCCTTTCTCGGTAATATGGGAAGGTGATATATATCCGCCTGAGTCCGGGCAGTATTTGCTGGGTGTTGAAACCAATCGTGGCGTGCGTATGTACGTTGACGACAGGCAGTTGATTGATGAGTATTATAATGCTTCTCCTATGAAGCAGGACAGACCTGTGGTTATGGAGGCCGGAAAGCCGGTAAGGGTGAGGGTGGTGTATCGCCAGACTCATCAGTCTGGTCAGATACAATTGAAATGGTCCCGGCCGAGTGCAGCCGCCATTGCTCCGCAGAAGTTATTTGAGCGGGTGAAGAATGAGGGCACCACTTTGATTTTGCTTGGCTCCACCGAAACCTGGATGAAGGCTGTGGCAGAATATACGAATACTGTATATAACGGTTATTATAACGTTGGAAAGAACTGGATTGGCGGGATTCATTTTGTGAAAGAGCATCCTTTGTTTGCAGGGCTCCCTGTGAACGGTGCCTTGAATTGGCCTTACCAGTCGGTAGTGAAGAATGGCGACCAGAGGTTTGGCTTCCGTATGCAAGGAGAAGAATTGGTAGTTGGTTCCTATCGGAGCACTCCGTTTGAGTTAGGCACAGCCGTAGGAATCATTCCTTGTGGAAAAGGAAAGATTATTTTCTCTTCACTGGATATTGCAGACAATCTGGATGACTCGTCGGGACCTGCAGAAGTGGCTAAGAAAATATTGTGTAACTATATCAAATACTCTTTTCATGAAAACATCTTCTAAGTTAGGGGCGGCGGCTATATTGATTCTGCTGGCGTTGCTTCCTATGAACATTGCTTGTGCGCAAGCGCAAAAACAGCAAGTACTCCAGCAGAGTATCAAAACCATTTATCCGACAAAGGACTGGGCGATATCCGACTTTGTTGTGACCGACCCTGCCTTCGGTGCTAAAGCCGAACCGGGATTTGACAACAGGGCGGCTTTTCAGGCGGCTATTGACGCTGCTTATAAAAGCGGCGGCGGGGTAGTGTATATACCTGCCGGAAATTATGAATTCCGTAGTACACAGCTTGGTACAAAGAATGTCAGAGTTCGTCAGGGACGTTCGGAAAGCAAGAAAGATTTCCATTTTGAATACGTTTTGCGCCTCCATCCCGGAGTGCAACTTCGCGGTGACTGGGCTGATCCGGAGGTCAATAACGGAAAAGTTCTCGGAACCATTCTTGAAGTGCGTGTCGGTAAAGATGCACCGAACTATGACGGAAGTGTTGAAAGCTGGTGGAACGATGGACAGGCGGGCAATGCACTTCGCACGACCTATACAAGCATAGCTGACAGATTCATCGAGATGAATGCAGGCACCGGAGTTACTAATCTCTCTATCTGGTATCCTGAGCAGGACATCAATGATGTGAAACCCTATCCGTGGACATTGTTCCAAACTCAGGGAGACTGTGCTACGATAGAGCATGTCACTCTCGTCAACTCTTACAACGGTTTTAATTCTGCACCGAGTGAGTTGCACTATGTGCTGGATAGTTATATCACAGCACTAAACAAGGGTATCGAAGTCCATGTATGTACCGATATCGGGCGTATTGAGAATGTCAGGATTAGTCCTGAGTATTGGGCTAAATCCGGTCTTCCGGGTGAGCGTATTCTTGTCATCGGTAGTTTTGCCGAGCTTGGGCGAAGCAAGGTCTATGTCTGAAAACAAACCTCCAAAATCGTCCTCACTCTCTTGTCCGAGCGTACTGTCCTCAATGCGCTTCAGCGAACGTTCGAGAGAGGGAATAATATTCTCCTTGCGCTTAATTGCGTCAATGATAGAGGTGAAGAGATATTGCGGCTCTACAAAATAACCGATATTTTCCAAACACTGCTTCTTGACTTCCTCTTGAAGTTCAAGGGCATCTTCTTCGCCTGACTGCCACAACTGTTTGAAAGTGATTTCGTCATCTTCAAGCGCACGGTCGGCATAGTTCTCTATTTTTTCAGAAAGGTACTTATAAAAGATAAAGCCCAACGAGAAGTACATAAATTCGTTGGCTGACATATTGCCGCGCAGGTTGTTGGCAACCTCCCAAAGCTGGGCACGGAGTTTTTGTTGGAGTTCTTCACTCATGTTCTTAAACAGTTTTGTTTTCTACAATGTTTATTTCATTATCAGCTTCTTTTTCAAAGGCTGTCCTTAAGTCATCTAATATTTTTCCGTTGTACGAGAAATACTTGCTCCCCTGATAGGCATTTGAAGGTGTTCTCTTTTCTTCCGGAAGAAACGTACCGACAAAAGGAGACAATTTGTAAATTCGTCCGTCATATTCGATGGAATCATCACTTGCAACTTTCACTTTCAGATTGGTAGGGATAAAAGTAATATATTCACCTATCTTGATATGTACCATGCTGAATTTGAATCGCTCCCGTTTTTTCGGTCGAGAAAATTCTGATTTCTTTTCTTTCTTTTCGGGGTGCGCTATAATAGGTTTATTGTCCTCATATTCAGTTATGACCGCATCGTCAATTGTCAAAGCGATGTCTCTGAAAATATCAAGAGCCACTTTGGGGTCAACATTAAAGAATTCCCTATTTTGCCGAATACGCAAGTCTGTCAATCGGTCTATTGTCTTATGCACAAGTCTTTCAACCTCATTGAATTTAGAAGTCTTCATCGTGGCAAAGATTTCAAAAGGCAACGGCACAGCGGTATTGTCCAACTCCTTTGAACGAATGTCAACGGGACGAGTACTTTTACCTATTTTCACCCAATCCTCTCGAAAACTGGGATTGGTCAGTATATAAACATAGCCGGGGTCATTTGTTTTCATACGCCATCTTTTAGTCCCAAGAAAATGTTCTGATAATATTGCGCAGACGGTCGAGAATACGGTTCACGGTTCTGCGCGTCTTTAGCAAGCCGAGGTGCTTCTCCTTGACTGCCGTTTGAATGATTTCGGGTTGCACTTTTTGTGAGAAGTCATACTCCGAGAGGAAACGGTTCAGCAGTTCGGTAGGCAACTGCTCATCTTCCGCAAGGCGGTCAATGGCTTTGCCTTTTTCTTGACGGATATATTGGTTGAGCCGTTCTTCGAGGTCAACAGAACCATCTGCTTTCTTCTTGCGCTCCACGAAGCCCTCCTTGTCTTCATCTACATTCTGGCGGATAAAGCCGTCAATCAGTTGCGACTTGCTGCGCAGCTCGGCATCTTTAATCATTGTGTCGATGATATGGCGGCGTTGTTCCTCATAGTTTTCACTGAACGGATTGAGTTCTGCAATCAGCTCGAGGATATAAGCCACATTGATAATGTCGCTGTGCAACAGTTCAAGACAGAAGTCGATGTCTTCAAGTCCTATTTCGTCTTCGGTGGAATTATCCTCAACGGAAGTGCCGCCTACGGTAGTACTGTCAAGGAACGTGTCGTGAATGTCGAGGTACTTACTTCGGAAGTCGTTGTACAGTTGTTCGGATATGCCCAATTCGGGGTCATCCACCGAATAGTCCTCGTAGATTTGTATCTCCGCATGTTTCTTTATCAACTCACGGAAAGCGAGAATGAAGTCGCGCTTTTCGGGCTCGGTCTTCAACGCATCGACAGCCGCAGTGTCGGGATATTTGGCAAGGAAATCTTTGGCGATGTCGGCATATTCCTTTTTCACCACCTCGAAAGCCTCGCGGATGATAGTGCCCGTACCCCCGTTGCTGAACAGTTTTATGGATTCGTCCACATTGCTCTTGAGGTCGCGGAAACAGACAATCTTACCAAAACGTTTGCGCTCGTTGAGTACACGGTTGGTACGTGAGAACGCTTGCAACAATCCGTGGTATTCCAAATTCTTATCCACATACAGCGTGTTCAGCTTCTTGGAATCGAAACCTGTGAGGAACATACCCACGACCAAACAAAGGTCGAGCGGTTTCATGTCGGTTTTCTTCTTTTTCAACCGCAGATTGACATCATCGTAGTAAGCACGGAAATTCTCGATGGAGAAATTCGTACCAAACATTTGGTTGTAGTCGTTGATGATTTCCTGCATATCGTCAGCCTCCGGCACGAATTCGTTGACAAAACCGCTGTTCATGCCCGTCAGTTCATCGTCCTCGTTAGGGTTCGATGAATAGGTGAAGATTGCACCGATTGAGATTTTAGGATTCAGTGCTTTGAAAATCTTATAGTAACGAATGAGCATCGGCACATTCTGCACGGCAAATAGCGCGTCAAACTCACCGTCAAAGGTGGATTTGCTGAAATTGTTGAGAATGAATTTGGCAATCTCGTGCATACGGCTTTCCTGTCCCGGTGATACCTCCTCGTTGCCGTGGTAGTATTCCACCAAAAAGCCAAGTACATTCTCATCAGCAATGGCATCTTTAATCAGATACTTGTGCAGACACTTGTCGAAGATTTCTTCGGTAGTACGATCGTTCTTAGAGTTCTCCTTGAATATAGGTGTCCCCGTGAAGCCGAATATTTGCGTATTGGTAAAGAAGTTGACAATATTTTTGTGGCTCTCACCGAAATGGCTACGATGACACTCATCGAAAATCATGATGACGCGCGACTTCCTCACTTCATCCAAACGCTTGCTGTACCATTGCTTCGTAACGGCTGCATTGAGTTTCTGAATGGTAGTGATAATGATTTTCGAATCGCTTGAAAGTTTCTTCGTCAGTTCATCGGTGTTGTCCGTGCTATCCACTGCACCGGGTTCGAACGCTTCATATTCCGATTGCGTCTGCGTGTCAAGGTCGTGACGGTCCACCACAAACATCACCTTATCCACGCCATCCAACTCCGAAACGAGTTGTGCCGCCTTAAAAGAAGTAAGAGTCTTGCCAGCTCCCGTAGTGTGCCAAATGAAGCCATTGTCGGTAGAGTTCTGCACCTTATCCAAAATCTCCTCCACGGCATAGAACTGATAGGGGCGCAACACCATCAGACATTTGTCACCCTCATGAAGCACGATGTATTTGCTAATCATCTTACCAAGGGTACATTTATCGAAGAACATTGCTGCAAACAGACTGAGGTCGTTGAAGGGGTTGTTATCCTTATCCGTCCAATTGAAAGTAAACTTGTAGCCTTGATTAGGGTTGTTGGCGAAATAGCGGGTGTTTACACCGTTGGAAATAACAAAAACCTGTATATAGTCGAACAAGCCATGAAACGATGTCTTATGGTAGCGTTGCACTTGGTCGTAGGCTTGGCGCAGTTCCACCCCTCGCTTTTTTAATTCGATTTGCACCACCGGCAAACCATTTACCAATATCGTCACATCATAGCGGCATTTCTTCCTGCCCTCAATGGTGATTTGGTTTGATACCTGAAACTCATTCTGACACCATTGTTTCTTATTGAGAAATTCCACCCACACACGTTCCCCATTTTCGGTTTCGAGTGGATAGAGGTCGCGCAGTTTCTTGGATTTTTCAAAGCGTGAGCCGCCCTCCAAATGAAGCAAAATCTTTTCAAACTCCGATTCGGTGAAATGTTCACGCCCTATTTCCGCAAGTTGTTTGCGATTATGTTTTTCGAGCTGGCATTTGAAATTATCGCGAAGATTGCTTTCTTCTTCAATCTTCACGTATTCATAGCTCATTTGTTCAAGAGCATGAATCAGAGCATTTTCAAGTGCGGCTTCACTTTGTACAGCCATGGTTTATATTAAAGCGAAAACTCCTTCGCTATCCCTGCGAGGCTGACCAAAGCCTATAAGACAACGAAGGAGTTTCATATGTTGTTTTAATTGCTTTCTCAGGTCATTAGCAGTCCGATAATGAGTGCAAAGGTAGCAATTTTTATCAGTTTTTCCTTGCGCATTTGAATAAACAGTATAAGAGAAGAGAGAGAGTTTATTATGTGTAACCCTATATTCACCACAAGGTATCGTTGATTTTGGAATTATCCGACTTTGGAGGATAATCCTGCTCCCTGCAAGGACAAGGCGTTTAGAGTTACTCGAATCGTTTCGGGCAACCCAAAACATACCTTGCGATGTTCTCGGGACAAAGGTACAAAGATTATGAAAAACCAGCGGGAAAATATATTTTCACCGTAGAAAAATTTTTGTTTCACTGTTTGGAAACCTTTGTTTCGATATCGGAAAATTCTTTCTTTGTTTGGTTGCAATTTATCTTATGCTTACTTTTGCCCAAAAACAAAATATGACTGAAACCATCGCATACATTAAGGAATCATTGAGGGATCTATACCCATCCTCCGAGGTCAGCAGCCTAGTTCGTTTAATTATGGAGCGGGTTTGTAATATTCAGCCGCATCATTTTTTATTTTGTAAAGACAAAGAACTGCCAGAAAGCGAAAAAAGCCGAATTCATGACATAGTCGAACGTTTGAAGCAGATGGAGCCTATCCAATACATATTAGGAACGGCCGATTTCTACAGCCTTCAGTTCGAAGTAGACCCGTCCGTCCTGATACCGCGTCCGGAAACAGAAGAACTGGTCGAGCAGGTCATCCTCGACAATGCAGACCAAAAGATCAAGATATTGGATATCGGAACGGGAAGCGGCTGCATAGCCGTCACACTCCGGAAGCATCTGAAAAAAGCAAGCGTGATTGCGACGGACATTTCGGCGGAAGCGCTCGCGACCGCCCGCCGGAATGCCAAACGCAACAACACAACGGTCACTTTCATCCAGACAGATATCCTAGACCCGGAGAAAGCGGAAATGGACATTCCGTTTATTCTGGACGTTATCGTCAGCAATCCGCCCTACATCAAGGAGGAAGAAAAAAAAGACATGGAGCGGAACGTGCTGGACTACGAACCACACCTGGCTCTTTTCGTCCCGGACAACGACCCGCTGCTCTATTATTGGCATATTGCCCATTTCGGAAAGAAAAAACTGAGAAGAAACGGCCGTCTCTACTTCGAAATCAATGCGGCATGCGGCAATATGGTTGTTGAGATGCTGGAGGAAGAAGGCTACAAGAATATCGAATTGATCCAAGACCTGTCCGGCAGGGACCGGATCATAAAAGCACGCAAATGAAACAAATCAGTGAATCTGAAATGCTTCACCGGGCAGCCGCCTACTGTTCTGCCAGCGAACGCTGCATCCAGGATGTCGAAAAGAAAATCAAAGCGGCGGGATTGGCCGGGGAAGAAAGCGACCGGATCGTTTCCCGCCTGCTACAAGAACGTTTCATCGACGAAAGCCGCTTTGCACGATATTTCGTAAACGACAAATTACGCTTCAACAAATGGGGACGTGTCAAGATCAACTACGAGATGCAGCGGAAAGGCATTCCGTCCAGTATCCGCTCGGAAGCACTGGAAGGTATCGACGAACAAGAATATCGCTC
>OGZA01000742.1_pt1 | contig 24413 bp, 13 predicted proteins | sample 1576591 | NCBI WGS metagenome assembly OGZA01 (sample SAMEA3541565, study PRJEB24748) | human gut metagenome | biome: human gut; feature: human-associated habitat; material: faeces | place: China | collected 2012
CCGCCAAGCCCCCCCGCCCCTGATATACCAGATCGTTCCATTCGGGGATGAGGTTATTTAAGGGGCAGCCGCTTGCCATGCCGCCGATCATCATGCCGCTCTGGCAGAAGGGTACGCCGCAGTCCATGCACCGCGCACCCTGCGCCTGCTGTTCGTCGCAGTGCAGCGGAATATGAAATTCATTGAAGTTTTTGATACGTTCCTCAGGAGCGATCTCCCGGCTGGTCTGCCGATCGATCTCCATAAATCCGGTGGGTTTTCCCATATTCCCGCCTCCTTATTTCCCGTTTTTCATGGCGTAAAACGCCTCGATCTGCGCCTGCTCGCTGTCCTCGCCCTTTTCCTCCATCTTGGCAATCAGGCGAAGCATCTTATCATAGTCATGGGGCAGAACCTTCTTGAATTTCGGCAGATATTCGCCGAAGTTTTCCAGAATTTCCTTACCCCGGGGTGAGCCTGTGGCCTCCACATGCTCCCGGATCAGTTCTTTCAGCAGGGACACATCGTACTTATGCTCCACGCTTTCCAGCGTGACCATGTCCTTGTTCACCCGCTGGTAGAAGTCCCAATCCTCATCCAGCACGTAGGCAATGCCGCCGCTCATGCCAGCAGCGAAGTTCTTGCCGGTCTTGCCCAGCACCACCACTGTGCCGCCGGTCATGTACTCGCAGCCGTGGTCGCCCACGCCCTCCACCACGGCGACAGCGCCGGAGTTGCGGACGCAGAACCGTTCTCCGGCCACGCCGTTGATGAACGCCTTGCCGCCGGTTGCGCCGTAGAAGGCAACGTTGCCGATCAGGATATTTTCACTGCGGTCATAGGTCACGTTCTTCGGCGGGTAGACGATAATTTTGCCGCCGGAAAGTCCCTTGCCCAGATAGTCGTTGCTGTCGCCGATCAGCTCCAGCGTCAGCCCCTTGGGGATGAACGCGCCGAAGCTCTGGCCGCCGTAGCCGGTGCAAACCACGCGGAAGGTGTCGTCCGGGAGGGTGTTGCCGAATTTCGCCGTGATCTCGCTGCCGAAAATGCTGCCGAAGGTGCGGTCGGTGTTGCCCACCTCCATCTGAACGGTCATAGGCTTGGGTTCGGCCATATCGAAGCTCTTTTTGAACTTCTTCATCAGCACCTTCATGTCCGGGGTCTGTTCCAGCTTGAAATCGTAGACTGCCTTGGGATCAAAGTGGACGTTGGTGTTCTCCACCAGCGGGTTTTTCAGCAATCCCGACAAGTCCATTTCGCTGGCGCGGGAACCGGCGGGGGCGGGACGCACCTTCAGCAAGTCCGTGCGGCCTACCAGCTCGTCAACCCTGCGAACGCCCAGCTTCGCCATATATTCCCGCAGCTCCTGGGCCATGAACTTCATGAAGTTCATCACGTACTCGGGCTTGCCCATGAACTTCTTTCTCAGCTCGGGGTTCTGGGTGCAGATGCCCATGGGGCAGGTGTCCAGATTGCACACCCGCATCATCACGCAGCCCATAGCCACCAGCGGGCTGGTGCCGAAGCCGAATTCCTCCGCGCCCAGCATGGCGGCGATGGCCACGTCCCGACCGCTCATGAGCTTGCTGTCGGACTCGATGCGCACGCGGGAACGCAGACCGTTCATAATGAGGCACTGGTGCGCCTCAGCGATGCCCAGCTCCCATGGAAGTCCGGCGTTGTGGATGGAGGAATTGATGGACGCCGCGCCCGTGCCGCCGTCAAATCCGGAGATCAGGATGACCTCCGCGCCGGCCTTGGCCACGCCGGCGGCAATGGTGCCGACGCCCGCTTCGCTCACCAGCTTGACGTTGATGGCGGCGCTGCGGTTGGCGCATTTCAGGTCGTAGATCAGCTGCGCCAGATCCTCGATGGAATAAATATCGTGATGGGGCGGCGGGGAGATCAGCCCCACGCCGGTTGTGGAGTGGCGGCACTTTGCCACCCATGGATAAACCTTGCCGCCGGGAAGCTGGCCGCCCTCGCCGGGCTTTGCGCCCTGCGCCATCTTGATCTGGATCTCCTTGGCGGAAACCAGATATTTGCTGGTAACGCCGAACCGGGCGGAGGCGACCTGCTTGATGGCGGAATTCCGTTCGGTGCCGTAGCGTTCCTCGTCCTCGCCGCCCTCGCCGGTGTTGGACTTGCCGCCCAGACGGTTCATGGCAATGGCAAGGCATTCATGGGCTTCCTTGGACAGCGCGCCGTAGCTCATGGCGGCGGTCTTGAAGCGCTTGACGATGGACTCAACGCCCTCCACTTCCTCAATGGGGACGCCGGTTTCGGGGTAGTTGAATTCCAGCAGGCTGCGCAGGTGCATATCGTCGCCGCCCTCGTTGGCCGCGGCGGCAGTGTACTGCTTGAACTTGCCGTAGTCCCCCGTCCAGACCGCCTGCTGCAAAAGGTGGATAGTCTGGGGATTGTACAGGTGCTGCTCCGCCGCGCTCCCGCTGCGGAATTTGTGGGCGCCCACGCTGGGCAAATCCATGTAAATGTCCAGCCCCAGCGGGTCGAACGCCTGCTGGTGACGGTCTTCCATGTCCTTCTGGATATCGTCGATGGTAATGCCGCCCACCCGGCTGACGGTGTTGGTGAAGTATTTGTCAATGACCTCTTTGCTGATGCCCACCGCTTCAAAAATCTGGCTGCCCTGATAGGACTGGATGGTGGAAATGCCCATCTTGGAGGCGATCTTCACGATACCCGCCAGCACCGCCTTGTTGTAATCGTTGACGGCGGCGTAGAAATCCTTTTCCAGCAGCCCGTCGCTGATCAGATTGCCGATGCTCTCCTGCGCCAGATACGGGTTGATGGCGCAGGCGCCGAAGCCCAGAAGCGTGGCAAAATCATGGACAAGCCGGGGTTCGCCGCTTTCCAGAATCAGCGCCATGGCGGTGCGCTTGCGGGTGCGAACCAGATATTTGGACACCGCGCTGACGGCCAGCAGACTGGGAATGGCGACATGATACTCGTCAATGTCCCGGTCGGACAGAATCAGGATGTTCGTGCCGTCCCGATAAGCCCGGTCAACGTCCACGAACAGCCGGTCGATGGCCTTTTCCAGCGGGGTGTTTTTGTAGTAGCAAATGGACACGGTCTCCACCTTGAAACCGGGAACGTCCATGGTCTTGATTTTCAGCAGATCCGTTTCCGTGAGGATGGGGTTGTTGATTTTTAAGACTTTGCAGTTTTCCGCGTTCTCTTCCAGCAGATTACCCTGGGCGCCCACGTACACGGTGGTAGAGGTGACGATTCTTTCCCGCAGTGCGTCGATGGGCGGGTTCGTGACCTGGGCAAACATCTGCTTGAAATACTCGAACAGCGGCGGGCGGGTGTGGCTGAGGACGGCCAGCGGAGTATCGCTGCCCATCGCGCCGGAGGGTTCCGCGCCGTTTTTCGCCATGGGGAGCATGATGGTCTTCAAATCCTCGTAGCGGTAGCCGAAGGCCTTCTGGAGCCGCACCATTTCTTCTCTGGTGTAGGAGGGTATCTTCCGGTTAGGCACCGTCAGGTCGGAGAGGTTCACCAGATTCCGGTCCAGCCATTCGCCGTAGGGCTGGCGGCTGGCGTACTCCGCTTTCAGGTGCTCGTCGTCCACCAGCTCGCCCTTCACCGTGTCCACCAGCAGCATCTTGCCGGGGCGCAGACGGTCCTTGCGGATGACGTGCTCCTGCGGGATGTCCAGAACGCCAACCTCGCTGGAAAGGATCAACCGTCCGTCGTCGGTAATGTAATAGCGGCTGGGACGCAGACCGTTGCGGTCAAGGACCGCGCCCATCACGTCGCCGTCGCTGAACAGAATGGACGCAGGGCCGTCCCAGGGCTCCAGCATGGTAGCATAATACTGGTAAAAGTCCTTCTTCTTTTGATCCATGTTCCGGTTGTTGCTCCACGGCTCCGGGATGGTGACCATCACCGCCAGAGGCAGGTCCATGCCGTTCATGACCATGAATTCCAGCGTGTTATCCAGCATGGCGGAGTCGGAACCGCCCTGATTGACAATAGGAAGCACCTTGGTCATGTCGTCTTTCAAAAAGCGGCTGGCGATGGTCTCCTCGCGGGCGAGCATGGTGTCCACGTTGCCACGGATGGTGTTGATCTCGCCGTTGTGGAGAATGAACCGGTTGGGGTGCGCCCGGTTCCAGCTGGGGGAGGTGTTGGTGGAGAAGCGGCTGTGAACCATGCCGATGGCGGTCTCATAGTCCTCGTCCTGTAAATCCGGGTAGAACTGCCGCAGCTCCTTGACCAGAAACATGCCCTTGTACACGATGGTACGGCTGGACAGGCTGCACACGTAGGTCTCCTGACTGGATTGCTCGAACACTCGACGCACCACATACAGCCGCCGGTCAAAAGCGATTCCGGCGGCCATTCTCGGCGGCTTTCCCACAAACGCCTGCCAGATGCTGGGCATACAGTCCCGCGCCTTCTGCCCCAGATACTCCGGGCACACCGGCACCTGCCGCCAGCCAAGGAAGGGCAGCCCCTCCTTCTTGCAGATGATCTCAAACAGCTTCTTTGCCTGATTGCGCTGCAGCTCTTCCTGCGGGAAGAAGAACATGCCGACGCCGTATTCCCGCTCCGCGCCCAGCGTGATGCCCGCAGCCGCGGCTGCTTTCACAAAAAACTTATGGCTGACCTGTAACAGAATGCCAACGCCGTCGCCGGTTTTTCCCTCGGCGTCCTTGCCTGCCCGGTGTTCCAGATGCTCCACGATCTGCAGCGCGTCATCCAGCGTCCGGTGGCTCTTATGTCCCTTAATATCCACGACCGCGCCGATGCCGCAGTTGTCGTGTTCAAACCGGGAATCGTACAACCCGGCTGGAGCTGTGCGTTCGGTGAAATTTTCCATAGCTTTTTCTCCTTTGGGCTACAAAAAATAAACGGCGTTTCCGCTCAAAGGGCAAAAATGCCCTCTGCGGGAACGCCATTGTTCTCTGGGGTAATGATAGCACAAAGAGAAACACTTTACAAGGCAGAAGAAATCCCGTTTTCTTCCGGTATCTTTGTTTCATTTACCCAAAATCCGCAAAAAGCGGCGGCTCTGCGCATCAAAGCAGTCAGGCATATAAAACGGCAGCTCCCGGGGAAGGAAGCTGCCGTTTAAGAAAATTCCTGCGGTTTTTGATATCAGGAATCAATCTGTATAATGCCCATCTATGATATTGCCTGACACAATATCATATACCATTCCGTCTGTAAGAGACGTTGCCGTTTTCCCGGACATATCAAGTAAAAAATCTTCGTTCCATGCTCCTGTAATGGAGAGTACGTTCTCAGTGATATGCCACTCCAGCTCACTTTGTTCTTCGTGAGCGGGATCTGTTTTTCGTTCGACTTCACGTTTGGCGTAGGATTCAAAAACAGAGATGCAATGAAGCACCTGCGACTGATTGTTCCAAAGGCGGAAAGGAATTCCAACAGATGCTTTTATCTGCGATAAGATATCCTCAGTCTCAAAATCGACGCTGTCTTGTGTACCAAATGCGCTTTCAGCATCCAAGCTGACATCCGGAGTCGGTTCAGTGGCCATGCTATTCGTGTTTTCCTCCAATTGCGCTTTTGCTTCATTGCTTTCAGGGCTGGAATTCGCGGGCAGCTGCTTGTTTGCGCAAGAACACAAGAAAATGCTTGCGATAAGCAATACCGTTACCATTGTCTTTTTCATCTGTTTATCTCCTTTCAGCCAAAAGAATCATTTCCGGCTGTCTCTCTGCTTTTCCAGCTTGAGATACATTTCCTTCAAATGCTCGGCCAGAGGGCTGTCCGAACGGAAGGGGGAGAAAAAGTGATACTTGGCAGCGGCATTCTGGTTGAAATCCCGGATGTGGTCCTTGATGCTCTCGTATTTCACGACGACCTTGTTTTCCTCGGCGAACTGCTTCAGCTTGACGATGATCTGGCTGGAATGCACCACGTCGATGATGAACACGCCGAAGAACATACCAATGAAGAAGGAAAACGCCAGATTGTTGGACAACCACGCCAGCGCATTCAGGATATAGGGATGCACCAGAAAATAGTACGCCGCGCCAAGCGCCGCCCAGAAGAAGGAGAACAGCGGGCAGATGATCCCCTGAATATTGCCCCAAAGGTTTGAATAGTCCCACAGCCGGACTTTCAGATATTTCAGGCAGGCAAGACCCGCGATGTACTCGATCAGCGTCATGGCGACAGCCATGGCAAGAAACAGCGCCACCCGGTTCCAGACGGGGTCTGCGATCAGGTGCAGATCCTCCAGCGACGCCAGCAGGAACAGCGTACACAGGCCGAAGCCGTAAATCGGCAGATACGGGCCGGTGCAGAAGCCGGGGTTGATCCACTTTTTGTGGCGGTGGGTCAGGTTGCGGTACAATAGCTCCAGCACCCATCCGAAGCACGAGCCGATAAAGAACAAAAACGCAAGTACCAGACTAAGCCTCATGAAGATTCTCCTTTATTTTTCTTGTTTCCATTTTATTCATTTTTTCTAAACACAATCGAAACAATTCTTTACGAGACTGTAAACACGCTGAAAAAACGATGACCCGCAAAGCACAATTTGGCGTATCTTATCCAATTTATTGCTTGCAGTCTTTCCACATTTTGATTATAATAGTTCCCATCCAAAAAGTCAACTTTCGTTTCGCCTTCGTGTGGGATTTTTGCCCAAAGGTGTATGTTAGGAGGATATTATGTCTGAAAAGAACCCGCCGGACAGTAATTTCATGACAAAGCTTGCCACGTTTATTGTGGACAAAAAGACTTTGTTCTTCCTTTTGTACATATTTGCCGTGATTTTCTGTGCGTTTTCCTCCGGATGGGTGAATGTGGAAAACGACGTCACCACCTACCTGCCCGAGGACACGGAGACCCGGCAGGGCATCGTGGCGATGAACGATAACTTCACCACCTTCGCCACCGCCCAGATCATGGTATCCAACGTCACCTACGAGACGGCGGAGGAATTGTCCCAACAGATCGCGGATGTGGAAGGGGTCAGCATGGTCACCTTCGACGACACCCCCGACCACTACACCAATGCCTCGGCGCTGTTCGATATCAGCTTCGACGGCATTGTCTCCGACGAGATCAGCGAGCGGGCGCTATCGGATGTGGAAGCGCTGATGGACGGCTACGACTACTGCGTGTACTCCGACGTCGGCTACGACGAAAACGCCACCCTGCAGGGGGAAATGTCCGTTATTCTGATCATAGCGGTGGTCATCATCATCGTCGTGCTGACCCTGACCTCCCGCTCCTACGCCGAGGTCCCTGTGCTGATGATCACCTTCGGCGTGGCGGCCATTCTGAACATGGGCACCAACTTCCAGCTGGGCACCATCAGCTTCATCTCCAACTCCGTGGCTGTGGTATTGCAGCTGGCGCTGGCCATTGACTACGCCATCATCCTGTGCCACCGCTTCACCGACGAGCGGGAGACCCGCACCGCCCGGGACGCCTGCATCACCGCCCTGAGCAAGGCCATCCCGGAGATCAGCGCCTCGTCCCTGACCACGGTGTCCGGCCTTGCGGCGCTGGGCTTCATGGAATTCAAAATCGGTCTGGACATGGCGCTGGTTCTGGTCAAGGCCATTCTGTTCAGCCTGCTGTCCGTGTTTACCCTGATGCCGGGACTTCTGATGCTGTTCAGCCCGCTGATGGACCGCACCCGCCACAAAAAACTACTGCCAAACATCACGCCTATCGGCAAGTTTGCGGTGAAGACCCGGCGCGTTGTGCCGCCGCTGTTTGCCATTCTTCTGGTCGGGGCATTCATCCTGTCCAACCGCTGCCCCTTTGTTTACAGCTATAACAACATCGAGACCGCGAATATGAACGAACGTCAGGCGGCTTACTTTAAAATCCAGCATACCTTCGGCACGACCAACATGGTCGCGCTGGTGGTTCCCAGCGGCAACTATGACGCGGAAGCGAAAATTCTGGAGGAACTGGATACCCGCCCGGAGGTCAAGAGCACCATGGGCCTTGCCAACATCGAGGCCATGGACGGCTACACCCTGACGGACAGCCTGAACCCCAGAGAGCTTTCCGAGCTGGTGGGCATGGATTACGAGGTAGCGCAGCTTCTCTATTCCGCCTACGCCATTGAGAACGACCAATACGGAGAATTCGTACAGGGGCTGGATAAGTACGACGTTCCCCTGTTCGATATGCTGATGTTCCTGAAAGACCAGCTGGATTCCCATAATATTTCTCTGGATGACATGGACGAAGCGTCTCTGAACGATATTTTCTCCCAGCTGGATATGGCTCAGAAGCAGCTGAAAAGCGACCGCTACAGCCGGATGGTGGTCTACCTGAATCTGCCGGAGGAAAGCGACGAGACCTTTGCATTCCTGACCGAAATGCGGAACATTGTGGGGAAATACTACGACGGCGATTACTACGTGGTTGGCAATTCCACCAGCTCCCGCGATCTGTCGTCCTCCTTTGTCAAGGACAATCTGGTAATCTCCATTCTGTCCTCCCTGTTCGTTATTCTGGTGCTGCTGTTCACCTTCCAGTCGGCGGGACTGCCTATTCTGCTCATCGCCTGTATTCTGGGAAGTGTCTGGATTAACTTCTCCTTCCCCACTCTGGCCAATCAGCCGCTGTATTTCCTTGGCTACCTCATCGTGCAGTCCATTCAGATGGGCGCGAACATCGACTACGCCATCGTCATTTCCAGCCACTATCAGGAGCTGAAGGCCACGATGACCCATAAGGAAGCCATCGTGGAAGCGCTGAACGCCTCCTTCCCCACCATCTTCACCTCCGGCACCATCCTGTCTGCCGCCGCTCTGCTGATCGGCAACATTTCCACCAACCCCGTTATCTCCATTCTTGGCACCTGTCTGGGCCGCGGTACGATCATCTCCATTGTCATCGTTCTGGGTGTTCTGCCTGCCACGCTCGTGCTCAGCGACTCCATCATCAACCGCACCTCCTTCAAGATGAAGGGCATCGAGCTTCCCACCAGAACTGCCAGCGGCACCATGTATGTCAGTGGGCATCTGCGGGGTCAGGTCAGCGGCGTTCTGGACGGTGAATTCACCGGAACGATCCGCGGCGATATGCACGCCATCGTCTCCACCAGTACTCAGGTCAAAAAGCTGGACGAATCCGAAGCGGAAGGAGGAGAAGACAATGCGTAACCTGATAAAACGAATTTCCGCGCTTCTGCTGTGTCTGCTTCTCGTTCTCAGCCTGCCGGTAACGGCGCTGGCCGAGGAAGCCAAGGACACCGATGAGGCAGCGGCCGCCGAAGAAGGAACGACCTTGCGCATTCTGCGTCAGAAGCAGTTTCTGGACTTTGCGGAAAACTGCCGTCTGGACAGCTACAGCCGGAACCTGAGTGTGGTTCTGCTGACGGATATTGACCTTACAGGCGTAGATTTTGCAGGGATTCCCATTTTCTGCGGCAATTTTGACGGCAACGGCCACACTGTCTCCGGCCTCAGCATCACCCGGGACGGCTCCAACATGGGACTTTTCCGCTATGTTGACGCTTCCGCGCTCATTCAGAACCTCACGGTCTCGGGAGAAATCATCCCCGACGGGAGCCGCAGCGCCGTGGGCGGCATTGCCGGACACAATGCCGGTAAAATCCAGAACTGCTTCTTTGACGGCACGGTTTCCGGCTCGGATGACGTGGGCGGCATCGCCGGCATCAACGCCATCACCGGTATCGTCGACGGCTGCCATTCCAAAGGCGTCATCACCGGCGACCACCGGGTCGGCGGCATCGTGGGAAATAACCTTGGCGTTATCCGCAGCTGCAACAACCGCTCTGCGGTCAACACCACCGCCGAGGAAAATCAGGTCAAGCTTTCCGACATTTCCTTCGACACCATCACCGGAAGTGAATCCGTCAGCACCGTAACGGACATCGGCGGTATCGCCGGTACCAGCAGCGGCGTCATCCGCCAGAGCAAAAACCGTGGCAACGTGGGCTATCAGCACATGGGCTACAACGTCGGCGGCATTGCCGGAACCCAGACCGGGTATCTCTACAAATGCGAAAACTTTGCTCAGGTTTATGGCCGCAAGGAAGTGGGCGGCATCGTCGGCCAGATGGAGCCGACCACCTTCATCGAGTACACCGAAGACACAATGCAGATTCTCCAGTCCCAGCTTGGCACCGTAAGCAATCTCACGGGGCAGGCGTTTTCCACCATTCAGGACGGCAATTCGGACATGGGCGTTCAGGTGGACGACCTCTACAATTCCCTCGTGGATGCCAAGGACGCTCTGGATACCCTGCTGCCCAACGGGGATGACCCCTATCCCCCCGACCGGGACACCATCGACGCGGCCATCAACAACGCCAACAGCAGCCTTGCCGCCGCCGGTTCCTCTCTGTACGCCATCATGGATTCCGTCAACGACACGGCGGATTCCCTCAGCCGCATCATGCGCTCCATTGCCGGGCAAATCAGCGCCATGAGCGCCACCGTTGGCAACGCCTCCCAGAATCTGGGCGGCACCATTGAGGACATTTCCGACCGGGACACCGCAGAAATTCTCTCCGGCAAGGTGGAAAAATGCACCAATTCCGGTGCGGTTCTGGGCGACCTGAACGCAGGCGGCGTCGTGGGTGCCATTGCCTATGAAAACCGCCTGGATCCGGAGAACGATCTGCAAATCGGCGAGGACAACTCCATGAACTTCGACACCCAGCTGCGCGCCGTGATCCTCGGCTGTGAAAACAGCGGACGCGTTACGGCGAAGCGCCGGAACGTGGGCGGCATTGTTGGCTGGATGGCGCTGGGGCTTACGAAAAACTGTCTCAGCACCGGCAGCATTGACGCGGAGGACGCCGACTATGTAGGCGGCGTCGTGGGCAAGAGCAGCGGCTATGTCCGCCAGTGCAGCGCCAAATCCGACATTACCGGAAACGCCTATGTGGGCGGCATTGCGGGCGAGGGTCTCACCGTCACCGACTGCCGCAGCATGGTGCAGCTCACCGGCTCCGAGAAAACCGGCGCGGTTCTGGGTATGCGGGGCGAACGTTCCGGATTCCTCAAGTCGGAATCCGACGACGACAGCGGGGAAACAGACGAAGAAACTGTCACTGGGAACTACTACTTTACCGTCGGCTCCGACATCGGCGCCATCGACGGCGTGAGCTATGCTGACACCGCCCAGCCCCTTTCCCATGACGATTTCGTCGCGCTGGAAGGTCTTGACCCGATCTTCAAGGTCATCTCCGTCCGCTTCGTCTATGACGACGGCATGATGCACACCGTCACCCTCACCCCCGGTGAGGCGCTGTCGCCGGACAGCATTCCCAAACTGCCCGAAAAGGCTGGTTATGTCGGTCGCTGGGACGGTCTCGCGGACGCCGATCTGTCCGACATCCGCTTCGATGTTTCGTTCCCGGCGGTGTACACCGCAGAGCTGGAAACGGTGCAGAGCGAAGCCCTTGGCGAAAGCAAACTGCCCACGCTGCTGGCACAGGGCCACTTCTCCGGCGATACGCCCATCCAGCTGACCCAAATGACCAAAGGCCCCGCTCCGGGTGTCCACGACAAATTCCTGGAGGGCTACGCCTTTACCCTCCCCACCGGTACAGCCGATACGCTGCGCTACTTGCCGGAAACTGAACAGAAAAATGTCCGGGTCATGGTAAAGGGCGCGGACGGAAGCTGGCGGGAGGTTTCCCACACCCAGGACGGCAGCTATCTGGTCTTTGCCATAGAGGACGGCGATGAGAGCTTCTGCCTGATCGGGTCGATGAAAAAATCGGTCTCCTGGCTGCCCATCATTGGTGCCGGCGGCGCGGCCATGGTCGTGCTGCTGGTGGTCATTCTTCTGGTTCACCATCGCCGCAAGAAGAAAGCCGTAAAATCGGAAACACCCACTGTAAACGAAACTACCTGACATTAAGGTCGGTCACCAGAATCTGGTGGCCGACCTTTTCTTTTTGCAAAGAAACGGTTAAAATTATTTCACAATTAACACTTTGTTTACAACATATTTGCTATAATGACAAATATCGTTTTGTAGAATTGTTACAAAGATCAAAAATGGAGACGTGTGCTATGAATACATATCGCGCCGGTATCGACATCGGCTCAACCACCGTCAAGCTTGTGCTGCTGGACGAAAACGGGGAAATCCTGTTCGGACAATACCGCCGCCACTGCGCCCACACCCAGCAGACGCTTAAGGAACTCCTTTCCGAAGCCCGGGAACAGGTCGGCGCCTGCCTTTTGCAGGTGAAGATCACCGGCTCCGGCTCCATCAATCTTGGCAAGGCCATGGGCATCGGCTTCGTGCAGGAGGTGGTGGCTGTTGCCTCCGCATTGCAGGCCGTCGCGCCCCAGACCGACGTGGCCATTGAGTTGGGCGGCGAGGACGCCAAGATTATTTATTTCCGGGGCGGACTGGAGGAACGGATGAACGGCGTCTGCGCCGGCGGCACCGGCTCCTTCATCGACCAGATGGCGTCCCTGCTCCAGACCGATGCCGCCGGACTGAACGCGCAGGCAGAGCATTATCAGGAAATTTACCCCATCGCCGCCCGCTGCGGCGTGTTTGCGAAAACCGACATTCAGCCTCTCATCAACGAGGGCGCGACCACCGCCGACCTGGCCGCTTCCATTTTTCAGGCCGTGGTCAATCAGACCATCTCCGGCCTTGCCTGCGGCAAGCCCATCCGGGGGTGTGTGGCATTTCTGGGCGGCCCCCTGCATTTCCTGCCGGAGCTGAAAAAGGCCTTTATCCGAACCCTGAAGCTCACCCCCGAAACCACCGTTGACCCGGAAAATTCCCATCTGTTCGCCGCCATGGGCGCAGCGCTGGAATCCGGCGACGCCGAAGCCGTCAGCATGGACGGCCTGATCGACCGGCTGGACAAGGGCGTGGAAATGGCCTTTGAATTAAAGCGTCTCGACCCCCTGTTCGCCACGCGGGAAGACCATCAGGCGTTCTGCGCCCGCCACAGCAAAGCCGTCGTCCGCCGGGAGAGCCTGTCCGGGTATCGGGGTGACTGTTTCCTCGGCATTGACGCCGGTTCCACCACCACGAAGGTGGCGCTCATCGGCAGCGACGGCCAGCTTCTCTTTTCCTATTACGCCAACAATCAGGGCAATCCCATCCGCACCGCCATGGAGGCCATGGCGCGTCTCCGGGACGAGCTGCCCGAGGGCGCGCACATCGCCCGCTCCTGCTCCACGGGCTACGGAGAATCCCTCCTGAAATCTGCTTTCTGTCTGGACGAGGGCGAGGTGGAAACCATCGCCCACTGCACCGCCGCCGCTTTTTTTGACCCGGAGGTGGACTGCGTGCTGGACATCGGCGGGCAGGATATGAAGTGCGTCAAGCTGAAAAACGGCAGCGTGGACACTATTCTGCTGAACGAAGCCTGCTCCTCCGGGTGCGGCTCCTTCATCGAAAACTTTGCCAATTCCCTTGGCTACAGCGCAGAAGGGTTTGCCAAAGAGGCACTGTTCGCCAAAAATCCCATTGATCTCGGCACCCGCTGCACAGTGTTCATGAATTCCAACGTCAAGCAGGCGCAGAAAGAGGGCGCCACGGTGCAGGATATTTCTGCGGGACTTGCCTACTCCGTCATCAAGAATGCCCTTTACAAGGTCATCAAGCTGGCAGACCCCGCCGACCTTGGCAGACACATCGTGGTGCAGGGCGGCACGTTCTACAATCAGGCGGTGCTTCGCGCCTTTGAGAAGATTGCCGGCGTGGAGGCCACCTGCCCCGATATTTCCGGCATCATGGGTGCCTTTGGCGCGGCGCTGGTGGCGCGGGAACGCTATCACGGTCAGGAAAGCACCACCCTACCCCTGAACGACATTCTGAGTCTGACCTACACCACCTCCACCACCCGCTGCGGCGGCTGCTCCAACCGGTGTATGCTGACCATCAACAAATTCCCCGGCGGACGCCGCCATGTCACCGGAAACCGCTGCGAAAAGGGCTTAGGCGGCACCGGCACCGGGCGGAAAGGCCCCAACGTGATGGCCTATAAGCTGAAGCGGATGTTCGACTATCCCCCGCTGGAAAATCCCATCCGGGGCGTCATCGGCATTCCCAGAGTGCTGAATATGTACGAAAACTACCCCTTCTGGGCGACATTCTTCCGGGAACTGGGCTTCCGGGTGGTTCTCTCCCCCAAATCCAACCGGAAAATCTACGAGCTGGGCATGGAGTCCATCCCCTCGGAATCCGAGTGCTACCCCGCCAAGCTCTCCCACGGTCACGTCCAGTGGCTCATCAATGAGGGAATCAAAACCATTTTCCATCCCTGCGTATTCTATGAGCATCAGGAGACCCCCGGCGCGCAGAATCATTACAACTGCCCCATCGTGGTCTCCTACCCGGAGAATCTGAAAAACAACGTGGAAGCCGTCGCAGACGGCGAAGTCCGCTACATCCGCCCCTTCCTCGCCTTTACCAGCGAGAAAATCGCCGCCGACCGGCTGGCCGCTCTGTGTAAGGAAGAATGGGGCATCGACGGGAAGGAAGTCCGCGCTGCCGTCCACAAGGCATGGGAAGAACAGCAGCGCGCCAAGGCCGACGTTCGTGCAGAGGGGCAAAAGGCGCTGCAATGGATGGCGGAAAATCACGCGCGGGGCATCGTTCTGGCTGGCAGACCCTATCACATTGACCCCGAAATCAACCACGGTATCCCGGAAATGATTGCCTCCTACGATCTCGCCGTCCTCACCGAGGACAGCCTGCCCATCGATTTCACCCCCGAGCGCCCCCTCCGGGTCAACGACCAGTGGGTTTACCATTCCCGGCTGTACAGCGCGGCAGAGTTCGTGCGGAACCGGGAGGACTTGGAGCTGATCCAGCTGAATTCCTTCGGCTGCGGCCTGGACGCCGTTACCACCGATCAGGTGTGCGAAATTCTGGAGGGCAGCAACAAGCTCTACACCGTCCTGAAAATCGACGAGGTGAACAATCTGGGCGCTGCCCGTATCCGCATCCGCAGTCTGCTGGCCGCCATGAACCAGCGTCAGGCGCGGGGCATTCGTCCCCAGCCCAAACCCGCCGCCTATCACCGGTCGGAATTCACCAAGGAAATGTACCAATCCGGCTACACCATCCTCGCCCCCCAGATGAGCCCCATTCACTTTGACCTGCTGGAGCCGATCTTCAAAAAGTACGGCTATCACATCGAAGTGCTTGCCAACGACAACCGCGCCGCCATCGACATGGGTCTGAAATTCGTGAACAACGACGCCTGCTTCCCCTCCATCACCGTGGTGGGGCAGATCATGGACGCGGTGCTTTCCGGGAAATACGACACGGACAAGCTGGCCGTGATGATGACCCAGACCGGCGGCTGCTGCCGGGCGAGCAACTACGTGGGCTTCATCCGCCGTGCGCTGGACAAGGCGGGGCTTAGCCATATCCCGGTCATCTCCCTGAACGCCAACGGCATGGAGACCAACGAGGGCTTCAAGCTCTCCCCCGGCCTTCTGTTCACCGCCCTGCGGGGCATGGTCTACGGCGACCTGTTCATGCGCTGCCTGTACCGGGTGCGTCCCTATGAAAAAGAGAAGGGTTCCGCCAACGCCCTTCATCAGAAATGGCTGGAAATCGCCATCGATTCTCTGGTCAGCAGCAAGAGCAAGTGGTCGTATAAGGCCGTTTGCAGCGGCATCGTGGAAGCCTTTGACAATCTTCCCATTGACGAAACTCTGCGCAAGCCCAGAGTCGGCGTGGTGGGCGAGATTCTGGTCAAGTACATGCCACTGGCCAATAACCATCTGGTGGATCTGCTGGAAGCCGAGGGCGCGGAGGCCGTGGTGCCTGACCTGATGGACTTCCTGAACTATTGCGTGTACAACGGCGATTACAAGCATGAATTCTTAGGCGCGGGCTGGACGAGTGCCGCCACGGCGAAGCTCGGCGTGGACGCAATTCGGCTGATACGCAAGCCCGCACTGGACGCACTGGAAAAGAGCCGCCGCTTTGAGCCGCCCATGCCCATTGAGCAGGTAGCGGAGCTGGCAAAGCCCTTCCTCTCCATCGGCAACCAGTACGGCGAAGGGTGGTTCCTCACGGGAGAAATGGCGGAGCTGGTTCTCTCCGGCACGCCCAACATCGTGTGCATTCAGCCCTTCGCGTGCCTGCCCAACCACGTTGTGGGCAAAGGCGTCATCAAGGCGCTGAAAAAAGCCTATCCCCAGTCCAACATCGTAGCCGTGGACTACGACCCCGGCGCGTCGGAGGTCAATCAGCTCAACCGCATCAAGCTGATGCTGTCCACCGCGAAAAAGCGTCTGGCCGAGGAAAAAGCCGCCGCGGTATAGCGTTTCATAAGTTTAAGGCATGACACCGATTGGTGTCATGCCTTTTGCTTATTCAAAAGGAACATAGTAATACGGCTTACTCACCCGTTTGCCCTGATCGTTCAGTTCGCTGCCGTTGTAGAAGCTCACGCCTGCAATCTGTTCCGGGTCGAGAACTATGTTGAGGGTATGCTCGATGCACGTGTACGTGTGGCTGTCAGCATCCCATGAACCGCCGCCGTTGCCGTAAGGCCGAATGTCGGTGCCGTCCTTCAGGCGGATGCTCGCCGGGGTCGGCGACCAGCCCGTTTTCTCCGTAAAATCAAAATTGTCCGTATATTCGTCCCCCAGCCGGAAGGCGAACTTCATGCTGTACTGGCCGATTTCCGCCTCTACCAGTGTCACGTCCCACAAATCTCCGACCTTGGCGTTGGGCGTCCACTTTTTCGGCGCCTCCGTGGTGCCTTCCAGCGTCCAGCGCAGCACCCAATTGCCGGGGGTGGTCATGATATCCTCGTCTTCAAACTTCTCGCCCTGAATGCCGAAGCCGGTGAAGGTCACGGCCATTTCCTTTCCGAACATGCTCTCATCCGGAGAGAATGCAAAATCGATGCTGAATTCAATGCTCCCGTCGGCCAGCTGATAGTCCAGAAGCAGCTGTTGGTCTTCTCCCACCCGGGGAACCGGCTGACCATTCTTTGCATATGTGGGATTGTGGTCGGCATCCCAAAGCACGCCGTCAAAAAAATGAGCGCCCCAGCTCATGGGCATCACTTCTCCGTCCACCCGGTAGTCCCACCATGCCCAAGGTGCCTGCCCTTCTTCCAGCTGTAAACCCTCAATGCGGAAAATGGCTCTGCCGCCGTACTGATCCATCAGCGTCTGGGCGAGGGTGACGGTGATGCCGTTGTCCGTCGCGGAAACGGCTTTCTTCTTTCCGTCCTTTGTCTCGGTGGGCGTCGCGGACAGGCCGCTTTGCTCTGCCTGCTTCTTGACCTGCTCGGAGATCTGCTGCGTTGTGCCGCCGTTGTCTCCGTACTGCATGGTCGCCGTCCAGCGGGTGATGGCCGCTGCCGCCGTCATGGTTGCCATAATCAGCGCCGCCGCCAGAATGAGCAGCAGCTTCTTCTTGCCGAAGCCCCTTGCTTTTCCCCTTCCGAATGTTCCGAATTCCGATTCCTCGATCAGTTCCGCGTCCAGATTCTGAATGCCCTGCAACATATCCTTGCCTGTCATACCTGAAAACCCTCCTTTTTTAAGTAAACCGCCAACTTTTCCCGCATCCGGGACAGCCGCATCAGCACGGCGCTCTGGCTGATCTCATAGCGCAGAGCAATTTCGCTGACGCTGTCGCCGTACCAGTACCGCCGGACAAAAATCATCCGGTTGTCCGCCGTCTGCTTCCATAAAAAGCTGCTCACCAATCGGCTGATCTCGGCGCTTCTCACATCCGTTTCCTGCCACTGGCCGGGGATACATTCCTCCATCTCCTGGGTCAGGGCGACGACCTCGGCCTTGCGCTTTGCCGCGTTGTTCCAGTCCAGCCGGTCAAAGGCAAGGTGGCGGCAGATTTTTGCGAGATAGGCAAAAAAGTGAACCGGTTTCGTGGGCGGAATGGTGTCCCACGCCTTGAAGTAGGTGTCATTGACACACTCCTGTGCGTCCTCCCTGCTCCCTACGATATTCTCCGACAGCCTTGTGAGCTTCGCGCCATACCGGTCGTCCGTCTGACGGATGGCGTCTTCGTTTCGGGTGAAGAACAGCTGTATGATTTGTTCATCGTTCATTCAACGCACCTCCTGTGTTTTGTCCTTCACCCTGATAGAAGGATTTTCAACTCAAAACCTAACACATTTCGGGAGAATTCTCAAGATTTACTTTGTGGACGCGAAAAGGCGGCGTGGCCGAAGCCACGCCGTCCCGTATGCGGTGTATTTATTTTGCCAGCAGCTTTTCCAGCGCCGCAAGACGCAGGCTCAGGCACAGCACCTCCATGGCCTTTTCCAGCTCGGCCACCGGGGGCAGGCTGGGGGCAATGCGGAGGTTGGAGTCGTCCGGGTCGTTGCGGTAGGGGTAGGTCGCACCGGCGTTGGTCAGCACCACACCGGCCTCCTTGCACAGCGTCCAGACCCGCTTCGCCGTGCCGGGCATGGCGAACAGGCTGACGAAATAGCCGCCCTTGGGGTCGTTCCAATGGGCAATGCCCAATGGCCTAATCTCCCGGTTCAGCCATTTTGCGACGCACTCAAATTTCGGTGCCATGACGGATGCGTGGAGCTTCATGATCTCCAGCGTGTGCGCCTTGTCCTTAAGAAAACGCACATGGCGCAGCTGGTTGACCTTGTCGTAGGAGATCATCTGCACACCGAAAATGCCGGTGAAATAGCAGATATTGGCCTCGCTGGCAGCCATGCAGGAAATGCCGCCGCCGGCAAAGGTGATCTTGGAGGTGGACGCGAACTCATAGACCATATCTGGCCGTCCCGCCTCGTCGCACAGGGAGAGGATGTCCGGGAACGGGACATAGTCGCCCTCGAATTCGTGGACGCCATAGGCGTTGTCCCAGATGATGGCAAAGTCCGGGGCAGCGGGCTTCAGATGAGCAAAACGGCGGATGGTTTCGTCGGAATAAATGATACCGTCAGGGTTGGAATATTTGGGAACCGTCCAGATGAGCTTGACCTGGGGATCCTTCACCAGCTCCTCCACCACGTCCATATCCGGGCCTTCGGGAGTCATGGGGACGGGAATCAGCTCCGCGCCGAAGAACTCGCCGATCTGGAAATGCCGGTCATATCCGGGGGCGGGGCAGAGAAATTTCACCTTTTCCTCCCGGCACCATGGCTTGGGGCTGTGGAGCAGGCCGTGGGTGTAGGCACGGGACACCACGTCGAACATCATATTCAGGGAAGCCGCGCCGCCGACGAACACCTGATCCGCCTTGCAGCCCAGCACATCCGCCCAATATCTCCGGGCGCTGGGGATACCCGCCAGCTCACCGTAATTCCGGGCGTCCACGCCGTCGTCGTAGCAATCCTCGGGGGTTTGCAGCACGGTCAACAGGCCGCTGACCATGTCCAGCTGCTCCGTGGCGGGCTTGCCCCGGGCCATGTTCAGCTTCAGCCCCTGCGCCTTGCAGGCTTCATAGGACGCCAGCACACTGCCGTATTCACGTTCCAGTTCTTCCCGGCTCATGCAGGAATAGGGAGTCATATCGATCATCCTTTCGGCATTTTGACAAGTTTTACTGGTATATTATATGTCCGAAGCCTCAAAAATGCAACATCATATTAGGCAAAAATTCATTTTTCGCCGCAGAAGTTAAGAAATCTGTGAAATGCACAAAGTTTCCTGCACACGTCAATTTGTTTTACTGCATATTTTCGCACAAAAAACGGCGTGACCGGGTTCGGTCACGCCGTCATCTGTCATTTGGCCACTTTTTTCAGGGCTGCGGGCGTTTTGGGAAGAATCACCTTTTCCTTCAGCACGAAGCCGGTTCTTGCTGGGATGTACAGCTCAATGTAGTCTCTACCGTCAAAACGCTTGGTTGCATATGTCTTTTTCGCCACGTTTCCAAAACCGCCGTACTTTTCATCGTCGGTGGACAGGACAACCGTGTATTCCCCCGGCTGGCGAACCGGAACGAGTACGTTATTCAGGGAATTACCAAAGTGGAAGTTGAACACGAACACCAGCCCGTGCCGGTAGTAGGCAAGGGTCTGCTCCGGCGCTTTCATCAGCAGCAGGTCTGCCATGCGCTGGTCGAAAATCCGGTTTTCCTTGGTCAGGTGAACCATATCCTCGTCAAAGTCGCCCAGCCACTGGTATTTGAGCATTCCGTTGTCCTTCAGGCTCCACTGGCGGCGGCAGTAATGGAAGCTCCAGCCGTTGCCCTCCCGGGGGAAGTCGATCCATTCGGGATGGCCGAATTCATTGCCCATGAAGTTGAGGTACGCTTCTCCGCCGCCGGACAGGGTGAACAGGCGGATCATCTTGTGCAGGGCAATGGCGCGATCGATCACGGGGTTGTGGCAGTCCTTGTTCATGTCGGTGTACATGTTCGCCCCGGCCAGGCGGAAGATCATCGTCTGGTCGCCCACCAGCGCCTGATCGTGGGACTCCACATAGGCCACGGTCTTCTCTCCGGGACGGCGCAGGCACATACTGCCCCACATCTGATTGATGTCCCAGAATTCGTCCTGCCCCTTCACCGCCTTGATCCACATATCCGGCAATCCCATACCCAGCCGGTAGTCAAAGCCGATGCCGCCGTCCGCAATGGGCAGGCACATGCCGGGCATACCGGACATATCCTCGGCGATGGTGATGGCCTTGGGGTTCACCTGACGGATCAGCTCGTTGGCAAGCTGCAAATAGGTCACCGCCTCGGTGTCGGTGTTGTAGGAGAAATACTTGCCGTCGGAGGTGAAGTCCGTACCGAGGGCGTGGTCATGGTACAGCATGGAGGTCACGCCGTCAAAGCGGAAGCCGTCAAAATGGTACTCCGTCATCCAGAATTTCAGGTTGGACAGCAGGAAGTGGATAACGCCGGTCTTGCCGTAGTCAAAGCACTTTGTTCCCCACGCAGGATGGTCGCCCTTGGGGCCGTCGTGGAAGAACTGCCATGTGGTGCCGTCGAACATGTTGATGCCCTCGGCGGTATTCTTGACGGCGTGGGAATGCACCACGTCCAGCAGCACCCGGATGCCCATGGCGTGCGCCTTGTTCACCAGATATTTCAGGTCTTCCGGCTTTCCGAACCATGAGGAAGCGGCGAAGAAACTGCTCACCTGATAGCCGAAGGAGCCGTAATAGGGATGCTCCATAATGGCCATGAGCTGGAGGGTATTGTACCCCGCCTTGTGGATTCTCGGCAGGATGTTGTCGGCAAACTCCCGGTAGGAACCGACCTTGCCCTCCTCCTGCGCCATGCCAATGTGGGCCTCATAGATATACAGCTCGTCCTCGCCGGTAAAGCCCTTGTCCGTCCACGGGAATGCCTTACGGTCATCCACCACCTCGCACTCGAAGGTGATGTTCTGCTTGTTCTGCACCACCCGGCGGGCATACAGGGGGATGTGCTCCGTGCGGGTCAGGTTGGCGTCCACCACGGTTTTGACCTTGCAGCCGTCCCACAGGGCGTCGTCGCCGGGGAGATACAGCTCCCAGTTGCCGTTGCCCAGATTGGTCAGCGGGTGGGAGGTCTGGTTCCAGCCGTTGAATTCGCCCTCCAGATACAGCTGGTAGGCGCTGGGCGCCCACTCCCGGTAGTACCAGCCGCCATCCACGTGATGGAAGCCAAAGTACATGTGAGCGTTGGCAAAATCATTCAGGCTCTGTCCCTCGGACAGAATACGTTTTTTTGCCGACCGGTACAGGTGCATCCGCAAATCAATATCCCCGGCGAAAGGCTCAAGCTGGGGATTCAAATCCAAAATACGATACATAGCGTCTCCTTTTCCGCGAAAGTATTGTCTATCCAATGGAGGGCGGTATCACCCTTCGCTCCTATTTTAGAAGAATCGTGCGTCTCTGTCAAGGACTTTTCATTCTTTACAATTCGCTTTGCTTCTTGATTTTGATTTTACATAGCGAAGATTTTGGAATTTACATGAGACTGGTAAAATGCGAATCGTAGGATAAATCCCGAGTACATCAAAAATAAAGCCTACAAGGAGAAGTAAGATTATGAAAAAAGTCATTTCCATTGCACTGATTGCCATGCTTGTTGTCGCCATGGCCGGCTGCTCTCAGAGCCAGCCCGCCCCCACCGCCGCTCCTGCCGAGACCCCGGCACAGACGACCGCCGCTCCCCAGACCGAAGCCCCCGCAACTGCCGCTGCTCTGACCGGCACCGTCGCCACCGACGGCTCCACCTCCATGGAGAAGGTCATCGGCGCTCTGGGTGAAGCCTTCATGGAAGCGAACTCCGGCGTAAACTTCACCTATAACCCCACCGGCTCCGGCTCCGGCATCACCGCCGTGTCCGAAGGCCGCTGCGACATCGGCCTGTCCTCCCGTGCGCTGAAGGATTCCGAAGTTGAATCCGGTCTGGTCGGCACCGTCCTTGCCTACGACGGCATCGCCGTGATCGTCAACCCCGCCAACACCGTGGAAGATCTGGACATCGAGACCATCGCCAAGATCTACACCGGCGAGATCACCAACTGGTCCGAGGTCGGCGGCGCTGACGCTGAGATCGTTCTGGTCGGCCGTGAAGCCGGCTCCGGCACCCGCAGCGGCTTCGAGGAACTGACCGAGACCGTTGACAAGTGCAAGTACCGTCAGGAGCTGACCTCCACCGGCGACGTCATCACCGCAGTCGCCCAGAACCCCGACGCCATCGGCTACGCCTCTCTCGCCTCCGTCAAGGATTCCGTCAAAGCTCTGAAGGTCGCGGGCGTGACTCCCACCGAGGAGACCGTCAAGGACGGCACCTACCTCATCCAGCGTCCCTTCGTGCTGGTCACCAAGGAAGGCGTTGAGCTCAGCCCCGTTGCTCAGGCGTTCTTCGACTACGCCACCAAGGGTCAGGCCAATGACATCATCACCGCTTCCGGTGTGGTTCCCGCCAACGGCTAAGCAAACGAGCACCGGCTCCCCCACACGGGGGAGCCAACTTTTCAATTCGGCAAAATGGTAAACCTTCTCGAAAGGCTGATAACATGAAACATAAATCAAACATTTTTGAGGCCGTCGTCCACGGTATTTTCCTGATTCTCGGACTGATCACCGTGGGCTGCGTGCTTCTGATCACCATATACTTAATCATCTCCGGAATTCCCGCCATTCGTCAGATCGGCCTGTTACAGTTCCTGTTCGGCAAGAAATGGGCGTCCACGGCGGCGCAGCCGGAATACGGCATTCTCCCCTTCATTCTCACCAGCGTCTACGGAACCGCCGGGGCTGTCATCATCGGCGTACCCATCGGATTCCTGACGGCGGTGTATCTGGCGAAAATGGCGCCAAAGCCCGTCAAACGCTTTATGGAGCAGGCAGTCTCCATGCTGGCGGGCATCCCCTCCGTGGTTTACGGCCTTGTCGGCATGATGGTGCTGGTGCCGGGACTGCGGAAGCTCTTCCACATTCCCGACGGCTCCAGCCTGTTCGCCGCCATCATCGTCCTCGCTGTGATGATTCTGCCCTCCATTATCAAAATGTCCATCACCGCATTGGAAGCGGTGCCGAAGGAATACGAGGACGCTTCCCTTGCGCTGGGCGCGACGCCTGAGGAGACCTATTTCCGTGTCTCCGTCCCCGCCGCCAAAAGCGGCATTGCCGCCGCCGTGGTGCTGGGCGTGGGCAGAGCCATCGGCGAGGCCATGGCCGTGATGATGGTAGCCGGCAACGTCCCCAATATGCCCACTTCCCTGTTTGAGAGCGTCCGCTTCCTCACCACCGCCGTGGCAAGCGAAATGTCCTACTCCAGCGGCCTGCAAAAACAGGCGCTGTTCTCCATCGCGCTGGTGCTGTTCCTGTTCATCATGCTCATCAACGCCGCTCTGAATTTCTTCCTGAAGGGAGACAAATCGAAATGATTTCCAAAAAACGAAAGCTGTTTCTCTGGACGGTTCGGGGCGGGATGTATCTTGCCACCGCGCTGACCGCCGGACTGACCCTGTTTCTCATGGTCTACGTTCTGGCGAAGGGCATTCCCAACATCACATGGGAGCTGCTCAGCACCAAGCCCAGCTACCTTGCCGACCGCATCGGCATTCTGCCGGACATTCTCAATACCCTGTACATCATCATCTACACCCTGATTCTGGTGCTTCCCCTTGGCGTGGGTGCGGCGATCTATCTGACGGAGTACGCCCACAATAAAAAGGTCGTCGCGGTCATTGAGTACGCCGCCGAGACCCTCTCCGGCATTCCCTCCATCATCTACGGTCTTGTGGGTATGCTGCTGTTTTCCAACAATATGGGCACTTCCCTGCTGGCAGGCGCGCTGACCCTCGTCATCATGAACCTGCCCACCATCATGCGCAACACGCAGGAAAGCCTGAAAACCGTGCCCCAGAGCTACCGGGAGGGCGCGTTCGGTCTGGGCGCGGGAAAGTGGCGGGTCATCCGCACGGTGGTGCTTCCCAACTGCGTGGACGGAATCGTCACCGGCTGCATTCTTTCCGTCGGCCGCATTCTGGGTGAGTCTGCCGCGCTGCTGTTCACCGCCGGATTTGCCCA
>OGZA01000757.1_pt1 | contig 24070 bp, 22 predicted proteins | sample 1576591 | NCBI WGS metagenome assembly OGZA01 (sample SAMEA3541565, study PRJEB24748) | human gut metagenome | biome: human gut; feature: human-associated habitat; material: faeces | place: China | collected 2012
AGTGGGGTCAAGGCGATTTTGGGCGTTTCTGCGTTTCGGGAGCAAATCGGCAATTAGGCAGCAAAACGGAGGTGCCAGCTATGCCCTCGTATGCCGAGCCATCTCAAGAGAGAATGGGGGCGTTCGGAAACGGACGCCCCCATTTTTACGGAGGGAGGTGATGACCGTGGAGGACATGAAAAACGGCTTTGTGGAGAGAATCGGCGGTACGATTTTCGTTGTCAACGCAATGCCCGCAGAGAGCGCAAAGCACACGCAGGAGGAGATTGTAAAGGCTCAGATTCAGTCTCCGTTCATCTCGTGTTTCTCTTCTCGAAGCTGCTGCCACTGTGCTCCCCTCAGCGGCTGCAAGCTCGGAGAATCCGAGATCTTTGCCCGTGCAAGGGAGATGAAGCGCTTCTCAATCGTACTCAGATCTTTTTTCTTTGAAAAGGCTATAGCGTTGTGCTCATAGGCAACGCTGGTCGACACGCCGGCAATGACCGGCACAGCACCTGGCAATGTGTAGTGCGTGGCATATGGCGTCGCAAACGTAATGCCCATCCCGGCAGCAGCTAAGCGGCAGCAGGACACGATATCTGGCGCGTACATAATGTGTACCGGGCGGATATTTAAATTCTCCATCATTTTCTCCACGGTGTGTCCAAATCCGTCTGTGGAGTGCAGCAGCACAAAGTCCTGCCCGTCAAAAAGCTGCGGAGGCAAGGTCAGAAGATTGTCAACGCCGTTGTCGTCAATATTCATGCCGCGGAGGATGGGGTGGTCTCTGTAAATGAAAGCCAGGATCCGAGCTGAGGACAGATATTCATATGTAAGGTTTGCGGATGCATCTGTCTGTGTGGTAAAGGCTAAATCAATATTACCGCGCAGCAGATCCAGCTCAAATAGCATGGAGCTGCGCTGCGTCAAGTTTATGGTGACAGCTGGATATTCCCGGTGAAATTCTGGCAAAATGAGCGGCAACCAAAGTGCCCCGGCTGCATAGTTTATTCCGATATTCAAGACACCGCGCTTAAGTTCGGAGATCTCCTGCAACTCTCGCCGAAAGGATTCGTCGATCTCCCAAATACGCCGAGCCTCTTCCAAATATCGCTTTCCGGCGTAGGTCAATTGAATAGGAAGGACAGAACGATTAAAAAGTGTGGTTCCTAACTCCGTTTCGATGTTCAGGATAATCCGGGTAAGCGCTGGCTGAGAGATAAACAATTTAGCAGCTGCCTTCGATATGCTTTGTAGCTCTGCGACCTTTGCAACATACTGATATTTTGAATAAGGCATGATGATCCTCCAGCATGGATAGTTCTACTCTGGATAGTATGATAGCACAGAGAATGTGCGTCTGCAAGACAGATATGCGGTTTTTGTTATATCTCCCATATAGACTTTGGTATTGGACAAAAAAGACACCTCGTGATAGACTGTGACATACAAAGTATGTGCAATTTGACAAAGGCAGGAGGGAAAAGGTCACCATGTTTCAAGCGGCAAAAGAAACCATTCGCTGGCCAAATCACGCAAAATGCGCTGTTCTACTTACGATCCATGTAGACGGCGAATCACTGTACAACAGAAATCCGCAAGCCCCATCACCACGGCGCGTTTCCTACGGCAAATACGGACCCACGCGGGCCGTTGACCGGCTGCTGGAACTTACCCAGCGAAAGGGGATACCCTGCTCCTACTTTATTCCGGGCCAAATCGCAGAGCGATACCCCGAAATGGTGAAGAAGATCGATGCCTGTGGGTATGAGATCGGCTTTCATGGATTCGACCATGAAGAGCATATGTATACGGATCGCTCTACGGAGGAGTGGATTGACGTGGTCAACCGTGCCCAGGATACATTCCAGCGTCTGATCGGGAAGCGCGCGGTGGGCTATGTGGCAACCTCCAGCGATTTTCAGATGGATGCGCCGCAAATATGGCACGAGCAGCTGGGCTTTTCCTACTCCAGCTCCATGCGCGGTGATGATCGCCCCTACCGGACGGTGTTTCATGGACAGGAGTCTGACTTCATTGAGATTCCCGCCCGCTGGGAGTTGGACGACTATCCCTTCTTTGTTTACAGCTTTGATCCGCCTCAGCCGAAAGGTCAGAGCCGCATATCCAGCTACCGTGGTGTGCTCTCCAACTGGAAGCATGAGTTTGACGGATATTACAGCGAAGGCGGCTGCATGACATTTATGCTGCACCCGCAGATCATCGGGATCCCCGGTCGGGCATATATGCTGGAGGAGTTGCTTGACTATATGCTGGACAAGGGCGATGTATGGTTCGCCACAGGAAAAGAGATCGCCGAGTGGTGGCGTGCAAACTATTGAGGAGGCCGACACATGAAACCGGAAATGATTTGGCCGCACGGTAAACAGTCAGCGGCCATGCTATGCGTCATGCTGGATGCCGAGTTTATTTGGCTGGCAATGGACGAAAAGAAGTACGACACCCCGAAGCACCGCTCAATGGGTGAGTACGGCCCTAAGCGCGGCGTGGATAGGATCCTGTCATTGTTGGAGGAATACGGCGTTAAGGCGACGTTCTTTGTCCCCGGAATCTTTGCGGAAATATATCCGCAGGTGCTCAAGCGGGTTTCCGATGCAGGTCACGAGATCGCACTGCACGGGTACCGCCACGAGAACTTCGCTAAGCTGCCTGTAGAAGAGCAGGAGAAGATCCTCGAAAAGGGCATTACGGTACTGGAGCGTATGACCGGGGAAAAACCGTTGGGATTCCGGTTGCCGGAAGGGGGCTGCACAGAAGAGACACTCTCTGTCATCTGTGACAAGGGTTTTCTCTACGATAACTCCTTCTTCGACCACGATATCCCCTACCGTGTCGAGCTGGATGGGAAGAAAACGGATATGGTGGAGATTCCCACACGATGGGAGCTTCTTGATTTCCCCTATCTGGCGTGGGGCGACAGCTATCCCGCCGGCAATGACCGTGTGGCGATCTATGACGAGGTTTTGGACAACTGGCTTCGGGAGCTGGAGGCTTCCTATGACGGCGGATACTGCTATGTACTATCCGTCACGCCGCAGACGATTGGTTCTCCCGGGCGGATGTTCATGCTGCGCACGGTTTTGGAAAAGCTCTCCAGAAAAAACATCTGGATAGCGACAGGGAAGGAAATTGCCCGATATATCATAGAGAACAACGCTTGAGAGGTGCGCTATGAAAAAGTGGATACAGGATCTTGTCTTGGGTATTGTGCTGTTGGTGTTCAGCGTGGTCAGCTTTGTGTACGCGTACATCATGCAGGACGCATCCGCAAAATACTTCTTGGCTCGCGCAGATACATATATTTTGCTGTGGACAGGCATTTTAGGCATTCTGTCAGTAGCTTTGATCGTGCGCAGCCTGCGGAAAAGGCCCTCCGAGCCGGCTCCGAAGATCGTAACAAAGCGTGTGCTGGTAACTGTGGTGATCATCGCGCTGTATATTGCACTGCTGGAAACACTGGGCTTTATCGTTTCTTCTGTGCTGATGCTTCTGAGCCTGCTGCTGTTCTTCACCCTTGAGGCCAAAGGAAAGCTGCGGGGAAAGGCGCTGCTGAAGCAAGTGCTGGTATGTCTGCTGATTACCGTTATTACGGTCGCTGCCGTGTACTGCCTGTTTTCCATGGCTCTGGGTGTTCGCTTGCCGGCGGGTATCTTTAAGTAACGCGCAAAAAAGTATTCCCTGTCTGTGGATGCAGACTCCAAAAATATAAATATAAAAGGACGGAAAATGAAATGAAACGAATTCTTGCACTTGTCCTCACGCTGCTCATGAGTTTGTCATTGGTAGCCTGTGGCAACGCCAAGGACGATACGTCCGATGGCGCAGAGACTGACAACTATCCGGAAAAGCCCATTACCGTCATCGTCCCGTTTTCTGCGGGCGGTGAGCACGACCTGACCGCCCGTACGATCGCGACCCGCCTGCACGATATGTTTGGCTGGACTGTCGTGATCCAGAACACGTCCGGCGACTCCGCCGCCACCATCGAATACATGAAGGATTCCGGCAACGCTGATGGCTATACCCTGTTCATGCATTCCCCTGAGGTGATGGCCTCCGGCTTTGTGTCCGGCCAGCTCAACGAGGATTACTACAAGCAGTTTACCTATCTTGGCTGCTTTGTGTATGACCCTCTGTGCATTTCCGTTGCGGCAGATTCCCCCTTTAACACCATCGAGGAGCTGTTCGCCTATGCCAAGGAGCATCCCGGTGAGCTGAACTGGGCGGCTGTGGGCGCCGGCGGCTTCAATCAGATGAACTCGGAAAACCTGTGGTCTGTTGCCGGGTGCGAGTTCAACTATGTTCCCTATGATGATGCCTCCAAGAGCCGTGCGGCTGTTTTGGGCGGTCATGCTGATGTTTTCTGCTCCTTCGCCTCCGGCGCCAAGAACAGCGTTTCTTCCGGCGAATTGAAGGCCTTGGCCGTCGGCTCCAGCGAGCGCCTTGATTTCTGGCCCGAGGTCCCCACGCTCAAGGAGGTCGGCTGCGACCTGCAGGTGGGTCTGACCCGCTGCTGGGACATCCATCCCGACACGCCTCAGGAGATCGTGGACATTCTGACGGAGAAGCTGCATGAGTGCCTGAATGATGCGGATACTCAGGCGAAGCTGCTTGAGCTGGGGCAGAACCCCAACTGGATGACCAACGAAGAGATGCATGATTACGGCGAGTACTACTATGGTGTCTATCAGGAGATCTATGCCAGACTGCACGCCAACGACTAAGCTGTGAGGCAGAACCCATGAGCTGTCGGGCCGGGGAGCGCATTTGTCCCCGTGTGGAGTGCCGCCTCCCGGCCCTGCGGCAGCTTTTATGAAGATGTCTGCAAACCCTATTCAAAACTCCAGGAGGAGAGTATATGTCTGCATTAAGCCTTGTTTTCAGCGGTGCGGCAGCTATTTTTGAAGATCCGCTGACTATCCTCTATTTTCTCATAGGCGTTTTTGGCGGCATTGTATTCGGCGCGATCCCGGGCCTTACCGGCGCCCTTGGCGTTTCGCTGATGCTGCCATTTACCTTCGCAATGTCCCCTACGCAGGGCATTACTGTTTTGATCGGTATTTATGTGGGCGGCGTATCCGGCGGCTTGATCGCCTCCATTATGCTGAATATCCCCGGGAATGCCGCTGCCATCGTCACATGCTTCGATGGCTCACCCATGGCAAGAAACGGACATCCTTACAGGGCGTTGAGTTACGGCGCAACGGCCAGCCTGATCGGCGGCCTGTTCAGCGGTGTAGTCATGATTTTTGTGGCCACAAAGCTGGCTCGCTTCGGTCTGATGTTTGGAGCGTGGGAGTATTTCGCGCTGGGCATTATGGGTCTTGCGGTGGTCATCTCCTTGTGCAGCGATGATATGATCAAGGGACTGATCAGCGCTATTATCGGCATGATGCTGGCGATGATCGGCATGGATAAGCTGTCCTCGCTGGAGCGCTTCACCTTTGGCTGGTGGCGCTTGAGTGGTGGTTTCGGCGAGATGACGGTTCTGATGGGTCTGTTTGCACTGGGTGAGATCCTCTCGCAGTTAAAGAACCTCGGCAAACCCATGAAGCAGGTGGGCAGCGATGAGCGCAAAACTGTCCTGCCTCGCAAGGGCGCATTCAAAGGCTTGAAGAAAACCCTCTGCGTTTCCTCTGTTATTGGTACGCTGATTGGCGTGCTGCCGGGCGTGGGTCAAAGTACGGCCGCACTGGTGGCATATAATCAGGCAAAGAATTCCTCCAAGGAGCCGGAGAAGTTCGGCACCGGCTGTGCGGAGGGTATCGTCGCACCGGAAAGTGCCAATAATGCGGTGTGCGGCGGCGCGTTGATCCCTATGATGACGTTGGGCATTCCCGGCGACACGATTACGGCGATGCTGATGAGCGGCCTTATCGTACACGGTCTGGCGCCTGGCGCATCGCTCTTCAGCAGCAACCCCGAAGTGATCGGCACCATCTACTTTGCGTATATTTTGGCGTGTATCGCCATGTATGTGATGTATCTTCTGTTTTTGAAGTACTTTATCAAGATCCTCTCTACGCCCATGAATTACATGATGCCGGTGATTCTGCTGATGTGCCTGATAGGCGCGCTTACCACAAACAACCGCGTGTTCGACATTTGGGTATTCTTTGCCATGGGCGTTCTCGGCTATGTGTTCCAGCAGGTGGATATTCCTATAGCGCCCCTGACGCTGGGATATGTGCTGGGACCGACCGTTGAACTGAACTTCCGGACGGCCATCATGTCCTTTAAGGGGGACGCCTTGTCGCTGTTTACCCGCCCGCTGGCGCTGGTGCTTCTGGCTATTGCCGTTATCATGCTGTTTTGGCCGATGATCAAAAATACAATCCAGCGCAGAAAAAAGGTACAGGCAGGAGGCAATAGTGATGGCACAAACTGACCAGTTCCTTTGCGTCAAGCTGCGTGGAAGCGACCCGTTTGCCCGTGGTGTCCAGTATGGACAGCAGGCCGAAGCGTTGATCCGTCGGGCGATCGAGGGCTACCACCGGCAATTTCAGAGGTCGGTAGGCCAGTCGTGGGATGCCGTGGTGAAGCGGAGCCATTATTATACGGACTTCGTGAACGAACACTATCCGGAGGAATTCCAGGAAATGCTCGGAATCGCGGAGGGCAGCGGCGTTGCTGTGGATGAGATCATGGCACTGAATTGCCGCTATGAGATTCTCAAGCTCAAGCTGCAGGAATGTACAACAGGCGCCATCCTGAAAGAGGCCAGCGGCGGGAAGGTATACCTGCTGCAAAACTGGGACTACCGCCCATGGGTGGAGCGCCATGCAGTGATCGTGGATATTGACGACCTGCAGGGAACGCATATCATCGGTGTTACAGAGGCCGGGCAGCTGGTGCGAAACGGAATGAACAACCACGGGATCGGCCTATGCGCCAACAACCTGACGTCTATCTATGACAGTGGTGATATTGGCGCGCCTGTGACCTTCGTGCGGCGTAAGGCATTGAACAGCCGCTGTTTCCAGGAGATGGTAGATACCGTGACATCTGCAAAACGGGGCGTTTCCTGCAATTTCATGCTCGCATCCGCGGAAAACAAGGCTGTGGATCTGGAAACAACACCGCAAAAAATCTATCAGGTGCAGCCGGAAAATGGCCTTGTTACCCATGCAAATCACATGATTGCGGGGGCGGCCGCCTGCACGAACCAGGGTACAAAGTTCCGGGACGGTGTTCTCCGGCGGCTGCTGCAGCAGGGAAACGGTACGCTGAGCTTTTCTGATATCCGTGAGGCTCTGTGCAACCATGAGCAATTCCCCGGAGCGGGGAATACCTACCCCGAATCCAATTGCATAGAGGCTGTTTGCAGCCATGTCCCTCATGGCGAGTATGATGAGTGCAAGGTTTGGAAAACGATCGCCTCGTCCATATATGATCTGACAGCCGGGGTCGCCTACATCTGTAAGGGATGCCCCTGCGAAAATGAATACCAGACCTTCCCTCTATAATTTTGATGCGGCAGCATCGAGCACGGCGGCCTCTGGAAGACCAGGGGCCGCTGGTCCTAAATACGTATATGAAAGAAATAAGATACAAAAGCAGACAGAGGAGATGACGTAAATGAAGCTCATCACCACCGGCAATGCCGGGACTATGGAATCCAACGACATTATGATCACCGTGGAGCCATCTGATGGGGGCGGCGTACAGGTGGATCTGACCAGCAGCGTTTATCGGCAGTTCGGCAAGCAGATCATCTCCGTTATCAAGGAGACGGTGGCTGAATACGGCGTGAAGAATGCCGTAATCACCGCCGTAGACAAGGGCGCGCTGGACTGCACCATCCGGGCTCGGGTGGCCGCTGCCCTGACCCGCGCAGCGCAATGCCATGACTACACATGGGAGGTGCGGCAGAATGTATAAGAAGGATCGCTTGCGCCGCAGTATGATGTTCGTACCGGGCAACAACCCCGGTATGATCCGGGACGCCCACATCTACGGCGCGGACTCCATCATGTTTGACCTGGAGGACAGCGTCGCCTATACCGAGAAGGACGCAGCCCGCTTTTTGGTGTACAACGCCCTAAAAACCCTGCATTTCGGCACAAAAGAAACGGTGGTGCGCATCAATGACCTGAGCAGCGGCTTGGGTGTTAAGGACTTGGAGGCTGTTGTTCGGGCCGGTGTACAGGTGGTGCGCCTTCCCAAGACCGACAATGCGCAGGATGTCATCGACTGTGAGCAGATGATCGAACGCATTGAGCGGGAAGCCGGTATCCCTGTTGGAACGACCGGCATGATGGCCGCCATCGAAAGCGCCAGCGGCGTGTTCAACGCCGTAGAAATTGCTAAGGCCAGTGACCGTTTGATCGGTATTGCACTGGGCGCGGAGGACTACGTCGCCGACCTAAAAACCACCCGCAGCGACGGTATTGAGCTGCTGTTCGCCCGCAGCATGATCCTGAACGCCGCACGAGCCGCCGGTATCGCCGCGATAGACACGGTGTTTTCCAACGTCAACGACGAGGAGGGTTTCATCGCAGAAGCCACCCTCATCAAAAAACTGGGCTTTGACGGCAAATCCGTTATCAATCCCCGTCAGATCGAGCCGCTGCACAAGGTGTTCATGCCCAGCGAGAAGGATCTGAACAAGGCACGCTCCATCATGGAGGCCATTGCCGATGCCAACGCACGGGGCAGCGGCGTGGCCAGCCTCAACGGCAAGATGATCGACAAGCCTGTGGTCATCCGGGCCAAGCGGCTGCTTGAGCTGTATGAGGCCGGCAACAAGGCAGATGAAGTGGAGGAACTGTAACATGGTAGAACTGAACAAGATTCCCCATATCGATGAGATCAGCAACCACGGTGCATTCGCCGGGGCGGGACAGAAGAAAACCGCCACCTTCCGCGAGCGGTATCTCCAGCAAAATAAGGTGGTGCCTTCGCTGGAAGATGCCATCCGCCGTACGGGGCTGAAAGACGGCATGACCATCAGCTTCCACCACCACTTCCGTAACGGAGACCACATCATCAACATGGTGATAGACAAGCTGGCGGAAATGGGATACAAGAACCTGACGCTGGCGGCTTCCTCGCTGACCTCCGTCCATGCGCCTCTTGTCCGGCACATCAAAAATGGGGTCATTACCCATATTGAGACCTCCGGCCTGCGCGGTGAGTTGGCGGAGGAAATCTCCCGTGGCCTTATGGACTGCCCAGTGGTGTTCCGCTCCCACGGCGGCCGGGCCAGCGCCATCCGCAGCGGTGATCTGCACATCGACGTGGCGTTTCTGGGAGCACCATCCTGCGACCCCTATGGCAATGCCAACGGCTACAGTCGGGATGACGATAACGGCATTGCCTGCGGCTCGCTGGGCTATGCCCGTACCGATGCCAGATATGCCGACAATGTGATCATCATTACCAACCATCTGGTGGCCTATCCCAACGCGCCTTGGGCTATTCCTGAGTATGATGTAGACTATGTGGTGCTCACCGATGACATCGGCGATCCCAAGGGCATCATGTCCGGGGCTACCCGCTACACCAAGGATCCCAAGGAGCTGCTGATTGCGAAGACCGCCGCCAACATCATTGAGGCCACAGGCTATCTGTACGACGGCTTTTCCATGCAGATGGGCAGCGGCGGCGCGTCCCTGGCTACCGCTCGCTTCCTGCGGCAGAAAATGCTGGATCAGCACATCCACTGCCGCTTTGCCCTGGGCGGCATCACCGGACAGATCACCGCCATGCACGAGGAGGGCCTTATCGAACGCGTGCTGGATGTCCAGAGCTTCGATTTGGACGCGGCACTCTCACTGAAAAACAATCATTTCCACCACCAGATCGGCGCGACGTACTACGCCAGCCATATGATCAGCGCTGCGGTGGATCAGCTGGACTTCGTGGTCCTCTCCGCACTGGAGATCGACACAGATTTCAATGTCAACGTGCTGACTGGCTCTGATGGCGTGATCCGCGGCGCTATCGGCGGCCATCCCGACACCGCCGAGGGCGCCAGCCTGTCGGTGGTGGTGGCGCCGCTGACCCGTGGCCGTATTCCCACCATTGTCAAACATGTCAACACCGTGGTCACCCCCGGTGAGGTGGTGGATGTGGTGGTGACGGAGCAGGGCATCGCCGTAAACCCCCGCCGCCCTGATCTGAAGGAGAAGATCGAGGCCGCTGGATTGCATGTGTTTACCATCGAACAGCTGCAGCGGCGGGCCGAGATGCTGGTGGGTGTACCCGATCCCATCCGCTACAAGGAGCGCATCGTGGGCGTGGTTATGTACCGCGACAACACTATCATCGATGTAGTGCACGAGATTGACGAGGATGCATGAACTACTGCTTTGTAAGGCCGTCCCTCCCCGGTGGGGGACGGCCTATGCCACTCTGCTGGCAGAAGGTGGTCTGCGTGACGAGGGCCACGCCGATATTACCGCCTTGCTGACGGAGGGCGGTATCCTGCTGGGCTGCGGCTCACTGGGCGGCAAGGTTATCCGTCAGGTAGCCGTCTCGCCCAATGCCGAGGGACAGGACATATGCGCCCGCATCGTCTCCGCGCTGGTGCAGGAGTCGGTAAAGCGGGGCGTTCTCTACCCGTTTCTGTTCACCAAGCCCCAAAACGCACGGCTGTTCCGCTCACTTGGGTTCTATCTGGTGGCGGAGACGGCGGACATGGTGATGCTGTGCCGCCAGCGTGACGCGCTGGTGCGGTTTCTGGCGCCCCTGCCCCGTTGGCAGGAGGGCGTTATCGGCTGTGTGGTGTGCCATGCGAATCCCTTCACCAGAGGGCATTTGCACCTCATCGCCACAGCAGCGGCGCAGTGTGACCACATGCTGGTGTTCGTGGTAGCGGAGGAAGGTGGCCCCTTTCCTGCCGCTGATCGGCTGTCGCTGGTGCGGGAGGGTACGGCACATCTTCCTAATGTGACCATATGCTCCGGCGGCGACTTTATAGTGAGCCGCTCTACCTTCCCCGCCTACTTTCTGCGGGACGAGCAGTCGGAGGATGCCCGGTGCGACCTGGATCTGACGCTGTTTGCCCGGCACATTGCCCCGGCCCTCCACATCACCCGCCGCTTCGTCGGCGAGGAGCCCTTCTCTCCCACCACTGCTGCCTATAACCGTCGCATGAAGGAAATACTCCCCACTTACGGTGTTTCCGTCACGGAGATCCCCCGTCTGGAGAACATCTCCGCCACCGCTGTCCGCCGCCTTCTGGCGGAGGGACGGCTTGCCGACATCCAACCACTTGTACCGGAGACCACCTATGCCTATTGTCAACATCACTTTGGAGGACATCCTCCGCGCCCGTGACGCGCGGGCGGATGCTCAGCGTCGGCTTTTGCGGACCTATCGCCTGCCGCTGGTATCCTTCACTATGAATATCGCCGGGCCGGTGAAGTTCTCGCCGCTGATCGAGTTGGCTTTCGACGCGGGACTGGAAGCCTTGCGCACCGCGCTGGGCCGGCCGGTGGCGGCGGAGATCATCCGGCCTGCCACTGGCTGCGAAGCCCTGCTTGTCTATGACCGCCCGGCGGCGGCGCTGAAAGCGGCCTGTCTGACACTGGAGACCGCCGCGCCTATCGGACGGCTGTATGATCTGGATGTGCTGGACACAGATGGCAACAAGCTGTCTCGCCTCGAGCAGCGCACCTGCCTCATCTGCGGCGGGCCGGTGACGGTCTGTTCCCGAAGCCGCGCCCATGGGCTGGACGCCATTGTGAACCGCACCCGTGAAATTCTGGTGGACTTCGCCGCCGGATATCTAGCCGGCCTGGCGGCAAAGGCACTGACGGAGGAGGTGCGACTGACTCCGAAGCCGGGGTTGGTGGACGAACACAACAACGGCGCCCACAGCGATATGGATCTTTCTCTGTTTCTGCGGAGCATCGATGCGCTGACGCCCTGGTTGCGCCAAATCACGGCGCTGAGCCTGTCTGGTGCGGATGCCGCCGCATTGCAGGCGGCGGGCCGGGAAGCCGAAGCCACCATGTTCCGCGCCACCGGTGGTGTCAATACCCACAAGGGGGCGCTTTATTCCTTTTCAGTGCTGCTGGCGGCGCTGGGCCGGCATCTAACGGAGGGCGGCGACGTGTTCGCCCATGCCGCCGCGCTGGCCGCGGAGCTGACACCGCCTCAAGGTACCCACGGTGCGGCGGTGGCGATATGTCATAATGTGGGCGGAGCACGCACGGAAGCGCTGTTAGGCTTCCCCACCGCCCAAAAAGCCGCCGCGCTGCTGCAAGCCCACGATCCCCTGACCGCACTCCTTTGGCTGATGGCCCACACGGAGGACACCAATCTTTACCACCGGGGCGGTGCGGAGGGGGCAGCCTTTGTAAAAGTCCAGAGCGCCGCTATTCTGGCCGCGCCAATGGAGCGGCGTATCGCACTGACACAGGCGCTGGACGAGGCGCTCATCGACCGGTGGCTCAGTCCCGGCGGCAGTGCCGACCTGCTGGCGCTGGCACTGTTTCTGGGCAAGCTTCCCCGTTGGCTTATGCGCTCTACCTGGGCAAATCCTCAGCCCATGGGGAACTGGAGAAACTGATGCCCTGATGTCTGGCAGTCCGGCATCGGGAACATACACAGAAATGAATGAACGGCAGAGTCCTACAAATGGGGCTCTGCCGTAACATAATGTCGGAGGAAAATTTTGCCAGATGCTTCACGCCGCATCTACGGACAAACCCTCATAGGAAAACTGTTTTTCAGTGGCAAAATCGTAATCCAGCGTATCCTTGATACTGTTCCAGTCCGCATAGGTCACGGTATCGCCGTTCAGCACCCACTCTTTCTTGGTGATGTTGTACTGCCGAACCTGTCCCGCGTGACTGAACACGCCTTCAAACAGTCTGCGGTGGATGGAGGCCACTCGGCGGGGAGAATTGGAATGGACGGGAATCTCCTTGCAATTTGGGCTTTTCTGTGCTATACTGCCGTTCGAAAAGTGAAAATAACGGACGGCGCGCCGGTCTTTTGGGAGACGGGCGGCGGAATGGGGTGAGAAGCCCCGCGAGAGGGTCACTGTGATGCCTGCGCGATTGCGGCAGGCTAAGTCAGATACGTATGTGCCGGAGCCGGTTGGTTTTGCCATTCCCGAAGCCAAAATGAGAGTGCTGCGCACGGTCATTTTGGCCGTGCGTTTTTTGTTTGCGGTGCGCCGGGGAGAGGAGTGCCGCACACAAGGGACATGTCCCTTGTGTGCTCTGCTGCAAGCAGAGCACGTCCGCCTGCGTAAGCCGAGCGGCGCAAGCCGTTTTGTCTTCCATAGGGCGGGCGGGGGTTGCCGTCCCCGCCCGCCACACCTCAAAAATTCAGGCCGTACGGCCTTTTTAATTAGAAAAATATAACAGAGAAAGGAAGATCACGAGATGAAAAAGAAAATTGTCTCGCTACTGCTGGCGCTGACTATGATGGTCAGTCTTCTGCCGGTGCAGGTTCTGGCCGCCGGCGATGGCGGCGCAGCGGATGCCCCCGTCGTGACGGAGCTGGCAGGCGAGGAGCAGACGCCGGAGAACTCGGCGGACACAGAGGAGCCTGAAGAATCGGAGGCTCCTGCGGAGGAACCGGCGGAAGCTGCGGAGGAACCCGCCGCGGAGGAGCCGGTAACGGAGGAAGCGTCTGTCAGCGCCTCCACCGAGGCGGCCATGACCGCTGCGGCTGCGGTTCCGACCCTGCAAGATGGCGTATCCCCCACGGCGGAGGCCACTGTGCTGGCAGGAGCGCCGTACAGCATCACCGAACTGAATGCGGGCAAGGTGTTCTGGAACAATGAAAAGAACAGACCCCTTCTTGCCGCCGAGAGTTTCTACTATCGCCGTTCCGCTGATGGCGGCAAGACCTGGAGCAATCTGCGGAGCTTCTGCTATCCCAAGCAAGATGCTGGATTTTCCGGTACGGCAGTGGTCTGCGTCCTGATGGAGAGCAAGCCCGGCGACTATATGTATCGCATCTGCGCCACAACGGATGGCAAGAATTTCTCCGAGGATACCTGGACGCTGACGCTGCACGTGAAGGAGAATTCCACCTATGATTTTAACTTCCTGTTCTGCGTTGGTAAGGACTACAACGGCAACTATCCCATTCTGAAGCTGTACAACGTGGTGAAGGACGCATCCGGCAAGGAGGTTCTGGGCGACGAGCTGAAGAACTGCTTCCTGTACAGCAACTATACCAGCACCCTGCCGGATGGCGAGACGGAGTACGATCCCGCTATGGGAAAGCTGGAGGAGAAGGACAATCTTCAGCGTTTTTATACCCATCTGTCCAGCGGCCGCTATGCCTACCGTGCCTTTGGCTATAACGAGGAGACTAAGGCTTATGACATTCCTCTGGGCGGCATGACCTTGCAGCTTCCTCTGGAGCAGAACGACGTGTTCACTGGTGAAAACCAGTATGCCTACATTCGATGCGTCGCTTACGGCGTGGATGCCACAAAGAAGGACGGAACGGGCTTCGGCGCGGATGATTTTGAGGTAGAACTGAACTGCCCCGTAATGAACAGCACGGCAGAGATGGGCGCATCCTTTGAAAAGGACGGCCACACCTACTATCCTACCATGGTCTTTGCCCAGAGCCGCGGCTGTCTGTATGGCATCTATGTGGGGGCTACCATGCCCGGTTATAACTCGTCCGTCAGCGCAGGCGAGTTCTTTGAGGCTGAACCGGCTGCGCAGCTCGAGCTGGCAAAGCTGGACACTGCTGCTCAGGTAACATACACGGTGCCCTCGGACGCCACCTTTAACCTCTACCGCCAGATGAACAACTTCAACACCAGAGTGGTGGAGCCGATCATCGATTGGAAGGATAACGGTGATGGCACAAAATCCGCCACCTACGAGATCAAGCGACAGACAAGTAACAGCATGGCGGGTACCGATCTCTACACTTGGCGTCTCAGCGACGCGACCCATGTGACACGCGCCGGTTTCTACCAGCAGAGCGATATTAAGGAAGAGGCCTACAGCTTTACCCTGTCCTTTGACGATGGCCTTAACCCCAACAATACCCAGCGTATCTCCCATGACCGCAGCGGTCTGGGCACAGGCGCGGCTCCCCGTGATGAGGCGGACATTCAGGTAGGTCTGGATCCCACCGGCTACAAGGTGCTGGACGGTACGTCCCGCCTGCGGGCTTACCGCTTCTGGGAACTGATCAGCAGCGATACGGCCAATATTATTATCGAGCCTGACTTCCACTGGGATGTGATCTCCGGCGACGTTACCTTTACCACTGTCAACGGCGGCAATGCCGGCGACAACTGGGCGGATGTGACGCCCGGCACAAAGGATTCTGTGATCGCCACATGGTATGACAGCATCGATGTGAATCCGAAGGATCACGCCAGCACCTGCGGCCTGTTCCCCGCCACCAGCCCCGAGCGCGTGGCCGTGTCGGTGGTGGCCGGTACGGACACCAGGCACGGTACTGCTGAAGCGGACGTGCGCTATAACCCCATCGAGGGCAACGGCAGCGCCCGTCCTTACGAGTGGGACTACAGCTTTGATACATGGTTCTATAGCGCACAGGACACCGACCCCACCCTGAACTTCACGGTCAGCGGTACCGGCAAGGTAGCTGTGGAATATGCCCTTGTGGCGGCCAATGAGGCTATGCAGACCACCATGACCAAGTACTCCACCGCTTCCGGCACCAACGGCAGCTATACCGTTCCTCTGTCCGCCTTCAACGGCTTGGGCAACGGCAAGGGCGGCACCGTTATTATCAAGATGACCGACGACACCGGCGTCAGCTACCGGTTGGTGCGGGTGGCCAAGGTCACGCCGACGCTGGAGAATGTCACCCACCCCGGCGATCCCTTCGCTCCCGGCGATACGGTGCGTGTGACCTTCAACGGCCTGTACCGCGGCATCAATAAGGTGGCTGGTACGTTTAATCCGAAGGATCTGAATGTTACCTATACTACGCCGGAGGGCGATCTGATACTGGCGGGTGCCAAGCAGTACGAGCGGATGGACACCGCCGTGCTGGAGTTCACCATTCCTCGCGCCCTTACCTTTGAGGACGGCGCCGACTCCATGAACTATGTGCTGTCCGACGGCCATATTTCCGGCAATATGTACTCCGCTTCCAATCCCTTTAACTTCATGTACACCATGACCGATCTGGGTATGCCCACCAACTTCGCGGCGCTGCTGCTGCGGACGCTGTCCAGCCACTTGATGGACATCTCCATCCCCGTGCAGAAGCAGGGTTATGATGTTCGCGTGAACGTTGTGGACAAGGATGGCAAGGCCGTTGAGAACGCGGTCATTACCCTGACGAACTCCGATGGTACGGAGCTTACCCCTGTGAACGGTCTGTATAAGGATTCGCCCTATGATACCTACCGTTACTATGTGAAGGCAGAGGGCTATGTCAACAACGCCGGTTCCTTCTCTCTGAGCGCCAGCAGCGCGGCACAGGTAAAGGATGGCGTCCTGACCATTACCGTTGTGCTGAAAAAGGCAATGGAGGACGCATGGGACGGTACGACTGTTACCGAGCCGAAGCTTGAGGACGGTGTATACCAGATCAGCACCGGCGCGGAGCTGGCGTGGTTTGCCAAGACGGTAAACGACGGAACCATCAATATCAAGGGCAAGCTGACCAGAGACATTGAGTTGGCGGGCTTCCCCTGGACGCCCATCGGCAACACCAGCAAGGGCTTTACCGGTGAGCTGGACGGTGCGGGCTTCGCGGTGCGGAACCTGTACATCTACAGCACGGCGGACAATCAGGGCCTGATCGGCAGACTGGGCGCCAACGGCAAGGTGCATGACCTGACCGTTACCGGCTCTGTGACCACCACAGGCAATACGGCTGGCGGTATTGTGGGCCATGCCCCCGCCAAGACATCTGTGATCAACTGCTTGAATGAGGCGGACGTCACTGCCAAGACCTGCGCGGCAGGCGTCGCCGGTAAGGCCCAGGCGAGTGTCGCAAATGCCACTGGTGCCAAGAATGCCCCCGCTATCAAGAACTGCGGCAACACCGGAACCATCACCGCCACGGACGCGAAGTCCGGTAATGCAGGCGGTATTGCTGCAGTGATCAGTAATTACCAAATGTTCGGCGGCGTGTTTACGGACTGCATCAATGTGGGCAGCGTCACCGCCTCCAAGAAGGCTGGCGGTATCACTGTCACCACCAATGCAAAGAAACAGGCCGACGGTGGCGGAAACTACTATCTGTCCGGCTGCCTGAACGGAAGCGGCGATAAACCGATCATCGGTGTGGAAAAGACCGCCGATGAGCTGATGGAGATGCTGAAGGATCGCACCGATCCCGTGGGCAAGGGATTGTATGAGGCGCTGCAGCGGCAGAAGGATCAGCCGGTAGTGGACGATGTTATTGCCAAGATCGGTGCCATCGGCACCGTGACCAGGGGAAGCAAGGCATCTATCGATGCGGCGCGAAAGGCTTACGACGACCTGACCGATGCCCAGAAGGAATTGGTGCCTGCGGATGTGCTCAAGACACTGACCGATGCAGAGACGGCGTATGCCAACCTGCCCAGAAGCTCCGGCAGCGGCTCCGCCTACACCGGCGGCCACACCTTTACCACCGATCTGGAGCCGGGCAGCATCACGGGCGTATTTGTGGACGGAAAGAAGCTCGACAGCCGCTACTACACCGTGTCCGGCAGTGACGTGACGCTGACGGCGGACTATCTCAAGACCCTGCGCAGCGGCAAACATACGGTGAAGATCGAAAACGCCGCTAAGGTGGCCACCGGCTCCTTTACCTTGAGCGGCAGCGGTGCGGTGCAGTCCAGTCGCACCGGTGATCCCGGCGTTGCCATCTACTTTGCCATGGGCACTGTGAGCCTCCTAGGCTCCGCCGCATGGCTCCGCAAGCGCAAGGAAACCTGATCACAATACTTTCTCTGCATCATCTCTATATGGCAGCAGCGGAGGCGCATTGCGCCTCCGCTGCTGTCGTTAACATTATGTTTGATCCGCGCTGTCCTTGATTTATAAACAGTCAGCGTGGCAAATGGGGCGGTACGCTCCGCACGGGAGGTGACGTGATGAGCACTTCTCGCAGGAAAGCCGGGGCAACGCTTCAGCCGTGGCTGACGGCGCGGGCAGACTGCCGTGAAAAGCGCTTCATCCAGGTGGGGAACTCCCTTCTGCTGTCCCACCGGTTTTGGCGGCTCTCCGCCGGTGCGCGGTACTGCTATCTGTGTATGGCGATGGAGGCCGGACCGCGGCGCGAATTCCGGCTGCCCAAGAGCGCGGCGGAGAAGTACGGCATCCCTCACTCATCACTCTGCCGGTATATTCACGAGCTGGAGGCCGGCGGCTGGATCGAGGTACGCAGTATGAAGCTCCTCCGTAAGCCCAACGAGTATCGCTTTGCGTTGAAATGGAAAGGGCTCTCCCCGTCGTCCTGACATCTGCTATCCCTGCCGCAGCGGGGATGGCAACATGTGGTATATCTGCCCCGGAATGGAGCAAGAGATCACGGGCGGATCGTTCACTGGTTGCCCGGTTATGGATCATCACCTCGCTGGATGATCCGTGCGCTTGCCGCATGGTGGGGCAAGATACGCTGTCATCTTGTCCCGGAACGGTACAGCCAAAATGCACTTTAGCACGCAAAATCGTCGAAACGCGACACTGTGTAATTTTTCCCACAAACGGCAATACTGCCCGGTAAGGAGGATATGATATGGAACTTGACATCAACAAAGACTGTGGTATTGCCCTGATTTGGCTGACGCAGGAGGAATCTGCCGATCCGGCTGTCGGTGAGCATCTGAAGCCGGTTTACGCGAAGTGCCGCGCGCAGGGGCTTATGGCCGCAGTCATGCACTCCGGCAAGGAGGAGCTCTACGCCAACACCCGCGATTTGCTGGTCGAAAACCGCCGGCGGCAGGCCGAAAAAGAGGTGCGCGCAGAACGGGAATCCTCACTTTGAGAATATGGGGAGGCCGATAGGCCTCCCCATATTTAATCTTGCGTACCATCGCGGTGTATGTTACAATGTGGTCTGTGCTATAACTATTCTGTAACGATAAAATTGATAGATCGAGGTGTGCTATGGAACAGAGAATTTCCGAATTTTCTGCGAAGGCCGCGCGCTTTCGCCAGTGGGCAACAAAAACGCTGAAGGGCGGTGAATCGCATTGATCGAACGCTATTCCATTGCGGGCTACTGCCGCATTTCGGTAGACGAAGAGCTGGATCGGGACAACACCTCCATCGAAAACCAGAAATCCATCATCACGGACTTTGTCAAGCATCGCTTTCCGGACAGCACGCTGACCTATTTCGAAGACCGCGATCGCTCCGGCTATACATTTGAGCAGCGGGAGGGCTATCAGACCATGCGGCGCGGACTGATGGAGCACGGGTATGATGTCCTCATCGTCAAGGACTTCTCCCGATTCTCTCGCCGCAACAGCCGTGGCTTGGTGGAGCTGGAGGATCTGCGCGACGCAGGCGTCCGCATCATCTCCATCGGCGACGGCATCGACTTTCCTAACGATGATGACTGGCTGAAGATCCAGTTTCAGTTTCTCATCAACGAAATGCCTGTCACCGACACCAGCAAGAAGGTCAAGTCTGTTATCAAGCGGCGGCAGGCGGACGGCGCGTGGCTTTGCGCTGCGCCATACGGCTATATCCTCAACAAGCAGAGGCAGTTCGAGATCATCCCCACCGAGGCGGAGATCGTGCGTCAAATTTTCCGCCTTTACAACGACGGCTGGGGCTACAAAAAGATCGCCAACTACCTGACTGACCAGTGCGTTCCCACGCCGCGCATGTCCGAGTGCGATCGCCGAGAAGCGCAGGGCGAGAGCGTCAAACGCTCCGCCAAGTCCGCGTGGGCCATCGTTACGGTGCAGGGTATTCTGGATAACGACTTCTACATCGGCACACTGCGGCAGGGCAAATACACCCGCCGGAAGATCAACGGCTCCGAGGTCAAACGGGACGAGAGCGACCATCTGGTGTTTGAGCATCATCATCAGGCTGTCATCGACTACCGCACCTTTGCCACCACCCGTGCCCTGCGGCAGCAGCGCACCACTAGCCATTACCGCGGCGTGAAGATCAATGACAATGTCTATTCCGGCTTTCTGGAGTGCGGTGACTGCGGCAGCCCCATGTTTGCCATGAGCCGCCGCGAGCTGCGCCCCGCCTACACCTGCGGCGCCTACCACCGCCGTGGACTCTCCGGCTGCACCAGCCACCACATCCGGGTGGATATGTTGGACAATCTGCTGAAAGGCTATATCCGCAAGGTGCGGGACAACTCCGCCGCCATGCTGGAGCGTCTCAATGCAGATCTCGCCCGGGAACAGGAGGACGTGGCCGAGACGGAGCGTACTGCCGAAAATCTGGAACAGCTGCTGCTGGATGCGCGGGAGGAGCTGAGGGCCGCCAAGCGTCAGCGGATTCGCGACATCGCCAGGCATCCGGAGCGGGAATCCATTCTGGACAGCACCTATGACGAGCTGGAGGACGAGCTGGTCAGACGTATCGCCAACCTGCAAAATCAGATACAGCTGGCCGCCGACAAGCGCAACACCATTATCCGGGTCAACCGTGCCGCAAAAACAGCCATGGAGGTTTTTGACGATCTGCTGCACAAGGAGCACCTCGACCGCAACGATCTGCAGCTCATCATCGACAGGATCAAGGTCTACGAGGATCATCTGGAGGTCTGGCTCAAGGCCGACATCGACACGCTGCTGCACTGCGGTACGCTGCCCGATGAAGACACCCCTGTTGCTGTGGAGGGCGGTATTATCGCCTTCTCTGAACAGGCAGAAACCGACTCCGCCACCCTCGTTCAGCAGACCGCCAACCGTCCGGACAAGGTTTTCCGTGTCAATGTTATCAATGACGGCGACCCGTTGGAGATCTACACCACACGGGACGGCGAGGTCATTTTCAAAAAATACTCCCTGATCGGCGGGCTGGAGGAATTCGCGGCGCAGTTCTGCGACACACTCAGCCGCAGCACGGATTTTTCTGCCGCGGTGACCGACCGGGACGCGGTGATCGCCATGGCCGGGGCGGGGAAGAAGGAGCTGCTGGGCAAGCCTCTTTCCCCGGAGCTGGAGCGCATCATGGCCGGGCGCGGGCTGTACTGCGGCGATGGCGTGGCCGTCAGCGAGGAGGACAACGGCTACCGGGCGGCGGTGGCGGCGCCCATCCTGTGCGAAGGCGACGTGCTGGGCGCGGTGCTGTTCCTGTCGCCGGACGGCAGGACGGCGGGTGAGACGGAGTGCAAGCTGGCGCAGACCGTGGCGGCGTTTCTGGGAAAGAATATGGAGAGCTGATAAAACGACCCTGTGGCTTCGCCACAGGGTCGTTTTCAGCCTGTCGATAAACCCACGCCCCTGTCATTCCGAACCAGTGACCGATGTCACTGGTGTGGGAATCCGTAACCTTTTAGCTGGGAATCTGCGGAAAAGTGCAGGAATTATGCGTTTTGGAAACGGATTGCCACGCCAGTGTGTACCCCAAGGGCACTTGCTTCGCGGCGCGCACTGGCTCGCAATGACAGGCTTTTTCGCCACAGGGCCGTTTTGCATATCTCTCAGGACTGCCAGTCCTTTACCTGCCGGCGCAGCCAGTCGCACCAGGCGCCCATGCCCTCGCCGGTCTTGGCGGAGACGGGGAATATCTCCAGCTTGGGATTGCGCCGGTGGGCGTACTCCACCACCTTGTCCATGTCGAAGTCGAAGTAGGGCAGCACGTCGGTCTTGTTGATGAGCAGCGCATCGCAGACGGTGAAGATCAGCGGGTACTTCAGGGGCTTGTCGTGCCCCTCCGGCACCGACAGGATCATGGCGTTCTTCACCGCGCCGGTATCGAACTCCGCCGGACACACCAGATTGCCCACATTTTCCAGCACCACCAGATCCAGGCCGTCCGTGCCGATCTCCCGCAGCCCCTGCTCTGTCATACCGGCGTCCAGATGGCACATGCCGCCGGTGTGCAGCTGGATGGACTTCACGCCCGCTTCCGCTATCCTTCTGGCATCTACGTCCGAGTCGATGTCCGCCTCCATGACGCCCATGCGCAGCTCATCCTTCAGCGCCTCGATGGTGCGCAGCAGCGTGGTGGTCTTGCCACTGCCGGGGGAGGACATCAGGTTCAGCAGGAATGTGCCGCTCTGCTTCAGCTCCTGCCGCAGCCGCGTGGCCTCCCGGTCGTTGTCGGCAAACACGCTCTCCTTGACTTCGATGATCTTGTATGTATCCATGCTATGCGCCCTCTATCTCCTTAATGCTGATCTCGCTGCCCCGCAGCAGCCATGTGTCCTCGCTGCCGCAGCGAGGGCATGTCCGCCCGTGGGCGACGGTGGGGTATTCCCGGCCGCAGCCGCCGCACTGTGTCACGGCGGGCAGCGTTTCGATATGCAGCTGTGCGCCCCGCAGCAGGTCGGACTTCTGCACCGCCCAGTCCCAGCAGCTGACCAGCTCCTTGGGAATGGCGCCGCACACCTCGCCCAGCTCCAGCGTTACGCCCGCCACGCGGGTGAGATCGTTTTCCGCACCCACCCGCTCCACGGTCTTGATGACGTGGAATACGATGCCTAATTCGTGCATATCATTTGGCCTTCTTCGCCCGGCGCTCGGCCTTTTTGATCTTGATGCTCCGCTTGATCATGTAGGGCAGGATGGCCTTCATCTTGTCCTCGCAGGCGTACATGGTGCTGCACTCCGGGTGCTCCCGGTGCAGGTGGATGGCGTCAAAGGCGCACTTTGTGGTGCAGATTCCGCAGCCGATGCACTTATTGGGGTCTACAATGCTGGCTCCGCAGCCCAAGCAGCGGGCTGTCTCCGCCCTGACCTGCTGGGCGGTGAAGGCCACGCGCTCGTCCTAGAAGGTATTGCGCAGCGTCTCGTTGTAGCCCACGCGCTGGCGCGGCGTGTTGTCGTAGCTGTCCACGGCAATCAGGGCGCTTTTCTTGTCCAGCTCGATGAACTGGCGGCGGTCGCGGCCGATGGTCAGGGTGGCGCCCTGCACGAAGCGGTGCAGGCTCACCGCGCCCTGCTTGCCGGCGGCGATGGCGTCAATGGCGAACTTCTGACCGGTAAAGGCGTCGCCGCCCACGAAGATGTCCGCCTCCGCCGTCTGATAGGTGACGGGGTCGGCCTTGGCAGTGCCGTTGGGGTCAAACTCCACGGCGGTGCCGGACAGCAGCTCCCGCCACTCCGCCTTCTGGCCGATGCAGAACAGCACCGTGGTGCAGGGAGCCACCTGTACCGTGTTCTCGTCGTATACCGGGGCAAAGCGGCCGTTCTCATCCCTGACCTTCAGGCACTTGACGAAGGACACGCCGGCGGCCTTGCCGCCCTCGATGCTGACCTCCCTGGGACCCCAGCCGGCGTAGACGGCGACGCCGTCCCGCTCGCACTCGCTGCGATCCTCCTCGCCCATGGGCATCTCGTCATAGCCCTCCAGACAGTACAGGCTCACCTTCTCCGCGCCGCAGCGCACCGCCGTGCGCGACACGTCCGCGGCGATGTTGCCGCCGCCGATGACCACCACGCGGCCGGAGAGGGACTTCTTGTCCCGCAGGTTCACGTCCCGCATGAAGTCCACGCCGGAGATCACGTTCTCCGCGTCGCCGCCGGGGACGGGCAGTCTGCCGCCGCTTTGCAGGCCAACGGCCACATAGAAGCCCTTGTAGCCCTCCTGACGGAGCTGGGCGATGGTCACGTCCTTGCCTACCTCCACGCCGCAGCGGAACTCCACGCCCAGCTGCCGCAGCACGTCGATTTCCGCCTCCACCACGTCCTTTTCCAGACGGAAGGAGGGAATGGCGTTCATCAGCATGCCTCCGGGGCGGGCTTCCTTTTCGAACACGGTGGGGCAATAGCCCTTCTCCGCCAGATAGTAGGCGCAGCTCATGCCCGCGGGGCCTGCGCCGATGACGGCGATCTTCTCGGCGAACTCGCCGTCCACCTTGGGGATGACCTTCTCCGGCACGAACCGCGTCTCCGCGTCCAGATCCTGCTGGGCGATGAAGCGCTTCACCTCGTCGATGGCCACGGCCTGATCCACGGTGCCGCGGGTGCAGGCGTCCTCGCACCGGCGGTTGCAGATGCGGCCGCACACGGCGGGGA
>OGZA01000767.1_pt1 | contig 23890 bp, 23 predicted proteins | sample 1576591 | NCBI WGS metagenome assembly OGZA01 (sample SAMEA3541565, study PRJEB24748) | human gut metagenome | biome: human gut; feature: human-associated habitat; material: faeces | place: China | collected 2012
TCTTCCGATCTGGGGCTTCGTCACGGCGGCGGCGCTGCTGGGCTGGGGCGGGCTGAGCGTCCACTGCCAGACGGCGGCGGTGACGGCGGGCAGCGGCATCCCTCTGGGGCGGTATCTGCCCGCCAAGGCGGTGCAGGCGGCGCTGTCGGCAGGGCTGGCGTGGCTGGCCGCGCCGCATCTGCTGCCGTAGGGCACCCAACGTCCCCCTCCTGCGTAGAATGAGGACGGAGAGAAGTCTCCCATCATTCCCGACAGGAGGTCACACAGGATATGAGCATTGAGCTCCGTCATGCCGCCGCCTGCTACCAATCCGCCGACGGCGAGGTAGAGGCGGTGCGGGACGTGTCCTTTGCCGTCACGGAGGGCGCGTTCGTCAGTCTGGTGGGTCCCTCCGGATGCGGCAAGTCCACGCTGCTGAGCGCCATCGCCGGGCTGGAGCCCCTCAGCGGCGGCTCCATCCGGATCGACGGTCAGCCGGTGGAGGGCACGTCGCCCAAGGTGGGGTTCATGCCCCAGAGGGATCAGCTGTTTGAGTGGCGGAATATCTGGGACAACGTGACGCTGGGTCTGACCGTCCGCGGCGAGAAGGACGCGGCGGCCTATGCGCATGTGTCCGAGCTGCTGGAGCGGTACGGCCTTGCCGCCTTTGCCAAAAAGAAGCCGTGCCAGCTGTCCGGCGGCATGCGCCAGCGGTGCGCGCTGATCCGCACGCTGGCCACCCAGCCGGAGATCCTGCTGCTGGATGAGCCGTTTTCCGCGCTGGATTACCAGACACGGCTGGCGGTGTCGGCGGATATCTGGCGCATCCTGCGGCAGGAGGGCAAGACTGCCCTGCTGGTGACCCACGACATCGCCGAGGCGGTGAGCATGTCCGACCGGGTGATCGTGCTGTCCCGCCGTCCCGCCGTGGTGAAGGCGGAGCTGGACATGGGCGCTCTGCGGCCGCTGCCGCCCATGGAGCGGCGGGACACACCGGAGTTTCACCGGTACTTCAATACGATATGGAAGGAGCTGGACGTCCATGCCTGACAAGGCTCTTTCACCCCGGCGGGAGGCGTATCTCCTGCGTCTCCGGCGGGAGAACCGGCGGGTGCGGATATGGCAGATCGCGCTGGTGGCGGGGCTGTTCATCCTGTGGGAGCTCAGCTGCCGCGTGGGGCTGTCCGACGGCTTTCTGGTCAGCTGCCCCAGCCGCATGGCGCGGACGCTGTGGACGCTGTGCCGCTCCGGTGAGCTGTGGCGGCATATAGCCGTGTCCTGCGGCGAGACGGTGCTTGGCTTCACCGCCGGCACCCTGCTGGGCACCGCTGCGGCGGTGGGTATGTGGTGGTCGGACACTGCCGCCCGCATCCTCGACCCGTACCTGGTGGTGCTCAACGCCCTGCCCAAAACGGCGCTGGGCCCCATCTTCATCGTGTGGATGGGCGCGGGCATGGGAGCCATCGTCACCATGACGCTGGCCATCTCCCTGATCGTCACCATCCTGAGCATGTACGCCGGCTTCCGCACCACCGACCCGGAGAAGCTCCGGCTGATGCGGACGCTGGGCGCCAGCAAGCGGCAGATCCTGTGGCTGCTGGTGTTCCCGGCCAACTGTCCCACACTGTTCTCCACCCTGAAGGTGAACGTGGGGCTGTCGTGGGTGGGCGTTATCATGGGCGAGTTTCTGGTGTCCCGCGCCGGGCTGGGCTATCTCATCGTCTACGGCTCGCAGGTGTTCAACATGGATCTGGTCATGGCCAGCGTGCTGGCACTGGGCGCGGCGGCGGTGGGCATGTACCTGCTGGTGCTGCGGGCGGAAAAATTCCTGAATTCTGTATGGGGGGTTCGCGTATGAAAAAGCGTATTATCTGCATTTGTATGGCCGCGCTGCTGTCGCTGTCGCTTCTGGCAGGCTGCGGCGCGGAAGGAAACACGGACACGGAGCAGGACGCGGCGGCGCAGACCGTCACCGTCCGGCTCAGCGAGGTGACGCACTCGGTGTTCTATGCGCCGCAGTATGTGGCCATGAGCCAGGGCTTCTTTGCCGATGAGGGGCTGGACATCGACCTGAGCAACGGCGGCGGCGCCGACAAGGTCATGACCGCCGTCGTCTCCGGCGGCGCGGATATCGGACTGGCGGGGCCGGAGAGCTGCATCTATATCCACGGGCAGGGCAAGGACGATCTGCCGGTCATCTTTGCCCAGTTGACCAAGCGGGACGGCTCGTTCCTGGTGGGGCGGACGGACGAGGACTTCGACTGGTCGAACCTGAAGGGCAAGACCATCATCGGCGGACGCAAGGGCGGTGTGCCGGAGATGACGCTGGAGTACGTCATGCGGCACAACGGCGTGGAGCCGCAGGAGGACGCGGTGGTGGACACCTCCGTGCAGTTCAACATGATGGCCGGGGCGTTCACCGGCGGGCAGGGGGATTATGTGACACTGTTTGAGCCTACCGCCACCGAGGTGGAGCGCGCCGGGCACGGGTATATCCTCTGCTCCATCGGCGAGGAATCCGGCGAGATACCCTACACCGCCTACTTTGCCGCCCGGAGCTATATGGACGCCCATCCGGAGGTGATCCAGGGCTTCGCCAACGCCATTGCCCGCGCACAGCAGTGGATCGTGGAGCACACCGACCGGGAGGTGGCGCAGGCCATCATCGACCAGTTCCCGGACACCGATCTGGATACGCTGGAGGCCGTCACCGCCCGCCACCGGCAGATCGACGCGTGGAACGCCGCGCCTATGATGGCGCGCTCGGCGCTGGAGCGGCTGGAGACGGTGATGACTGAGGCCGGCGAGCTGACGAAGGCGCAGTGGGTGGACTTTGACGCGCTGGTGGACAACAGCTTCGCGGAAAAGGCCATGGAGAGCATGAAATAGCAAAAAAAGAAAGCCCACAAGGGCTTTCTTTTTTTGCTATTTCAGCTCAGGGCGGAAATGACCTCCGCGTATTTGTCGATGTCGGAGGCGCCGTTCCACGTCATGAAGCCGCCGGTGCACCCGGCGTCCCGCAGGGCACGCACCTCGTCGCCCAGCTCCGCCGCGCCGTAGTGGTTATACGGCTCCCGGATGGCGTTGTAGCACTGGATCCACGTCCGCACGGCGGCGGGAGACGCCGTCTCGCTCTGCCGCGCCATGGCGCTTTCGCCGAAGTTGTACACAGTGGTGTAGGGGTGCTCCCAGGGCTTATAGTCCCCCTGCGCGCTGTAATGGTCGGGGTAGGGCATGCCGGAGATGGCGTCCACCACGGAGCTGATGGCCGGCCAGTACTGGCCGCAGGCGGTGACATAGGCATTGGCGCACTCGCCGAACACGTCGCCGGAGATATAATACCCGGCCTTGTGCAGCCGCTCGGCGGCATAGAGCAGGAACCGCTGCACGGCCTGCGCCTTGCTCTCGCCGTAGGTGTTCCGGTAGTCGATGGTGCCGGCCTTTTCGTACTTGTACGCGCCGTCGGGGAAGCGGATATAGTCGAACTGGATCTCGTTGAAGCCCAGCGCGGCGGCCTCCAGCGCCAGCTCCGTCTTGTACTGCCATACGGTGCGGTTATAGGCGCTGGGCCAGTACATGGAGCTGATCTTCAGCGGCGTGCCGTCCAGGTCGGAGATGACGTACTCCGGGTGGTCGGCGGCCAGATGCGCGTCATTGAACACGGTGATGCGGCCGATGACGTAGTAGCCCGCGTCGCGGAGCTTCTGCACGTTGGCCCGGAAGCCCTCCATGGTGTCCTGCGCCGCGGCGTAGGCCGAGGGGCTGTACTGCTGCATCACCGGCGAGGCATAGGACACCGCCGTGCCGTCCACGATGTCCACCACAAAGGCGTTGATGCCGCTGCCCTCCGCCAGACGGAGGTAGCTGTCGGCGTACTGGATGGCGCTGCCGTTGAGATACAGCGCCCGTACCTCCTCCGGCATGTCATTGCCGGGGATGGCGGCCTTTTCCGTGGGGTAGTAGTCCAGCCCCGCCGCGTCGCCGCCGCCCCACGCGTCGCCCCGGGCGGCGTGGCGCTGGTAGAGCGCGTCGTCGTACTGCGCCAGCGCTTCCTCCTCCGTCATGCGGACGTTGGCGGCGTCGATATAGCCCTCGCCCCGGTCACAGGAGACTTTCCAGCGGAGCACCTCGCCCTGCCCATCCAGTCCGTCGAAGCCGGTGACGGCCAGCGCCATGCCCTTTTCCACGGCGCAGCCGGGGACAGCCCCCGTCTCGTCTACAAGGCTCATGCCCCGCAGGGCGTAGACCGTTTCCACCTGCACCACGGCGGCATAGTCGTCGGTCAGGTTGGCGCGGTCGATGCAGGCGTAGCCCTCGCCGTTGACCACCCGGATGCGCTGGGCGTCGCCCTGGGCATCCTCCAGAACATACTGCACCTCGCTGCCGCGGGGCAGGGAACCCAATAGCTCTCCGTTTTCGTCATATACAGGAGCGGTGCTCTCCGCGGAGGCCACATAGCCCGCCGCCGTCTCCGGCACGGCGGGATGGAACTGCTGCCAGATCACATAGCCCAGCGCGCCCAGCGCCGCCAGGCACAGCGCGATGATGACCACCGCCGCGCCGGTGCCGCGTTTCTTCTTGGTATTCGTTGACATAAGTTGAACTCTCCTTGCGTGTGTTGTCAGGCTGCGGCCATTATACGACATTCTGTTCTGTAAATCCACCTAAATCTTGTGGCAGCGCCGACAAAATTTTCACATTTTTTGTGTTTTTCCCGTTTTTCTGGTAGACAACGGGATATACCGATGGTATACTACCTGTGTATATTGTTATGTAAATCGGCGCGGGGATGACCCGCCGCCGGGCTTCCCATACAACTCATAGATAAGGCAGGGTGTGTGTTTATGAAAAGGACGAAACGGGGTATGGCGCTGATACTCTCCGCGGTGATGCTGGCAAGCTGCGTGACAACGATACTGATCGCCGCCAGCAAGGACTGGTCGAACCCGGAGCTGGGCTCCCTGAGCCAATACTACGAGACGGGCACCAACGCCGATCCCGGCCGTATCTCCACCGTGAAGGAGGACAGCGGCGGTACATCCTACGGCATCTACATGTTCGTGGAGAAAACGGTGAAGTCCTTCATGGACTGGCTGTGCCAGCAGCCCTCCGGCACCACATACCGCGCCATCGGCGACAAGCTGTACAACGCCTACGCCTACAACACCAGCGGACAGTACTACCCCGGCTTCGGCTCCAACTTCAAAAACATCTGGCAGGAGATAGGCCGGAACAACCGCACCGAGTTCGCCCAGGCACAGAAGGATTTCTGGGAATCGACCCAGTACACCCAGCTGATCGCCAACGTGAAGTCCCTGTTTCCCAGCTTTGATATGAGCAACTACTCTATCGCCCTGCAGAACGTGTTCTGGAGCCGCAGCGTCCACCACGGCGTGGGCGTGACCTCCGGCGCCGTCAAGAGCAGCGACGGCAAGAGCGGCGCCACCGGCGTGATCTACCGGGCGTTCAATTCTCTGGGCGGCTTCAAGAACCAGAGCGAGGCGGAGCTGATCGCCGCTATTTACGCCGAGTGCAGCCGTCTTGACCCCAGCGGCAAGTACAAGGACGACAACATGGAGACGCTGACCGCCAAGAAGTACGGCACCTACGGCCGCTCCATGGCCTATTTCAACGTCAACGGCGGCGGCGTGCAGACCTCCGTATACAGCCGCCTGCATGTGAACGAGCCGGCGGACGCGCTGGTCATGCGCTACCAGAACATCTCCACCACCATCCCGGAGGGACGCTGCACGCTGCGGTATTTCTCCGAGCAGACCTTCGGTCTGGCGGCGGATAGCTCCGTGCTGGTCAGTGGCGATAAGAGCAGTGCTCTGACGCTGACCTGCTACAACGGCGGCAAGTACACCATCAGCACCGATGACGGTAAACGTCTGGCGCTGTCCAACGGTGTGCTGACGCTGGAGAAGCCCTCCACCTCCGCCAACCAGTTCTGGACCATCGCAGTCAGCGGCGGCGGCTACACGTTGTACAACTGCGGCGCCGGGCGCTATCTGGCACTGGAAAAGACCACCAGCACCACCCCCGGCCAGCCGGACACGACCCAGCGGGACAAGCTGATCGAGGAGCGGTATGCCGCGCTGGATGCGGGCACCGCAGACGAGGCATTCGCGGAGAAGTTTGACGCGGCGCTGTCTCAGCGGCTGACCGATCTGATCAACGCCGCCTTCAAGGACAAGTCTGAGGAAGAAGTCACAGAAATGATGGCTGCCAATATGCAGAAGCTGTCGACCGAGGAGCAGGCACTTCTGGCGGAGGTGCTGCCGAAGCTGTCCGATGACGAGGAGGAACTGGCCAAGCAGCTGGCGGAGCTGGACGAGGCCACCTCTCTGGCAATGCTGAAGCTCTTCACCGGCAAGACCGACGAGGAGCTGGACGCACTGGCAAAGGAGATCGTAGCCGAGCTGGTGGACGAGGAGCTGGCGGCTGCCGCTCCCTCCACCACCGTGAATACATACAAGATCACGCTGACGGACAAAGCGGCGGATGCCGCGATCTGGGCGCAGCAGGGCTTGCCCGGCAAGGACGGCTGGACGCTGTCCGGCCTGTTCTACCCCGGCTGCACAGACTCCGATGCCATCGGCGGCAAGATCACCCACAATCTGACGGAGGGCAACTCCTCCTTCCCCCTGCGGGGCGTGATCTCCCATCCCAAGGGGCTGAAGTCCGTTACCGTGGAGGTCAGCGGCAACACATCCACCACCTTCTCCGTGTCCGCCAACTGCTCCGGCACGTGGTTCGACCTGTGGACGCTGGATGGACGCTGTACCTTCAGCAAGCTGGCGCAGGGCAGCTATACGCTGACCATCCGCGCCACCAATGCCGTGGACAACAAGTCCGAGGTATTGCTGTCGTCTCCGTTCACCGTGGGTGCCAGGGACAGCGGTACTACGCCGGGGCTGGCCAAGGAGGAATACACCGTCACCTTTGTCAACGGCAGCACCAAGACCACCAAGCTCTATAAGCTGGGTACCACCTATGGCCAGCTGCCCAGCGTCTCAGGCGAGGGCTTCCAGGGCTGGTTCATGGACGACGGCACTGAGGTGTTTGACACCTCTATCGTGGCGGCACAGGATCATACCGTTACCGCCCGGTTCGGTGAGCTGTACACCATCACCTTTGTGGCTGACGGTACCACTGTTAAATCCATGCGGCTGGGAAGCGGAAGCCTGATCACCGCCCCGTCCAACCCCATCAAGGCAGCAGATAAAAACTACACATACAGCTTCAGCTATTGGGTGGATGAAGCGGGCAAGATCTTTACCGCCGGTGCCACCTATGTGGACAAGGGCAACATCACCTACACCGCCGTGTTTTCCAAGACCGCCAATTCCGGCGGCGGTGGGACAGGCGGCGGCGGCGGAACCGGCGGTGGCGGCGGCGGCGGAACCACGCCGGTCACGCCCTCCGGCAGCTACCTCACCGGCATCTCGCCCAACACCTCCGTTTCCAGCCTGACCGCCAGCGGCTACACCGTGTATAACGGCAGCAAGCAGGTGACCTCCGGACTGGTGGGCACCGGCATGACCGCCGTCAGCAGCGGCGGCTCCGTGACCATCGTCGTCACCGGCGACGTCAGCGGCGACGGCAAAATCACCATCACCGACGTGGTCAAGCTGCAAAAGTCCGTGGTCGGCTCCGCCTCCCTGACCGGCGCTTACGCCAAGGCCGGCGACATCAGCGGCGACGGCAAGATCACCATCACCGACGTGGTGCAGGCTGCACAGGTCACTGTGGGACAGCGCACCATCAACTGACAGGAGGATCCCTATGAAGAACCGATTCCTTCGCACCGCCGCGTCCGCCGTGCTGACGGTGCTGCTGGTGCTGACGCTGCTGCCCCAGCGGGCACAGGCTGCCGGCGCCACCCTCACCGGCACCTCCGCGCTGCTGCCCGGCGACACGGTCACGCTGACGCTGTCCGTGCCCAGCAAGGTCTACGGCCTGAGCGCCGACCTCAGCTACAGCAGCAATCTGTCCCTCAGCAATTACAACTGCTCCGTCAGCGGATGGAGCATCGTCATGAACAACAACAAGTTCAGCGCCTACGGCACGTCCAGCTCCAGCGGCGGCGTGGTCACCATCAAAATGAAGGTGTCCTCCAGCGCCAAGGAGGGCGACGCCCTGTCCGCCGCGTTCTCCAACGTGGTGGTGTCCGACGGCAACAGCGACACCGATCTGGGCAGCGCCAGCTGGTCGGGAAAGATCACCGCCGCGCCCAGCGGCAACTGTGATCTCAGCTCCCTCAGCTGCTCCAACGCCACCCTCAGCCCCTCCTTCTCCGCCAAGACCACCTACTACACCTGCACGGTGCCCTTCGCCGTGGAGAAGCTGGAGCTGAACTACAAGAAGGCGGACAACACCTCCAGTGTGTCCGTCAGCGGCAACGAGCTGGCGGTGGGTGCCAACACCGTCACCATCAAGGTCACGGCGGCCAACGGCACCACCAAGACCTACACCATCGATGTGACCCGCCAGCAGGATCCCAACTACAAGGCGTCCACTGACGCGGCGCTGAGCACCCTGACCATCGAGGGCGCTACCCTGTCCCCCACGTTCACCCCCACGGTGACGGATTACATCGCCTATGTGCCCTTTGAGACGCGGCAGGTGACCATCGCCGCCGCCGCCAAGGATGAGAAGGCGCAGGGCGTCACCGGCACCGGCGCGGTGCAGCTGTCCGCCACGGAGAGCGAGACGGTCGTCACCGTCACCGGTACCGCCGAGGACGGCAAGACCAAGCAGGCTTACACCATCCATGTGCTGCGGATGCCCGCCTACACCGGCATTGTGCCCACTGTGGAGGTCATCGATCCGGCCACCATCCCGGCGGTCGCCCCGCTGGAGATCCCCGGCACGCTGACGCTGCCCCTGCTGGGCGAGATCAGAACGCTGTATGTGGCCATCGCCGTGGCGGTGCTGCTGGTGATCGTCCTGTTCCTGCTGGGCTTCCTGATCGGCCGCGGCCGCGTGGGGAGCGCTGACGACTACGAGGACGACGAGCCGGAGGAGCCGCAGCCGCCCGCGCTGGAAAAGCGCCATACCGCCCCCGTGCCCCGGCTGGTGCCCCGTCAGGAGGAGCCGGCGGAGGAGCCGAGGCCTGTCCGCCAGACGGCGGCAGTGACCGCAGCCCCGGCGGAGGAGCCCGCACCCGCGCCCAAGGCCGAGCGCAGCGCTACTGACGAGCCGTCCCAGTCCGACGAGGACGAGGTGCGCACCATGTCGTTGGATGACCTGCTGGACGACATCCACAAAATGTAACAAAAAAAGTATCTGCGCCCGGCGCAGATACTTTTTTTTCGCCCGGAGATATGGTACAATGGCAAAAATCACACAGGAGGCCGCCGCCATGAGCTACGCAGACCGCATATTCAAGGACAACTGCCGGGAGATCCTCACCCACGGCGTGTGGGACACGGATCAGAACGTGCGTCCCCACTGGGAGGACGGCACACCCGCACACACGGTGAAGAAATTCGGCATCATCAACCGCTACGACCTGAAGGCGGAGTTCCCCATCCTCACCATCCGCCGGACGTACTTCAAGACCTGCATCGACGAGCTGCTGTGGATCTGGCAGCAGAAGTCCAACAACATCCACGACCTGCGGGGACACATCTGGGACAGCTGGGCGGACGAGAGCGGCTCCATCGGCAAGGCCTACGGCTACCAGCTGGCGGTGAAGCACCGGTACCCGGAGGGGGAGATGGATCAGGTGGATCGGGTGCTGTATGACCTGAAGCACAACCCCGCCAGCCGCCGCATCCTGACGAATATTTACAACTTCCAGGATCTGCACGAGATGGCGCTGTACCCCTGCGCCTACTCCATGACCTTCAACGTCTCCGGCCATACGCTCAACGCCATCCTCAACCAGCGCAGCCAGGACATGCTGGCCGCCAACAACTGGAACGTGGTGCAGTACGCCGTGCTGGTACACATGATGGCGCAGGTGTCGGGGCTGGAGGTTGGCGAGCTGGTGCACGTCATCGCCGACGCCCACATCTACGACCGCCATGTGCCCATTATCCAGCGGCTGCTGGAAAAGGACGAGCGCCCCGCGCCGCAGTTCATCATCGACCGCTCCGTAACGGATTTCTATCAGTTCACGCGGGACAGCTTCTCGCTGGAGGGCTACGCCCCCCAGCCCTTCGAGGACAAGATCCCCGTGGCCATTTAAGGAGGGTGCCATGTACGCCATCGTTGCCGTGGATGAAAAATGGGGCATCGGCCGGGACAACGGGCTGCTGTTCCGCCTGCCCGCCGACCTGAAGCGATTCCGGGCGCTGACGGAGGGGCACACCGTCCTCATGGGGCGGAAAACGCTGGAATCCCTGCCCGGCGGCAGAGGGCTGCCCCGCCGCCGCAATATCGTCCTGACCGGTCGGCGGGACTTCGCGGCGGAGAACTGCCAGATCGTCCACTCTCCGGCGGAGGCGGTGCTCTCTGCCGATGAGGACACATGGGTCATCGGCGGCGAGAGTGTGTACCGGACGTTCCTGCCTCTGTGCAGCCGAGTGTATGTCACCCGCATCGCTGCCGACGGCGGCGCGGACACGTTTTTCCCCGACCTGTCCGCTGACCCGGAGTGGCGGCTGGACAGGAGCGGGGAGGATATGACCGAAAACGGCCTGACCTTCCGGTATGAGGAGTATGTGCCGCTGGCGTAGCCCTCTGCGGCAGGCACCCCCGTAGGGGACGGCGTCCTCGACGTCCCTTTCGGTTTGTCCCTTTTGTAGGGCGGGGCCCATGTGCCCCGCCGGAATAAGCATGTATCGCGCGGCGGGACACACGGGTCCCGCCCTACAGGGTGCGAAGGTGGCATAGGGGAAACAGCGTCATCCGCCCCTACGGAACGGGACGTCGAGGACGCCGTCCCCTACACCAAAGAACCGTGGAGGCTTGCGTGTTATGATCTCGTATGAAAAGCTCTGGGCGACCATGAAGGAAAAGGGCGTGTCGCAGTACGCGCTTATCAAGAAGTACGGCGTCAGTCCGGGGCAGATCACGCGGATGAAGCGGAACGAGAGCGTCAGCACCCACACCATCGAGGTGTTCTGCAAAATACTGGACTGCGATGTAGGCGACATCATGGAATACATCGCGGAGGATAGATAAAAGAGACGGCTCCCGCCGTCTCTTTTTCAGTCGTCCATATCCACGGTGATGTTGTCGGTGCCGTGCTGCTCGAACTCGCCCAGATAGGCGTCCATCCGCGCCATGATCTCGTCATAGTTCTCCGGCGTGATGGGGGGATCGTCCATGTCCCGCAGCGCCAGCTCCTGCGCCAGTATCTCGAAAAACGTGTTGTCCTCATAGGCCATGATCGCCTCATGGATGCCGCCGTCGGCAAAGGCGCGGGAGGGGATCAGCTCCCCCTGATACAGCTCAGTCAGCGGCGCCATGCCGTGGTCGAGACAGTGGGCGAACACAAGGCTCTCCACCTGATCGTACTCCTTGATGCGGTCGTCGCCCCGGGTGGAGTTCAGCACCCAGTTGCCGATGTACACCAGATCCAGCAGACGCCGGAACTGCTTCTCCGTCATTTTCAGCTCCATCATACCACCTCCGCGCATGGAAACCTTCGTTTTCACGATTATAGCACGTTCCAACAGGGATTGCCACAGAAAAAAATGGGCAGGTGCGCCAATTTTTAGCTTGTAACACCACGGGAATCATAGTACAATATATGAGTTATACTGGCGCAGTGTCGGTATCGGTAGTTTGCGAAAGGAGGGCGCGTATGGATCAGCGGCCCATCGGGGTGTTCGACTCCGGATCGGGCGGGTTGACCGCCGTGCGGGAGATACGCAGTATCCTCCCCTCTGAGAACATTATATACTTCGGGGACACGTCCCGTGTCCCCTACGGCGGGCGTTCGCCGGAGATATTGCTGCACTACGCAAGGCAGGACGTCCACTTCCTCCGCAGCTTTGATGTGAAGGCGCTGCTGGTGGCCTGCGGCACCGTGTCCACCAACGCGCTGCCGGTGCTGGCGGCGGAGAGCGACATTCCCATCCTGGGCGTGGTGGAGCCGGCCTGCGCCGCGGCAGCGGCGGCCACCCGCAACAAAAAGGTGGGGCTGATCGCCACCTCCGCCTCCGTGCGCTCCGGCGCCTACGAGCGGACGCTGGCGGCTATGGACAGCACCATCACCGTGTACGCCGGGGCCTGCCCGCTGTTCGTGCCGCTGGTGGAAAACGGGCGCTTCCGCCCCGGCGACACGGTCATCGAGACGGTGGCGCGGGAGTACCTGACGCCCCTGCGGGACACGGGCATCGACACGCTGATCCTGGGCTGCACCCACTATCCGCTGCTGGCGGAGGTCATCGCGGGTGTCATGGGCAGCGGCGTGACGCTGATCGACTCCGGCGCGTCCGCGGCGCGGGCGCTGCGTCAGGCGCTGTCGGACAAAGGCCTTCTGGCGCAGCGGGCGAGCGGTACCCTGACCCTGTACGCCAGCGACCAGCCGCAGGATTTCGGCGCGCTGGCGCCCCAGTTCCTGCGCCGTCCGCTGGAGGGCGCGGTGCTGCCGGTGGACATTGAGAGGTACTGATATGGACAGGGTACAGGTACTGGCACGCAGCCGCAGCGACTTCGCCGGCGGCGTGGATGAGCTGACCTTCCGGGGCACCGGCACGCTGGATAAAACGGAGTACGGCTATCAGCTGCGCTACACGGCGCAGAACGAGGCCGACGGCAGCGGCGTGGCCTCGGAGATACGGCTGGAGACGGCGCAGCGCCGGGCGGTGGTCATCTCGGAATCCAAGGACGGCGGCTACGGGCTGCTGCTGGATCCCCGGCGCACCACGGTGACGCAGATCGCCGGCGGCGACGGCGGCGCGCTGACGCTGCATGTGGAGACAAAAGAGGTATCGTGGCACCTGCCCCGGAGGGGCGAGGGACACATCACACTGGCATATACACTGCTCCTGGGCACGCAGGCGCTGTCGGCGCTGCGGCTGGAGCTGACATTGACGAAAGAGGAGAAAGACGTATGAACATGATCGACAGCGCCAAGGCGCAGGTACGGCAGCTGACCGCCGCCGCATACGACAAGGCCGCAGCCGCGGGACTGCTCCCGGCGGGCATCGCCGTGGAGCCGGCGGTGGAGATCCCCAAGGACACCGCCAACGGCGACTATACCACCACCTTCTGCCTGGCGGCGGCCAAGGCCATGAAGATGAACCCCCGTCAGGTGGCGCAGACCCTTATCGACAACATGACGCTGGAGGGCAGCTACTTCACCTCCGTGGAGATCGCCGGCCCCGGCTTCATGAACTTCCGGCTGGGCGAAAAGTGGTTCAGCGACACGGTGGCCGTCATCGAGTCCGAAGGGGAGAGGTACGGCGAGAACGACTCACTTGCCGGTAAGAAGTACATGGTGGAGTTCGTCTCCGCCAACCCCACCGGCCCCATGCACATGGGCAACGCCCGGGGCGGCGTGCTGGGCGATACGCTGGCATCCGTGCTGCAAAAGTCCGGCGCGGACGTGTGGCGGGAGTTCTACGTCAACGACGCCGGCAACCAGATCGAGAAGTTCGCCAAGAGCCTGGAGGCCCGGTACTTCCAGATCATCAAGGGCGAGGACGCGGTGGAGTTTCCGGAGGACGGCTACCACGGCGACGACATCCGCGAGCTGGCGCAGGCGTTCTATGAAAAAGAGGGCGAGAAGTATCTGGACTGCGATGAAAAGACCCGCCACGATGCGCTGGCGCAGTTCGGTCTCAGCGTCAACATCCCCAAGATGAAGTCCGATCTGGCTCGCTACGGCATTCAGTACGACCAGTGGTTCTTCGAGTCCAGCCTCCACGAGAGCGGCTATGTGGCCGACACCGTGGCGGCACTGACCGACAAGGGCTATACCTACGAGAAGGACGGCGCCCTGTGGCTCAAGACCTCCCAGATCCTTGCGGAGAACCTGCGCCGGGCAGGGAAGAGCGACGAGGCCATCGAAAAGCTGGGACTGAAGGACGACGTGCTGTGCCGCGCCAACGGGTTCTATACCTACTTCGCCGCCGACATCGCCTATCACCGCAACAAATTCGCCGTCCGCGGCTTTGACAAGGTCATCAACATCTGGGGCGCTGACCACCACGGCCATGTGGCGCGTCTGAAGGGCGCCATGGACGCGCTGGGTCTGGACGGCGAGCACCGGCTGGACATCGTGCTGATGCAGCTGGTGAAGCTGGTGCGCGACGGCGAGATCGTCCGCATGTCCAAGCGCACCGGCAAGGCCATCAGCCTTACCGACCTGCTGGACGAGATCCCCGTGGATGCCTGCCGCTGGTTCTTCAACGCCAAGCCGGAGACGCAGATGGAGTTCGATCTGGGTCTGGCCGTCCGGGAGGACAGCGAGAACCCGGTGTACTACGTTCAGTACGCCTATGCCCGCATCTGCACGCTGCTGAAGGCGCTGGCCGCCGAGGGTCACACCGTGCCCGCCGCGGCGGATGCCGATCTGTCCGTGCTGACCGCCGACGAGGAGAAGGCGCTGATCAAGCAGCTGGCGCAGTACCCCGCCGTGGTGTATCTGGCCGCACGGGACTACGACCCCAGCTTTATCAACCGCTATCTGGTGGAGCTGGCTGCCGCGTTCCATAAGTTCTACAACGCCTGCCGCATCAAGGGCGAGGCGGAGAACGTTCTGCTGGCGCGGCTGAAGCTGGCGGACACCGCCCGCGCCGTGCTGAAAAACGGCATGACCCTCATCGGCTGCTCCGCACCGGAGAAAATGTAACAGCGAAAACGCGCCCCACGGGGCGCGTTTCGCTGTACAATAACCTGCGCCGATGGCAGCTATTAAAAATTATCGGTTGCAGCAGGCTCTTTCCGTGGTATAATGTTCTGCGGATAAAAATTAAGGAGGTATCTCCATGACTTATGACGTTATCATCATCGGCGCCGGCCCCGGCGGTATTTTCTCCGCCTATGAGCTGATGCAGCGCAAGCCGGAGTGGAAGGTAGCTGTGCTGGAGGCGGGCAACCCGCTGGAAAAGCGGCACTGTCCCATTGACGGCGACAAGGTGAAGTCCTGTATCCACTGCAAGACCTGCGCCATCATGAACGGCTTCGGCGGCGCGGGCGCGTTTTCCGACGGCAAGTACAACCTGACCAACGAGTTCGGCGGCACACTGTACGAGTACATCGGCAAACAGAAGGCCATGGAGCTGATGCGCTACGTGGACGACATCAACGTGGCCTGCGGCGGAGCGGGGACGAAGCTCTACTCCACCGCCGACAGCGGCTTCAAGCGCCTGTGCCTGCAAAATAACCTGCACCTGCTGGACGCCTCCGTGCGGCATCTGGGCACGGACATCAACTACAAGGTGCTGGAGAATCTCTACGCCCGGCTGCGCGAGCATGTGGACTTCCACTTCCTCACGCCGGTGAAGGCGCTGTCCGCCACCGAGGATGGCTACGAGGCGCAGACCGACAAGGGCGCCTTCCGCGGGCGGAAGTGCATCATCTCCGTGGGGCGCAGCGGCAGCAAGTGGATGGAGTCCGTCTGCCAGTCACTGGACATCCCCACCAAGTCCAACCGGGTGGATATCGGCGTGCGGGTGGAGCTGCCCGCCGAGGTGTTCGCGCCCATCACCGACGAGCTGTACGAGAGCAAGATCGTCTACAAGACCGAGAAATACCAGGACAAGGTGCGCACCTTCTGCATGAATCCCCGGGGCGCGGTGGTCAACGAGAACACCAACGGCATCGTCACCGTCAACGGCCACAGCTACGAGGATCCCGCCATGCACACGGAGAACACCAACTTCGCCCTGCTGGTGTCCAAGCACTTCACGGAGCCGTTCCGCGACAGCAACGGCTACGGCGAGTCCATCGCCCGTCTCAGCAACATGCTGGGCGGCGGCGTGATCGTCCAGCGGTTCGGTGACCTGATCCGCGGCCAGCGCAGTACCCCCAAGCGCATCGAAAAGGGCTTCATGACGCCCACCCTGTCCGCTACGCCCGGCGATCTGAGCCTTGTGATGCCCAAGCGCATTCTGGACGGCATCATCGAGATGATCTACGCCCTGGACAAGATCGCCCCCGGCACCGCCAACGACGACACCCTGCTCTATGGCGTGGAGGTGAAGTTCTATAACATGGAGGTCCAGCTGGACAAGAACCTCCAGACCTGCCACCCGGGGCTGTTCGTCATCGGCGACGGCAGCGGCGTGACCCACTCCCTGTCCCACGCCAGCGCCAGCGGCGTGTATGTGGCCCGCTATATCGCGGAAAACGCGTGATAATTGAAAACAACACGCACCCCCGGCGGAATCCGCCGGGGGTGCGATTGCTTCTACATGTATCCTCTCAGAACAGCCCGGTGATGACGCCGTTTTCATCCACGTCGATGTTCTCCGCCGCCGGGACCCGGGGCAGGCCCGGCATGGTCATGATGTCCCCGGTATAGGCCACGATGAACCCCGCTCCGGCGCTGACCTTCAGACCGCGGACGGTGACGGTGAAGTCCCTGGGGGCCCCCGGCAGGGCCGGGTCGTCGGACAGGGAATACTGGGTCTTGGCCATGCACACCGGCAGGTCGCTGAAGCCCAGCTCCGTCAGCCGCTTCAGCTGCTTCTGGGCGGCGGGGGTCAGCACCGCCTGACTGCCGCCGTACACCCGGCCCACAATGGAGTTGAGCTTATAGATCAGGGAGGTGTTGTCGGGATAGGCGAAGGTGAACTCCTCCAGCCGGGGCTGATCGCACAGGCGCACCACCTCCCGGGCCAGGTCCCGGCCTCCCTGGCCGCCCTTGGCCCAGACCTCCGACAGCACGGCGTTGACTCCCAGCTCCCGGCACCGCTCCTGCACCAGCCGAAGCTCCTCCGCCGTGTCCGTGGGGAAGGCGTTGACGGCCACCACGCAGGGCAGGTGGAAGGTGTTGCGGATGGTGCCCACATGGTGCAGCAGGTTGGGCAGGCCCTTTTCCAGGGCGGACAGGTTCTCCCGGTTCAGCTCCGCCTTGGGCACGCCGCCGTGGTATTTCAGCGCCCGCACTGTGGCCACGATCACCACGGCGGAGGGCCGCAGGCCGGACAGGCGGCACTTGATGTCGAAAAACTTCTCCGCCCCCAGGTCGGCGGCAAAGCCCGCCTCGGTAACGGCATAGTCCCCCAGCTTCAGGGCCATCCGGGTGGCGGTGACGCTGTTGCACCCGTGGGCGATGTTGGCAAAGGGCCCGCCGTGGATCAGGGCAGGGGAGTGCTCCAGCGTCTGCACCAGGTTGGGCTTCAGCGCATCCTTCAGCAGGGCCGTCATGGCCCCCTCCGCCTTGAGATCGTGGGCCGTCACCGGCCGCCCGTCAAAGGTATAGGCCACGATCATCCGGCCCAGCCGGGCTTTCAGATCCGGAATATCGCTGGCCAGGCACAGCACGGCCATGACCTCGCTGGCCACGGTGATGTCGAACCCGTCCTCCCGGGGTACCCCCTGCATCCGGCCTCCCAGGCCGTCGATAACGTGGCGGAGCTGGCGGTCGTTCATGTCCACGCAGCGCTTCCACACGATCTGCTTGCAGTCGATGCCCAGGGCGTTGCCCTGCTGGATGTGGTTGTCCAGCAGAGCGGCCAGCAGGTTGTTGGCCGCCCCGATGGCGTGGAAATCCCCGGTGAAGTGGAGGTTGATGTCCTCCATGGGGATCACCTGGGCATAGCCGCCGCCGGCGGCGCCGCCCTTCACGCCGAACACCGGCCCCAGGGACGGCTCCCGCAGGGCGGCCACGGCGTTTTTGCCGATTTTCCGCAGGCCGTCGGTAAGGCCCACGGTGGTGGTGGTTTTCCCCTCCCCGGCGGGGGTGGGGGTGATGGCGGTGACTAAGATCAGCCTGCCGTCGGGCCGGTCCGCCCGGTCCCGCAGCAGGCGGTAGTCGATCTTGGCCTTATACCGGCCGTACTGCTCCAGATACTGGGGGTCGATGCCGCAGGCGGCGGCAATATCGCCGATGGGCAGGGGCGCGGCCTGCTGGGCGATCTGAATGTCTGTCATGTGGCTTCTCCTTCCGTTTTCCCTATATTTCCCTATCCAGGCCCCGGAGGGCCTATGGGGTCTATTATACGGGATAGGCGGCGGGTTGTCACCAGGAAATTGGCATTTTCGTCAAAAAAACGGGGACCGTCCCACCGGAACGGTCCCCGTCACTAAAAGGGCAGCGCCTTTTTTGACTTATCCATAATACGCCATCAGCATATCCACCACGGTGCCGTAGCTCTGGGTCCCCCGGGACTCGCCGCTGCTTTTCAGGAAGGAGTCGTACACCTTCTGGGCCGCGTCGTTTACCGGACCCTCAAATTCCGCCCAATAGGCGGAGTTGTCCCGCAGGTCCGCCACCACCGTGTCCGGCAGCAGCATCCGCACCTGCTTCCAGGCCTCCTGATCCGCCCGGTACAGGGCGTTGGAGAGGTAGGTGAACCCCATCAGCCACCCGGAGTAGCGATACGCCGGGCTTCGCGCCGTGGTGGAGGCGGCAATGGCGATGAAATTGCACTCCTGCTCCGAGGCGATGCCCCGCTGATGGGCCATCTCATGGGCAATGGTGCTGGGCAGATAGCAGGCGGGGCTGTCGATGTTCAGGTTGGCCTCCCCGGTAAAGGGGAAGTAAAATCCCGTGAAGTCCATGGCGCTGAGGGCCGTGGAAAACCGCACCCCCTTGGGCACCCGGTCCTCCATCACCAGGCACGGAAACTCGTCGTATATCCCGTCGAACACCCGCACGCTGTGGGCGAAGATGTCCGCCCGGCTTTCGGCAAAGAGGCCGTTTTCGTCCCGCTGCACCTGGTCCGCGCAGCCGGCCAGCTGCCGGGCGAAATACTCCGTCACCCGGGCCAGCTCCTCCGGGGTGGACTCCCGGGCGTATACGCCGGACTGCTCCTGAAAGGACTCGGCGTAGTAGTTGACGCCCCACAGCAGGCTGAACCCGGCGTACACCGTCAGCACGGTGCACACCGCCGTCAGCACGAACCGGTACACGATCCGCCCCCGGCGGCCCTTTTCCGTGATCAGCCGCCGGACGGTGGCGCCCAGCCACAGCAGGATGATCCCCGCCGCTATGGCGTACAGCAGTTCCGCCACGGAGAAGTCCGCCCGATAGCACACCGCCGCCACCGCCCGCTCCAGGGGCATCACCACCTGGCGGCTGACCCAGTTCATCAGCCCCGGCACCGTCCGCAGGACAAAATACAGGCCCAGCACCCCGCACACCGACAAAAGCCAGATGTGCAGCCCCCGGTGCCGCCGGAAAAAGGCCCTCACAGCTCCAGCGGGCGGCCCGTCAGATACATCACCGTCCGCAATGCGGCAATGAGCCTGCCGCCCTCGTCCCGGATGTCCGTGCGGCTAAAGCCCATGTGCCCGCCCATCTTCTCCACGGTGCCCACGGCGGTGAGCTTCCCCGTTCCCGGGGCGGCGGACAGGTATTCGATGCTGGAGGACACCGTAAACGTCACCTCCTGCCGCCGGGTCAGCAGGGCCATGCCCGCCGCCACGTCGGCCATAGTAAACAGCGCGCCGCCGTGAGGGGTGCCCCAGCAGTTCAGGCTGTCCGGGTGCAGCTCCAGCTCCACGGTGGCGGTGCCGTCGTCCACGGCGGTGACCTTCATATGATTATACTGGCTGAAGGGCTCCGCCCCGGGGCCCTCCACCGAATGCAGCAATTTCTGTCTCCGTTCTTCGGTCATATGCGCTCACTCCGCCGCTGCCAGCAGCTGGCGGGTATATTCCTCCTTCGGATGGTCAAATAGCTCCTCCACCGGCCCCTGCTCCACGATGCGCCCCTGGTGCATCACCAGGCACCGGTCGCAGATCTCGTAAACCACGTTGAGGTCGTGGGAGATAAACAGATACGAAATGCCCAGTTCCCGGCGCAGCCGGGCGATCAGCTGCAAAATCTGCGCCTGGATGGTCACGTCCAGGGCCGACACGGCCTCATCGGCCACGATCAGCTGGGGATGCACGATCAGGGCCGCGCCGATGCACACCCGCTGCCGCTGTCCGCCGGACAGCTGATGGGGCAGCCGGTCCCGGCACTCCGGGTCCAGGCCCACCAGCTCCATGGTCCGCTCCACCCGGCGGGCGATCTCCTCCTTGCCGTACTTCCCGTAAATGCGCAGAGGCTCGGCCAGAATCCAGCCCACGGTGCGGCTGGGATTCAGGCTGCTGGCCGGGTCCTGGAACACCATCTGGGGCCGCTTGGTGAAGTGGGTCACCGTGCCGGTATAGTCCGGCACAAAGCCCAGAATGGTCCGGGCCAGGGTGGTCTTGCCGCTGCCGGACTCCCCCACCAGGCCCAGAATCTCCCCCCGGTGCAGGTCAAAGCTCACGTCATGGAGCACCTGCCGGCGCTTTCTGCGCCCGATGGTCCCGGAGGGCCGGTACCATACGTTCAGGTCACGGACCTGCAGAACAAGGTCCTGGCTCATAGCTTCCTCCTTGTGGGAATGGCGGCGATCAGCCGCTGGGTATAGGGGGCCTGGGGGTGGAAGAATATCTGATCCACCGGGCCGGACTCCACGATGTGTCCCTTCTCCATCACCGCCACCCGGGTGCACAGCTTCCGCACCACCGCCAGGTTGTGGGAAATAAACAGAATGGACATGCCCAGCTCCCGGTTCAGCCGCCGCAGCAGCTCCAGAATCTGGGCCTGGATGGTCACGTCCAGAGCCGTGGTGGGCTCGTCCGCCAGCAGCAGCTTGGGCCGGGGCAGGATGGCCGCCGCGATCATGGCCCGCTGGAGCATGCCGCCGGACAGCTCGTGGGGATACCGGCGGTATACGTCCTCCGCATCCGGCAGGTCCACGTCCCGCAGGGCCTGCAGGGCCAGCTCCCGCCGCTTTCCCGGCGGCAGGTCCGTGTGCACCCGCAGGCACTCCTCCACCTGGGGCCCGATGCGCATGGTGGGGTCCATGGCGCTCATAGGCTCCTGGAACACCACGCAGATGTCCTTTCCCTGGATGCTGCGCAGGGTGTCGCCGCTGCTGGTCAGCAGGTCCCGCCCGTCCAGCAGGATCTTCCCCCGGAAGGACGCCTGCTCCGGCCGCAGCAGGCCGGAGATCATCATGGCGGTGACGGTTTTTCCGCTGCCGGATTCACCCACCAGGCCCACGATCTCGCCGTCGCCCACCGTCAGGTCGATGCCCCGCACCGCCTCGTGGTCCGACCCGTGGAACTGCACGTGCAGATCCCGGATCTCCAGCATACCGTCACCTCCCCCATTCCTTTTGCTGTAGCCCCTCGCCCAGCAGGCTGACGCCTAAAATCAGCAGCACGATCACGCCGCCCACCGTCAGCATATACCAGGGGGCCCTGGCCATATAGCTCTGGGACTCCGACAGCATATACCCCAGGGACACGTCCGGGGGCTTCACGCCGATGCCCAGATAGCTCATGCTGGCCTCCGCCAGCACGGCGTTGTTAAACCCGATCACCAGCGTCGGCAGGAGCACCTGCCGGGTGTTGGGCAGAATATGCAGAAACATAATGCGCAGATGCCCCGCTCCCATGAGCCGGGCGCTTTTGACATAGTTCATCTCCCGGTGCCGGGCAAATTCGCTGCGGATCACCCGGGCATAGCTGGGCACAAAGGCAACGCCCAGGGCTAAAATCACGTTGTACTTGCCGAACCCCAGCAGCGAGATGAACACCAGCGCCAGCAGGATGCTGGGAAACGCCGTCACCGCGTCGTTGACGCGCATCAGCGCCTCGTCCAGCCAGCCGCCGAAATAGCCGGTAAAGGCCCCCACCAGGGTACCCGCCGCCGCGCCGATGCACACGGTGGCGGCGCTGATGAAGAAGGTGGTGCCCGCCCCGGCCAGCACCCGGCTGAAAATGTCCCGGCCGAAGTTGTCCGTGCCGAACAGGTGCCGCAGGCACGGGGCCAGGAATTTCTCGCTGCCGGACATGGCCGTGGGGGAATAGGGGGTCCACACGCAGCCCACCAGGGCCAGAGCCGTCATCAATCCGGTGAGGATCAGCCCCGTCCGCAGATAGTGATTCTTTTTTTCGTTCAGCAGCAAGGCCCGCTCCCACCTTTCTTTTCCCGATTTGTCACGTCAGCCGCAGCCGGGGGTCCAGCCGCTGGTTGATCAGGTCCGCCAGCAGATTCACCAGCACCACCCAGAACGCCACGATCACCACCACCGCCTGCACCACGGGATAGTCCCGGTTGGCGATGGAGGTCAGCAGCATCCGGCCCAGCCCCGGCAGGGAGAATACCTGCTCGATGACCACGTATTTTTTCATTCAGTGCAAGTTCAGCATCTCTTTTAACTATATCCCACAAGTGCATAAGGGAGTGACTTTTTATTTTAGTTTCTTTTCTTAAAACAAGAGATGTCGAATATATAATATCCTTTAATATCAACTCTAAATAGTGTCTATACAGAAATATGATAGGGAAAACCAGAGTGTCTTGATACTGCTTTTCACAATCCACATATTGAACAAGAAGTTCCGCAGCACGTTGGTAGCCACGAAAGTAACCATACCAAGTATTTTTACCTTCCATGAAGTTCAAACAGGCATTATTCCACCAGTCTTCACTTCGGTAAGTAAAAATATCTATCTTCTTTTTTTCCTTATCCACCCTGTTCTCCTACTCTACTATACCCCAAATGACGATCTCTTGCCCGTTATCCCCCCAAAAAGCAACGCCCTTGACTTTCCTCCCATTTTCTGGCGATCTGGTTTTCCCTAACTACTAGAGGCGTATCCGTCGCCTTTGCCATGCCCCACATGGTGAAAAGAGCGGACTTTCTTGTATCTTGCCACCAGTGCATCCTTTTTTCGGGATGTGGTTACATATTGGCAAGGCGACGTCCGGGTGTCCGTGAGGCCCCGGCTGCTCATTACGCAGGGGAGCGTCGCCTTGCCTTTTTTGTGCGCGACGTTCAAACCCCAAAGTAATGAGGTTTCCATGTCCGCAACCCTTCTTCTCTCCCGTCCGGGCCGTTGCGCCGGGCGCGTGCCGTTGTCCCGCCTGATTCAAAAGCTGGCCCGCTTGGGCGAAAACGCCGCCATCATCGCCTTGTGCGACCTTCCCGTGTCGCTTGGCTCCCGCGTCCGCTGGACGCTCTACGGCACCTCCCTGACCGTGGAGGTGGCGTCATGAACAGCCGCCCCACCCCCATAACGCTCTCGTCCGAACGCCTCCAAGTCCTGCATGTCCAGTTGGAACGCATCATCTCCCGCGTCATCCTTTCCGGCGAACACCTGCGCCTGCTCGATGACGCGGGACAAGCCCCGGCCTCCCTCGACGGGCTGGCCCTCGTGCTCGACGACACCGTCCACGGCCTCAACGACATCCTGAACGAACTTTTCACGCAACGCAGCGGTGTGTAGCAATGGCTTTCCGAAGCCAACCAGCACACAATATTTACCTTTTATCTTGTATAGTTAAGGAGCATCTCATGCAAAATACACAGATCACCCCTTTCATGTTTGGCGAAACCCTCGTGCGTACCCTGACGGACAGCAACGGCAGCTTTTGGTTTATCGCCAAAGACGTATGCAAGGTGTTGGGGTTGGACAACGTAGGGCAGGCAATCAGTATGCTTGATGAGGATGAAAAATCTTCTATCGCCCCCAACATCATTCGTGCTGATGTTGGGATGGGTGCCTCTTTTAAGGCAGGCAGACTTTCCACACGTACGGCCATACCGGAAGCGGGCCGTGGGGGGAGGCCATTAGCCCTCATCACCGAATCCGGCGTCTACGCTTTCATCTTCCGCAGCCGCAAACCACAAGCCAAGGCGTTCTCCAAATGGGTGCGCTCGGAGGTCTTGCCCGCACTCCGCAAGACTGGCCAATACGCGATGCCAGACATGAAGAAGTCGCCTCATACTGCGCATTCTGACGACATCCTCTTTTCCCGTGCGGTGACGCAGCATGACACGAACAC
>OGZA01000770.1_pt1 | contig 23802 bp, 26 predicted proteins | sample 1576591 | NCBI WGS metagenome assembly OGZA01 (sample SAMEA3541565, study PRJEB24748) | human gut metagenome | biome: human gut; feature: human-associated habitat; material: faeces | place: China | collected 2012
GGTCAGGCGATGAGCCTGACCCCAACATTTATTATAGAACCGAAATTTTTTTTGAAACGGAACGCGCAAACACTCCCGATAATGAGACTCAGTCACAGACTCGCAGGAAAGTACATAATATAATATAAACAAAAGTGGGGGGGGTAGACTCATAACTAAAGCAAATGGTTTTGTTAAGAACCCCCGCCCCGGAGCTTCGGCAAGACGGTAGTATTTACAAGGCGGGGATTTTTCCACATCGTGACGGCGGGTCTGAGCAGGCAAACATCGCGTCGGAAAGTGCGCCGCAATGCGCGGCGCTGTCGGATATCATTGGAAACGGCAGGAGGGTAAACTATGAAGTTCGGAAATTTGTTTGCAGGAAGCGCTTTGATAAAGCGTACCCTTGCGCTGTGCATTGCGCTTGTCCTGCTGGGAAGTCTGTTCGTGTCCGCCTATGCTGCGGAGCTAACAGAGGAGATACAGCCGCCCGAGGAGGAGCCGACTGCGGCGGTGCTGACCTATGTGTTCCTTGTCAACGGTGCGCAGTACAGGTGCGTGACGGTCGGCAGCGGGGAGACTCTCACAAGGCCTGACGACCCTGTCCTTGACGGGCACAGCTTCGCCGGGTGGTTCACCGCCGACGGAATGGAGTTCACCGGCTTTGGTACGGTCGCTGCGTTTGAGGCATCGGCAACGGTTGAGCTGTATGGGCGCTTCGTCGCGGCGGAGGTTCCCGCTGTCAGTGAAGAGCCGCCTGCGCCGCAGTCTCCCGTAATCGGTGAGGACAATGAAGAGGAGCCTGAGAACAAGCAGCCCGCCGAAGAGCCGAAGCCTGAAGACGGCGGCGATGAGGCCGGCATAGAGAATGAAAACGAAGAGGAAGAGAGTGCCGAAGCGCCGCAGAGCCTGAGCGCGGCGTCTGGACAGTACGGCTTCACGGCTCAGGGTGCGCTGCCCGAGCGCACGGCGTGGCTTTCCGTTATCGCGCTTGAGGACGGACAGGAGTCTCTGCGCGCTGCGGTGGGTTCTCTGCTCGGGGAGGACATCGGAGAAAGCTATACGGTCTATGCGTTCGATATAACGCTTATCGATGAGGATGGGAACAGTCTCCAGCCGACGGACGGGATGGTGAGCATCAGCGTGTCCGGGCTTGAGCTTGGCGACATCGTCCGTGTCGTGCATGTGCATGGCGCGGCGGGTGCGCCCATGCGCCTGAGAGCTGCGGCGGTTTCCGCTGCGGAGGAGCTGTCCGCGCAGGCGGACGGCGGAGTCCTGACCTTCTCTACCGGCAGCTTTTCCACCTTCTATGTCCTCAGCGGCAAGACGGAGCTTTCCCCGGAGGACTGGTATCATACCGCGCTTGTGGATATGGATCAGGGCACATCAGGCGGGAAGACGATCTATGCCGCGCCCGGCACGGTGATCAGATTCGAGCGGAATTATAGAGGATGGCTTACGTGGAGCTTTTCCGGCACGCCGGGTGATGGGTTCAGCGGATATACCGTGAGCGGCGGTGAAAAGCACTATTTCCCCCAAACCACAAACGGGAACGGAAAGCACTACGCTTACGTTGAGATAAGCTCCGACGCACAGGCGGGAGCAACGGCTGTTGTGCAGTGCGGCATCGGCAATAACAGGAGAGCCGTCACCATAATAGTCAAGGCGCAGAACGACATTATAAGGGAGGCCGCCGAGAAGGGCAGCGATTACCCGGTGTATATCGCCGTTATCAAGGACTCCCGGACGCTCCCCGGAGAGCCGACGGTAATCAGCGGCGCATATTATTTCCACAACGGAAGTACGTGGGATGCCGGCGGTACATACTCGACGAATCCGAAGGCTTTAATTAATATCGAAGCATTCATAGCGGCGGCGACGGCAAGCATAAACGACACGAATACAGCAGGCGTGGCAGATGCTTCAGGAGCACAGACCAAGGCCGTGCTTATTGGCATCGACTATGAGAGGCTCCTTGCGCGGCTGGTAGACAAAAACTACCGTGACTGCTACGCTGCTGACGGGACACCGATAAAAAGCGGCTTTAATGCAGACGACTATGAGATTATCCCCTATGTCGTGAAGCTTCAGACGAGCAGCCAGGACAAGGGCTGGCATATAGACTTCTATGTTAAAGCGAAGGAGCAGATCACCCTCAGCTATGACGCAAATCTCCCGGACGGAAAGAAAGCGGAGAACATAAATGTTCCCAATACGGTCACAGGCGGCAAGCCGCTGACGGCGACGGTCGGCACGGCAATGGTCGGCACAAACGGGATAGCCGTCGGGACAACCGTTAACTGCACGGACGGAACCGTGCTCAGGTTTACGGGCTGGAACACAAACGCCGACGGAACCGGAACCGGATATGGGCCCGGGGATGTGATTACAGTTAACGAAAACACCGTGCTGTACGGACAGTGGGAGGAGTCTGCCGCAACCGTCAGGATCGAAAAGCTTGTTGCCGGAGCACTGGGAGACTGGGACAGAGAATTCGGCTTCACCTATAAAATCGGCGATGCAGCCACGGTTGAGTTTACGCTCAAGCACAACGAAGAGTATACAATTGAAAATGTTCCCCTCGGCAGCACAGTGACCGTGACGGAGCAGGACTGTTCGCAAAGCGGATACACTACCTCGTATCAAATCGATGGGGCAGACAAGCAGAACGGCAGGACAGCGGAGTTCACCGTCTCGGAAAACGGCAATGCGGTTGTGTTCACAAACTTCAAGGATGTGAATCCTGATACCGGCGTTGCGCTCGATTCTCTGCCCTATGTGCTTATACTGCTGGCCGCCGCTGCGGGCAGCGCGGTATTCCTTATCCGCCGCTGCAGAAAGAACCGCGAGGACTAACGGAAGGGAAGGCAGAACTGGTATGGCAGAAAAAAAAGATCCGGCCAAGCCCGGCGAAGCGCGTCCGGGGGTCGGAGAAGATACGAGGCCCGTGAACCGGGAGCATGAAAGACTGCTTGAGTGGTTTCGTACGATCAGATTCAAGAGAACACTTATCGGCGGGATAAACGAGGTTCAGCTCTGGAAAAAACTTGCCGAGCTGAACGAAATATACGAAGCGGCATTGAGAGCCGAGCGTGCCAGATACGATGCGCTTATTGAGGCATTCGCAAGGTCCGCAGGCATGAGCGTTACCAAGTACAAGGGGGAGCTGGCTCAGGCGGACGCCAAGTATAGCGAGCTGTCGCGCCGCTTTGCCGAGTATCTGGTGAGAGCAGAAAGGGGTGACGGCTACGGCAAATGACAAACCGCAGACCTGCGCACAGATAATCCGCGCCCGCCGCGCCAATGCGGAGACTGCCGCAGACGCAGTCAGCCTTGCGGCGCGCACCGCCGTACTTCTGCTGTTCGCCTATCTGTTCTTCTCACGGGTCTTTCTGCTTGCGCAGGCCCCGGGGAACGACATGTTCCCTGCAGTCAAGGACGGCGACCTGCTGATAGGCTACCGGCTGCAAAGAGACTTCAGCAAGAACGATGTCGTCGTCTATACTGCAGAGGGCGAAAGGCGCACAGGCCGTGTGCTTGGTCGTGCCTCCGACGTCATCACCATCGACGGGAGCGGCACGCTCCTTGTAAACGGTACTGCGCAGGCCGGGGAGATAATGTACCCTACCTACCCCGAGGAGGGATTGGGCTACCCATATACCGTCCCGGACGGCTGCGTCTTTATTCTCGGCGATTACAGGACACAGAGTCAAGACAGCCGCGATTTCGGCGCGATAGCGCTGGACGACGTGGAAGCCAAGGTAATAACTGTGATCCGTCGGCGCTCGCTGTGAGCCGCCGAGTCTCGGTGCAAAAAGAAGCAATATTATTTCGGGAGGAATAAAAATGAAGAACCTTAAAAAAGCTTTCGCATTTACCCTTGTCCTGATGCTTTTGATCGGCATAAACGTGCCCGCGTTTGCCGCAGACGCGGAGGGAGATAATCCACCCACCGATAATCCCATCTACACCGACATGACGTCGATCACCATTAGGAAGGACTATAAGCTCATCGGCGCAGGCAGCAGCCCTGCCGAAACATTTACCCTTGAGCAGAGCGGCGGCGGGCGGGTCATAGACGGGGACGCGCAGTCCGCTCCCGCACTGGGAGCGATTACCGGCGCGAGTTTTGAGGAAGGAGCCGCTGCCGACCCCGCTGCGTCCGGCACTATTACCGTCACGCTGCCGCAATATGACAGCGTCGGCATTTATGAGTACACTCTCATAGAAAAGGCCGGCACCACCGCGGGCGTTGCATATTACGGTGATGCGATCAAGCTGGTTGTCACCGTCATTAACGGAGACGACGGCAAGCTGCGCGTCGCGGCGATACATACCGAAAGCGAAGGGGCGGATAAATCCGACACCTTTGAAAACACCTATTCCGCCGGCACGCTGAAGATCAGCAAAACCGTGACCGGCAACATGGGCGATAAGAATAAGTATTTTGAATTCACGGTTCTCCTGTCCGGAAGGAGCGGCATGACCTATCCCGAAACCTTCGCAGTCTCCGGGGGCTCATACGCGCAGAACCCCACGACCATCAAGCTCAGCGAAGAAACCACATTCATGCTCAAGCACGGAGATACCATATCCATCGCCAATCTCCCTTATGATGTTGACTACATGGTGATCGAGATGGCGGCTGACGGATACACGACCACCAGCACCAACGAGACCGGCAGGATCAGCGCAGCAGAGCAGACCGCAGCCTTTACGAATGTAAAGAATAGCGCTGTCGACACCGGCGTCATGCTCGACTCTCTGCCCTACGTGCTGATACTGGCTGCCGTTCTCGGCGTCGCGGCGGCCATGGTTGTCCGCAGGCGGCGCGGAGCGGAGGACTGATACAAAGCGGTACGCGACCCGGTGTACCTTAAGCCCTGCAGCGGCGGCATAGTGCTCTGCCACGCCGACGCTGCAGGCAGATTACGGAGGACAGCATGAAAGCTGTAAGAATTCTGGTCAAGGCGGCAAACGCACTGCTGAGCGCCGCTGCGGTGCTTTTCCTGATAACCGCGGGCAGCTACTCTGCCTATGCGCTGTGGGACAACGCTCAGGTCTATTCCACCGCAGACAACGTGATGTCGGAGCTTCTCAGCCTTAAGCCGAAGCCAGGCGCGCAGGAGGATAACGGCGCGTCCTTTGAGGAGCTTCTTGCCGTCAACGGGGATGTTTGCGCATGGCTGACGCTGGACGGCACAAGGATAGATTATCCCATCCTTCAAGGGGAGGATAACCTCAGCTACATCAACACCGATGTGTACGGGAACTTCGCCTTGGCGGGAAGCATCTTCCTTGACTCGCGCTGCGACAACACCTTCCACGACGCCTACGCCCTTGTCTACGGTCATCACATGGACAACGGCAGGATGTTCGGCGATCTGGACAAATACAAGGACGGGAAGTTCTTCGGCGAAAATTCCGCGGGAGCGCTTATCCTGCCCGACCGGAGCTATAAGCTTGAGATCTTTGCCTGTATGCTGGTTCCCGCCGCAGAGGACATGATCTTCGATACGCAGATGCGGCAGACTGATACAGGCGGCCTGCTCGACTTTGCCGAAGCTGAGGCCGTACATCTCCGCCCTGATACCGTCGAAGCCGCGCGCGGTGCGGAGAGCCCGCAGATCGTCGCCCTGTCCACCTGCTCCTCGGAGTACACGGACGCGCGCACCATAGTTCTTGCATACATGACGCCATATACAACGGAAACACAGGTAGGAGGATGATCCATGAAAATGAGAATATATAAGCTGTTTGCCGCGGCCCTGCTTGTGCTGCTGTGCGTGAATTTACTGCCGGGGGCGGCGTGCGCTGCGGCTGCCGACTCCGGCTCTGCAAGCATCCCGCTTGAGATAAACCGCACCGGGGGAATACCCCGGCCAACAGTTTACGGCGTCGTCATTGAGGCTGTCGAGCCCAGCAACCCCATGCCGCTGAACCCGGCGCGAACCTACAGCGATGACGCCAAGACCGATCCCTTTAAGGCTGCGGACGTATTTTCCATAGCATATAATGAGCCCGGCGTGTACCGCTATACCGTGAGGCAGCTCGCGCAGTACAGCACGCTTACGAACATGCGCTACGACGCGCGCATCTGGCGCGTCACGGTCAGCGTTTCATACGACGATAACGGCAGACTCACCGCCGTGCCGACGATCAGAGAAAACGAGAGCGCTCCCAAAGCAGACGGGATTGTGTTCAATAACAGCTATGACCCGACATTCGGATTCAAGGAGCTTACGGTAAAGAAGGTCTGGGACGATGACGGCTACAAAAGCAGACCGACATCCGTGAAAATCCAGCTGCTGCACAACGGCAGAGTGTATGACACGGTCACGCTCAATGCCCGCAACGAATGGACATACACATGGCCGCGGCTGCTGTTTGACGGTGACAATACGGTGACAATACGTGGGAGATAAACGAAAGCCCGAAGCCCTACCGCTACCGTGTCAGCTATACGAGCAATTTCACCAACGATTATGAGACCTATTATGTGACCGTGACCAACACCTACCGCCCCGGCAGCCTTATCCAGACAGGGCAGCTCAACTGGCCCATCTTCGTCTTGGGCGGGATCGGCATTGCGCTGGTCGTTATCGGTGTGGTACGCTCTAAACGTGGGAAGGACGATAATGCGTAAGCGCAGAGCAAGCCCGTTTTTAATAATAGGAACAGTGCTGCTTGCGGCGGCACTGTCCCTTTATATCCATAACCGTCTGGACAGCCGCCGCGCCGGTCGGGAGGCGGACAGCGTGCTCGGCAGCGTGCAGACGCAGATACTTGCACACACCCCGCTGCCGACTGAACATGATCCTCAGGCGGGGAATGCTCCGCCGCCCACGCCTATACCGGAAATGCCGGTAGTTACCGTTGACGGAAACGACTACATCGGATATCTCTCCGTTCCGTCGCTTGGACTCGAACTGCCCATTATGTCCGACTGGGACTATGACAAGCTCCAGCTGGCTCCATGCCGACAACTCGGTTCGGTCTACACGGACGACCTTGTTATCGCTGCGCACAATTATGACACGCACTTCGGCAAGCTGAGGGAGCTGTCCGAAGGAGAAACAGTCCTTTTTACAGACATGGAGGGCATCGTCAGCACCTATTGCGTTGAGAAGCTCGAAACGCTGAGCCCGGATGCGGTTGATACCGTCCTGAACAGCGGCTATGACCTTGTTCTCTATACCTGCACCAAGGGCGGAAGGACGCGAGTGATAGTGTTCTGTGACAGAGCAGCAGAAACTGCATCTTCATCAGCTCCAAGACAAACGGAAAAGTGAGGCTGAGCATGACAAAGCACTTGCGGGGCAGCTTGCCCATGCGGACGGGACGAGCATATACACGCTGAGAAACTATAAAATCTCAAGCGGCCGTTTTGATAGGCAATCAAGGCGTGGGCGGTATGCCGCTCACGCCTTGATGCTTTTTTAGCTTTACCTTTCAGTTCTGGCCGTAGTAGGCGTTTTTGCCGTGCTTGCGGAGATAGTGCTTGTCCAGAAGCTCCTGCTGCATGTGTCCGCTGTCGGGGTTGAGCATCATGGTGTGCCAGTCCATGAAGGCGACCTCCTCCATCACAACGGCGTTGTGCACTGCCTCCAAGGCACCCTTGCCCCAAGCAAACGGACCGTGCGAATGCACCACGACGCCGGGAACGGCGGCAGGGTCGGTGCAGGCAAAGGTCTCGATGATGACCTTGCCGGTCTCCTTTTCGTATTCGCCCGCGATCTCATCGGGCGTCATGAGGCGGGTGCAGGGGATGTCACCATAGAAATAATCCCCGTGCGTCGTGCCCATGGCGGGAATATTGCGCCCGGCCTGAGCGAACGTAGTCGCCCAGCGGGAGTGCGTATGGACGATGCCGCCGCACTTGGGGAACGCCTTGTAAAGCTCCACATGCGTGGGGGTGTCGCTTGACGGCTTCCATTTGCCCTCAACGCGCGTACCGTTAAGGTCGACCACGACCATGTCCTCCGTCGTCATGCCGTCATACGGCACGCCCGACGGCTTTATCACGACAAGCCCGCTTTCCCGGTCGATACCGGAGACGTTGCCCCATGTGAATGTCACAAGGCCATACTTCGGCAGCAGAAGATTTGCCCGAAGAACTTCCTCTTTCAGCTTTTCAAGCATATTGCCTCTCCTTTTCTTCTCAATCGGTGCTGTTCGCCTTCTCTATCACCCGCGCAGCGAGCTTATCGGTGAGCCCGAGGTCGTACACGGTCTGGAAGACGGTGTAGCGTGCGCGTATCTCCTTGCAGTAACGGAACGTGTCCATAAGCAGTTCATCGTCCACGCCGATGTCTGCCGGGGTGCAGGGACAGCCGATGTCCCGCAGAAGCGCGCGCACGGAGGAACTCTCCGGCAGGGTCTCAAGCTGAACGCGCACCGCATCCCAGCTGCGCTGCATGCTGTCGATACGCGCGAGACGGCCTTCAATATTGTTTTTGCCTGCTTTCTGCTCCAAGGCAATGACCTCGTCTGCCGCTGCACCGTAGTGGGCGCGTATCTCCAGCTCCCATGCCGCGGAGTTGTAAGCGCGCGCACTCTCGCGCGCCGCGTCGAAGTCTATATTTTCCTTGAGCAGCTCCTCGATGAGCATCAGCACCAGCACCGTCCCCACGGCGACCTGCTCGCCGTGCATCGCGGGGCGGATACCGCGCTGCTCAAGTATCGTCTCCCAATAGTGGGACATATGGTGCTCCGCACCGGAAGCGGGGCGGGAATCGCCGTAAAGGCTGATGGCGGCGCCCGAGAGGACGAGACCGCGCATGACGCTGCCGAGTGTCTCCGGGTCGCGCTGCTTTATCTTCGGGGCTTCCTTCATCACATCCGCCACACATTCGCGCACGAGCGTGACGATATTATGGCAGTAATGCTCCCCGTTTATTATCCGCGCAAGCTCCCAGTCGTTGAGGCAGGTGAGCTTGCCGATAAGGTCGCCGAAGCCCGCGACGGTCATGCGGTAGGGTGCGGTCTTGAGTATATCCGTGTCACCGATGATGACTTCAGTGCAGTGGGCGGGCATGGTGGCCTTGAGGTTGTTGACATTCATGATGCCGATGGAAGCGGCAAAGCCGTCCATCGGTGCGCCGGTGGCGACAGTGAAGCACGGCAGCTTGAGCTTGAAGCTGGAATAGCGCGTCATGTCGGTTATCGATCCCGTGCCGACGCCGATAATGAGGTCGCAGTCGTCCGGCTTATTTATCACGATCTCGCCGAGTGTCGCCTCGTCAAAGCCAAGGTGCGTTAACGTATGCTCTGCCGCAGCGATGCCAGCCGTCTGCATAAGCTCCATGCAGCGCGCGCCCGCGATCTTGTAGGTTATCTCATCGCAAAGGACGAGCGGATGGGCATAGCCCAGACTCTTCACATAGTGCGGCAGGCGCTCGATCGCGTCCGCACCTATTTCCACGCCCTTTATGGGCACATAATGCGTCCTGCCGCAGTCGCACTCTAACTTTATGTTGAGGTATTTTGAGAGCTCCTGCGGTGTGTTGTACATTTTCATATTATCTCCCCTTTCAGGTGATTTCCGGCGGCGTTCACGCTCACGGTGAGCGCCGGCGGAAGTCACCGCACGGCGGTTTTTAAAACATAAGCCCGCATAAAGCGGGCTTATGTCAGTCAGATATTACAGCTTTGCCTATCAGCCCTGAACGGCGGCGAGGTGCTCGTTCCACTTGGCAAGAAGGTCAGCCTTCTGTGCAGTCAGAGTGGGGACATCACGGGTGACCCAGGTGATGTCGCCGGACGCCTTGAGCCATGCGTTCTCGGGAGAGGTGTAGTTGGCGTTGGTGAAGCGGAGAGTGCCCTGCATGTACTCTGCCATGGCGCTCTGACCCTCAGCGGAGGTGACCCAGTTGACGAAAGCCTTTGCAGCTGCCATGTGGGGAGCACCCTTGACGATCGCTACACCGAAAGCAGAGGCGGAAGTGCCGTTGGAGGGGTAGCGAACCTCGGTGACAGCCTCAGTGCCGAGCTCGGCTGCGCTCTGGTTGAGCTTGATCGCGCCGTCCTCGTAGGTCAGGCCGACAACGTACTCACCGTCAGAGACGGAGTTGAAGCAGACGGAAGACTTCTCAACAACGACCATGTTCTCAAGGAGAGCGTCGATGTAGTCCCATGCCTCATCGGTGTCGATGCCGTAAACGGAGAAGATGTTGCAGAGGTTGTTCCATGCAGCGGAGGAGCTGTTGGGATCGGAGAAGACGATCTTGCCCTTGAGTGCGGGATCGAGGAGGTCTTCGTAGGACTGGATGTTCAGACCGAGTTCCTTCTCAAGCTCGGTGTTGACGCAGAAGCAAACGGTGGAGAGGTGATCCATGCTGTAAAAGCCGTTGGGGGTGCTGTAGCCTTCCATCTGCTCGTCGTCGTTGTCAGAGACCCATGCTTCGAATATCTCGGCGTACTTGTCGCCGTCGGAGTCAGCAAGGCCACCCCAAGTAACGTCGCCCTGGGGGTTGCCGGCTTCGGCCTGAATCTTCGCGGTGAACTCACCGGCGGAACCGGAGATGACCTCGATCTCGATGTCGGGGTACACTTCGTTGAAGCAGGTCTTGAGAGCATCAAGGTCGGCTTCGGTCATGGAGGAGTAGAGGACGAGGGTGTCGCCCAGGTCTTCCTCGACTGCCGCGTCTTCGGCGGGAGCCGCTCCGTCAGCAGCGGGGGCTTCATTCTTAGCGGGCTGTTCGGCAGGTGCTGCGGACTGTCCGCAGGCGCACAGTGCAAAGATCATGCAAAGCGCCAGTACGAGTGCTAAAATTTTCTTCATTTTGGTTCTCCTTTTTTTTGATATATTCCCGGATGCATTTGCATCTATTGGGCAGTCGTGTGCCGGAGGATCAGAGCTGTATATCGTCCTCGGACTTGCTTATCGCCATGTAGAGGAAGAGGCTCAGTGCGGTGATGACGGTGAGGATGGCCGCAAATGCTGCTGCCGTGCCGTATTCGCCGCGTCCGATGTAGATATACGCCTGCATGGTGAGGGTGGTGGTCTTGTTGCTGTAAAGTATGACTGAGCTCGACAGCTCTGTCACGATAGCGACCCAGCTGAGGATCGCACCGGAGAGGATACCGTTTGACATCATGGGAACTGTTATCTTCACGAAGGTTTTCAGTTTCGACGCACCGAGGCTTATCGCAGCCTCTTCTATGCTTATCGGAATCTGCATCAATGTCGCCGTTGCCGAGCGTATCGTGTACGGCATACGGCGTATCGCAAAGGACATAATCATGATGGCCATTGTGCCGGTGAGAGCAATGGGCTTGGAGCCGTAGGCGATGAGCAGTGCGATACCGATGACGGCGCCGGGCATGATGTAGGGGAGCATAGCGATAGTGTCAAGCGAGTGGTTGAGCGCGTTGTTGCGGCGTACAACGAGGTATGCGAGCACGACCGCGATGACAATGATGACCGCGAGGGCGATGATGCCCATGACGAGAGTGTTGCTCGAGGCGAGCACGAGCTTTTTCTTCAGCGCGCTCTGGTAGTTGACAAGAGAGTACCCCACGCCGAAGAGCGAGCCTTTGCTGTTGCGGAAGCTGAGATAAATGATATATATCTGCGGGAGGATCGCAACGGCGCAGAGAAGATAGCAGTACAGATGCATGAGGAAGCCGCCGAGTCCCTTCGCGTCCTTTTTCTCCACGGGGTGCAGGGTGTTGATAGAGAATTTGAAGCGCCCTGTTGCCCACTTCTGGAGGAAGAATATCACGGCTGTGACGATGACCGCAATAATGGCGAGCGCTGCAGCAAAGTTGTAGTTCGCACCGTTTTCACCGAGGTACTCGTTATAAAGCAGCACCGGGAAGGTTTTGAAGCCCTCGCCGAGGATGGTGGGCGTACCGAAGTCGGCAAACGCCTGCATGAACACCATGAGTGTCGCGGCAAGGATGGTGGGCATGGTGAGATGCAGCACGATGTTGAAAAGGCGCTTCACACCGGTGCAGCCCATGTTCGCCGAGGCCTCCATGAGGGTGTTGTCAATGCTCTTGAAAGCACCGTTCATGTAGATGAACACGAGCGGGAAGAACTTGAGCGTCTGCGACAGGGCGATGCCGCCGAAGCCGTAGATGCTGGGCAAGGTGATGCCGAGGGCGGTTTTGAAAAACTTTGTGATGACACCGCTACGTCCAAGCAGCATGACCCACGAATACGCGCCCAAAAACGGGGCTGACATGCAGCAAAGTATGCTGACGACGAAGAGAATCTTCGCGCCCTTGAGGCGGTAGAACGCATAAAAGTACGCAAACGGGATGCCGATCACGAGCGTGAGCACCGTGACAAAAATGGTGATCTTGAAGGAGTTATAAATGGTGTCCACATAGTAGCTGTTGCTGAAAAACTTGTGGAACTGCTCCCACGAGAAGCTGCCGTCGGGCATGATGACTGCCTGCTTGATGACGCCGAACATCGGGTAAATGAGCACCGCGATGAACAGCACCAGCAGAAGCACAGAGACGATCAGCCACCCGTCAAAACGTTTTTTGACCATAGCCTGCCCCTCCGTTATGCCTTTGCGCAGTCATTGCACACGCCGGTGAGTATGTTCTCCTCGCCGTCGGCAGTGAAGAGGTTGACCTTATCAGTGTTTATTTTCAGCTTTATCTCGCTCCCCGGCTCGATAATGCTGTCGATGGAGGACTCCTGAATTATCTCGACCTCCTCGCCGGAGGACAGGTGCACAAAGTAGTGGGTGTTCAGCCCGAGGAACACGCAGTCATCCACGATGGCGGAGATGCCCTCTGTGCTGTCACGGTCGAGCAGAAATTCTTCCGGACGCACGGACAAGGTGATCTCCTGCTCTTTCTGCTGCTCGGGACGGACGGTATGTATCTCGGCGCGGTAGCCGGAGAGCGTTTTAAGATAGGTCTTGCCGCCGTCGACGACGAGCTTGCCCTTTATCACGTTGGAGCGGCCGATAAACGTGGCAACGAAGAGGTTTGCCGGGCGCTGGTAGATGCTCTTGGGGGTGCCGACATGCTGGATGACGCCGGCGTTCATGACGGCGATACGGTCGGAGACCGCCATGGCTTCCTCCTGGTCGTGCGTGACATACACGGTGGTGATGCCGACATTGTGCTGGATGTTCTTTATGACCGTGCGCATCTCAACGCGCAGCTTCGCGTCAAGGTTGGACAAAGGCTCATCCATCAGCAGAACGTCCGGCTCGATGCACAGTGCGCGTGCGAGCGCGACGCGCTGCTGCTGACCGCCGGAAAGGCGCTCAGGCATACGGTCGGCGTACTGGTCGATCTGCATGAGCTGCATGAACTTCTCGGACTGGGTCTTTATCTTGTCCTTGGGGAACTTCTTGTTTTTCAGGCCGAACTCAACGTTCTTTCTGACGGTATAGTGCGGGAAGATGGCGTAGTTCTGGAAGACCATGCCAATGTTGCGCTTGGCAGGGTCAAGGTCGTTTATGCGCTTCTCACCGAAGAAGAAGTCGCCGCCCTCGATGCTGTTGAAGCCCGCGATCATTCTCAGAAGTGTGGTCTTGCCGCAGCCGGAGGGACCAAGCAGCGTGAAAAACTCGCCCTCTCTAATGTCAAGGCTCAAATCGGGAATGATGACATTGTCACCGTACTTTTTAAGAGCGTGTTTTATGATGATCTCTTCACTCACTTGTGCTCTCTCCTTTACATTTGTTGTATATTATTCGATTTCGTATATCTTCATCATCCGGCGCGTTCTCATAAGCGTCAGACGATTGCGCACAAGGGGTGAATTTTTCAGCAGTACGGAAAGCTCGCTCTCCTCCACACCGATGGAAGCAAGGTCGCGCTTCGCGTCCAGCATCTCCAAAAGCCCGTAAAGGTACTCCTCAGTCGGGAGCTCGTCAATTATATGCCGCAGCTCGCCCCAGCTCGCGCTGAGATTTTCGCGGCTCACCTTTGCAAGGCAGTCATTTTTGTTTTCTCTTATCAGCGAATCCGCCAGCCGCTCGCCGAAGAACTTGCGAAAATGCTCCTCCGGTATAGGGGCGTAATCGGTTATGTACGGGGTGATGTCCTCTATCTTTGCAAGGCGCTTATATTCGCGCACCGCAATGAGCGAGCCGACGCCGGTCTTCTCTCCGTGCATGGCGGGGAACTTTACCGGGAATGCTTCGGGCTCCATCTCTATCATGTGGGATATATGATGCTCCGCGCCGGAGGCGGGGCGGGAGTTGCCCATCATCTGCATTGCGATGCCGCTCATGATGAGCGCATAGGTCACATCGGCGTAGGCGCTCTCCTCGCCGCGGGCAATGCCGGGGACGCTCTGCATGACTGTGTCGGCGGCATCCTGCATTATACTATAAATTTTTTCACAAAGCAACTCATTAGTGAGGACGTGCGCCATTTTCCAGTCGGCAAGGGCGGTGTATTTCGCCATAATGTCTCCCACGCCGCTGCGCACGAGCTCCATGGGAGCGTTCTTGATGATTTCCGTGTCTGCCAGCACTATCTCCGGCGCGACGGCGGGCAGCGTCTTTTTGAAGCCGTACCACGTCATTGCCGCGACGGTGCTGCAAAAGCCGTCCACGCTCGCGCCTGTCGGGCAGGAGACGAAGCGTATGCCGCGCTCGTGCGCGCAGAAGCGCGCGATGTCGTGAATGGTGCCGCTGCCGACGGCGACAATTACTTCCACATCGCCCTCAAGCTTCGCGAGCACCTCCGCCGTGGATATCTCGTTCGCGTGCAGCCCCGTCGGGTCAAGCACGATCTGCTGCTCGGCACGCGGATGCCTGTCCGCTGTGGCGGCATAGGAGTTTTCACCGTAGAGCGCGCAGCGCTTACCCGTGACACCGAACTGCGCCATGTACTTCTCAAACTCAAAAAGGCAGCCCGGCTCTATCACCGCGGCGCGGGTCTCCATGGTATGCACGCGCCCGCAGGCGCATTTTCCGGCGTACTTGCTGCAGTCTATAACCATCTTTCGACGCTCCTCTTCAAAGAAACTCTTTCATATACTCACTGAAGCGGGTGTAATCATCCACACGGATAAAGCGGAAGTCGGAGCGGTAGACCGCCTCGTCGTTGCCGCCGGGACCGTAATCATCGCCGACATAGACGACCTCGGAATGGTCATAGCCATACTCGGTGCAGTACCGGTCGAGCGCGTAATATTTGTTGTACGGGAAAGGCGCGAGGTCAAACGACGACGACCCGCCGATGAACACCGTATAATCGGGGAAAGCGTCGCGCACGACGGGATACATCGGCTTGCGCTTTGCGCGATCCGGGTCGAAGGCGAGCTTGTCGGCAATGTCCGCCGCAGTGCCGAGCAGCGGAAACGTGACGCAGCCGGAGTCGTGATACTCCACATTATTGCCCTTGAACACCGTGTACCCGAAGCGCTCCCTCAGCGCAGTCACACGGGCCTCGACGCTGGCGCGGTCACAGGGGGCGTGTTCATCAAAAACATGGTCAAGCTCACCTGTCGCGGCGTTATACGTGCAGAACTGCATTCCGTAATTGCCGATAATATCTATGGGGTAGCCGTTCATTTGACTGAATATGCGGCTGCACATCCCCGCACCGACCATCAGAAGCTTATACTTTGCCCGCAGTGCGTCCAGAACACCGAGATTGGGCTGGGCAAGCTTCGTCTTGTGCTGAGTGAGCGTGCCGTCCAGGTCAAACGCGATCAGTCTTACGTTATCCATATTTTTTTGCCTTTCGTATATGAACTTTTCCTAAACGTGCGTTTTACAACACTTTGACAATTTTGCATCAAAAATATATATTTCACGCGCCTTGCGGCGGCGTTTTTCATCAAAATAGCTAAACCGTATTATACTCACAATACTTGACTTCTGCAAGATTTGGCGCTAATATTGAGAAACGATCAAAAACGATCAGCTTAAGGCAGGGATAGCAGTGAAAAACGAGCGGTACGAAAAAATAATGAATATATTGGCGGAACGCGGCTATGCAAGCGTGGACAGCCTCAGTAAGGAGCTCTTTGTCAGTATGCCGACGGTGCGGCGCGATCTGAACACAATGCAGGATCTTGGGCTCGTGGTGCGCAGTCACGGCGGCGTGGTGCAGCGCCTGAGCGATATGGACGGTGGCCCCGCGGTTTTCCGCATGGGAGTCAACCCTCAGGAAAAGCTCAAGCTCGATAAGGCAGCTGCAAAACTGCTGCGCGACAACTGCATGGTGTTCATGGACGAATCTACCACGACGCTGCACATCATCGACCAGATGAGCGCTTACAAGAACATCACTGTCGTCACCAACAACATCTCCGTTTTGCAGCTCGCGGCGAAGTACCGCGTCCCCACCATCTGCCTCGGCGGAGAGACGTGCTATGACACGATGAGCTTTTACGGGTACGAGGCGGAGGAACTCATCACGCACTTCGGCATCGACATCATGTTCTACTCATCCTCGGCGATAACGCCTGGATCGTGGATCGCCGATTACAGCGCGCGGGCAAACGCCCTGCGCCGCCGCGCCTTACAGCAGGCGGACATGAAGGTGTTCCTCTGCGACAAGTCGAAGTTCCTGAAGCCCGGCGCGTATATGCTGATGCCGCTGTGCGAGGCGGATCACATTATCACGAATGCCCAACTGCCGGATGAGCTGAACACCGGCGCGGCGCGCGTGACGGTTGTGTGAAGGATGAACGGAGCCCGCTTTTCGAAAAAAATGTTCAAAAAGCGGGCTCCGTTCACGCCGCAGTTGTTTCCAAAATGGAAACAACTGCGGCGGACGGGAAAAAGTATTTTGTCAAATACTATAACCTTGACGCAATCATCGCTGTTGAGTATCGCGTAAGCTCAAAAAAGCTACCATGTTCCGTATATGGGCAAATAAGGTGCTCAAAGAATACATTATAAAAGGCTACGTCATGGATGACGAACGGCTCAAAGAGCCTGAAAACCTATTTGGCAAGGATTACTTTGAGGAACAGTTGGAGCGCATACGCGACATACGTTCCAGCGAGAGGCGGTTTTATCAAAAGATAACCGATATATACTCTCAATGCAGTGCCGACTATGATATCAACAGTCCTATTACAAAAGACTTCTTTGCGACCGTGCAGAACAAACTTCATTATGCAGTTACGCACCATGTATAGATCTTACTCATAATATTTTCCTCCAAAGCGGTTATTATTTTTATTCGGTTTTTCTATTTGCGCATCTGCTTACTTACAGCAGCAACATCGAAGAACACGATTGAGCCTCATTGCACTAACCAACCTTTCTTGTAGGTTTATATGAATTATAGAACTGCTTCGTCTATTTGTCAATAGCTGCCGCACAGGTTTTTATTGATTTACCTACTTTCCTGCTGTATAATAGGATTAAATTTCAAGGGGAGGAAGTAGAAATGCTGATTTCAACCAAAGGACGATACGCACTTCGGGTCATGGTCGACCTGGCCGAGCATCAGGCAGATGGCTTTATTCCTCTGAAAGTCATTGCCCAGCGGCAGGAGATATCCGAAAAATATTTGGAGAACATTATCAAGCTTTTGGTAAAGGCAAAGCTGCTGACCGGCGTGAGAGGTAAGGGCGGCGGATACCGGTTGGCAAAAGCGCCGGAGCAATATACTGTGGGAAGTATCCTGCGTATCACTGAGGATTCTATGGCGCCCGTTGCCTGTCTTGATCCCTGCTCTGACGCTTGTCCCCGTGCGGCAGAATGCCGCACGCTTCCCATGTGGCGAGGATTGGATAAGCTCATTACGGAGTATTTTGAAAATATAACCATTGCGGATCTGATGCACAGTGATCCTGACGGATATGACTATGTGATATGATCTGACCTTTCTGAATAAAAAGATGTCCGTCAATGTTGACGGACATCTTTTTATTCAGAAAGCGGCGGCGGCGTGTAAAGGCCCGGCGCTCCGACAATGCACGGCTCAGGTGTTGTAATGCTCCAAAAAGGAATGCATTTCCCCATGTGTTTTGTAGCCCGGGAAGGTGTCCAGTGCTGCGGCGTGGATGCTGTTGAAGATGGACCTTTCGATGTTGGGGTTGTCCCGCTTCAAACGGCGCAGCAGCGTTTTGATCTCCTGACGTTTTGAGCCGCCTCCGCCGTTGTCGCAGATGGTACAATTTTCCGTAAAGCGGCAGGCGCACTGGATGAACTCCAACTGGTTGTACTGACGCCAGGCGATGATATCCTATTCGTGGATACAATACATCGGGCGAATGAGCTCCATGCCCTCGAAGTTGGTGCTGTGGAGCATGGGCAGCATGGCTTGCAGCTGCGAGTCGTAAAACATACCCATGACGGTCGTTTCAATCACGTCGTTGAAATGATGCCCCAGTGCGATCTTGTTGCAGCCCAGCTCTTTGGCTTTGCTGTAAAGATACCCGCGGCGCATCCGGGCACAGAGATAGCACGGGGATTTCTCGCTGCTGTTGGCCACCTCAAAAATGTTTGTTTCAAACACGGTGATAGGGATATGGAGCAGAGCCGCATTGCTCTCAATTCTTTGACGGTTAATAGCATTGTAGCCGGGATCCATCACAAGGAACACCAGCTCAAAGGGGACTTCGCTGTGGCGATGCAGCTCCTGCATAGCTGTTTATCCTCCGATTCATTGAATCAACACTTTCGCTTGTCAGGCGCAGATTATTTTAAGGTCTCATTCATGCTGCCGGTACGATAACCCAGCAGATCAAGTGTTACATAAGTGAAGCCGAAAGACCTAAACTGCAAATAAATATTTTTCCGAACGTCGTCCTTTAAGAGCTTCTCAAATTCCTCCGGCATGATCTCAATTCTGGCGATCGTGCCGTGAATGCGGACACGAACCTGATGGAATCCAAAGTCCAGCAGCAGTTGTTCTGCGCGATCGACCATCGCCAGCTTTTCCTCGCTGATGGTCTCGCCATAGACAAAACGGGAGGACAGGCATGCGAACGACTGCTTATTCCAAGTCGGCAGTCCCAGCTGATGAGAAAGTTCACGGATTTCAGCTTTGCTCAGTTTTGCTTCACGCAGCGGGCTTTTTACACCCAATTCCTGAACGGCAATAAGCCCGGGACGGTAGTCCCCATTGTCATCTGTGTTTGAGCCCTCCGCCACAGCGGCAATCCCGTATTCCTCAGCGATTGCCCAAATCTTTTCAAACAATTCATGCTTGCAGAGATAGCAGCGGTTTTTAGGATTCTGCCGAAAGCCTTCTATATCAAGCTCCTCAGACTGACAGACAACATGGCGGATACCGTTCTGCCTGCAAAAATTCTCAGCCTCTTTCAACTCACGCTTGGGAAAGGAACAGGAGGCGGCGGTAACGGCAATCACCTGTTCTCCAAGTACATTATGGGCGACTTGCAGTAAAAAGGTCGAATCAACACCACCGGAAAACGCTACGGCCATGCTGCAAAGAGAGCGCAGATTTTTCTGCAGCTGCATATATTTTTCGTTTGTATGCTCCATACAATGCTCCTCATTTCATAGAGATTCGGGCGTTTCAGCGATTGCTGCACCAATTCCCAGAACCTCGTATATTTACTTTATTTTTCTTCTGCACTGACTACCGTAATGGTATTGCGCAGCATCCCCATCCAACATGAATAGGAATAACTGCCCCTGCTCTCTGGTGTAAACCGGATCGTGTTTTTACCCGCTTCCAGTTTTATCTGCTGCTCAAACGCAGGAATGACGATCTCATTGTTGCACCCGTTCAGGCTTTTCTCGTCGGCCATGATGGTCCATACCACAGGGATGCCCTCTACGACTTGGATGTCATCAAACCCATTGGAGCGGAGGACCGTGGTCACATACTGCGTGCTGTCCTCCTCACGATAGTCTTCCGCTGTTATCGGCACCGGATTGCACCCGCCGCTGACCTTCCCCACATCCGTGGAGGAAAAGCGGTTGCGGCAGTTTTGACAGATAAAATCATCTCCGTCCTGCACAAAATAAGCATAGGGGGAGCCGTTGCATACCTGACAGGTATTCAAGGCCAACCGAACCGTATCATCGGAAGCCCGCACGGCTAATACCTGCACTGTGATCCCACCCGCATCGTAGTCAAAATAACTGGCTGCTGCCCTGATCTCATCTGTGCGCACTGTCAAATCGCTGCCGGATGGAATCAAAGTTCCTGCGGCACTACGGCTATCTCCTTTGCCGAAAAATCCCGGCAGTATCGTCATAGCCAATGCCGCGATCAATACGATCGGCGCTGTGATTGCCAGAGGGCTCACTCTATGTTTAGTGGTTCCTTTTGTGTTTTTCTTCATTCTGTTACCTCAAGCTTGGTTTTCTCCAGTGCCTGCATCAATCATTGTGTTGATGTTTCGCGCATACTGCTTTTTAAACTGCATTAACATAGTACGTTTGTGGGTATATTAGCATGCGCCTCGAACTCTGTCAACAGCTATGTGCTCAGATGATAGCAAGCAGTGTCGACATCATCAAGGCGCTTTTCACTGTTTGATGGATCAGTATCTTTATATTTCCAGCGCGTTATGCAGCTTGTCGCTGGCAAACGGGTACGGAAAGCTATTACTATTTTTGCATGCAGGAGAAATTCTACTTTAACGGACTGCTGGATTTCGTCTACGTCGAGCTGATGAAGGGACTGCAAAAGGGTTTTGTTCCGAAGCGCTGTGCGAACTGCCGCCGCTGGTTTTTGCAGACTCCGGGCGCAACGTACTCGTACTGCAACGAACCGGCACCGGGGCAGGGCGGAAAGACCTGCCGTGAAATAGGTGCGGCAAAAAGCTTCAAAGAGAAAGTCGACAACAACGATATCTGGAAGGTTCACCAGCGAGCGTATAAAAAATACTTTGCCCGCGTGAGCAAAGGGAAAATGTCCAAGACGGATTTTGAAGTCTGGGCGCGCGAGGCAGAGCGCATGCGCGATGAAGCACTTGCGGAGGATGAGGTGACTAGAGATAAAGCCGCGCATGAGCTGCTTGTGCGGAGGCTGACGGAGGAACTGAACAGAGCATGAAAAGCATGGAGACATATAAGGAATAAAACTCGGGATATGCAGCACAGTGCGCCCGGATCCATATCTAAAACGGAAGAACGTTTGCCACTTTTGGACTGCGGCAAACGTTCTTCCGTTTCAATGCTCACATAGATCAGGCTCTGCGTTTTCCTGCAGCCTGATACATTTTGTCAGTTGAAATGACTGCTGTAACTTCAAGATACTTGGCAAATATATGGTGCTGACAAAAAAGGTAGCATGTTTGTTTTCCCGGTGTGTTAATCAACGGGCTTATCGTCACGCTTAGTCTTTATCATAACAACGCTGTCGTAGGACAGGACAACCTCGTCACGCTGGTTTATCACGTCCGTGTGGCGCTCGAGGATCGCAAACTGTGGCTTGGAGGAGCAGATGCGCTTTGCGGTGATGGTCGTTAGGTTATGGATGCTGTCTCCGAAAAAGACTGGCGCGAGATCCTTTATATGGTTCTGCTCAAGCGAAGCAACGACGCTGTTTTCGAATAGACCCGTCAGGGCGTTCAAACCATATGATATGCAGAGAGTAAGCATACCGTGCGCGATGGGCTGTCCCCATCTGCTTTTTTCGGCGTACTGTCTGCTCGTGTGCAACTGCACATGGTCGCCGGTGAGGCCGGCAAAGAGCATAACATCGCCCTCGGTGATGGTGCGGGATTGGAAGACGTATGTGTCTCCGACGTTAAGGTCATCGTAGTAGAGACTCCTGTCAAAGCCGGTTATCTGTGCCATATCGTTCTCCTTATGCCTTCAGCGTTTGGGTGCCCAGTCGCTGAGCATGCTGTCTATTTCCTCGGCGCTGTAGCCAAGCTCTTCGAATATCTCCTTGGAGTTCTGACCGAGCGTAGGCGCCTTATGTATATATCCCGGCGTCTCCGAGAACAGCGCGTTGGGGCCGCGGGTGATATAGGTGTCCTGACTGGTGACGTCGTCGGGCGTCGGAGCTTCAACGACATAACCCATGTGCTTTACCTGTGGGTCGTTAAGAACGTCCTGCGTGTTGTTGATCTTGCAGTTCGGCACGTCGAATTCGTCGAGCCTTGCAATCGCGGCGTCTATGTTCGGGAAGGTATTCAGCCACGCCTCGATGATGGCAACGAGCTCGTCCTGATTTGCCGTGCGGGTGCGAAACTCCACAAACCTTTCATCGGTCAGCAGATCCGGACGCTCCATCGCTTTCGTGAGGTTCTCCCAAGGACGACCGGTGTGCGCGCAGATTACGACCGCTTCGCCCTTGCCATTATAGAAGCAGCCGAAAGGCGCCTGTGCTGGGTGATGTCTGCCGTTCGGCTTGACGATCAGGCCGACGTTCAGCCTGTCAATCGGGCTGTTCAGGTATATCATACCCTGTATCAGCGACACATCTATGTGCTGGCCTTTGCCGGTCGCGCGCTGGTATATGAGTGCCGTGGCAATTGCGGCATACGCATTCACGCCTGCGAAAAAGTCCGCGAGGGAGACACCGTGCTGAAGCGGACGCCCGCCTTTTTCACCGGTCACGCTTATCATGCCGCTTATGGCCTGCCCCATCAGGTCATAGCCCGGCTTCTGCGCGTACGGTCCGGTCTGACCAAATGCGCTTATTGAGCAGTAGATGAGCTTCGGGTTTATCTCTTTAAGCACGTCATAGCCCAGACCGAGACGCTCCATGACACCGGGTCTGAAGCTCTCGACAAGAACATCGGCGTCGGCGATCAGCCTTTTGCACATCTCAACGCCACGCGGGTCTTTAAGATTGGCGACCACAGACTTCTTGCCGCGGTTGGCCCATGCGTGAGACATGCCTTTTCCGTCGATATACGGAGCGTAGCCGCGGAAGGGGTCGCCGGTCTGCGGTTCGACATTTGTTACGGTGGCGCCGTAGTCCGTTGCGAGCGCGCTTGCGGTAGGCCCGGCAATGTTCAGCGTGAAGTCTATGATCTTTACTCCTTCAAGCATCATTTCTCTGTCTTACATGATTTTCTCCTTTACTGTTTTGTAGCTTTCACTGTTTATATTTTAACTATTTTCCGGCCTGCTCGTCAACAAACACTTATTTTTGCCTATATAACAATTGCTTTCTTATACAACTATATACACCGGACACAACGGGTATTTGACGGTCGGAATACTCAACCGAAGTGAACAGCACGGTCAGATATCTGCGTAGTAAGCGCGCAGGCCGTTTTTGATTTCCCGACGGACGCGGCCGTGGTTGACTAAGTAGTCGAGGTGGGCAAGAGCTTCGCCGTAGGCGAACCATTTCTGCGCGGGGGGAAAGTCCGCCCAGTTTGTGGCGCGTATCTTCCAGCGCATTTTTCCGGCAAGCTCGTAGCCGTTCAGTCCGGGCTCCTCACGGATCATCTGCTCAAGCTCGGCAAGGCGCTTTTCGTGATGCACAAAGAGCTGATCTATGCGCTCGTTCGCAGTGATCCTGCCGCAGTTGCGGTGCCCCGGAAGCGCTGTTGCCACATTCAGACTGCGTACCTTATCAAGGCTAATGATATAATCCGTGAGAGAATCCTTTACGGAAGGCCAGAAAGTGATATTGGGCGAGATGTCAAAAAGTATATGGTCACCCGTGAACATCAGGGATTTCTCCCGGTCAAAGAGACACATGTGGCCGGGAGTGTGGCCGGGAGTCTCTATACATTCAAAGCTGAATTTGCCGTAGGGCAGCACGTCGCCGTCATCGACCAGCCGGGCGTGAAAGGGCTTCGGCAGATACTGCACGGCGGGATTATGCAGAAAGATGTTCTCAAAATCCTCATTGGACATACCGTCCTCAAGCGCGCGCACACGGCGATCCTCCCAGCCGTGGCCGCTGCCGGTGCCGAGATGAGCATACCCAAAGTTGAAAAGAAATGTAGTTTGAGATTTGAACCAATAAAATTGGATTCAA
>OGZA01000771.1_pt1 | contig 23797 bp, 18 predicted proteins | sample 1576591 | NCBI WGS metagenome assembly OGZA01 (sample SAMEA3541565, study PRJEB24748) | human gut metagenome | biome: human gut; feature: human-associated habitat; material: faeces | place: China | collected 2012
GACCGTTCGACCAGGCGGTCGAACGGTCCGCTCGGTTCATTTTTTCGTCTGCTTAGTCCAGCTTGGCGAACAGCTTGCGCAGGCTGACCTCCTCGCCGATCATTGCGGGCAGGTCGGCTATGGCCACGCGCTGCTGCTCCATCGAGTCGCGGTGGCGGACCGTGACGGTCCGGTCCTCGAGCGTCTGATGGTCGACCGTGATGCAGAACGGCGTGCCGATCGCGTCCTGACGGCGGTAGCGCTTGCCGATGCTGTCCTTTTCGTCGTACTGCACGTTGTGGTCGGCCTTCAGCGCGTGCATCAGCTCGCGGGCCACCTCGGGCAGTCCGTCCTTCTTGACCAGCGGCAGCACGGCGGCCTTGACGGGAGCCAAAGCCGGCGGAAAATGCATCACCAGCCGGGTGTCGCCGCCCTCGAGCGTCTGCTCCTCGTACGAGGCCGACAGTACCTGAAGCACCATGCGGTCGACGCCGATCGATGTCTCGACGACATAGGGCACATAGCTCTCGCCCGTTTCGGTGTCGAAGTACTGTATCTTTTTGCCGGAGAACTTCTGGTGGTTGCCCAGATCGAAGTCCGTCCGCGAGTGGATGCCCTCGACCTCCTTGAAGCCGAACGGGAACTCGTATTCGATGTCGGTCGCCGCATTGGCGTAATGGGCCAGCTTGTCGTGGTCGTGGAAGCGGTAGTGCTCGTCGCCGAATCCGAGCGCGCGATGCCACTTCATGCGGGTCTGGCGCCAATGGTCGAACCAGCGCAGCTCGTCGCCCGGACGGACGAAGAACTGCATCTCCATCTGCTCGAACTCGCGCATGCGGAAGATGAACTGCCGCGCGACGATCTCATTGCGGAACGCCTTGCCGATCTGCGCGATGCCGAACGGAATCTTCATCCGGCCGGTCTTCTGTACGTTCAGGAAGTTGACGAAAATGCCCTGAGCCGTTTCGGGGCGCAGGTAGATCGTGTTGGCTCCTTCGCTGACCGAGCCGATCTTCGTCTCGAACATCAGGTTGAACTGGCGCACTTCGGTCCAGTTGCGCGTGCCCGAGATCGGGCAGACGATGCCGCTGTCGACGATGATCTGCCGCAGCTCGTCGAGGTCGTTGTCGTTGAGGGCCTTCACCATCCGCTCGTGCGCCTCGTCGCGCTTGGCCTTATGCTCGGCCACGCGGGGATTGGTCGCCAGAAACTTGGCCTCGTCGAACGAATCGCCGAACTTCTTGCGAGCCTTCTCGACCTCCTTGGCGATCTTTTCGTCCTGCTTGGCGATGAAGTCTTCGATCAACACGTCCGCACGGTAGCGCTTCTTCGAGTCGCGGTTGTCGATCAGCGGGTCGTTGAACGCGCCCACATGGCCCGACGCTTCCCAGATGCGCGGGTGCATGAAGATCGCCGAGTCGATACCCACGATGTTGTCGTTGAGCTTCGTCATCGCGTCCCACCAGTAGCGCTTGATATTGTTCTTGAGCTCGACGCCCAGCTGTCCGTAGTCGTATACGGCGCTTAGGCCGTCGTAGATTTCGCTCGACGGGAATATGAACCCGTATTCCTTGCTGTGAGCGACCAGTTTCTTGAAGAGTTCTTCCTGTGTCATATCGTTCGGTTTGCTTTCGTTTTTTGCTCGTTTTACGGGAGCGCGTCCCCCGCGATCTCCAGTCCTCCGTCGGCCGTTTCGCGCAGCGGGAACAGCTTCGTCCGCTCGTCGGGCGTCCGGTTGGGCTGGTGGATGCTCAGCAGCAGCCTGCCGTCGAACGTGCGCAGGATCATGCCGTGCCCTCCGTCGCGCCGAAAGATCGGCTGCGGAAATTGTTCCCACGGTCCGCCGATGTCGCCGCTCCGCGAGCGGGCCAGCCCGATGGCGTAGCCCTCGTCGGTGAACGACGACCAAAGCATCAGCAGCTCGCCCCGGCTGTTGCGCAGCAGGAACGGTCCGTCGGTGACGTACAGCTTTTCTCCGGGGACGTGCGAGCGGACCCATGGCGCCTCGGACGCCTTGAACAGCGTGACCGGCTTTCCCGCCGGGCCGCTCAGGTCTTTTTTGAGCCGGACGGCTTCGACCGTGCCGTTGCCGATCTGCGTCCACTCATGGCAGAAAACCATCCATGGCCGTCCTTGTCGGTCCACATGCAGCGTTCCGTCGAGCGAGTTCCAGTCTTCGGGCGTGACGCGCCCTTTGCTGTGTTCCCTGTAAGGTCCTCTCGGCGTGTCGGCCTCGAATATGGCCGTGCCGAGCAGGCTGTCGGCCTTGCCGCGTATCGTCGCGAACAGATAGTATTTGTCCCGATAGGCATGGCATTCGGCCGCCCAGAAATTGTTCCCGCCCCAGAAGCCTTCGTCCGGAACGAAAGCGAGGTAGGGGCCCGTCCACTCTTTCAGGTCGCGGCTCGCATAGCAGTAAAACCCTTTGGAACGGTACAAAACGTCGGCTTGGTTGGTCCCGAACAGGTAATACGTGCTGTCGCCTGCGACGGGCAGGATATACGGGTCGCGGATATGAATCCCGGCGAGCGGCACGGCCCGTTCCGCCGGCTGTTGGGCCGGTAGCTCTTGCACCGACAGAAAGGCGGCGGCAAAATACAGGGCGAGGCGATTCGATATTTTTTTGTTCGGACCGTTCATAAGCATATAAGGGTCGAAAATCGTTGCGGCGCCGGGAGGCGTTCGGCTCCGACGGCCATTGTCCGTCATGGCGTTCGCGCGACGCAGATGCAAAGATAGGTTTTTTTCTTAACTTTGCGTGCGAACGCCGGAAAGGCGGCGAGGAAATTATGGGGCGGATTCTGGCGATCGACTACGGGGCGAAGCGGACGGGACTGGCGGTGACCGACCCGTTGCGGATCATTGCCGGGGCGCTCGATACGGTGCCTACTGCTGCGCTGCTCGATTACGTGAAACGCTATGTGGTCGCCGAGGGCGTCGATCTGATCGTCGTGGGCATGCCCCGGCAGATGAGCGGGGCTCCGTCGGCGAGCTATTCGCAGATACGCCCGTTGGTCGAGCGTCTCCGGAAGGAGTTGCCCGGGATGCGCGTCGAGCTGTTCGACGAGCGTTTCACCTCCGTGCTGGCCCAGCGGGCCATTATCGAGGGCGGCGTGCCCAAGAGCCGCCGTCGCCATGACAAGGGCTTGGTCGACCGCGTCAGCGCGACGATCATCCTGCAGGGGTACATGGAGTCGGCCGGAAGGTTCCGGGCGGACGGCCCGGTATCAGGAAAAGAGTAAAAAGAAGATACGCGACTATGTTTTTACCGATTTATATCTACGGGTCGCCGGTTCTGCGCAACGAGTCGGTCGACATTACGAAGGATTATCCCGATTTGGATCGCTTTCTGGCGGATTTGTGGGAGACGATGTACGAGGCCGACGGGGTGGGGCTCGCCGCTCCGCAGGTCGGCCGCAACATCCGCGTGTTCGTTGTCGACGCGTCGGTCAATGCCGACGAGGACCCGCGTCTGGCCGGGTTTCGCAAGACCTTCATCAATGCCCGGATTTACGAGCGTTCCGGCGAGGAGGTGCTTTACGGCGAGGGTTGCCTGAGCCTGCCCCGCTTGAACGAGGACGTGAGCCGGCCGGAAAGGATACGCATCCGCTATGTGGACGAGCATTTCGTCGAACACGACGAGGAGTACGACGGCTTCGCGGCCCGGGTGATTCAGCACGAGTACGATCACCTGGACGGCAAGCTGTTCGTCGATCGTCTCTCTCCGTTGCGCAAGACGCTGATCAAGGGCAAGCTGGCCGCCATGGCCAAAGGCAAGTACAAGGCTGCCTACAAGACGAAGCTGGTTCGCAAGTAGTTTGCTTCGGTAAGTGTTTCCTTTGCATATGGTGATCATTCCGGAGTTGTACGTTGTGTTTTTTGTCTGCCGCCACTGGCCATAATCTTTCTGTGGATCTTTCGGTGTGTTATGTAAATTCCTCTCCGTCAGTTTGGAAAAACGAAGAATGCTAGCTGGCTCTATGTGACGTTGCCTTTATCGATTGTTATACTTCAATTTTTTGGCATTAGGCCGTAAAATAGATCGCTTTTGATCGTTTCCATTTTGGTATTAAAAAATACGATACATGGGTCGTACGAACGATACGGTGAAGATTTTAGCCGCTATTCAAAAAAATATGGATAAAAAGTCTTGGCCATGCATATATGGCGGATGCGATCAACATGCTATCAATTCCCATCTTTTGCAACGGCATGGAGTGTTGGATCGCGTTGTGGAGAATGGGCATCTATACGAAGTGAAAAGATGCGATTATTATAAATGGAATCGAAATCCTCCGATTGAATTCAAAATGGTTGGATTGAATCGGGCTATTTCCTTGCCGCTGTTTTGCCATGAACATGACAGCCGATTATTCCGTTCGATAGAGCAAGATGAAATTGACTGTTCGGATTATCGGATGCAATTGCTTTTGAGTTATAGGACCGTTTGTGCAGAAATACGAAAAAAGGAAATGAATATCGAGTTCCTCGGCAGGATGAAAAAATCGAGTACTTTACAATTTTTGGAAGATGTTATCGATATGTCAATTACGGGGAATGAACTGGGTATTAGAGATTTGGATGGATATAAAAGTTTGTTGGAGCAGGAGTTGGAAAAAATATCGCACAATTTTTTCTTCGTTTGTTACCGATATCCTTTGGTGAAAGTTTATGCTTCGTCCGTTTTCAGCTATCATCCCAACGATGCTGTCGCAAGGATTGCCGATTCCTGTACGGTTTGGGACAATGGCTTTGTACATATAATTCCTGCGGAGGATTGCACCTGTATTATTTTGGGCTATCATAATGAACATACCAATAGCCTATTACAAGAATACGTCGTTTCGTGGAAAGATTTGGATATGGCGAGTCTGGGAGGTAAATTGACAGAGTTGTTCGCCGCGAGAATCGAAAGTTGGGGGCTGGCGCCTTCCTTGTATCGCCGATTGTCTCCTTCGATGACGAAAAGGTATATAAAATATATGTCAGAAAATGCATGTAACTACGATATTTCTCAATATGTGGATTTCAATCTTTTTAACGGGGCTTTTTGATTGAAATGCATTTATGTTCCCTGTCGGTGTAAAGTCCGTACATTTTCGTTTCGGAAAAATTCTCCATCGTGAAGGGGCTTTCTTTTTCTGATTTTCAAGTTATACTAGGTGTTTTCTGCGTCAAATTTCCGATTTGGTGCAGGTAGAACTGAAAATGGTTCGACAAATCGCGTGAAGAGAGGGATCTGTCAAAAAAGTAGTCGATAGACGTAACGTGCATAACATAATGACCACAACACTGCATCGTGTGGAATGCGTGGAGAAGTGTGGCATTCTGTGGAAATGTGTGGAGCGCGCAGTGTGGAAAACCAGCGGATGTTCAGCCTGTTTCTACAGCCTTCGTGTTTCGCGGACTCCCGAGCGGGCTGCGCGGGTTCGTCTTGCCCGAAAACAAAAAGGAGGGAGCCGTCGCGGCTGCCTCCTTCTGCGGGACTTGCATCCCTAAACTACTAACCCAAACTTAAATAAATGAAGAAACCTTGTTGCTTGTCCACTTTACTTTCTAAAGCGTATATTTCAAACTCTGTGCCAAATTTCGTGCGACTTGTTTCGCGTCGTCGCTTTCTGCTTTCGGAATACTTCAAATACCGTGCCGAAAATCCGATCTTCCGTTTTGCCGTTTCCGAAAACCGTGCATGGCGGAACGCCTTTCGATTGTGAGTACTGCAAAGTCCATGCCAAAAAACAAGCGGCGGAACGTCTTCCGTCCGCCGCTTATCGAATAAGACCGTCTTGTTTGTTATCTGGAACTCTCTTACGAAACGGGAGAGTGAGCCGTATTATTGTTTTCGTGCCGTTTTATCTTTGTGCTCCAGCGAGCGGCAGATCGCTTGGTTGATCTCGCGTACTTTGGTTTCGTCGATCTTGATCTTTTTCCGGTCGTAGGTCATCAGTCCGTTCACTTCGATTTCCACGTCGCTCGTCTGCGTGTAGACGCCGGCCGAGAATCCGCGCGGGATCATGTCGAGCAGCATGCCCGTGTAGCGGAGATAGGCTTCCGTCACTTCCGCCGGTGTCTTGAACTGGACGTATCCCCAGTTGCGGTCCGGTTCCCACAGATGCCCCTCGGCCGCCATGCCGATTCCTCCGTATTCGCCGAGCACGGTCGCGCGCTTCGCGTCGTAAAGATACATTTCGGGGTCCGGGTAGTGGTGCAGGTCGAGCATGTCGCCGCAGGGGTAGTGATTGCCTCCGCTGGCCGGATTCACCAGACGGGTCGGATCGTGCGTCTTGGTCCATTGCGCGATCTCTGCTGTTTCGAACTGGCCCCACGCCTCGTTGAACGGAACCCAAACGCCGATGCACGGATTCGAGTAGAGATAGTCCATGATTTCCTGCCATTCCTTGCGGAAGTCGGCTTCCGATTCCGGCGACCGCTGCCATTCGGCTCCGTCGAAATATTGTTCCATCTGCCATTGCGGTCCGCCCGTGCTGCTGGGCATGTCCTGCCAGACGATGATTCCGTGCCGGTCGCAGTGCGTGTACCAGCGGGCCGGCTCGACTTTGACGTGCTTGCGGATCATGTTGAATCCCCATTGCTTGGTCTTGATTACGTCGTATTCGAGCGCCTCGTCCGTCGGGGCCGTGTAAAGTCCGTCGGGCCACCAGCCCTGATCGAGCGGTCCGAACATGAACAGGTCGCGGTTATTGAGCTGCAGCCGGACGATGCCGTCCGCATCGCGGGCCGTCGAAAATTTGCGCATGGCCGCGTAGCTTTTCACCTCGTCGACCGTTTCCTTGCCGGATTTGAGCGTTACCCGCAGGTCGTACAGGAAAGGCGAGTCGGGACTCCACAGTTTCATATCGGCCGGCATGGCCGCTTCGGCCGCCACGCCCGGCAGGGCCACGGCGGTAGCGACCGTCCGCTCGCCGTCCATAACCGTCACTTCGATCCGGTCGTTCGGCTCCGCATCGGGCACGTCGGCTTCGATGCGCAGCGTGCGGCGGTCGATGTCGGGCGTCGTCCGCAGCCCGGCGATGTATCGTTGCGGAACCGGTTCGAGCCAGACCGTCTGCCAAATCCCGCTGACCGGCGTGTACCAGATTCCGCCGGGGGCGGACGTCTGCTTGCCGCGCGGCTGCTCGCCTCGCTCGGTCGGGTCCCAAACCCGGACTTTCAACGTGTTTTCTCCTTTCTTGTGCAGCGCTGCCGTCACGTCGAACGTGAACGGAGCATAGCCGCCCGTGTGGCTGCCTACCTGCACGTCGTTGACCCAGACGTCGGCTTTCCAGTCTACGGCGCCGAAGTGGAGCAGTATCCGGTCGCCGTTCCAGTCGGTCGGGACGACGAACGTGCGGGCGTACCACAGCTCGTTTTCGGCTCCGAGCCGCTTGCCTACGCCCGACAGGCTCGACTCGACGGCGAACGGTACGAGAATTTGGCCGTCGTAGGCTCCGGCAGGCGTTCCGGCCGGGACGATCGAGTAATTCCACAGTCCGTTCAGATTTTTCCATCGCGCTCTTTCCGCCAGAGGGCGCGGGTATTCGTTCAGCGGGCAGGCCGGGTCGACCTTTTCGGCCCATGGCGTTTTGATCTTGTCCCCGGCCGGCTGCCATTGGGCGGAGCCGGACGAGCCCAGCAGCAGTGCGGCTGCGGCAAGCAACGATTTTTTATTCATATCGGCAGAGTTTGTTAGGTTCCGGTCAAAAATAACGAATAAGGCTTGAAAAACCAAGTATTTCGGACGGACCGACCGGGCAAAAGCGCCCGCTGTCAGATCAGCAGCACGGTGGCCGCCGTGACGGCTACGCCTGCCGCCGCACCGGCCCCGACCTGAGCGAGACTGTGGCTGCCCAGTTGCAGGCGGGCGCTGCCGAGCGCGCCCGTCAGAACGGTCAGGACGATAAGCGCAGTCCGAAACTGCGCCAGTCCCGTGTAATTCATCACGATCATCATACCCAGCAGGCCGCCTGCCGCTGTCATGTGGAGACTGATTTTCCAGTAGAGGTTGACGACGAACGCGATCACTACGCAGCAGAGCGCCGCGATCAGAAACCGGTCGACCAGAAAAGCGACCGTCATTTGCCGAAACGACAGAATGCACAGCATATAGCAGACGGCTACGATACCCATCGGCAGCATGCGCTGTCTCTGACTTTGCAGCCTGAGGTCGGACAGACCGCCGAACAGTTTCAGTACGGCCAGCGAGAAGGCCGGAAGTATCAGCGTGTTGAGCAGGACGACCGCTGCGATGAACCAGCGGGCCTCGGCCGGCAGATTGGACATGACGGTCGGGCCGAACAGCAGGAGCAGCGCGGCGATCGTCGGAACGATCAGAGGGTGCAGAGCGTAGGATATCGCCCGGCTGAGGCGGTCGTATGGATTTTTCATGGACAAGCGTGTTTCAGGCGGCCTAAGTTAAGGAAAAAATCCGGATTGTCGCTCGGATCTTTTATTTCGTCGTAGAGGGCGGCCTTTGCGCCTTACGATCCCGCTTCGTTGCGGCATACCTGCAAGAACCGGCCCGAAAGGTTCCGTCCTTCAGGCGCGTCGGTACGCGCGTTTACCGTAGGGTACGCTCTCGAGTCTCGGCTCTGCCCGGATCGGGATTCCGTAAATCGGGACCGTGTGTTGCAAAACTGCGTATGGCGAAAAAGGAGTGCGGATCGCGCCGTTCTGGGCCATGGTGAATTTCCGAGGGCGGGCCCCAGCCGATACGGAGCCGAGCCTCGGTCTGCTTCCGCGTGCTGTTCGCCCGCATGGCTCGCCGCGCGGACGGCGACCGCTATAGCTGCTTGCGGAGCCGAGCGACCGGAATGCCGAGCATTTCGCGGTACTTGGCCACCGTGCGCCGGGCAATGTGGTAGCCTTTGGCGTTGAGGATATCCATCAGCACCTCGTCCGTCAGCGGCTTGCGCTTGTCCTCCTTGTCGATGCACTCCGAGAGGAGGTTCTTGATCTCGTACGACGACACTTCCTCGCCGCTGTCGGTCTGCATCGCCTCCGAGAACAGCCGCTTGAGCGGTATGATTCCGAATTGCGTCTGTACGTACTTGCTGTTCACCACGCGCGAGATCGTCGATACGTCGAGATTCGTCGCGTCGGCGATGTCCTTGAGGATCATCGGGCGCAACTTCGACTGGTCGCCGTCGATGAAGTACTCGCGCTGATAGTCCAGTATGGCCTGCATCGTATGCATCAGCGTGTCGTGGCGCTGCTTGATCGCCGAAATGAACCATTTGGCCGAGTCGATCTTGTTCTTGACGAACTGGATCGCCTCGCGGTCGGCCTCGGTACTCTGCCCGCCCCGGGTGGCCATCTCGCGGATCATCTCGACGTAGCGCCGGTTGACTTTGATGTCGGGGATGTTCGACGAGTTGAGGCTCAGCTCGAAGATGCCGTTCTGATAGTCGAGCGTAAAATCCGGTATGATATAAGGCTGGTTGTCGTTCTTCCCGTCGCTGTACAGGTTGCCGGGTTTGGGCGACAGGCGGACGATCTCCTCGATCGCGTCCCGGAACTCGTCCTCGCCGACGCTCAGCCGCGACATCAGCTTTTCGTAATGCTTCTTCGTGAACTCGTCGAAATAGTTGGTCAGTATTTTCATGGCCAGTTTCTGTGCCTCGCTGTGCTGGGGCATGGCATGCATCTGGAGCAGCAGGCATTCCTGCAGGTTACGCGACCCGACGCCCGTGGGCTCCAGTTCGTGGATGACTTTCAGTACGCTTTCCAGCTCCTGCTCGGTCGTCTCGATTCCGAGGCTGAACGCGATATCGTCCGCGATCGAGCTCAGGCTGCGCCGCAGGTACCCGTCGTCGTCGATGCTGCCGATCAGGTATTGCCCGAGGGTCATCTCGCGCGGAGAGAGGTTCTTGAAGCCGAGCTGCTCGATCAGGTTCTCGTGGAACGACATTCCCTCGGTCAGGTAGACGGGGCGTTTCTGGTCGTCCTTCGAATAATTGTTGGCGTGATATTTGTACCGCGGCGTATCGTCCTCGGCGAAGTATTCCTCGACGGAAACCTCTTTGGTTTGCTGCTCGTCGTTTTCCTCGGTGGCTTCTTCCTCCAGTACGGGGTTTTCCTCGATCTCCTGCTTGACGCGCTGTTCGAGCTGAACGGCGGGCAACTCCAGCAGTTTGATCATCTGGATCTGCTGCGGCGATAGTTTCTGCAGCAGTTTCTGTACCTGGCGTTGGTTGATGTTAGACATATTTCATAGCGGTTAAATAAATTATGGTATGCTCGGTTCGTATAGGACAAAGATACGCATAATCTATTTGACAAAAGCCCCCGTGAAAGGGGACTTTGTGTCGTGATAAGTCGTAAGTGATAGCGATCTTTCGCCTGCGGATCGCACAATCGGACAACGCTTAGAATTCGGCGCTTTTCGGCGTGCGGGGGAACGGAATCACGTCGCGTATGTTGGCCATGCCCGTAACGAACAGCAGCAGCCGCTCGAATCCGAGCCCGAAGCCGCTGTGCGGCGCGCTGCCCCATCGTCTCGTGTCGAGGTACCACCAGATGTCCTTTTGCGGAATGCCCAGCTCGTCGACCCGGGCCCGCAGCTTGTCGAGATTCTCCTCGCGCTGCGAACCGCCGATGATCTCCCCGATCTTCGGGAACAGCACGTCCATGGCGCGTACCGTCTTGCCGTCTTCGTTCTGCTTCATGTAGAACGCCTTGATCTCTTTCGGGTAGTTGATCAGGATAACCGGCTTCTTGAAGTGGCGCTCGACCAGATAACGTTCGTGCTCGCTCTGCAGGTCGAGGCCCCAGCTGACCGGGAACTCGAACTTCTCGCCGCTTTTCTCGAGGATTTCGATCCCTTCGGTATAGTCCAGCCGCACGAAATCGTTCTCGACGACGAAACGAAGTCGCTCGAGCAATTCTCCGTCGTACATCTTGGCCAGAAACGCCAGATCGTCCGCGCAGTTTTCGAGCGCGTACCGGATCAGGTACTTGAGGAAGTCCTCGGCCAGCTCCATGTTGTCTTCCAGCTCATAGAACGCCATTTCGGGCTCGATCATCCAGAATTCGGCCAAATGTCGGGGCGTATTCGAGTTTTCGGCCCGGAACGTCGGCCCGAACGTGTAGATCTGCGACAGCGCCAGCGCGCCGAGCTCTCCCTCGAGCTGGCCCGACACGGTCAGGTTGCAGGGTTTGCCGAAGAAATCCTGCGCATAGTCTACCTCTCCTGCGTCGTTCCTCGGCACGTTGTTCAGGTCGAGCGTCGTGACCTGAAACATGGCGCCGGCGCCCTCGGCGTCGCTGCCCGTGATCAGCGGAGTGTGGAGATAGAAGAATCCCCTGTCGTTGAAATACTTGTGTATCGCGTAGGCCATGGCGTGGCGGATGCGCAGTACGGCTCCGAACGTGTTCGTGCGCGGGCGCAGGTAGGCGATCTCGCGCAGGAACTCGAGCGTATGTCCTTTTTTCTGCAACGGATAGGTTTCCGGGTCGGCGGTCCCGTACAGCTCGATGCGCTCGGCCTGTACCTCGACGGGCTGCCCCGAACCGAGCGACTCGACCAGACGGCCCTCGACCTTTATGCACGATCCGGTCGTAATCTTTTTGAGCAGGCTGTCGTCGAATCGGGCGACATCGGCCACGATCTGAATGTTGTGAATGATCGAACCGTCGTTGACGGCGATGAAGGCCACGTTCTTATTTCCCCGTTTGGTCCGTACCCATCCTTTGACGACCACGTCCGTTCCCGGCGCCGTCGATCGGAGCAACTCCGCGATTTTTGTTCTGCTGTCTGGCATATTTCGTCTTTTAGTAGTTTGCGCGTCATCCGTTTCCTGCATCGTGATAATGAGGCTTGCCTTTGTCACGGCACCGAAAGCGGTTCTGAACGCAAATATCGTAAATTTAATTCAAAAGTCGTCTTCCCGGGTTTCGAAAATGGCTGCCGACGGGCGGTCCGGCCGGGTATCGGTTTTCTTTTACTTGCCGGCGGTGCGACAACGAAAGCGCCCGAATCCGGTCGGTTCGGGCGCTTGGATGAAGCTGGATGAGAAGCGGCGAATCAGTTGCTGCCGCCGTATTCGTCCGAATATTCCCCGATAGTGACTTTGGTCTTGGGGTTGCACAGTTTCGGGTTGTTCTCTCCGAGAAGCTCGATATCGATCGGGTACTGTCCCGCTACGTCGCTCGCCAGATAGATTGTCAGCTTTCCTTGGGCGACGGGATTCCGGGTCGAGCATTCCGGATTATAATAGAACGGAACGGAGGTGCTTGCGTTGATGCGCAGCTCGTTCTTGTCGGAAGACGTGTACATTTCGTACATCGACTTGCCGTAGAGTATCTCTGTCGAAATCGTGTAGTGCGAGGCTTTGATCGCATCGTACGTCTGGTCGCCGGAGAGCTGTACGATCCGGTAGGTTCCGTTCCAGTCCGAGCTCAGGTTGCTGGCCGATTGCGTCGTGGCCATTCCGCTCATCGTGACGGCCCACTGGTTCGTGCTCGTCAGGCTGACTATATAGCTGGTGGAGGTCATGCTTACCGAGGCGCTTCCGTCGACTATTCTGTATTTCGTTTCGCTGGGGAACTCGATGTTCCAGCGGGCCCCCGGTTCGGTCAGCGTAGCGTATCCGTTTGTTTTGATTATCAGGTCGCCCATACGCGTATAGTCGTTTTTCATGTGAGGGGCCCGGCCGTTGTACTGAAGGGTATAGCGGCCGTCCGTCTCGTTGTAGCTGAGGATCGTTCCCGGAGCGAACAGCGTGTCCCTGACTCCCTGAGGGGCGGCCTCGTAGTCGCCGTTTCCCTCGACGATCAGCGTGTTGAGTCGGAATGCGACGTCGAAAGGATCGAGCGAGAACACGCTTTGGTTCATCGTGTTGATGTAAAGGGAATAGTAAGGAAGCGTCGACGGGGCGCTGGGTCCTTCGTTGCCTTTCAGACAAGAGGAAAACAGGGCGGCGCACCCGGCCATCAGAAGCAATAGCTTTTTCATGTTTTGCGGTTTATTGTTCATCGATTTTTGCGGTTTGTCATTCATTCGGTCGATAGCTTGCGCGCGTTTCGCGACGCAAAAGGATAACGTATTCCTTATAGATGTTATTGCGGTCCGAAACGTTGCATCCGTAAAACCTCCCGTCGGCGGGCTTCGCGGCGTCTTTGCCGGAAGCCTCGCTTCCGAGGCGGAAACCGAGAGCAGACCTCTGCAAAGCTACGTACTAATTTGCTAATATTGAAATAATGGGGCATATTTGCCGGAAACGGCGCTTGCCGATCCGGAGAAAACGGGGTTTTCGGTCCCTGTTTTGCGGAGTCGTTGCGGCCATGTCATTATCATGCGGGTATGAAGAAAAAGTATAGCAAGCTTTCCGAGTCTCAGAGGACGGCTTTGCAGGCTCAGGGGTGCACGTCCGACTCGTGGGACTCGATCGAGGTGGGGGAAGGCTTCCGGACCGATTTCGTCCGGGACGCTCATTTCGGCGGAAAGGTCCGGCTCGGCGCCAACGGTACGCCGGTCGAGTTGCCGGGAGGCGTGGTCCGCCGCAGCGGCATATACCGTGCGGCGCTTCACGACTGTACGGTGGGCGACGGCGTGCTGATCGCCAACGTCGGACGCTATATGGCCCGGTATGACGTGGAAGACGGCGCGGTGATCGAGAACGTCGGGCAGATCATCTGCGACGGGCGTTCGTCGTTCGGGAACGGGGTCGAGGTCGCGACGATCAACGAAGCCGGGGGGCGCGAGGTCCCGATATACGACGGCTTGACGGCCCAGATCGCTTACGTGCTGGCCATGTACCGTCACCGGACTCGGACCGTCGAGCGGTTGCGCGGCCTGATCGCCCGGTACGCTGAGAGCCGGACGGCATCGCGCGGCGCGATCGGCCGGGGCAGCTCGGTGGTCAACACGCTGTCGCTGCTGAACGTCTCGGTCGGAGAGGGCGCTTCGATCGACGGAGCCGCGTCGCTCTGCAACGGAACGTTGAACAGCACGTTCGAGTCCCCCTCGAGGATCGGATCGGGCGTGACGGCGAGCGACTTCGTCGTCGCTTGCTCGGCTACGGTCGATACCGGATCGATGCTGCGCCGCTGTTTCGTCGGCGAGGGCGTGGTGATCGAGAACGGATTCTCGGCCGAGAACTCGCTCTTTTTTGCGAACAGCCATCTCAATCACGGCGAGGCGTGCGCCGTTTTCGCCGGGCCGTATACCGTTTCGCATCATCGTTCGACGCTGCTGATCGCCGGATACTTCTCGTTTTTCAATGCCGGTAGCGGAGCCAATCAGAGCAATCACATGTACAAGTCGGGACCCGTACATCAGGGGGTTCACCTGCGGGGATGCAAGTTCGGCAGCGACGCCTATGTGCTGTTGCCCGCTTCGACCGGCGCGTTCACGATCGTGACCGGCCGTCACTACAATCATCACGATACCGAACGGATGCCATTTTCGTATCTGGTCGAGGAGGCCGGCGACTCGGTATTGCTGCCCGCCGTCAATATCCGCAGTTGCGGAACGGCCCGCGACATCGGTAAATGGCCCCGGCGCGACCGCCGACGGGGAGTCGCGCACGACCTGATCCGTTACGATATGATGAATCCCTATACGGCCGGCCGGGTGCTCGACGCCATAGGCGAGTGCGAGGCGCTGATCGGGCGCCATCCTACCGCCGAAGCCGTTACGTGGAACCGGGTGAAGATCAAGACTCCCTCGCTCCGCAAGGGACTCGTGCTCTACCGGCAGGCCCTTCGCTCCTATCTGGCCGGACTGCTGGGCGAAGGGATGGCCGATGCCCGGCCGGATGCGTCGCTCCGGCAGTGGGTCGATCTGGCCGGCCTGATCGCGCCCCGCAGCCGTGTCGAGGCGCTGCTCGACCGGATAGACCGGGGCGAGATCGACGATCTGAACCGTCTGGAAGAGGCTTTCCGCGAGATCGACCGACGCTACGAGGCCGACGCGCGCCGTTGGGCGCTGTACGCCCTGTCCGTACTGCTCGGCAAGCCGGAAGAAAGCATCGGCTCGGACGATATCGGGGAGCTCGTCCGTCAGGGAGCCGACGACCGCCGTGCGCTGGAGGCGGCCGTCGGGCAGGATGCCTTGCGCGACCGGGCTCCCGTCATGGCTACCGGCTACGGCATCGATGCGCCCGAACAGCGCGAGGCCGATTTCTGTGCCGTTCGGGGCGAGCGGTAGCCGGTCGCAGGTGTTCGTTCCGACGGGGACGGCGTCGGGTTAGCGGATTCTGTTCGGGGCGTTTCCGTGCCGTTTTGCTTGGCCGGCTTGTACGCGGCTTTTTTTCGTGGTTTCCATATGCGGTTTCCGGACGCGCTGCGCGGGCGCTCTCGGTTTTCGGAAAGCGTCGGCAGGGCGGCTGAGCGGACCGGTTTTTACAGAAAAATTACCTATCTTTGACCCATGCGGGGAACCGCATGGGTCAATCTGAAGTCAATAGAAGATGAGTATAGTAGCTATCGTGGGCCGTCCGAACGTCGGCAAGAGCACGCTGTTCAACCGCTTGGTCGGCATGCGCAAGGCGATCGTGAACGATACGGCCGGTACGACGCGCGACCGCCATTACGGCAAGACCGACTGGAACGGCCGCGAGTTTTCGGTGATCGATACGGGCGGATACGCGCTGGGCGGAGAAGATATTTTCGAGGAGGAAATCCGCAAGCAGGTGGTGCTGGCCGTCGAGGAGGCCGACGTGATTCTGTTTCTGGTCGAGGTGTCGACCGGGATCACCGATCTGGACATGGCGGTGGCCGATCTGCTGCGCCGCACGTCGAAGAAAGTGATTCTCGTCGTCAACAAGGTGGACAACAATAACCTGGTGTACGGCTCGCACGAGTTCTATGCGCTCGGTCTGGGCGATCCCTACTGCATCTCGTCGATCAGCGGCAGCGGGACGGGGGATCTGATGGATGCCGTCGTAGCCGCGCTGCCGCCCGACACGGAGGCTGAGCAGACGGACGATCTGCCCAAGTTCGCGATCGTAGGCCGTCCGAACGTCGGCAAGTCCTCGCTGACGAACGCTTTGCTGGACCGCGAGCGCAACATCGTGACGCCGATCGCCGGGACGACGCGCGACTCGATCCTGACGCGCTACAACAAGTTCGGCATGGACTTCTATCTGATCGACACGGCCGGCTTGCGCAAGAAAACCAAAGTGACCGACGATCTGGAGTTCTATTCCGTGCTGCGCTCGATCCGTTCGATCGAGTCGTCCGACGTCTGCATCCTGATGATCGACGCGTCGGCCGGAGTGGAGGCTCAGGACATGAACATCTTCCGCCTGATCGAGCGGAACAAGAAAGGTTGCGTGATCGTCATCAACAAATGGGACTTGGTCGAAAAGGGCAGCAACACGATGAAGGAGTATGCCGAGAGCATCCGTCGCCGCATCGCTCCGTTCGACGACGTGCCGATCGTCTTCACGTCGGTGCTGAACAAGCAGCGTATTCTGGACGTGTTGCAGACGGCCATGAACGTCTATTACGCGCGCATCCGCCGGATTCCGACTTCGGCGCTGAACGAGTATCTGCTGCCGATTATCGAGCAGACGCCTCCGCCGTCGACCAAGGGCAAGTACATCCGCATCAAGTATGTCACTCAACTGGCTTCCCCGACTCCGGCTTTCGCGTTCTTCGTCAATTTGCCGCAGTATATCAAGGAGGGATATCGTCGCTTTCTGGAGAACAAGATCCGCGAGAGGTGGGACTTCAAGGGAGTGCCGATTCAGATTTTCTTCCGCCAGAAGTAGCGCTCGCTCCCGGGCTTGCGGCATTGCCGTTGTCGTGCTTTACGTCTCGGGAGCGGCGGACTGCGGAGAGCATAAATAGAAAAACAGAAACGCAAGGATTCCGATTCGCTATACCATGAAAAGAACTGTTTGCCTGTCCGTGCTGAGCCTACTGGGGTTCGGTGCGCTCGGTGCCCAGAATGCGCCAGAAGGCTTTTGGACCGATCCGTCGGTCGCCTCGGAGGGCAAGGCCGACTCCCGGCCCGAATTCGTCAGCTATTCGACCCGCGAGCAGGCCGAGACCGGCGATCCCTCCCGGTCCCCCCATTACGTGTCCCTCGAGGGCAAGTGGCGGGTGCGCTATTCGACGATGGCCTCGGGAGGAGAGCGCGACTTCTATCTGCCCTCTTTCTCGGCCGCCCTGTACGCCATCATCCTGTCCTTCTCCCCCAAGTTCGACGCCCTGGTGAACTCCATCCCCACCGCCATCGTGGGCGGCGTCAGCTTCATCCTGTACGGTATGATCTCCGCGGTGGGCGTGCGGAACGTGGTGGAAAACAAGGTGGACCTGACCAAGTCCCGGAACCTCATCATCGCGGCGGTGATTTTCGTCAGCGGCCTGGGCTTCAGCTCCACCGGCGGCATCACCTTCACCGTGGGCGGCGCCGACGTCACCCTGACCGGCCTGGCCATCGCCGCCCTGGCGGGCGTGATCCTCAACGCCATCCTGCCCGGCAACGACTATCAGTTCGGTGTGGACCCTCAGGGCGACAAGTCCGCCGACCTGGGCTCCTATTAAGAGAAACAGAAGAAACTGATATAACACAGAGTGCCCCGGCTTTCGCCGGGGCACTCTGTGTTATAGGACCAGCACAAAAGCCAGGGATACGGCGGTATCCCTGGCTTTGTTTTGCTTTTTACAGGCTGACGCCGCCGTCGGCGGAGGATGCGCCCTCCAGCAGGGGGGCGATGCGGTCCAGCAGGGCGCGGACCTGCTGCGGGCAGCGGCCGATGTAGCGGGCCGGGTCCATCAGCCGGTCCAGCTCCGGTCGGGTCATGCCAAAGGCCGGATCGCCGGCCAGGCGGTCCAGCAGGTCGCAGGGCTCACCGTCCTTCATCCGGGCGGTGGCGGCCATGGAGTGCACCCGCACCCGCTCATGGAGCTGCTGACGGTCGCCGCCGCGCTTGACGGCCTCCATCATCAGGTTCTCCGTGGCCAGGAAGGGCATATACTCCCGGATGGTCTTGTCCACCACCTTTTCGTTGACCCGCAGGCCGTTGGTGACGTTCTGGGCCAGGCGCAGAATAGCGTCGGCGCACAAAAAGCCCTCAGGCATGGACAGCCGCCGGTTGGCAGAGTCGTCCAGGGTGCGCTCCATCCACTGGACGGAGGCGGTCATGGGAGCATTCATGGCGTCGGCCATGAGATAGCGGCTCAGGGAGCAGATGCGCTCGCAGCGCATGGGGTTGCGCTTATAGGCCATGGCCGACGAGCCGATCTGGTGTTCCTCGAAGGGCTCCTCCAGCTGGCGGTCGTGCTGCAGCAGGCGGATGTCGTTGGCCATGCGATAGACGCTCTGGGCCATGGAGGACAGGCAGTTCAGGATCCGGGCGTCCACCTTCCGGGGATAGGTCTGGCCGCAGACGGTGAAGCAGGCGTCGAAGCCGAACTCGGCGGCAATGCGGCGGTTCATCTCGTCGATCTTTGCCTCGTCCCCGTCAAACAGGTCCATGAAGCTGGCCTCGGTGCCGGTGGTGCCCCGGCAGCCCAGAAAGCGCAGGCTGCCCAGGACAAAGTCCAGCTCCTCCAGGTCCGACAGCAGGTCCTGGAGCCACAGGCAGGCCCGCTTGCCCACGGTGACAGGCTGGGCGGGCTGATAGTGGGTATAGCCCAGGGTGGGAGTGGCGGCGTATTTCTCCGCAAAGGCGGAGAGGTTCTTCATCACCGCCAGCAGCTGTCCCCGGAGATAACGCAGCCCGTCCCGGTACAGGATCAGGTCGGCGTTGTCGGTGACATAGCAGCTGGTGGCCCCCAGGTGGATGATGCCCGCCGCCAGAGGCGCGGCCTTGCCGTAGGTATAGACGTGGGCCATGACATCGTGGCGGACCTCCCGCTCCCGCTGGCGGGCGGTGTCATAGTCGATATCGGTGATGTGCTGCTCCAGCTGGCGGACCTGCTCCTCCGTTACCGGCAGGCCCAGCTGGTGCTGGGCCCGGGCCAGGGCCGTCCACAGCCGCCGCCAGGTCTGGAAGCGCATATCCGGGGAGAACAGGTGCAGCATATACGGCGAGGCGTAGCGCCCGGCCAGGGGGGATTCATAAACGTCGTGGGACATAACAGTCCTCCGTTTCTGTGATTTTCAGCGGACGATCAGGCTGTCCCGCTCCGCGCCCACGGAGACATAGCCGATGCGGCAGCCGATGGCCCGCTCCACATACTCCACATAGTCCCGGGCGGCCTGGGGCAGCTCCTCCCAGGTGCGGGCGGCGGAAATGTCGCAGTTCCAGCCGGGGACGTACTCGGTGACGGGCTTGGCCTGGTCCAGCAGCACAGGGAAGGGGAACTCGTCGGTCTGTTGGCCGTCGATCTCATAGTGGGCGCAGACGGGGATCCGGTCCATGTAGCTGAGGATGTCCAGCTTGGTCAGGGCGATGTTGGTGGCGTTCTGCATCCGGACGCCGTAGCGGGTGGCCACCAGGTCGATGGGACCCACCCGGCGGGGACGGCCGGTCTTGGCACCGTATTCGTCACCGGCGTCCCGGAGCTTTTCGGCATCCGCGCCGAACCACTCGCAGACAAAGGGACCCTCGCCCACGCAGGAGGAATAGGCCTTCACCACGCCCACCACCTCGTCGATGGATGCGCCGGGCAGGCCGGAGCCTACCGGAGCAAAGGCGGCAATGGTGTTGGAGGAGGTGGTGTAGGGATAGATGCCGTAGTCCAGGTCCCGCAGAGCGCCCAGCTGGCCCTCGAACAGGATGGACTTGCCGTCGGCCTGGGCCTGGTGGAGATAGCGGCCGGTGTCGGCCACATAGGGCTTTACCCGCTGGCCGTACTGCTCCACCCAGGCCATCATCTCGTCCATGGTGTAGCCCTTGGCCCCGTAGACCTCCCGCAGGATCAGGTTCTTCCACTCCAGCAGGTCCTGGAGATGGGCCCGCAGATGGTCGGGGTACAGCAGCTCGCCGGCCAGGACGGTCTTTTTCTGGTACTTGTCGGAATAGAAGGGGGCGATGCCCTGCTTGGTGGAGCCGTACTTCTTATCCTTCAGCCGCTGCTCCTCCAGGGCGTCCAGCTCCCGGTGCCAGGGCAGCAGCAGACTGGCCCGTTCGCTGACCAGCAGATTCTCGGGGGTGATGTCCACGCCGCCCTGGCGGACGGTGTCGATCTCCTTGAGCAGATTCTCGCAGTCCAGGGCCACGCCGTTGCCCAGGATGTTCATGACACCGGAGTGGAAAATGCCGGAGGGCAGCAGATGCAGGGCGAACTTGCCCTTTTCGTTGATGACCGTGTGCCCGGCGTTTCCGCCGCCCTGATAGCGCACCACTACGTCATATTGTTGGGTGAGGTAGTCCACCATGCGGCCCTTGCCCTCGTCGCCCCAGTTGATACCCACGATCGCGCAATTTGACATGTCTTTGTCTCCTCATCTATATCATAACAGAATTTTTGGCGGGTTTCCACCGCCAACAGCCCCTTATTATACCGAAAAGCGCGTCAGAAGTAAATAACAAATCCGACATATCTGACATTATTATTTCTAATACTTGTTGTGAATATACACGATAAACATGCATGTATTTTCAGCATAAATTACAAAAAACTTGTGCGTTCTGCTGCTTGACGACCGGGGGGCGGCGGGGCTATAATCATTTGTTCCTTTGAATCGGAGGTTTTTGATATGGAAAAGACGAAAAAGCCCCTGTTCGGGCCCATGGACCTGACCAAGGGGACATGCTGGAAAACCATTCTGATATTTTCGCTGCCGGTGATTCTGTCGTATCTGCTGCAGCAGGTATACTCCATCAGTGACGCAGCCATTGTGGGCCAGACCCTGACGGCCCAGGAGGTGGCCGGGGTCAACGACACCTCGTCGCTGGTGTTCATCTTTCTGCAGTTCGCCTTCGGCGTCAGCGCGGGCTTCTGCGTGGTGACGTCCTGCCAGGTGGGAGCCCGGAACCAGGCGGGGGTGCGCCGGTCCCTGGCCACCCAGATCGTCCTGTCGGCGGCGCTGACGGTGCTGCTGACGGCTCTGGCCCTGGCGCTGCTGAACCCCATGCTGGCGTGGATCAACGTGACCCCGGACAATGCCGAGGTGTATCAGGCGGCCTATACCTATTGCTTCATCATCTTCGCGGGCATCGGGGCCCAGCTGTTTTATAACTTCATCTGCGCGTTTCTGCGCAGCATGGGCGACTCCCTGACGCCGCTGCTGTTCCTGCTGTTTTCCACGGTGCTGAACGTGGGGCTGGACCTGCTGTTCATCATGGTGTTCCGGTGGGGCGTGGCCGGGGCGGCCATCGCCACGGTGGCGGCCCAGCTCATCAGCACGGTGGCGTGCTTCATCTATGCCTTTGCCAAGTATCCTCAGCTGCGGCTGCACCGGGAGGACATGCAGATCACCCGGGGCGATATCCGCCGCCATGTGGTGCAGGGCGTGCCCCTGGGGCTGCAATTCTCGGTGCTGGCCATTGGCATCATCGTCATGCAGGGCGTGGTGGTGCAGTTTGACATGCTGGACGGCGTCATGGTGTCCTCCTCCGCCCAGATGGGCTTCGGTGCGGCCAACAAGCTGTTCAACCTGACAGCAACGCCTATGAACGCCCTGGGCACGGCCATGACCAGCTTCACCGCCCAGAACCTGGGAGCCGGAAACCACGACCGCATCCGCAAAGGGGCCCTGCAGTCCCTGGTGATGGTGTCGCTGCTGGCGGCGATGGCCGTGGGCATCGGCCTGCTGCTGACCCTGGGCAACGCCTATCTGCGGATCTTCCTGTCCGCCGACAAGATCACGATGGACACCGTGCGATACGGCAACACCTTCCTGTATGTGGATTACGCCATGTACCTGTTCCTGGGCTTCATTTTCGTGGTGCGCAACTGCATCCAGGGCATCGGCCGGTCCCGGTTTGTGCTGGGGGCCGGTGCGGCGGAGCTGGTGGCCCGGATCGCCGTGTGCCTGACCCTTCCCGCCGCCGTGGCCGGAGGCGTCGTCAGCGCCCAGGCAAATCCTCTGGCGTTTTACGCCCTGTGCGCGGCGGACCCCATGGCCTGGATCGCCGCCGACATCGTTCTGGCCATCCCCTTCTTCCGGAACATCCTGCGGAGGGATTACCGGTATATGAACATCTGAAAAAACAACATCCGGGCCAGACGGTCCGGATGTTGGTTTTTATTTTCTCCCGATGACGCAGCAGATCAGAAACGCCAGCAGGTCGGCGATGACCACGGTGGCCCCTACGGGGGTGCTCAGCAGGTACGACGCCGTAAGCCCCAGGCAGAAGCAGGCCACCGCCAGGATGCCTGCCAGGATCACCACGCCCCGGAAGCTCTTTCTCACCCGCATGGCCGACAGTGCCGGGAAGATCACCAGGCTGGAGATGAGCATGGCGCCCATCATCCGCATACCCAGCACGATGGTCAGGGCCGTCAGCACCGACAGAAACGTGTTGTACAGCCCCACCCGGACGCCGGTGGCCCGGGAAAAGCTCTCGTCAAAGGTGATAGCAAACAGCTTGTGGTAAAACAGCACGAACAGCAGCAGCACCGCCGCCGACAGCCCGGCGCTGAGGGCCACGTCCGCCCGGTCCATGGCCAGGATGGAGCCGAACATATAGCTGTCCACGTCCGTGGTCATGCCGGTGGTGAGACTGGTGACGATGACGCCTGCGGCCAGGGACGAGGCGGACACCACCGCGATGGCGGCGTCGGCCCCCATGCGGCTGCGCTCCGTCAGCCGCAGCAGGCCCAGAGCTGCCAGGATCACCACCGGGATGGACACCGGCAGCGGCGCCCAGCCGCAGGCCACGGCAATGGACAGGGCCCCGAAGGACACATGGCTCAATCCGTCGCCGATCATGGAATACCGCTTGAGCACCAGCGGCACCCCCAGCAGCGCCGCGCACAGGGACACTAAAATGCCCACCACAAAGGCACGGACGATGAAGGGATAGGTAAACATTTCCAGCAGCAGGCTCATGACAGGTCACCTCCGAAGCGTTTTCCGTAGGGGGAGGCCAGATACTCCCCGGGGGTGCCCAGGAACCACTGGTCCCGCCCGGCGTGCAGGATGGCGGCGGCGTCCCGCAGGGCGCTGCGGATGTCGTGGGTCACCATCACCACGGCCATGCCCTCGGTGCGGTTGAGATACCGCAGGGTGCGGTACAGGTCGTCGGCGGCGGCGGGGTCCAGGCCCGTCACCGGTTCGTCCAGCACCAGCAGGTCCCCGGCCGCGCACAGGGCCCGGGCCAGCAGCACCCGCTGCTGCTGGCCGCCGGACAGCTCCCGATAGCACTTGTCCTTCAGCTCCAGAATGCCCAGCTTACCCATGTGCTGCAGGGCCTGGGACTTCTGGGCCGGGGTATAGAAGAATTTCCACCCCCGGGCGCTGAGAATGCCAGGTGGATCAGTGCGCTCTCTATGTCGCGGTAATTCTTACCCTTAGCTGCACCTCTTGCGATAACTACGATATCGCGCCCACTGCTGAACATGTCTTCTTGTAGCCGGTAACTCTCTCGGATCAACCTAGTTAATCGGTGTCTTACGATACTGTTTCCCACTTTTTTACTTACAGATATTCCCAATCGATTACCTTCCGTCTGATTCTCCAGTACATACATGACAAGACATTTGTTCGCATAAGAACTTCCTTTTTTATATACATGTTGAAAATCCTTATGTTTTTTCAATGATTCGGAATATTTCATGCTTTAATCTCCTATTTTTTGAAAGAAGAAAAGGCCACATATATGCGGCCTACGCTGATAATTTCTTTCTTCCTTTTGCTCTTCTTGCTGCAAGTACTTTTCTTCCGCCTGCAGTACTCATTCTTGATCTGAAACCATGTACTTTAGATCTTTGTCTCTTTTTTGGCTGGAATGTCATCTTCATGCGAATACACCTC
>OGZA01000791.1_pt1 | contig 23567 bp, 23 predicted proteins | sample 1576591 | NCBI WGS metagenome assembly OGZA01 (sample SAMEA3541565, study PRJEB24748) | human gut metagenome | biome: human gut; feature: human-associated habitat; material: faeces | place: China | collected 2012
GTTGAAGGCCTCTAGTTGGCTGAGCGCACATCACGTTATTATTGCACTAACAAGCGTTATAAGATGTGAGTGCAAACTGTGAATGGAGGGAAAATGGCGTCAAGTAATCTGACTATCCGTCTTGATAGTGAGTTGAAAGATGGGGCAGCAAGTGTCGTGGAATCCTACGGGCTTGACCTGTCTTCCGTCGTGCGGGCGTTTTTCACGGAAATGGTGAATACCAACTCGATTCCTTTGTCTCTCGATTACAAGCGTCCAAACGAGGAAAGTCTCCGAGCTATCCGCGAGACTCGGGAGATGATTGCCTCGGGCAGTAGCGAAAGTTATGCGACTGGCCGCGACCTTATCGAAGCAGCCTTGGCATGAGCAGACGCCTACAGGCGAAGTTCACCTCGGCATTCAGTAGAGATTTGAAAAAGAAGGCCATCAAACGGCAATGGGACCTTGCAGAATTGGAATCTGTGGTTGATCTGATTTTGGACAATACGCAGGAATCTATTGAAATCCTAAAACGCAGGCACCGGATGCACTGGCTCTCTGGCGAGTGGGGTAGTAGCAATGAGTGCCACGTTGCGAATGCGAGCGACTGGCTAGTTATCTGGAAAACTGACGGCGGGTTTGCATATTTTCAACGAACCGGATCACATGACGAGCTATTTCGTCGGTGAGCGATAATCCCAAGCAGATTAAAGTCCCCGCAATTAAAATCTCCTACACAATGTTATCCGACCAGGCGATTGTGCATTCCTGATCTTAGTTCGCAACGTCGTAAGCGGGACAACCTTGTTGGTATGCACCCAATCATCACATGAGATTTGCCCAGCCAGAAAAGTGACAACTGCCGAAGCGATTTTTGTGCCGCCAATGTCTAGTCCCAAGATGGAAATTCCAGCCCGGCTGGGGTCTGCGTCTACCACCTCTCGTCCTTAGTCACTTTTGGTTGATCGTCAAACACCGATTGATTGTTTGTCGTATTTACTGATTAACCGTCAGCACATATATCGCGTGCTGACGGTTAATCAGCATTTCTAATATTGATCTCCTAAGCCCACGGGCGCAGCATTGTGAACTGGTTGAGGCAGCAATTGCCGGTGGCGAATCCTAAAGCTTGTAGGTGGAAATTTTCCGTCTTTTTAGCTTCGACACATTGCCTGCGCTTGGGTTCTAAGATCAGCTACTTGAGGTCGTAAGACATGTCCTCAAGCTCGACGCCCTTGGTTTCTGGGATGTGGCGAGCTACCAGCCAGATCAGGATTGCGGCGACTACAGCGTATGAGAAGTAGGTGCCAGACAGACCGATGTATTCCTTAGTTACCGGGAAGAGGAAGGTAATTAAGGTTCCACCGATCCAGTTACCGGCTGTAGCGAAGCCAAGGCCAGCGGTACGAATCTGATTCGGGAAAATTTCGCCTAAAAATACCCAAAGGACAACGCCCCAGGTACCACAGAAAATGATGTAAACCAGGTGAACGCTAATAAGCGCGACCATAGCCCACACTCCGCTCAGATTGAGTGCGCCTTCCTCGGTCAAGGTGCCCTGGGTGAAGGTAATAGCTGCGACTACCATCGCGGCGAACATGCCGATTGCACCCCAAAGGAGCAGCGGGCGGCGTCCTACCTTGTCGATAACACTCATGCCCACGATTGTCATTACGATGCCGATGATAGAAGTCAGCACTGGAATGAATACAGAGAGATTACCTTCGAAACCTACTGTGCTCCAAAGATCAGTTGCATATAGTAGAACGTTATTAATACCTGCCATCTGGATGAGGAAGGCGAAGGCTAGCGCTACCCAAACGACTGGACGCAGCCCATATTTCTTGTCGCGAAGGTCAGCGAACCGAGGACGGTGTCCCGCAAGTGACCCACGGATTTCGTTGATTCGTCCCTTGGGGTCGGAGTCGGAGCCAACTGCCGAAATGATTTTCTCAGCTTCTTCTTCTTTTCCGATTGAGACGAGGTAGCGAGGAGATTCGGGTAGGAAGATAACGAAGACTCCATACAGAACGGCTGGCAGCAGCTCACTGATGAACATCCATCGCCAAGTGTGCAACCCAAACCAGCCTTCAGCGTCGGCAGAACCGGTGGCCTTAACCAAAATGAAGTTCGTGATGAAGGCACCAAAAATACCGACCGCAATGGCTAGCTGCTGAAGGGTTCCTAGTCTGCCCCGCTTATCGGCAGGAGCAATTTCTGCGATATAGGCAGGCGCTATGACAGCCGAGATGCCCACACCGAAGCCGCCGATTAGACGCCAAATAACTAGCGCGCCAAAGCTAAACGATAGGCCGCTCATAATCGCAGAGATAGAAAATAGGATTGCGGCAGCGATCATGACCTTCACACGGCCAATTCGGTTAGCAATACCGCCTGCGATTGCAGCACCAACTGCTGCGCCCAGGCTAACGATGGAAACCACCAGGCCCGTTTGCCAAGGGGTAAGGCCGAAGCCGGTTTCGCTTCCTGATACTGAACCAATCGCACCGTTAATGACGGCAACGTCAAAACCGAACAGGAAGCCGCCTAGGGCAGCTGCCCCTGCGATTTGCAGGAGTCTGTTGTTATTGCGCATGAGAAGTCCTTTCCAAGACTAGTGAGTTGATTAGATGATTGGAGTTGACATGAAGGAACGGACTTCCTCTTTGACGCGCTCCCACGTGTTTGTTCCGGGAACTGACAGTGCCCCGTGGAACGTTCCGGCGTACATATGTAATTCGGTGGGCACTCCTGCGTCTGCCAGGTCTACGGCAAGGTGAATGCCTTCATCGCGCAAAGGATCGGCCGGGTTAACTATTACGAAAGTTGGCGGCATAAGCTGAGCCACTGCCCGGGAGGGGATATATGGCGAAGCTTTCGTTACGTCCCCCAGGTATTGCCTCCAGGCGCCTTCGGAGGCTTCTTTTGTCCAGATGGGGCCGTCTTTATATGTTTCGAAAGATCTGGTGGCCATGCCTGGTTCTAGGCATGGTTCAAAGAGTATTGCTCTCTCGATATTTATCGGGGCGTCGGAGTTTTGAACGATCTGGATTGCCTGCTGTGCTAGACCAGCACCTGCAGAATCACCGAAAACTATTAAAGGCAAATCTGGATATGTATTCGCTAGATATCGCAATGAGTCTGCGCAGTCTTGTGCTCCAGCAGGCCAGGGGTGTTCAGGAGCTAGCCGGTAATCGGGGCTGGCGATGACTGCTCCTCCGAAAAGCTCTACCAACTCGCTATTACGTTCATCGTCGTATCGCGCCGCACCCGCTACATAGCCGCCGCCATGTATTGCCAGCACGGCTACTTTTGGCTCAGCACCTTCTGCGCGCAGAAAGCGTAAATTGAATTTTTCACCTAGTTGAACGTCAGTTGCGACGATGCCATCTTTAGGACGCACGTCAGCAAGTAACTTCTCGCCTTCTTCTCGCATCGCGGCAACGTTTTCAGTGTCTTGTTTTGGTGTTGCTGCGATAACGTCCCGCAGCTCTTCGGCGATGAATGGTTCGGGAAGCTCCTGTCTGGTTCCATAGCGGTTGATGAAGGCTCCAACTACCCGGTAGAACTCTTCTGGTTGGTCTCTTCTGACAGTGTGGGATGCGTCAGAAATCAAAACTGAGCTAATAAAAGGTTTACCGAGTTTTTCTAGTTCTGCTTGGCCGCTTTTGCCGAAAAGAACATCGTCTTGGTCGCCGGTAACCAGCAGAGTCGGCATCTTTAGCTTTTCGAAAACTTCTCGCCCGAGTGTGCCAACCACTCCGGTAGCAACGAATTTGCGGTCGACTTGTGTTTTACCTTGTGCCCATGCGCCGTATTCAGACGGTGGCCATGCCGTGTAGACCTTCATTAGTTCGCTGATGGCATCGCCAACATGCTCGGTCACCATTTCCTGGCGCTTAACTAGATCTGTGGCTGAACTGCGATAGAGCTCTTTCTGCTCCTGAGTTAGCAAAGCGGGATCTTCTAGAACCAGAGCTTGAACGATGTCGGGCAGCTGCTGCGCGATCGTGGCCGCAATCGCACCACCGAGCGAGTGACCGATTAGTACGACTTTTCTGCTTAGGCTTGTTCGAGCCGCCTCAACAACTACAGAACGCATTTGTGTGACCATTGCGGCGAAAGGGTCTTTTAGTTCTTCAGCAGTAAAGCTTTCAGACAACCCATGCCCTAGGGTGTCTACTAGGTATATTTTCCAATCTTTTTTCCATTCGCGCGCAAGATCAGAAAGAGAGGCAGCATTATCTGTTACGCCGTGGAACGCGACGATAACTCCTCGAGATTCACAGCCCGTGACTGAATACGAGATACGCTTTTGATTCATGAGGCTTCCTTAGGCTCATTGTCAGGGAAACGACATTCACCCTAGGGTAAATGTTTAATAACACCCTAGGGTGCCGCTATGCTTGTTGTCAACAACAACGATGAAGGAAAACTTATGGAGCCAAAGTACGCCAAGGTTTACGAGGCTTTGCTTGAACGGATATCTGGAATGAACCCCGGAGAGCGCCTGGACAGCGAAGTGAAACTTGCTTCCTCTTTCAAGGTCTCGCCCATGACGGTTCGTCGTGCACTGATGCTTCTGAGCCAAAATGGGCTAACCGTTGGGATACCTGGACGCGGCACGTTTGTCGCAGACCGAAATCAGCTCCCCCAACAAGAAGATCCTCCGTCTACGGTGGCTAGCTGGAATGCAGCTGAATATCCGCAAACCCACGTAAAGCTTGTCTCGGCAACACTTGAGGCTGCCGACGACAGTGAACGCAAGCTACTTCAGGCAGAAGATGAACCGTTCGTCGCGACCATTCGCAGAGCTCATTACCTGGATGAGACCTACCAAGAACTGGCCGGAATCGAAACTGCTTTGGTCAGGGCTGATGATTTTCCAGGAATTCTTGGCTTCGATCTCTCTAGCGATTTACCATCGCTACTCTCAAAAAAATTCGGCGAAAAATCTAGCAACCTGAAGGGCATTAGAACTGTCTATTCGCGCATCTCGACCGATGATGAGACGAAGTATCTTCACTTGCCAGAACCTGATGCTCTATTAGTTATTGAGGCTTCAATCCGAAATCCAGAGGGTAAAACTGTTGCAGAGATGACCACCAAATTCATCGGCAAACACGTTGTGCTAACACTCTAACGAACCATCTAGGCACAATTATCCACAAAGTTTTGCTTTGGCCAGCGAAGAAAAATGCTAGCAATTTCGTCTTAACTATCCGGAATTTACGGACAGGTCATCTACTTCACTCCCCTTCGCCTCGCGCTTGCCGTACCCACGCCCGCCCTACCGATAGATTGGACTATGTAGCGTGTTGGTTCAAACTTGCGGCCGAGTTCATGAAGGGAAACAGAACCGAGGCAGCTTTGGTTGCCACGAATTCGATCACGCAAGGCCAGCAGGTTGAACTTCTCTGGAAACCGCTATTCGATGACGGGCTTGTCATCAACTTTGCGCATCGGTCTTTCCCCTGGGCTAGCGAGTCACAATCTGCAGCGCAGGTCCATGTGGTGATTGTTGGCTTTGGGTATGAAGACTGGGAGAGAAAGACTTTATTCACCTATACGCCAGGTGGACAGGTTGAAGTCGAGCACCCCAACAATATCAATGCTTATCTCACTCCGGCCGCCAATGTTTTTGTGGCCCGGCGAAGCAAACCCTTATCTGCTTCTGTTCCTATGGTGAGGGGTAACCAGCCTACAGATGCGGGAAATCTGCTTTTTAACCGTGAGGAGAGAGAACAATTCCTCCTTGCGAAACCAAATGCGCGTACATGGATTCGCCGGTTTTCTATGGGTGAGGAGTTTATTAAGGGACGAGATAGGTATTGTCTTTGGCTAGTGAGCATATCGCCAAATGAATTGAAAGATATGCCTCTGGTTCGTGAGCGTGTAGAGCGGGTACGTGAAACACGTTTGAAATCTACGAAGGCCGCCACTCGTAAGAAGGCCGACACCCCGTGGTTATTCGATGAGATCAGATACGAGGGCGTGGGGGAGTACATTGCCGTGCTGGCTGTGTCATCGGAGCGGCGCTCTTATATTCCTATGGGGTTTGTAGATGATGGGATGATTCCGGGCAATAAGATTTATTTTGTTCCAACCGATTCTCGGTACGTTTTTGGGATCTTAATGTCGCGGGTGCACAACGCTTGGATGCGCGCTGTTGGCGGCCGGTTGAAGAGTGACTACAACTATGCCAATACCATCGTGTACAACACGTTGGTGTGGCCCGATGTCACAGACGCTGAACGTACTCAAATCGAGGCTGCTGCACAGGCCGTGCTCGATGCGCGTAGCCAGTATCCGGATGCAACTCTAGAGGAACTCTACGATCCAGATAATGACTGGCTCTATCCCGAGCTCACCCGCGCTCACAAGAATCTTGATGATGCCGTTGAGCGTGCTTATGGTTTAGCCCTCGGAACAGAAGAAAAAGACATAGTAGCGCATTTGTTTGATCTGTACGCCAAGATGGTAAACGGGGACTAATGCTCCGCGCACACCGCGAGAGCGTTAGTTCAAATAGGCTTGAATGCACAGAAGGGAACACCAATGGCGGTATCAGGTGACGTGTTAGAACTGGAAGCCGAATCAACTACTCAGACACTCGAGCAGTTCACATTGACGATTACCGCTGAAAACGAGAGTGTCCGATTGTTTGTGTGTGGAGGACTTGGTTTATCCATTCGAGTCGAAGCCAGAACATCTTGGCTTGTGGGACATAGTGGAAGAATTTGAGGATCTGCTTTCTCCTGATCGGCTTGCAAAGGTGCTGGAGCAAGACCATTACTGGTTTGAATACAGGAACTTTGGTGGTCCCGCTGTGGCTTCGACAGGTTATGGGCTGGCCGCTGCGGCGCTTGCCGAGGCAAGTGGGGGAATCATCGCATCATTCGATTGTGCTTTCGACTGCGAGCACAATGGTGAAACCGCAGAGGAGTTCCTCGCTTGGTGGGGACATGTCTTTGAAGCCTTGCCCGAAGGGGACGACAGTGAAGCCGAGGCCTTCGAGGTTTTGGCTCATTTGGACGGCGCCCCAACGGTCATAAGCAATCTCGCGGATATTAAATCGGGTGCCAAGATCCTCAATGAACTTCTCGATATACCCGTAGTGCACCACGTTGCCTTCGGTTGTCTCTAGGAATCCTTGACTGTTCCACAGGTCGTAGGGCACGTGATCCCTAGAAACTCTGAGTTTGAGGTTGTCTTCGGGTATCCAAAACCAGGGCGCGACCGTGTATTTGTCATCGTCCCCGTAGGGTGGGAATACGAGAACGAAAGCAGTGATATCGTGGTAGAGGTAAGATTCAGCCCCTCCATAATAGGGTCGTCCCTCGAGGTCGGATAGGTTGACGGGGCCTGCGTTTTGGTTCTACAGGTGCATGGGCACCCACCGCACAGACTGTTTGACCCACTGGTTCAAACGCAACTGTCTGAAGGTGTTTTCCTCAACTGGGTTCTGCTTGGCTTGTTCACACGCAACCCGCACCTTCTCTATGGGTACGGTAACACTCAGGGAGGGGTTGACTTTGCGCCAGACCTTCTCATCTGTCCAGTCGTCGTCGAGGTCAGCTCCGTAAATCACGGGATAGAAGGTGGTCGTGTTTCTTGCCTTCGAGGACGTCTTCGACTTTCTGGTTATTTAGACCCTCATTTTGATACAAACTTGGTTTGGGGGCAACTTTGTTCGGTAGGGGGTGTTTTCTCGTTGGTAGGCACAAAAGTTTGGGCGTTATCTCATTGCGGAATAACGCCCAAACTAGGGTGAGCAGACGGCTTTTGCTGCTATTGCGCGAACCTCAACCGATAGTTCAACAAGAGAACCCAGTTTACCGTCGGCAATATATCAATAGCTATCTGACTAGCGCTCCATTCGTGCTTATCGTTGCAGTTAATTCCTCTTCGGTTTTATTAGAAGCGATGAATCTACTCCCACGCTCGATATACACAACCGGAGATGCTGCCACCGGTCCAACCCGTGGCGGCACTAAGACAATAAATGCATCCGGCACCAGCGGTCAAAGCGCAGGCCCAACCACATGCAACTGAGATAACTGCCAGTACTGCCCAATTAATCCCAATACTGTTCAAACACTGGTTCAGCTTTCCCCAGTTCATGCCTAGCGGCTCAATTCCTCCCTTGCTTCCGGTATCGAGATTCACAACCGTTTTATTTGCCGATAGCTTGCCATCATTCCATAGACGAACCTGAACCTTGTTGTCAGACAGCATTTCACCATAGACTTCCTGCGTCACAAGTTTACCGTTCTCCCATATAAACAAAATCTTGTTTGCGAGGGACAGCTCTGACTCAAGTGACACAGCTACGATCTTCTTCGAATCAAGAGTATAAGCTTGCGCAGCAGACCACATAGGGGTTGCGCCACTCTTTGGCGAATACTTCAATTCTTTGGCAGAGAGGACTTGTTCTTCTAAATCCACGCCCTTAAGTTCAACCAGCGACTTGTTAGTGTTCGCAATAGCGTTCAAGTCTGGTTCCTTATAGGTGATTGTTTCTGACCTAATAGAAGAATAATTATCCGACCCTGCAGCTTGAGCAGCGTAAGTCTGTGTTGCCACTAAAGCAATAGCAGTCAAACATGTAACCACGCCAATCCCAACAGTAAGCAAAGGCTTGTTTTCAGCCTTACTCTTCATGCCTAAAGAAATAGCCACAACAAGCAGCAGTACTCCAACAAGCCGGAAGGTTAAGCTGAAAGTATCTCCCGGAACTGCAAATGCCAGAGCTTGGAATCCAATCGACGCAAACAACAATGCGAGGATAAGCCGTTTTGAGTTGCCGCGTTTCGCTGATGCACTATTTGACGATACACTCATTGTCCATTCCTTTCGTTTGGTCAATATCGAGATTGAGCGTCGGAAAGCGGGGTAGCCGGGACTCTCTAAGGCTGGACTATCTTACCCACACCGCTTCAATTTATGTGACGTGGGACATGCTGTCAATGTGTTCCAAGTTACAATAAGAGTAATCCTCGCCCATTGTACACGCTATCACTAGGTTTTCCATCGTCGCGTATAGCCCGATCCAGCGCCATAATCAGGGCGACGATACCGTCAATTTTCTCCGTGCTTTTTTGCTTGTCGGGTTTGATGTTTCCTGCTGGGTCGGTGCGCACGTGAATGTTGTCGACCATCCAGGCGAGCACCGGGTGCCCGCCGTGTGCGAGCCTGCCCTCTAAGGCAAGTTTCATCAGTTCCTTGGATGGTGGGGACATGTCTTTGAAGCCTTGCCCGAAAGGCACCACCGTGAAACCAGCATCCTCAAGGTTTTGGCTCATTTGGACCGCACCCCACCAGTCATAAGCAATCTCGCGGATATTGAACCTGAGCCCGAGTTGTTCGATGTCGTGCTCGATATGGTCGTAATGAACCACATTGCCTTCAGTGGTTTCCACATAGCCCTGCTTATGCCACAGGTCGTAGGGGACGTGATCCCTCGCTACGCGCAGATCCAATGTGTCTTCTGGGAGCCACAGCTTGGGAAGAATCCAATACGGCTCGTCAGGCTCCTCGGGTGGGAATACCAAAACGAAGGCGGTGATATCCAAGGTGCTGGAGAGGTCGAGTCCGCCGTAACATACCCTGCCCTCCAACGCCTGTTCGTTTACGGGTGTGGAGTTTTGGTTCCAGACGGTCATGGGCATCCAGCGCACTTCTTGCTTCACCCACTGGTTCAGGCGCAACTGGCGGAACGAGTTTTCCTCGGCAGGGTTTTGCTTCGCGCTCTCGCAGGCGTCACGCACTTTGGAGATGTCGACGGTGATGCCGAGGCTGGGGTTGGCTTTCTTCCACACGGCTTCGCTCGTCCAGTCCTCGTCCATGTTGGCTCCGTAGATGACGGGATAGAACCTGGGGTCGTTCTTTTTGCCGTTAATAATGTCGAGGGCTTTCTCGTGCTGCTCCCAACAAATCGAATGCGTATCGCTCCGGGCTGTGGTGATGAGGAAATACAGCGGTTGAGTGCGGGCATCGCCGGAGCCTTTCGTCATCACATCGAAGAGTTTGCGGTTGGGCTGGGTGCGCAGCTCGTCAAAGACAACGCCAGAAATGTTGAAGCCGTGCTTGGAGTAGGCCTCAGCGGAGAGCACTTGATAAAAAGAATTAGTGGGGGTGTAGATGATGCGTTTCTGGGAGCGCAGGATCTTCACCCGCTTCGCCAAGGGTGGGCACATTCGCACCATATCCGCCACCACCTCAAACACAATGGATGCTTGTTGCCGATCGGCAACACACCCATAGACTTCAGCGCGTTCCTCGCTTGGTGGGGTGAGCGGCAAATGGCTTTCTACGGTCCCGGTAGGTTCAAAAATGCTGATCGATTGTAAACCTCAGTAGGCAGGGGTCAGATACGGGGCACATGACTGCAAAAGAGCTAATGTTTGAAGCCGCCTCCCAGTGTTTTCTGAGAGGCGGCTTCAAAGGGCGAAACGCTATTCGCTAGACAGTCCAGTGGGAATCCTTACTGGCGCGCATTGCGGATACGTGAGCCGACTGCGGCAACAGCAAGGCCGAGGACTGCTATCGCGAGGTAGCCCCAAATGTTATCGCCACTGGTTTGAATGTTCTTTGGCGGCGCAGGAGTGTTTTCTGCAGTTAGAACGCTTTGGGTGTCGCGGCCAGAGATAATGTTGTCGATCCATTCGGCGGTGCCTGCAACTGCGGTGATTGCAGCACTAGGGGAGGGCAGGTCCGGGTCCCCATTGGCAGTTCCAGCGGTTGCAAGTCCCGCAAGCTTTCCGTCGACAAAGAACGGGCCACCAGAGTCACCGCCCTGCATGCCAGCTCTAGAAACTGACTGCACATCCAAGATAGAGGTTTCGATCCTAGGCTGTATGGAGTTGTCGGCTGGGGCCTCTTTCATTCCCCCAGGATTAGACTCGGTTTGGCCGGATTGCGACATTCCAGGTTCTGACTGTAGCGCCTGTGGCGGGGCAGTCTCTGTAGATGCATCAGCGCCGGTAGGTGCCTTGGAATCGGAAGGGGTTTCGGGAGCACTCGGCGTGTTAGAACCGGAAGGTGCACCACCTAGTAGTTCTTTGACAACCATTTTGGCCATTGGTAGCTGTCCAGATCGTGCCATTGACGAGCTGCTACTCCAACCGTAAAGAGTTCCTGTCTGCCCTGGGGTTGGAATATCGTGGGAGATTTTTGCGGGGGTTGCGTTAGTGACTTTCTCAGTCAGGTGAAGTAACCCCGCGTCAGATGTGGGTGAAAGAGCCCAGGAATCAGCGTTGTAGATCTTTCCAGCGATGCGTGCTTGGGTGCCTTCATTGTTGACTGACTCTAGACAGTGGCGGGCTGTGAGTACCCACTGGTCGGCAACGAGTGTGCCCGTGCAGTCACCAAAGCTGCCGATTTTTCCCATTTTGAGCGCGGCAACGGAACTGCTTTCCGCATTTTCTGGCGCCGGCTCGCCATATTCGAGTGCGAGAGCCGGGGTGGCAGTCATGAGCAGGGTGGCGCTGACAATGGCAGCGACCGAAAAATATGATTTTTTCACGGTTAATTCCCTTTCTTAGAAGGAACAATGGCCTTGATTGTGGTGGCAACGAGTTTCTCAGCGGGCCCCTGTCCTACAAACTTCTTCCAAAGGCTGGCTGCGACGAGGAAAAACACGATGAAACCGGTTGCTGACAAAGTGGAATGCAACGCGACGTTTTGCTGCCAGTAGAAAGCGGTAAGAATGTGCAGAATGTAAATGGTGAGCGACATTGTTCCCATGGCCGCGAAAGGATAGGCCACGATCCGAGAGTGGTCTCCTACAATCAGGCACAGGTGAATCACTACGGCTGCAACGGCAACGGCGAGGATAATTTCGCCTACGACGCCGGTGTGACCGGTAAAGCTGAGCCAGCTGGGAATGTTTGGGTCAAATCGGAAGTAGATGCCGATACCAGCGATGACAACGCTGATAGCGGTTACGATCCAGCTCAGTCGAGTGTTAGTGCTGGTATTCGATCCAGCATCGCGTTGTAGTCGGCCGCGCAGGTACACATCGAAAAGAAGCATGCCACCGATGAAGTATGCAATCCATGCCAATAGCGGATAAATCTGTGGCAGTTCGATGGGGGCGTAAGCGATTGTTGCGGCGATTGTGGCGGCAATAAATAGACCGAGCCTCCACCATGTTCCCAATGCGGGCATCCAGGAAACTAGGATCATTACTAGGCCCATTACGATGAGAACCACTTGGATTTGTCCACCCACGGGCAGTAGTGCCAGGCCGATGAGGATGATTAAAGCGCCTCGGGCTATCAGCCGCAAGAAAGTGGTGCTGGTGTAGTTTCGTCCGATAATCATCATCGTCGCGCCGGCGATGACGGCAAATAATGATGCGGGTAGGCCAGAGAGTATTACTTTGGTACTCCAAAGTAGCGAGGCCATGTGGATAACTATCATTCCGATGATCGCGAGTGAGCGCGCTACATCAAGCCCCACGATTCGTGAAGGTTTAGACACTCAGTTCTCTCCTTTACTCATACTTTAGAGAACTGTTCTTTGGTTAAACATGCTCTCTAAAACCGACGTGTCAAAACGACTATCTATAAATAACTGCCAAATCTGGCAAAATATTTAGAGAATTCTGAGTGTCTTCTGGATTTTATTTTGACAGTTTGCGATAGCAAAAGCTATCTACATAAACGGACGTAGCCGCAGAGGATATTCCCCTGCGGCTACGTCCCTTGTATTTCAGTGGGTTACACCTTAACTAAAAGGTGGCCTCACCGTGCAGCTGCGATCGATTCCTTAGCAGCAGCAACAACGTGGTCAGCATCAATGCCGTATTCCTTGAACAGGAAGTCACCGGGTGCCGAGGCTCCGAAGTGTTCGACGGAGACTGCGCGACCTGCATCGCCAAGGTAGCGGTACCATGGCAGAGCGATACCGGCTTCGACGCTAACGCGAGCCTTGACGGCCGACGGCAGAACCTCTTCGCAGTAGTCGGCGTCCTGCTGCTCGAACCAGTCGAGGCAGGGCACGGACACGACGCGAGCCTTCACGCCTTCACCCGCGAGTACTTCGCGGGCTTCGAGTGCCACGGAGACCTCGGAACCGGAAGCCATGATGATGACGTCTGGGGTGCCCTCGGTGTCGGCGAGCACGTATGCGCCACGGACGAGGCCGTCAGCGGTGGCAAGTTCGGTGCCTTCACCGCGTGCCGGGTTTGGCAGGTTCTGACGGGAGAGAACCAGGGCGGCCGGGTGACGTTGCTCGAGGACTGCCCGCCATGCGGCTGCGGTTTCGGTTGCATCGCCGGGGCGAATCACTGCGAGGTTCGGGATTGCACGGTAGGAAGCGAGGTGCTCGATTGGCTGGTGGGTCGGGCCGTCTTCGCTGGCGCCGATGGAGTCGTGCGTCCACACGTAGGTGACGGGCAGATCCATGAGGGCTGCGAGGCGGACAGCGCCACGCATGAAGTCGGAGAACACGAAGAACGTGCCACCGTAGGGGCGGGTGAGGCCGTCGGCTGCGATGCCGTTCATGATGGCGCCCATGGCGAATTCGCGGACACCGAAGTGCATGTTGCGACCGAATTCGTTGCCTTGGAATGCGTCGGAGGATGCGCCTTCCGGCAGGAAGGAGGGTTGGCCCTTCATGTAGGTGTTGTTCGAACCTGCAAGGTCAGCAGAACCACCCCAGAGTTCCGGAACAGCTTCGGCGATCGCGTTGAGGACTGCGCCCGATGCTGCACGGGTTGCGACTGCCTTGCCAGCTTCGAAGGTCGGCAGTGCTTCTTCCCAGCCTTCGGGGAGCTTGCCGGACTGCAGACGCTCAAGAAGCTCTGCGCGCTGGGGGTTCGCTGCCTTCCATGCCTCGAAACATGCGTCCCAATCCTTGCGGTATTCGGCGCAACGCTTGGCAACATTCGCGCGTGCAGCTTCGACTGCCTCAACGTCGACGTCGAACATCTTCTCCGGGTCAGCTCCGAGGGCTTCCTTGAGACCGGAGAGTGCTTCGCCACCTAGCTTGGAGCCGTGGATGCCACCAGTGTTGGTCTTGCCGGGGGTTGGCCAGCCGATCAGGGTGCGAACTGCGATGATGGACGGCTTGTCGGTTTCGGCCTTGGCAGCGTCGAGTGCCTCGGAGAGGGCTACGACGTCTTCGGTGTAGGAGCCATCTTCCTGCAGCCAGTTGACGCGCTGGACGTGCCAGCCGTAGGCCTCGTAGCGCGCCAGGACATCTTCGGAGAAGGCGATCTTGGTGTCGTCTTCAATGGAGATGTGGTTGTCGTCCCAGATGAGGGTCAGGTTGCCGAGCTTCTGAGTGCCTGCAAGCGAGGAGGCTTCAGCGGAGACGCCTTCTTCGAAACAGCCGTCGCCAGCGAGCGCGTAGACGTTCGTGTCGAAGACGGATTCGCCGAGGGGAGCTTCCGGATCCAGCAGGCCGTGCATGCGTCGCGATGCCATTGCGAAGCCGACGGCGGAAGCAATGCCGGTGCCGAGCGGGCCGGTGGTGATTTCGACGCCCTTGGTGTGGCCGTACTCCGGGTGACCCGGGGTCAGGGACCCTGCGGTGCGCAGGGTCTTGAGATCATCGAGCTCGAGGCCGATGCCTGCTAGGTAGAGCTGGACGTACTGGGTGAGTGAGGAGTGCCCTGCCGACAGGACGAAGCGGTCTCGGCCGAGCCAGCGATCATCCTTCGGGTCAATGTGCATGTGGCGCTGGTAGAGCAGGTATGCGGCCGGTGCGATGGAAATCGCGGTGCCTGGGTGTCCGGATCCTGCCTGTTCAACGGCGTCTGCAGCAAGAATTTTTGCCGTGGTCACTGCACGGTCATCAATTGCGTCCCACTTGAGTGTCACTTCGGCCTCCAGCCGGGTTAGGCCCCATCATTGGGGCATTCTTTTTACGATTGTTAGTTTAGCGAAAGAAAATCGAAAAGTTGAGGGGAAAGACTGCTCACTTGTGCACGTGTCGCTGGCAATTGCTCTCCCTCAGACACGCACCTACCTGAGCAGATGGACTAAACGCCTAGAGTGTGTCTCATTCGAGCCTCGCCCTCGTCTTCGATTCACGAGGCCGCCCACCGGCGTGGGAACACATGGCGTTCGTAGGGCGGGTATTTGCGGGTCTAGGGTCAGAGTGCCCTAGGCTGAGTGCGTGAGCGAAATCGGTGAGTACATTGACGAGTGGCTTGGCTATTTGCGGGTTGAACGAGGTTCATCAATCAACACGGTTTCCAACTACAAACGCGATATTGAGCGCTATCGCTTAGACCTTGAAAGTCACGGGATTAACGACCTGAAAACGATCAAATCTGCCGATATCGAACGTCACCTCGCCGACCTGAGCGCAGGCACGGTGAGTGGCAAGCCAGCGGCGGCCTCGTCAATTGCGCGGGCAAGTGCTGCGATTCGTAGCTTCCACACATTTGTTTCGGCGACCAGCCCCGACATTCATAATCCGGCCGCTCGCATTACTTCGCCGAAACAGGGGAGTCACCTTCCTAAAGCGCTGTCAGTTGAGCAGGTGAGCGCGTTGCTTGACGCTGCCCGAGTCGGAGATGACGTGATCAGCCTGCGCGACAGTGCACTGTTGGAATTGCTCTATGCGACAGGAGCGCGCGTTTCAGAGGCTGTCGGTCTTGCACTTGACGATCTTGACCTTGACGAAGAGCTTCCCGTTATCCGCCTCTTTGGTAAAGGTCGTAAGGAACGCATTGTGCCCCTCGGCTCGTACGCGAAAGCGGCAATCGAGGCGTACATTGTGCGCTCCCGTCCTGTGCTTGCTCAGCGCGGGCAGGGGTGTCCCGCTCTGTTTTTGAATTCACGAGGCCGGGCGCTTTCACGTCAAAGCGCATGGGAAATAATCCAGCGCGCCGCAGCCAGGGCTGGGATTGATGAAGACGTTTCACCCCATACATTGCGCCATTCATTCGCAACGCATTTGTTGGAAGGTGGAGCATCAATTCGTGACGTCCAAGAACTACTTGGCCACGCATCAGTGCAAACAACCCAGATCTATACACGAGTCACACCAACAACATTGAAAGAGGTCTACCAGCTGGCACATCCGCGAGCGAAGGCCGCCCACGCGAACTAGCGAACATGAACTAACATTGAGGTGTGACGAAAGACGTGCAGCCAACATTGAACGGTGACATCGCAGGAGACACCGAAGGTTTTCCGATTCCAGCACCCCTGAACGGACATGGTCCGGCCAGGGTGATTGCCGTATGCAATCAAAAAGGTGGTGTCGGCAAAACCACCACCACAATTAACTTGGCTGCGGCTCTTGCCGAATACGGTCGAAAAGTACTGATCGTCGACCTCGATCCCCAAGGTGCCGCATCCGTTGGTCTTGGAATCAACACCTTGGACATGGATTGCACGATCTACAACCTGTTGCTTGACCCCAAAGCAGATGTCCGCTCCACTATCTGCCACACCTCGCTTGACGGCCTCGACATTATCACCGCCAATATCGACCTGTCAGCGGCAGAAGTCCAACTGGTCAACGAAGTGGCCCGCGAATCCGCGCTGGCGCGCGTCATCCGTCATATTGAAGACGACTATGACGTGATCTTCATTGACTGCCAGCCGTCGCTGGGTCTGCTTGCAGTAAATGCTCTGACCGCCGCGCACGGCGTGATCATTCCCGTCGAAACCGAGTTCTTCGCTCTTAGAGGTGTTGCCCTTCTTGTGGACACCATTGAAACTGTCCGCGACCGCATTAATCCGCGTTTGAAGATCGATGGAATCATCCCGACGATGGTCAATCTGCGCACCTTGCACTCGCGTGAGGTTCTTGCTCGCCTCGACGAGAGATTCGGTGATCTTGTCTACACCACGCATATTGCTCGTACCGTGAAGTTCCCTGACGCGTCGGTCGCAACCGAGCCGATTATTACCTACGCGCCCAATCATCCAGGTGCTCGTGCATACCGTCGTCTTGCACGTGAGGTCGTAGCCCGTGGTGACGCCGCCTGAGCCCAGCGCAGTCGAACAGGGGGCGATAGATGACTTCCGCGTCACCCTAGACGTTTTCGAGGGACCATTTGACCTTCTCCTTCAGCTGATCACGCGCAAGCGTCTTGACATTACTCAAATATCGCTGGCCGAGGTCACCGATGAGTTCATCGCTCATATGCGGATCTTTCCAGATCTGTCTCGTACTACCGAATTCTTGGTCGTCGCGGCGACACTTCTCGATATCAAAGCAGCGTCGCTTTTACCACGAACTGAAGCTGACCCGGATATCGCATCTGAAGACCTAGAGGCACGCGACCTCTTGTTTTCACGCCTGTTGCAATACCGTGCTTTCAAAATGGTGGCAGCTGACATTGAATCAGTCTTGGATGACAACGTCGGCTACATTCCTCGCCAGGTTCCGCTTGAACCCCAGTTCGCAGCCCTCCTCCCAGAATTAAAGTGGGAGGTTCGCCCGAACGACCTGCTCAACGCCGCGGTCCGCGCATTTACAACCGTCGAGCCTGAAGTGGTCACCACGCACCTTCATGACCCGGTCGTTCCGGTGCGCGAGCAAGCACGTGTTGTTGCAAGCAAATTGAAACACCACTCTCGCCTTACGTTTGCCGATCTGGTGGCGGACGCCGAGTCGCGCGCCGTCGTCATTTCCAGATTCCTTGCCGTTCTCGAGCTGTTTAGAAGGCGCGCGCTCGAGGTCGCTCAAGACGAACCGCTTGGAGAACTCATCCTGACTTGGACGGGCACTGACGACACAGACATTGACATTGACGAAGCAGAATATGGGGCTCACCTCGACAAGGAACAGGAGACCAACAATGACTGACACCGGCGAAATGTCAGGCTACGAAGAACTCTTCGCTCCGCTCGAAGCTATCCTGATGGTCGCTCCAGAACCCGTGGATGTTGGCGACCTAGCTGAAGCTCTCCACGTCGATCCCCAAACAGCGCATGACGCCCTTTGTGCCTTATCGGCCTCGTACCGCGGAGAAAACGGGCAGAGAGCTGCAGGTTTCGAACTACGCCAAACTGGGGGAGCATGGCGGATCTACTCCGCGAGGCGCTGGGCCAGCCTCGTTGGGCGCTTCATTGTGGGCAGTACGCAGTCGCGTCTTTCACAGGCAGCACTGGAAACTTTGGCCGTCGTTGCCTATCGCCAGCCAATCTCAAGGTCGCGTATCTCGCACATTAGAGGCGTGAACGTTGACGCCGTAGTGCGTACGCTTGTAGCTAGAGGTCTGATCGAAGAAGTCGGTGAGACAGATTCGGGCGCGCACCTGTACGGAACGACGCGCGAATTCTTAGAAAAAATGGGTTTTCAATCCCTGGATGACCTGGTGCCCTTGGCACCGTATTTGCCCGACAGTGATGAGCTGGACGAACTGGAGGAACAGCTGTGAGGAACGATCCCTACATTGAGGGCGGTATTCGCCTGCAGAAGGCACTGTCTCAGGCGGGAATCGCTTCGCGGCGCGTTGGAGAAGACATGATCGCGGCCGGACGTGTTCAGGTCGATGGTCAGGTTGTGCGTTCCCAGGGCATGCGCGTTGATCCAACGAAGCAGGTCATTCACGTTGACGGCGAGCGCGTGTTCTTCTCAGACACGAAGCCGATCGTCTTGGCAATCAACAAGCCCGTCAGCTTTGTCTCCACGATGTCTGACCCCGAAGGTCGCCCGACTCTCTTAGACCTGATCGCAGACTACCCGGAGCGCCTGTACCACGTCGGTCGACTCGATATCGACACATCCGGTCTTCTGCTACTGACGAACGATGGGGAACTCGCGAACCGTCTGACCCACCCCTCGTACGAAGTCCCGAAGACCTACGTTGCCCGTCTGCACGGCGAAGTGAAGCCTTACATTCGTCGCACGTTGCTTGACGGAATCGAACTGGAAGACGGTCCGATCGCCGTTGACTCTTTCCGCGTTGTCGACACCTACGGTGACATCACGACCGTTGAGATCGTCGTTCACGAAGGTCGAAACCGCCTGGTTCGTCGCATGATGGACGCGGTTGGCTTCCCGGTTCGTGAACTCGTGCGCACCGCATTCGGCCCGATCCACCTGGATCGCCTACAACCGGGCACCACACGTCGCGTGAAGGGCAACGCTCTGGTCGCTCTGTACTCTTCCGTGGGTCTCTGATGCCCACTCGGACTATCGCCACAACCGGCCCGATCCTGATTATTGGATCGGGCTTGCTGGGCGCTTCGCTCGGATTGAATCTCCGCGCCGCAGGTGTCGACGTATATCTCGAGGATTCGTCACCAACTTCATTGCGCCTCGCGCAAGATATCGGTGCTGGCTTCCCATTTTCCGAGGCCAGCGATGTCACACCCGCCTTGGTTGTTGTGGCTACGCCACCGGATGTTGCAGACGTCTGTGTAGTCGAGGCCTTGCAGCGATTCCCGTCCGCGTTCGTTACGGATGTTGCTTCAGTAAAGAAGGCCGTTGCACAGGGTGTGCTTGAAGCTGGCACCGCAAAGGGCGATCCAACGCTCGCTTCACGCTACGTTGGTTCGCACCCTATGGCAGGTCGTGAACGATCAGGTGCCGGCGCCGCCGATGCTGACCTGTTCTACGGTCGCCCATGGGTTGTCGTCGCACACGAAACCTCGGATCCAACAGCAGTCCTCGCCGTGCGCACTCTGGCAACTGACGTTGGATCTGTTCCCTACGAAATGGATGCGTCGACTCACGATGAGTCGGTGGCACTTGTCTCGCATGTACCACAGTTGATGTCATCCCTGATCGCTGCACGTCTTGAAGAGGCACCTTCTGAATCAATGAACCTAGCGGGGCAGGGACTACGTGACACAACCCGTATCGCTGCCTCGGACCCTCGCCTGTGGACCGCGATTCTAGCCGGTAATGCCGGACCTGTTGCCTCGATTCTTACAGCTTTGCGCCGTGACCTCGATGATCTGATCGTTCACCTGGATGCCGCGAACCAGCGCGGCCCCCTTCGCGGTGGCAGCGTCGGAGCCGTCAACCGCGTTATGGAATCAGGCAACAGGGGAGTGTCGCGTATTCCTGGCAAACACGGTGGAGCCCCCAGTCGCTACGGCGAACTCGAGGTGCTGATTCCCGACACGCCCGGTGCTCTCGGCCGACTTTTCAGCGAGCTTGGCGAGATTGACATCAACATTGAAGACCTTGTGCTAGAGCACTCTGCTGGTCAGCAGGTGGGCCTCGCTCGAATCATGATTGATCCGGCGCGCGTTGGTGAAGCTGAGGCTGACTTGGAACGTCGCGGATGGCGACTCATCAACTACTCGAACTGAAACATGGGTATGGAGGACACAATGACTTTCACTGATGACTCTCGGCGAGACGCTATTAGCCACGTTGGCATCACTATCGCCATCGATGGCCCCGCAGGGTCCGGTAAGTCAACGATCTCCAAAGCTCTTGCCTCACGTCTGGGCATTGGCTATCTCGATACTGGCGCGATGTACCGCGCACTCACGTGGTATGCACTCGATCGTGAAATCGATCTTGATGATCAGGAGAGAGTCCGCGCTCTGGCTGACGAAATGCCACTAATCATGGACTCTGATCCGGTTAACCCAGTTTTCCATGTCGGCGCCACGGACGTGACAGCGGCGATCCGTGAACCTCGTATTGCGTTGGCCATTCCGAAAGTGTCGACGAACCTGCCGGTTCGAAAGTGGATGGCAACCGAACAGCGCCGACGCATGATGGAGGCCCGCGCTAACGGTTCCGGCATGATTGCTGAAGGTCGAGATATTACGACCGTTGTCTGCCCCGATGCTGACGTGCGAGTTCTTCTTCTTGCTGACGAGGAAGAACGCCTCCGTCGACGCACATTGGAACTTCACGGGAAGGTCACTGACGAACTTTTGGAGTCTGTCCGCGACCAAGTGGACAAACGAGACGCTGCCGATTCCAAGGTTTCTGAGTTCATGACACCAGCCGAAGGCGTAAATGTCGTCGACTCTACTGGTCTGGGAATCGATGGTGTCGTGGAGGAAATCCTCAAGCTGATCGACGCTGATCTTGCATCGAGGATGTGACAAAAGCCGTTTTATTGTCGTGGGACTGCTCCCAAGTGGAATTTAATTCCACAAGTGGGCTATGATCGTCAGGTCGATAAAACGACACTAAAACCAAATACGGGCTATGGCGCAGTTTGGTAGCGCACTTGACTGGGGGTCAAGGGGTCGTGGGTTCAAATCCTGCTAGCCCGACGCTCCGCCCGGAATTGTTTAATAGCAATTCCGGGCTTTTTCTTCTCGCTTGATCTCAGTCATCGCGGTCAGCCTCGTTGCTTAAGTTCACGAGGCCGAGCACATGACTTTGACGTTCTTTCTGATCTCGCCCGATTTCAAAGCACACAGATATGGCCGGCTCGGCGGCCTCGTACCACCCAACCGGCCACATCACGTGTAAGCCGAAACGTCAGCTGACGTACCCAACTTCCCCGGGAGTCTTACCGATACGCTGGGCGATCAGTTCCTTGTCCTCATCGGTTGCAAGATCACGTACCCATTCGACATAGGTCGGAGTATCGGAGTAAATCTCCTGCTTGAACGGGTTACGACGCAGTTTCACGATGCGATAGGCATGGCGACCGAACACAATGATGTTCGCAACCAATGCAGCAAACGAGATGATGAACATCGCGTATGGATTGTGCGCACTGCGGTGAGCGAACATCGAATCCTGCATGAAGTGCGGGAACGTCAACACCACCGCAGACCAGAACGTCAGCGTGTACGCACGGTACTGGATCCACGCGCCCTTACCGAACTTCATAAACGCGGGAATCGTACACGAGGCAAGCAACGCGATTGCCGAGTACCACGCTCGGTCCGCAAGACAGTTATACACGTAGGCAACATTCCAAATGTCGTACGCAATAATCCAACCGATCGTCAGATCACCCCAGATTAGCCCCCGTTCCTTGCCCTTCGACACGAAGATACCGATCCAACCGGAAATCGCGAGAAGGTTCAAGATGCCAGCGATGCCGTTCATGATGTTCCACGGACCACCCCAGGTCACCATTCCCTGAGAGGGATCAATGCCGTGAATGAAGTAGCACTGGAAATCGCGAACAACAGCCTCGGCAATGTTGACGCTCAGCAACAGTGGGGGGATCAGTAGATACCACTTGTTGTGTCGTAGCTTCGGGAAAACCTGCAATGCAACCAAGCAGAGGCTACCAAGCAGAGCCGAATACTGCTTCACAATCGGGAACCAGCCTGCGGAGTTCGTCCCAGCGGTCGAATGAGGCCACCAGAAGATACTCAGCGACACTGGCACCACGATGAACAGAGCAAGAACGACCCACATATTCCGCTGGGCAAGCCAGGCGGCGAATGCGAGGGCAGCGATGACGATCAACAACATCACATAGTCCCACCATTCTCCCTTCTCAAAGAAGAAGAGGGTCGCATAGTCGGGAGGCGTGATGTTACCCATCACTTGACCTCCTTACCCCAGTTGGGCAAGTAGGTCTTTTCCATCTTCTGACGGATCTGCTCGTTCCAATCGAATGCGGGTTCGCTCCATCCATCGAAGTATTCGGCGTCAACTTCGTGCTCCCATGGGGTTCCCGGTCCTACCGGTGGCCAGCTGGGATCTTCGGTAACGGGCTTACGAATCTCAGCAACTGCAGGAGATTTACGGCCGTATCGGAACCACTGTGTGTACGTTTCGTCGAACAGGGGAGTCCCGTCGTAGCGACCCGCTGGAGTACCGGACTTGAAGAACTGGCCGCCAAGCACACCACGCATGAACTTGCCGGTGTGATGCTGCTTCTTACGGAACTCCAAAACGCGCTTCACGTAGATGTTCTGCATGTGGGTCATGCATCCGCCAATGAACTCGATATTGACCCAGTTCAGGGCCTTCATGGCGACTGAGTCAGGTTCGTATCCGATACGCCAGTGATTGATCAGACGCGTGCGACCGCCCTGAAGCGGAACGACGTAGAAGCACCATGCTGCTGCGAAGTGGGTCATTCCAGGGAAACGGAATGCGTAGGAGCCAGGTGCCTTTGGCGGATTCTTGGTGTCGACCCACTGAACCATGTATTTGCCGGGGACAATATCGGCCCATTCCATTGACATTCCGTGGTAATCGAAAGCGGCGATATCGCCGGGCATCATGGAATCTGGCTGTTGGAATTCTTCTTGAATTTCGTAGGAATTAAAGAAGGGGAGTCGAGCAAATGTTCTTTCTAAGAATTCTGAAGAAAATGAACCACTCTTTTCCGCGCCGATTTGTTTGAATAATCTCCACACTGCGTAAGCGGGGGCTTCAATTGTAATGGCGTAGGTTGAAGAATAACCATTATCGTAATTTGCGTCGATCAAATCGTCGCCCGGATAACGCCATGCTTGTTCTTCCGGAGTTGCTTTGCCACTGAGCTGGCTGAAGCCATACATCCCGCTCAGGACACCTAAAGCCCCCAGACCGATAGCGGCGCTAAGGCCACGCTTCGACGAATTCTTTGACATTTTTCTTCCTCTCGTTAAGGCCCAGTTGTGGGCAAGCGGAGGAGATGAATAAAACCCCGGACAAAAGTCCTAAGCGTCTTTGCTTAAAAGAACTTTCTGCGGAATTATAAATCCCTCTTTGGGTCAATCTCGCTCCGCGTTTTT
>OGZA01000801.1_pt1 | contig 23416 bp, 15 predicted proteins | sample 1576591 | NCBI WGS metagenome assembly OGZA01 (sample SAMEA3541565, study PRJEB24748) | human gut metagenome | biome: human gut; feature: human-associated habitat; material: faeces | place: China | collected 2012
ATTTCGTAGGGGACACCGTCCCCGACGTCCCGTCAGCGCGGCAGCGCCGCGCTGGGAACGGATTGCCGCGCCAGTGTGAGCACTGGCTCGCAATGACAGACCGTGTGGGGGCGGACAACTCTGCCCGCCCGCTCCGCGCCGCACTCTGTAGGGCGGGACCCATGTGTCCCGCCGCAAGGCGCACATTTGTCCCGGCGATGCTCTGTAGGGGACGGTGTCCTCGACGTCCCGCGCGGAATGTCCTGATAACCGTGTGTAGGGGCGGACGACTCTGCCCGCCCGCACCGCGCCGCCCTACGGCAGGCGCGGTAAACCACCTGCCCGGTGCGTCCTCACTCCACGCCCCGGTAAAAAAGCCCCCGCGTGGTGTCCGCGTCCGCCGTGATCGTCCCGGCGTTGTGGGCGCGGAGGATGGCGGCGCATTCCTCCGCCGTCTCCGTGGTGAACCGCAGCCGCCCGTACCGTAGGCCGCACCGGAACACCTCCGGCTTGTCCGCCAGCACCAGCACCTTGCCGTTCTCGATCTCGCACCGGCAGCCGTAGGCGCACAGCACCGGGAACTGCGCCCCCGTCCTGTCGGTCAGCACGCTGCCTGCGCCGTGGGCGCAGCCCACGCTGTTCTTCGTCATGCAGTTCTCTGTGATCATCAGCGGCAGCCGGCCGTAGATCACGGCCTCGCAGTCCGCGTATTTGCCCAGATCGCGCACCTGCTGCCACCGCAGCTCCAGACTGGCCGTCACGGACGTCAGCCCCTGCTCCCGCCAGAAGGCCACGGCGCGGCTGTTGTACACGTTCAGACCCAGGTCGCCCCGCAGCGCCTTTCCCAGACCCCGGACGATGGGCATGTGCCCCCAGTTGCCCACGGTCACGGACGTGACCTCCGGGTGCCGCTCCAGTATGGCCCGCAGGGGCTGCTCGTCCGCCGTGCGGAACACCCTGGGCAGCACGGCGCACAGCTCCGTCCGCCCGGCGCAGGCGGACAAGTCCATGGTATCCAGCAGCTCCGCCGGAATATACACGATGGCGGGCTTTTCCGCCAGCAGCGCCTCCGTCAGCTGGTCGGCGCGGGCGATGGACACGGTGAACGCCATCCGCTCCGCGCCCGCCGGCGCGTCCGGCAGGGGAGAGGCGGGCAGCTCCCGCCGTTTCGGAATGTCCTGCCGCCGCGCTGCCAGCTCGTCCAGCAGCTCCCGCCGCAGACCGTTGATCGCGCTGGCGGACACCATCAGCCCCTCGTCCAGCTCCACCTCCACGTTGTCCGCCGTGAACACGGTGCCGCCGGTCTTGGAGAGGCGCTGGGTCAGCTCCTCCGCCGTCACCGCCCGGTTCCGGGCTTCCTCCGGCGCATCGCCCGTGGCCAAGGCTATGGCCACGCCGTTCCAGACGGCGCACGCGCCGCTCAGCCGCACCGGTTCGCCCCGGCGCACCGTCAGCCGCAGGTTCACCGGTATTTTCCGGTTCTCTTTTCCGTTTTCGTATGTCTCGCGGGCGCGGGCGAACAGCTCCTTCGGCTCCGGCACGTTCTCCGGCCGGGTGCCGAACATGGCCTTGCCCTTCCTGCCCAGCCAATAGCCGTCCGTAAAGCCGCTGCGGGAGAAGGCCTGCTCCAGCGCGGCGGATTCCTCCGCTGTGGGCAGCCGCCTTTCGTCCAGCAGGCGGCGGTAGATGCCCGTCACCACCGCCACGTATTCCGGGCGCTTCAGCCGCCCCTCGATCTTCAGGCAGTCCACGCCCATGCGCTCCATGTCCTGCAAATAGGCGGACAGGTTGGCGTCCTTCAGGCTCAGGGGATAGGCGTTCCGGCACGGGGCGTTCACGCCGTAGGGCAGGCGGCAGGGCTGGGCGCACGCGCCCCGGTTGCCGCTGCGCTGTCCCAGCACGGCGCTCATCTCGCATTGGCCGGAGTAGCACATGCACAGCGCGCCGTGGCCGAAGATCTCCACCTCCGCCTTGCAGCCCGCGCAGATCTCCCGCACCTCGTCCCGGCTCAGCTCCCGCGCCAGCACCACCCGCTCCATGCCCAGCGCCGCCGCTTCGTTGGCGCCGCCCAAGGTGAACAGGCTCATCTGCGTGCTGGCATGGAGGGGCAGGTCGGGCACGATCTCCCGCGCCAGCGCCAGAAGCCCCCAGTCCTGCACCAGCACCGCGTCCACGCCCATGGCGCTGGCGCGGCGCAGCGCGTCCGCCGCCGCGGGCAGCTCCCGGTCGGTGACCAGCGTGTTCAGCGTCAGGAACACCCGCACGCCCCGCAGATGGCAATACTGCACCGCCGACGTGAATTCCTCGTCGGTGAAGTTCCGGGCGCCCCGCCGGGCGTTGAAGGCGCCGAAGCCCATATATACCGCGTCAGCGCCGCTCTGTACGGCGGCCACCAGCGCCTCATACCCGCCTGCGGGGGACAGCAGCTCCATCATCCCCGGCGGTTGTTCTGGTTCTGGGCGTTCTGGAGCTTGCGGCGCAGCTCGGCGGCCTCGCTCTTGGCGCGGCTGGCTTCGTCCAGATACGTCTTGACCTGCCGGCGCAGATTCTCCGCGCCCTCCTGCGCCTTCGTCAGCTGGTCGGCCAGATTCACCGCCGCCAGCACCGCCGCCGCGTCGCGGCTCATGTGGGCGCTGTCCATCAGGCTGCGCATCTCCGTATCCACCATGGAACCGATCTTCTCCATGTAGGCGGCGTCCTCCTCGGCCACGAGGATGTACTCCGTGCCGCAGATCGTCATCGTTACCCGGTTCGCCATAGCAAGCTCCTCCTTGTATGTTAAATAGAAACGTATTAGAAAGTTGTATATACCGATACAGAATCCATTATAGCATAAAATCCGGCGGAGGAAAGGGTATTTTGCCGAAAAGCGGAAATTTGTAAAAAGTTGTCCCGCCCCGCTTTACGTTGCGGCGGTTTTCGTGTAGAATAGGGGTCACTATGAGAAGGGAGGGAGCGCCATGGAGGGCTATATCCTGCGCGATGGCAAGGAGCAGCTGACGCTGAGCACCGCCGCCGCGGACAAGCTGCTGCAAAGCGGACAGGGCGATGCGGCGCTCCTGTATCTGGCGCTGTGCCGGTTCGGACGGGGCGTGACCCCGGAGGAGCTGGAGCGGGCGCTGCCCATCAGCCGCCTGCGCATCGACGCGGCGGAGCGGGTGCTGCAGCAGCTGGGCATTCTGCCCCGCCCGGCGGAGGACGCGCCGCCCGCCCCGGCGGAGGAGCGCCCGGTGTACACGTCTCAGGACATCGCCGGGCTGCTGACGGACAACGAGGGCTTCCGCCTGCTGATCCCCCAGACGGAGCAGCAGCTGGGCAAGAAGCTGCGCACCGCCGACCTGCAGATCCTGGCGGGGCTGTACGACCAGATCGGCATGCCCGCGGACGTGATCTATCTGCTGGTGTGCCACTGCGTGGAGCGGGCGCGCCGCCAGTGGGGAGAGGGACGGCGTCCCACCCTGCGGCAGATCGAGAAGGAGGGCTATCACTGGGCGCAGCTGGGCATCTTCGACCAGACCGCCGCCGCCGCGTACCTGAAAAAATGGGCGCAGCGGGAGGAGAAGTCCGCCGCCTACATGCGCGCGCTGCACCTGCCCCAGCGCCAGATGGTGGACGCGGAGCGGCGCTACATCACCCAGTGGATGGACATGGGCTTCCCGCCGGAGACGGTGGCGCTGGCCTATGAGCGCACGGTGTTTTACAAGAAGGACATGAACTGGCGGTATCTCAACGGCATCCTGCGCCGCTGGCACGAGGCCGGCTGGCACACCGTTCATCAGGTGGAGCAGGGCGAGCAGGGAGGGAGAACGTCTCCCGTCAAGCCCGCCGCCCCTGCCGGGGACAAGGACGCGTGGATGCGCCGCTACATAAAGAGGTGAGAGTATGGCATACGACGGAGTCATCATGCAGCGGGCGCTGGCTCGCTTCGATCAGGCCAGGCAGCGCCGGGCGGCGGAGATGGAGCAGCGCCGCCGGATGCTGTACGCCCGCCAGCCCCGGCTGGAGGAGATCGAGCGCACCCTGCGGGGCACCATGAGCCGCATCGTGGCCGCCGCCGCCAAAAAGGGGGAGGATCCCCTGCCGGCCATTCGCGCCCTGCGGGACGAGAATCTGGCGTTGCAGCAGGAGCGGGCGCAGCTGCTGACGGAGCTGGGCTATCCCGCCGACTATCTGGAGGACAAGCCCGCCTGCCCCCTCTGCGGCGACACGGGCTATGACAAAAAGGGCGTGTGCCGCTGCCTGCGGCAGTATTACGCACGGGAGCAGCTGCAGGAGCTGTCCCGTCTGCTGCCGCTGGGCGAGGCGCGGTTCGAGACGTTCCGCTTCGATCTGTACGACAGCACGGAGTGGGAGGGCTATGGCATCTCGCCCCGCGCCAATATGGAGCGGAATTTTGACGTGTGCCGGGACTTCGCCTGCCAGTTCTCCCGGGGCGGCGGCGACCTGCTGCTGTCCGGCGGCACGGGGCTGGGCAAGACGTTTCTGTCCGCCTGCATCGCACGGGTGGTCAGCGAGAGTGGCTTCTCCGTGGTGTACGACACGGCCATCAGCATCTTCGCCAAGCTGGAAAACGACAAGTTCCGCCCCGACGAGGAGACGGCGGCGGAGGTGCGCCGCTGTGAGAGCTGTGACCTGCTGATCCTGGACGATCTGGGCACGGAGATGACCACCTCCTTCGTCCAGAGCGCGCTGTACCAGCTGGTGAATGGCCGGATGATCGCCGGGCGCTCCACCATTATCAGCACCAATCTGGCGCCGGAGGAGCTGGGGCAGCGCTACGGCGCGGCCATTCTCTCCCGCATCGAGGGCGGATACGAGATTTTGCCCTTCTTCGGGGAGGACATACGGAGGAAGCGCTGAGCGGGATGTGTCTCTTTACGTTCGGTCTGCCGTGATTCTTTGTAGGGCGGGACCCGTGTGTCCCGCCGCAAAATACGGCTTTTCCCGTCGGGCGATGTGGACATCGCCCCCTACGAAAGGACAGGCGGACTTGCCGCATAACGACCGTAGGGGACGGCGTCCCCTGCGTTTTGCCGAAATTTGACAAAAAACCGCCTGCGGTGTATACTCGTCTCAAGGACGCTGCAATAAACGGCAGGCGGTTAGTCACAGCCCCGTAAGGGGGTGACATACATGTTTTTCGTTTTCACGATTCATATTCTGGGTCATTCGATCTCGATACGAGTCCAACGACTGAAAAGCAAAAACCGCCACCCTGCACGGTGACGGTTTTTGTGAGCTGAAAAGCTCAAAAGAATCTTATAGCTTGTGAGGGGCTGACCGCTTGTCGCAGCGTCCCCTTCTATCTATTATTATACCCATCCGGTTTGGTTTGTCAAGGGGGCGGACAGAGCCCCTGCAGCGCGAAGCACTGTCATTCCGCGCCAGTCCGCAGACTGGCGCGGGAATCCGTCCTTTCAAAAAAGAGAAACGGATTGCCGCGTCGCTTTGCGCCGCGAAGCAAGTGCCCTTGGGGTACTCCTCGCAATGGCAGAGTATGTACGGGACGGCAGCGCGTCCCTCTTTTTTTATTTCCCGCCGCTTTTCGCCCTCTTTCGCGCCGGTCATGGCGTAAAATGGGGACAAAAGGAGGGGGGAGTCCCGTGAAAAAGGAACAGAAGAGCGAGTTTTTATCCAGCCGCGTGCGCTATGTGCCCATCAACGACATACGACCCAATCCCCAGCAGCCCCGCCGCCGGTTCGACCCGGAGGGCTTGCAGGAGCTGGCGGCCAGCATCGCCGCCTACGGCATTTTGCAGCCCCTGACCGTCCGGCAGCAGGGAGGCGTGTACCAGCTGGTGGCGGGGGAGCGCCGCTGGCGGGCGGCGCGGATCGCCGGGCTGCGGCAGGTGCCGTGTCTGCTGGCGCGGGTGGACGAGGAGGACGCGGCGCTGCTGGCGCTGATCGAGAATCTCCAGCGGCGGGATCTGGACTACATGGAGGAGGCGGAAGCCATCGCCCGGCTGCTGCGGCGCTACGGACTGAGCCAGCAGCAGGCGGCGGAAAAGCTGGGGCGCAGCCAGTCGGCGGTGGCCAACAAGCTGCGGCTGCTGCGGTTGGAGGAGCCGGTGGTGGACGCGCTGCACCGCTATGGCCTGACGGAGCGCCACGCCCGTGCGCTGCTGCGGCTGTGCGACGGGGAGCAGCGGCTCCGCGCCGTGGAGCACATCGGTAAAACGGGTATGAACGTGGCGGCGGCGGAGGCGTACATAGACCGGCTGGCGGCGGAGAACCAGACCACGCCGCCCCACCGGCGCAGCGCGTATATCATCAAGGACGTGCGCCTGTTCCTCAACAGCGTGGAGCGGGGCATCCGGCTGATGCAGGGCGCGGGCGTGGGGGCGCAGGTGGCGCGGCAGGACACCGACAGTGAGATATGCCTGACCGTGCGCATCCCCAAGACCCGCCGTCCCGCTGCCGGGTAAGCGCTCGTAACGGATTTGTAACCCATTCCTCCGGAAACCGTGGTACAATACAGAAACTACGATGCAAAGGAGGGGGGACAGTATGAGCGAAGAAACCAATGTGTCCTCTGTTACAACGGAAGCGCCCGCCGCGCCGGAAAAGACCGGCAGACGGCTGGCAGAGCCGGAAAAACCGGAAAAAAAGCCCCTGTCCGGCGGGAAAAAGGCCGGGCTGATCGTGGGTATCATCGCGGCGGTGCTGGTGCTGGCCTATGCGGGCTGCTGCGTGGCCGCCGGCGTACTGTACTCCCATGTGGCCTTCCCCGGCACCTCCGTTCTGGGTATGGACGTCTCCCGCATGTCCACCCAGCAGGTGGAGAAGCTGTGGACGGAGCAGGGGGACGCCCTGCTGGACGGCATGACCTTCAGCCTGACCCGTGACGGGCAGGAGATCGGCAGCGTGTCCCTGTCCCAGCTGGGCGTGACCGTCCTGCCCCTTTACGTCTCTCAGGCCGCCGGGTGCGATGTACAGGCGCGGGGCTGGGGCGGCAGCGTGGAGACATTCCTCCGCGGCGGCTGGCGGTTCATCGAAAGCTGGTGCAAGGGCGTGGATGTAACACCCCAGCTGGACATGGATGAGACCACCCTCACCGCCCAATGTGAGAGCATAGCCGACACCGTGGGCTGCACCGTGGTGGACGGCGGCTACCGACTGGCGGAGGGAGAGGGGCTGTACATCACCAAGCCGCAGGATGGCGAGAAGCTGGACGCGTCGGCGCTGCGCACCGAACTGATCAAGCGGCTTGGCAGCCGCGATCTGTCCGTTGCGGCGCGGCGGGTGGAGTGCGTTTTCGCGCCCCATACCGCCAAGCCGTTGGACGTGCAGCAGCTTCATGACGACATAGCCGGCACCATGGCCGCCGCCACCTATGACCGCGCCACCGGCAAGCCCACCCAGTCCCGCATCGGCGTGCAGTTCGACGTGGAGACGGTGCAGAAGCAGCTGGACGCCGCCGCGCCCGGCACGGAATTCCTGGCGGACGCGCAGGTGCAGTTCCCGCCCGCCTCCACCGAGGAGCTGGAGACGGCCATGTTCCGGGATGTGATCGGCACCTGCACCACCACCTGCGCCGGACCCTGGGGACGGCGGCAGAACATCAAGCTGGCCTCCGCCGCCATCGATGGACGCATCTACAACCCCGGCGAGGAGTTCTGGTACAACGCCACCGTGGGACAGCGGACGGAAGCCCGGGGCTTCCAGCCCGCCGCGGCCTATTCCGGCGGCAAGACCGTCACCTCCATCGGCGGCGGGATATGTCAGGTGTCCTCCACGCTGTACTACGCGACCCTGATGGCTGACCTGAAGATCGTCCTGCGGTACGCCCACATGTTCGACCCTGGCTACATGCCTGTCACCGGCTGCGACGCCACGGTCAGCTGGGGCGGCCCCGACTTCGCCTTCCGCAACAGCACGGACTATCCCATCAAGATCACCACCAGCTATAACGACGAGACGAACCAGCTAACCATCACCCTGCTGGGCACCAAGACCAACGACAATTATGTGGAGATGACCAACCAGTTCCTGTCCTACTCCGAGCGGAAAACGGTCTATCAGGAGTCCGAGAGCATCGCCCCCGGCACCACGGAGGTGGAGCAGTACGGGCACAACGGCTACGCCGTGCAGACCTATCGCAACGTCTACGCCGGGGACGGCACGCTGCTCCGCAGCACCAAGGAGGCGTACAGCGACTACGACCGCGCGGACAAGATCATTCTCGTGGCACCCGGCGAGCTGCCGCAGTAAGTGCATATACGCAAAAAAAGAAGCACCCGCGGGTGCTTCTTTTTTGCGTATTTTTGCGTATATGCGGTTTCTTACTCCCGGCGGAGGGCTTCGATGGGGTTCAGCTTCGAGGCCTTTACCGCGGGCACAAGGCCGAACACCACGCCGATGACCATGGAGAAGGCCACGGCGATGATGCAGGCCGGCACGCTGATGGCCACCGGCGTGCCCATGATGTGGGACATCATCTCCGCAAGGCCGATGCCCGTGGCCACGCCCAGAATGCCGCCCATGCTGGTCAGCACCGCCGCCTCCGTCAGGAACTGCCAGCGGATGCGGCTCTGCTGGGCGCCGATGGCGATCTTCAGGCCGATCTCCCGGGTGCGCTCCGTTACGGACACCAGCATGATGTTCATGACGCCGATGCCGCCCACCACCAGAGAGATGGCGGCGATCCAGATCAGCTGCTTGTTGGTGGATTCCGACAGGCTCTGCAGGTCGCTGGCCTGCTGGAGAAGATCCTTGGACTCGTACTTGTACTTGGTGGTGCGGATGACGTTTTCGTTCAGGTACTTAGCCACGTTGTCACCGGCGGCAGTCATATCGTTGGTGCTGGTGGCGCGGACGGCGGCGTACTGCGGCTCGTCGTACCGATAGGGCACCGACCAGCACACGTCCGGGATGAAGATGGTGCCCGCCGTGCTGCCGGCGTACATCTGGTAGTCCTGGAAGCTGTTGATCACGGGGCCGGAGCTGGAACGGGAGGACACCACGCCCACCACGGTGAACGGCTCGCCCTGTATCTCGATGGTGCCGCCGATGGGGTTCTCGCCCTGGAACAGGGACTGCGCCGACTTGGTGTCGATCAACGCCACGCAGCGCCGCTGGGTAAAGTCCGCGTCCGTAAAGGCGCGGCCGTAGTTCACGGCGTAATCCACGGCGGTGAGATAGTGGTCGTCCACGCCGTACAGGGAGCCGCTGAAGGCGCTGTTGCCCACGTACACGTTGTCGCACCACTGGCGCACGTGGTACATGCTCACCAGCGACACGCCGCCCAGCTTCTCCATCTCATCCCGCATGTCGCCGGTGACGGGGTCGATGCCCTCCGGCAGGGCGGAGTAGTTCAGGTCGAAGTAGTTCTGGCTGTCCGTGGCGCTGATGGTGACGCGCACCACGTTGTTGCCCGCGCCGATGAGGTTCTGCTTGATCTGCTCGTTGGTGCCCTGAATGGTGGACACGATGGTGATGATGGCCGCAATGCCGATGATGATGCCCAGCATGGTCAGGAACGACCGCAGCTTGTGGCTCCAAACGCCCTGCAGGGCGAGATTGATATTTTCCAACATGATATCCCGCCTCCTTTACAGACCGTCGTTGTACAGCTCATCGGCGGCGGCCTCCACCGTCCGGGCGCCCTCCACCACGTCGCGCCCGTAGGGGAACGCCAAGTAGTCATCGGTGGTCAGCCCGCCGCGTATCTGGGTATAGCTGCCCCACAGGTCGCGGCCGGTCTGCACCCAGCGCTGCTCCAGCCTGCCGTCCTCGTTCCGCGCCATGACGTAGCTCTTGCCGTTGTCGGTGCGGATGAACCAGCTTTGCAGATACAGGCTGCTGCCCTGCTCCTGCGTGCCGGCCTTCTGGTACTGGATATCCACATAGTCGTTGGCCTGCAGGGCGGCATCCTCCTCCACGAACGCCTTGAAGGGGTAGTAGGACACGTTTCTGTTGCCGTCGCCCCAGCTGTTGCCGCTGGTGGTGGGGTAATCGTCGATGGACACGATGGTGCCCTCGCAGGCTGCGCCGGTCATCCAGCTGCTGATGGACACGGTATCGCCTACCTTTACGCTGCCCAGCTCCATCTCGCTGAGGGTGCCGGTAACGTAGTACCCGCCGCCGCCGGACAGCTCAATGACCGCCTCGCTGTTGTTATAGGCTTCGTCGGCATTCCGGACGGCCTTCACGGTGCCGTCGAACTCCGCATACACGTTGCCGTCGCCCAGCTCCTTGATCTTTTTGTCCAGCGACAGCTTTGCCAGCCGCTGGTTGACCTCTTTTTCCTTGACCTCCTGTGCCTTGTCCACGATGGCCTTGGCCAGATCCTTCTGCTCCATGGAGTTTTCCAGATACATGTTGACAATATTGAGCTTCCGCTGGATACGCTTGTAGTTTTCCGTGTCATACGTCCGAGCGGGGTCAACGTATGCCGGCAGGTCATAGGGCTGGAAGCTGATGGTCGTGGAGGCAGGGGTAACTTCGCTGCCGTTTTCGTCCACAACGGCGGGGACGTAAGTTTCCACCAGCAGATAGCCCTGACTTTCGGGCAACCCGCCTATCATATCCTTATCCCGCGTTACCAGCACAACGTAGGTGCTGATAGAGGGCTTTCCTCCGTCTTCAGCGGGCTTGGGTTCAAGGCGCCCCAGACCCGGCTGGGTACCGTCGCCGTGCAGGATAGCCCGCAGCTTTGCTTCGCTGAGCAAGGTGTCAGCTTGTAGGATCTGGTAGTACATGGGGTGCGTTTCATCGTTGCCGGTGCTGTCGGTCACAGCGATGCGGCTCGGCACAACGGGCGACTTTGGATCATAGCCGGTATCCTTATCGATCTTGCCGATCTCAGTTTCCAGCTCCGCCTCCAGGCTGGCCTTTTCCTTTTCCAGCGTCTCCTTGTTCTTGGCCTTTTTCAGGTACTCCAGCTCGTTTTTGGCGGTGGTCAGATTCTCGTTCTGCCGGTCGTAGTCGATCTTCGCCTGCTCCACGGCGGCCTGGGTCAGCGTGGAGTCGTAGCTGATGAGCTTGTCGCCCTTGCGCACGGAGTCGCCCTCGGCCACCCAGACTTTGTTGACGGTCTGGCTGGAGGAGAGGAACACCTTCTGTATCTTGTCCGTTGTCACCATGCCGCTGGTGGTGGAGGTGTCGCCCCAGTAGTCGGTCATGCAGAAATCGTTGACGGAGTACACCTTCACGTCGCTGCGCTGGGCGTTCCGGGCGATGGTCAGTCCGCCCCACACCGCGCCGCACACGCCCACCGCGCAGGCGGCGATGATGATGCCCTTTTTCAGCTTTTTGCTCATGCGGGGCTTTTCGCCGCCGGTGCGCTTTTCACCGATATGCAGCTTTTCCCGCAGGTTCAGCTTCTCACTCATAGTCGTCACCTCCCGACAGCACGCCGTCCCGGATGGTCATCAGCTTGGCGGCGTGCTTGGCGATGGAACGGTCGTGGGTGATCATGATGATGGTGGAGCCGCTCTGATGCAGCTGCTGGAACAGCTCCATCACCGCCGCGCCGCTGGCGCTGTCCAGCGCACCGGTGGGCTCATCCGCCAGCAGCAGCTTGGGCTTGCCCACGATGGCGCGGGCGATGGCCACGCGCTGGCACTGTCCGCCGGACAGCTGGTCGGGGCGGTGCTCCACCCGGTCGGACAGACCCACCGTCTCCAGCGCGGCGCGGGCGCGCTCCAGCCGCTCCGCCTTCTTCACCCCGCCGTACAGCAGGGGCAGCGCCACGTTCTCCAGCGCCGTCAGCTTCGGCAGCAGGTTGAAGCTCTGGAACACGAAGCCCAGCTCCTTGTTCCGCACCTCCGCCAGCTGCTTGTTGTTGCAGGTGGTCACGTCCCGCCCGCCCAGCAGATAGCTGCCGCTGGTGGGCACGTCCAGACACCCGATCAGGTTCATCAGCGTGGTCTTGCCGCTGCCGGAGGGACCCATGATGGCCAGATACTCGCCCTCCTCCACGTCAAGGTTCACGTTTTTCAGGATATGTGCAACGCCCTTGCCCATGGGGTAGTCCTTGCATATATCGCGCATTTCCAGGATCATGGTCAGCCCTCCCTCGGCGGTGTGATCACCGGCGCGGTGGCCTCCGCCGTGCCGTCGGGCAGCACGGTCACGGTGCTGTTGGTGACAGAGCCGCCGTCATCAGTCACCACGCCGTCCTCGGCGGGCATATCGCCGCCGTCCATGCCGTCCATGGGCACGTTTTCGTCGATTTTTTCACCGCCGCCCTCGGGGGATACCTCGCCGCCGCTGGTGCCGGGGTCAAAGGTGGCGTCGTCATAGGTGATGCACGCCATGCCCGCCTTCAGGCTGTCGTCGGGGAAGGCGATGTAGTCCTCCGCCGTCAGGCCGTCCAGCACGGGATAGGTATCCGTCTCCCCGTTGTACTCGCCCAGCTTCAGGCTGCGCTTTTCCAGCTTATCCTTGCTGCTCTTTGCCCAGACCCACGGGCTGCCGTCGGCATCGTTGATGAAATAGCTGGGCAGGTTGATGGCGTTGGCGTCCGTCTCGTCCTCCTGACCGTAGTCCGGCTCGATGTACACATGCTGCCCCATCAGCAGGCCGTCGCCCTTACCCTCCAGCTTCACATAGAAGGGATATTTGCTGGACATGGCAGTGTCGCTGTCGCCGTAGTCGCTGCGGGTCTGCTGGGCGTTGTTCCAGTCGATAGAGTCGATGCTGCCCTTCCACGTCTGGTCGCTAACGCGGGAGCGGATCACCACCGCCGTGCCCTGTGTCAGCACGGAGGCGTTGTTCTCGTTGACGTAGCCCTTCACCCGGAAGCCGCCCGTTTCCACCACTGTCATGAACGGCAGGGCGTTGCCGTTGTTGTCGTTGCCGCCGTCGGCGTTGATGGACTGCACCTCGCCGTTCACCGGGGAGGTGACGGCGGCGCTCTTGGTGCTGGTCTTCAGCTTTTCGATGTCCTTCTTCTTGGTGGCGATGTTGCCCTGGGTGGTCAGCACGTTGGCCTTGGCCGCCCGCAGGTCGAGGGAGTACTGCCGCTTGGTGGCGTCGTCATACGTCGCGTCCATCAGCTTCTGGATGCGCTCCACCTCGGCCTTCTGATCCTCCAGCGTGGCATTCAGCTGCTCCAGCTCCAGCTGCGCCATCTCCAGATTGTTCCGGGCTTCGCTGAGGTCATAAGTAAACAGCACGTCGCCCTCCTTCACCGCGTCGCCCACCTTTACCCGGATGTCGGACACGGCCATGGAGTCGTTCTTCTTGATCTTCGTCTCGCCCAGCGGACTGACGATACCGGCGAACCGATCCGCCAGACCCACGGAGCCAAGGCCGCAGATCATGGATACGGACTGGACGGAGGCCTCGCCCTCCACCTTGCCGCAGCCGGCCATGCAGGTCATCAGCATGACCAGCGCCAGCACAAATGCCGCTTTTTTCATGATGTAGTCTCCTTTTCCTCTCCCACGGAGCCGTGGGGAAATTTTCCTACCCTTATAGACGGAAGGGAAGGGGGGATGGTTCCGCTTTCGCTTTCATCTCATCATACCATGACCGGCGGCGGTCATTCGTGAACAAACTGTGAACGAACGATTAAGAGCTGTATAAGGTTTAGCGACAATCCGACGCTAAAACCGTGGGGAAATATTGACACGGCACGGCGCTTTGACCTATTATTAGTGTAAACGATTCCCCACCGCCGGAGGTTTTTCTTATGAACAAAAAACGTATCCGCCAGATGGATCTGGCGCTGCGGCGGCGTCTGGCCGACCGCCCTGCCGCCGACTGCTTCGCCGGTCACGACGAGCTGCTCCGCCGCATCGAGACGGAGGGCTATATGCAGCGCTTTGCCCCGCTGTTCAACGGGGCGCGGCTGCGCTGCGCCGATGTGCTGGCGCTGTGCCGGGAGGAGCTGGACGCCCTGTGCGGCGGCGCGCCGCAGGAGGGCTGGCTGAGCTATGCCTACGACTACGCCCGGCGGCTTTTGTACCCGGAAAAGACCGGCGCGGAGCCTTACGCCGCCGGCGCGGTGTTCCTGCTGTCGGTGCTGCAGGTGCTGTTCGCCGCCGAGGGGGAGCTGCTGCCCCACGACCCGGCGTGGACGTTCGATTTCCTCACGGAGCAGGAGCTGGCCGACAGCGCCTGCGCCCCGTCCTATATGAAATTCCTGCGCCAGTGGAAGCGGGAGTACGTCTATGAGCTGATGCGGCTGGGGCTGGAGGTCACGCCCTACCGCACGCTGGAGCATATCGCCGGCGTCCATCACATCGCCGTCACCGCCGCCCGTGCCCTGCACCGGGGCGGCACGCCGGTGGACGTGGCGCTGGTGTCCGGCGCCGCCGCGGGGCACGATATCGGCAAGTTCGGCTGCCGCCCCGGCGAGCGGGTGCCGTATCTTCATTATTACTATACAGACCTGTGGTTCCGCCGCCGGAGGATGACCGACATCGGCCACATCGCCGCCAACCACTCTGTATGGGATCTGGAGCCGGACTATCTGTCCGCCGAGGCGCTGCTGCTGATCTACGCCGACTTCCGGGTCAAGCAGCTGCGGGGCGAGGATGGCCGGGAGATCACCCGCATCTCCACGCTGGCGGAGGCCTTTCAGGTGATCCTTGCCAAGCTGGACGACGTGGACGGCGAGAAGAAAAAGCGCTATACCCGGGTGTACGCCCGGCTGGAGGACTTTGAGCAGTACATGGTCAGCCGGGGTGTGGACGTGACCATGTCCGGCGGCGACACCGACCCCCTGCCGGAGAAGCACACCTCCCTCATGACCGATGACGAGGCGCTCCGCGCCCTGACGCTGCGCTGCGTGGGACACAACATCACCCTCATGCACCGGCTCACCGACCAGCGCAGCTTCGCCCGGCTGCTGGAGGAAGCCCGCGGCGAGACGGACTGGCGCCGTCTGCGGGCGTATCTGGCGGTGTTCGAGTCCTATTCCCTCTATCTGCACATCCCCCAGAAGGTGCAGACGCTGACGTTTCTCTATGAGCTGCTGATGCACCGGGAGGGCGACATCCGCCGCCAGGCGGCGGCGCTGCTGGGCGAGCTGATCGCCGGCTTCCACGCCGGCTACGCCAAGGAGCGTCCCCAGGACAGCCGTCCCGACCCCCGCGCTACCACCGATCTGGAGCAGTGGAAGCTCTATCTGGACAAGATCCTCTACCCCGACCACAAGCTCATGCCCCAGCACCGCCGCTGGATCGGCTACACGCTGAAATTCGCCGTGGGCTCCCTGCTGAGCCACTGCCCCGGCCGGGAGGAGCGCTTCCTCGCCCCGGTGTTCGCCTACTACCGCCGGCCGGAGGCACTGGACGACTACACCGCCTTCCAGCTGCTGGACACCGCCGCCGCCCTGCCGGACGAGGCGTATTCCCTCACCCGCGCCCGGGAGATGACGGACTTTGCCGCCGCCCTGTCCCGCCGGGAGGACCTGACCATTCGCATGGCCGCCGTGCTGCTGCTGGATCGCCTGTACCGCCTGTGCCCCGACGGGGGACGGGCGCTGGCGGCGGTGGAGGCCGTCTCCTGTGACGACAGCGGCACCCTGCGCTATCTCCGTCAGGACGTGCTGGCGGAGGGCGAGCCGCTGCTGCTGCCGGAGGAGGTGGTGTCCGAGATATTCCTGGACAATCTCAAGACCGCCACGCCGTGGATCACCAAGCAGGCCAACCTGCGGCTGCTGACGGACTTTGCCCGCAGCGGACAAAGCCCCGCCCTGCACATCGCCACCCATCTGTCCAACCTTATCAAGGTCAGCGACCGCGTCACCGTCCGCCACAGCGCCGGCAACGCGCTGCTGGCGCTGGCGCCCCGCCTGACGGCGGATCAGCGCAACGAGGTGGCGGTGGAGCTGTGCCGCGGTCTGGAGCTGGGGCAGCAGGAGTTCACCAAATATATCCCCGACTATCTGGGGCGCTTCGCCCTGTGGCTGCCGCCGGCGGAGCTGGACGAGGTGCTGGCTGACCTCCATGTGAACCTCAGCTCCTCCGACAGCCGTGTTACCGCCTCCGTGCTGGACACCGTGGGCGTCATCTATGAGGAATACGACGCCTACCGCTCCCGTTTCCCGGAGACGGACGAGGCCTACCGCCGCCGCCGGGAGCGGCTGCTGGGGCTTCTGATGCGGGGACTCAGCGGCATCGACGGCGCCACCCGACAGGAGGCGCTGTACGTGCTGGGACGGCGGGTGTTCGGCTCCGGCGAGCTGGGACGCCATGAAAAGCGCCGCGCCTTCATGCTCACCGAGCGCAAGCTGCTGTCGGCGCAGAACGAGTTCCCCGGCGAGGGGCTGACCTTCTACTACCGTGCCGCCATGCTGGGCAAGCTGTACCGCTTCCTCACGGAGGAGCGCCTGTTCCACCGGGGCTTCGATTTCGGTGAGCCGCGCCCGGTGGCCTTTTTCCCCGGCACCTTCGACCCCTTCACCCTGTCCCACAAGGGCATTGTCAAGGCCATCCGCGACCTGGGCTACGAGGTGCTGCTGGCCATCGACGAGTTCTCCTGGTCGAAAAAGACCCAGCCCTACCGCCTGCGGCGGCGCATCGCCGCCATGTCCGTGGCGGACGTGTTCCACGTGAGCATCTTCCCGGAGGATTTCCCGGTGAACATCGCCAACCCCCACGACCTGCGGGCGCTGCGGCAGGCCTTCCCCGGCCGCAGCGTGTCCATCGTGGTGGGCAGCGACGTGGTGCTCCACGCCTCGTCCTATAAAAAGCCCGCCACCCCCGATTCCATCCACACCTTCGACCATGTGGTGTTCCGCCGCACGGAGCCGGACGCGGAGCCGGCGGATTACAGCTGCATCACCGGAAGGGTGGTGGAGCTGACGCTGCCGCCCCAGCTGGAGGAGATCAGCTCCACCCGCATCCGCGAGGCGGTGGACGCCAACCGGGACATCTCCAACCTCATCGACCCGGCGGTGCAGGAGTTCATCTACCGCCGGGGCCTGTACCTGCGGGAGCCGCAGGACAAGCCCGTGCTGCGCACGGAGGATCTCAGCTTCCTGCCCGCCTCGCCGGAGACGGCAGAAAAATTCCTGCGCACCATGCTCTCCGTCCCCACCGCCGCCGCCCTGCGCGCCCAGCTGGAGCAGCACGGCGACGACATCATGGTCTGCCGGGACGCGGACGGCGCCATTCTCGGCGCGGCGGCCTATGTCTGCCTGGACTCCGCCCACCTGTTCGCCCGTCTGGGCGACCCGGCGCTGTCGGGGCTGGTGCGGCAGAACGCCGGCGGACGCACCCTGCTCATCAGCGGCCTGTTTGTCCCCCGCGGCGAGCGCCAGAACGACCTGTGCCAGCTGCTCATCACCGAGGTGCTGACGCTGGCGCTCAGCCGCGAATTCACCTACGCCCTCTACGTCCCGCTGGAGGGCGCGGCCTCCGGCTACGGCCGCCAGCTGCTGCTCCTGCAGGGCTTTCTGCCCGCGGCGGAGGACGGCGACGCGCTGGCCGTGGACATGCGCTGCCCCATCGTCCTCAGCCGCAACGTGGACACGGCGGTGAAGGCGCCCTTCAGCTCTTCGCCCCGTGTGCTGTCCGCCATCGCCAACGCTCACCGCCGCCTGCAGGCGGCGCTGACGAAGCTCCAGCCCGGCTCTCTGGTGCTGAGCCTGTCCGCCGGCGTCATCTACCACCGCCTGCTCCAGCGCATCACCGGGCGCAACGGCGTCCCGGCGGAGCCCACGAACCCCCGCGTGCTGGGTCCCGACATCTGCGTGCCCTACGGCAAGATACTCCGCGGCGTGGCCGTGCCCAACACCGTCACCAAGACCCTGCGCACCGATAAGGTCTATGAGCCGGATCTCAGCTCCTACTCCATCGAGGCCTACCCGGACTACTCCCCGCTGGCCGATCAGGTGCGCACCATCCACGCCTTCGACCGCCCCGTGATCCTGGTGGACGACATGCTCCACGACGGCAAGCGCATCCGCCGCCTTGCCCCGCTCTTTGCCGAAACAGGCACCCCCGTGGATCAGGTGCTGGTGGGCTATCTCACCGGCATGGGGCGCGACCTCATGGAGCAGCTGGGATACAGTGTGGACGCCATCTACTACCTGCCCAACCTGCGCCTGCGCTTCGTGGAATCCACCCTCTATCCCTTCATCGGCGGCGATACCGTCCGCCGCGACCAGCCCCTGCCCGGCGGCTTGCAGCCCTCCGTCAACCGCATCCTGCCCTACGCCGCCCCGGAGTACGCCGGCATGGACGACAAGACCGCCTGGGAGCTGTCCCTCTGCTGCCTTGAAAACGCCCGCGACATCCTCCTGGCACTGGAGACGGAATTCCGCGCCCTCTACGCCCGGAACCTGACCCTCAGCCGTCTCGGTGAGGCGGTCATCCTGCCCCTCTGCCCCGACAAGGGCGGCTGCATGACCTACGACCTGAGCCGCGCCGCCAGCACATATCTGGAGGGAGATATAGAAATACTGAAGCGCATGCGCCCCACGAAGTAAAAGCGCGTCTTTTGTGCCCTGCCATCGTCAAACCTCCTCGACGTACACACGGTACGCCGTCGTCGATTTGCCATCGGCAGGACGCAAAATCCATCGCTTTTACGGGGATGCTGTGCGCCTCCGCGCCGCGTCCCGACGCACGATCCGATGCCTTTGCCATCGGCAGGACGCAAAATCCATCGCTTTTCCCATGCATCGACCTGATGTACCCGGTGCGCCGTCGATAAACGTATTATGTAGGGGACGGCGTCCCGCAGTGGAGCGCAGCGGAACAAATGCCCTTGGGGTACGACGTCCCGTTTCAACCACGCCCCATATCAGAAAAGGAGATACTATGAACACTACGATCCGACCTGCCGGCGGGCTGTGCCTGCCGGACAAATGCCGCGTTACCCTGCTGGCGCTGGGGGACGTGGGCAGCACCCTGCTGATGGGGCTGCGGCTGCTGGGCGGCGACGTGATCCGCTCCATCGGCATCTGTGACGTGCGCCCCGGCGTATCGGAGCGCTGGGAGTTCGAGCTGAACCAGATCCAGTCCCCGGACGCGGCATTCCTGCCGCCGGTGGACATCATCGCCCCGGAGCAGCTCTTTGACGGGGACGTGTTCCTGTTCTGCGCCTCCCGCATGGTGCCGGATACGTCCGTCACCTCCGGGGACGTGCGCATGGCGCAGTACGGCCTGAACCGGGAGCTGGCGGCCATCTACGCGCGCATGGCGCGGGAGAAGAACTACCGAGGGCTGTTCTGCGTGGTCAGCGACCCGGTGGATCCCCTGTGCCGCGCCGCGATGCGGGAGAGCGGCCTTGCCCCGGCGCAGGTGCGGGGCTTCGGGCTGGGCGTCATGCACGCCCGCGCCCTGTACTATGCCCGGCGGGACGGGCGCTTCGCGTCCTATCTCACGGAGGGGCGCGCCTTCGGCCCCCACGGGGAGGATCTGGTGCTGGCCAACTCCGTGGCGCACTACGACGACGCCCTGTCCCGCGAGCTGACGGACAAGGTCGCCCACGCCAATCTGGAGATGCGCAGGCTGGGCTACAAGCCCTACGTCGCCCCCGCCCTCAGCTCCGGCGCGCTGAGCCTGCTGGCGCTGCTGCGGGGACGGTGGCACTACTCCTCCGTGTACGACGGGCAGGTGTTCATGGGCTGCCGCAACCGCCTGACGCCCGCCGGCATCGAGACGGAGGCACTGACGCTGCCTCCGGCGCTGCAAAAGCGCCTGGACGAGACGCGGGCAAAGCTGAACGCCATTGAATAACGGAGGGGATACACTATGCTCACCGTACTGCTTCCCGAAAACGACCGCAGCGCCGCCCTGCGGCAGCTGCTGGAGCCGCTGCTGCCCGCCGGCAGCGAAATACGCGACCCGGACGCCGGGCTGGACGGCCTGCACAGCCGCCGTCTGCTGTTCGCCGTGGCGCTGGATGAGGGCGGCTGCAATATGGCCTATTACCGGATGCTCTCCCGCCTGCGCCGCAGCAGCGACCTGCTGGAGGGCTGCACCGCCGGGTGCATCGTCACCGGCGTGGGCGAGTTTTACACCAAGGACGTGGCGCGGGACATGGTGTTCGCCGCCAATCAGGCGGGCTGCGGCTTCATCGGCCGCCCGCTGGTGGAGGCCACCGGCTCCCTGCGCAATTTCCGCACCCAGGCGCAGATCGGCGGCACGGACGAGGTCACGGCCTTCCACGCGGCGCTGGCGGAGCTGATCGCCCGGCTGGATGCGTGGGAAAAGCCCGCGCCCATCCGGAACGTGCTGGCGCTCCACGCCTCCCAGCGCGCCACGTCCAACACGCTGGCGCTGTGGGAGCTGGTGAAGGCCGGGCTTCCGGCGGACATGGAGGTGCAGGAGATCTGCCTGCGCAACGGCACCATGGCCGACTGCAACGGATGCAGCTACACCGCCTGTATCCACTTCGGCGAGCAGGGCGGCTGTTTCTACGGCGGCCCCATGGTGGACGAGGTCTATCCCGCCGTCCGCCGCTGCGATGCGCTGGTGATGCTCTGCGCCAACTACAACGACGCGCTGGCCGCCAACCTGACCGCCTGCGTCAACCGGCTCACGGCGCTGTTCCGCCAGACCCGCATGTACGACAAGCGGCTGTTCGGGCTGATCGTCTCCGGTTACTCCGGCGGCGACCTGCTGGCGCGCCAGCTGATCTCCGCCCTGAACATGAACAAGTCCTTCTACCTGCCGCCCCGGTTCTCCCTGCTGGAGACGGCCAACGAGCGCGGCAGCCTTGTGAAGCTGCCGGGCATCGAGGCGCAGGCGGCGGCCTTCGCGCGGCATATCGCGGAGAGCTGAATACGCCCCGCCGCGCTGTCGGGACGCCGGGGACGCCGTCCCCTGCGGCGTCCTCGACGTCCCGTTTCGCGCAGCCCTTGCCCTGCGCCGTAGGGGCGGACGACCGAACAGCGCGAAGCGCTGTCATTCCGAGCCAGTCCGCAGACTGGCGTGGGAATCCGTCCCCTTGCCCCTCCCGGAGGGAGCCTTACCGTGGAATGCGCAGCATCGTCCGCCCTCCGCTGCATACTCCTGCCGCAAACCGGGGAAAATACTCCCATCAATCAAAAGGAGGTATGTTCCATGGAAGCGATGGTGCTGCAAAAGGCGTGTATCCAGTGCGGCCTGTGCGCCGGGCTGTGCCCGGAGGTGTTTGCGCTGGACGACGGCGAGCCGGCGCGGGTGCTGGTGTCCCCCATCCCCGATGAGCAGAAGATCGGCGTGCAGGAGGCGGCGGACAGCTGCCCCGTGGCCGCCATTCAGGTGACGGCGTAAAAATCCCCGAAAATGCCGCAAAAACCACTTTACAACGGCGGTTTTCTGTGGTATCATCACAAAGTACGCGCCAAGCGTGCATGACCCCTGCCTTAGCGTTGCGGAGCGTTCCATCTCTCCCATGGCTCAGGCTGCGGGCGTATTTCAAGAAAGGTGGAAACACAACTATGATGCTGAAAGATCAGAAGACCTCTATCATCGAGGCCAACCGCACCCACGAGACCGACACCGGCTCCCCCGAGGTCCAGGTGGCCATCCTCACCGAGCGTATCAACCAGCTGACCGCTCACCTGAAGGTGCACCCCCATGACTTCCACAGCCGCCGCGGTATGCAGATGATGATCGGCAAGCGCCGCCGTCTGCTGGACTATCTGGCCAAGAAGGACATCGAGCGTTATCGTGCCCTCATCGCCAAGCTGGGTCTGCGTAAGTAAGTTGAAACAGGGTGATGTGCGTCCGCGCATCACCCTTCTTTCACATTCTGCGCCGTGCGCCGATTGACCCTTAGCAGTTGAAAATGCGCCGAAATTCCGCACCTTCGGCAAGGTCACCAAGCCGTACCGCCTGTCATTCCGAGCCAGTGACCGACGTCACTGGCGTGGGAATCCGTCCCCCAAACGGAGAGCGGATTGCCGCACCGGTGTGCGCATCGGTTCGCAATGACGGAAGCCGCGGCTTGGTGGGCTCCGCACCTTCGGCCTGTTTTCAAGTGCTAACGGCGATGGGTCACGACGCGGGATGATATTTCACGAAAAGGAGAAATCACATGTCAACTATCATCACCAAGCGCCAGTTCCCCCACTACCACAAGTACACCATGGATCTGGCCGGCCGTCCCCTGACGCTGGAGGTGGGCAAGCTGGCTGAGCTGGCCAACGCCGCCGTCATGGTGGGCTATGGCGACACCCGCGTGCTGTGCTGCGTCACCGCCGCGCCCCGTCCCCGGGACGGCATCGACTTCTTCCCCCTGAGCGTGGACTTTGAGGAGAAGCTGTATGCCGTGGGCCGCATTCCCGGCAGCTTCAACCGCCGGGAGGGCCGCCCCGGCGAGAAGGGCATCCTCACCAGCCGGGTCATCGACCGGCCCATCCGCCCCCTGTTCCCCCACGACTTCCGCAACGACGTGTCCGTGATGTGCACCGTTATGAGCGTGGACCACGACTGCTCCCCGGAGATCTGCGGCCTGATCGGCACCTCCGCCGCCCTGGCCATTTCCGATATCCCCTGGAACGGCCCCGTGGGCGCCCTGAAGGTGGGCCTGGTGGACGGCAAGCTGGTGTTCAATCCCACCAGCGAGCAGCGCAAGGTCAGCGATCTGGACGTGACCGTTGTGTCCACCGGCAAGAAGGTGGTCATGATCGAGGCCGGCGCCAACCAGGTGCCCAACGACGTGATGTTCGAGGCCATCCGCATGGCCCATGAGGAGAACCAGAAGCAGATCGCCCTGATCGGCCAGATGGTGGCCGAGATCGGCAAGCCCAAGTTCGACTATCCCCACGCGGACTTCGATGAGGAGCTGTTCCAGAAGATTGTGGATGCCACCATGGACCAGGCCAAGGCCGCCATGGACACCGACGACAAGAACGTTCGCGAGGCCCGCTGGAACCAGCTCATCGAAAAGTGGCATGAGCTGTTCCTGGAGGACTATCCCGAGATGGACAAGTATCTGGACGAGATTACCTATAAGTTCCAGAAGAAGATCGTCAAGGCCTGGCTGCTGGAGGGCCACCGGGTAGACGGCCGCCAGAAGAACGAGATCCGGCCCCTGTCCGCCGAGGTGGGCGTGCTGCCCCGGGTCCACGGCTCCGGCCTGTTTACCCGCGGCCAGACCCAGGTGCTGTCCGTCGCCACCCTGGATACCCTGTCCGCCAACCAGAAGCTGGACACCATCTGGGAGGAGACCGAAAAGCGGTATATGCACCACTATAACTTCCCCGGCTACTCCGTGGGCGAGGCCAAGCCGGCCCGCAGCCCCGGCCGCCGGGAGATCGGCCACGGCGCTCTGGCCGAGCGGGCCCTGCTGCCGGTGATCCCCCCGGTGGAGGAGTTCCCCTATGCCATCCGCGTGGTGTCTGAGGTGGTGTCCTCCAACGGCTCCACCTCCCAGGGCTCCATCTGCGGCAGCACCCTGGCCCTGATGGACGCCGGTGTGCCCATTTCCGCCCCGGTGGCCGGTATCTCCTGCGGCCTGATCCAGGACGACGACGGCTCCTTCACCACCTTCATCGACATCCAGGGCGTGGAGGACTTCCACGGCGAGATGGACTTCAAGG
>OGZA01000806.1_pt1 | contig 23374 bp, 22 predicted proteins | sample 1576591 | NCBI WGS metagenome assembly OGZA01 (sample SAMEA3541565, study PRJEB24748) | human gut metagenome | biome: human gut; feature: human-associated habitat; material: faeces | place: China | collected 2012
CTCAAAATCCGTTGGTGGCAACACCGTGTGGGTTCAAGTCCCACCACCGGCACCAGCCTCTAAAACCGCTTGTTTCCTTGTTTTTCGGGGAACAGGCGGTTTTTCTTTTGCGTGTTCAAAAAACGGGCCTTGCTTTTCGTCTGCTGTTTTTCGTCTGTCATTTTGCCAAATGGGCAAAACCTTCGTCAATCATTTTCAAATACAAAAAATTATTTTCTTATACAATAATTTTTTCATGCGGTTTGAATTGGTTTTTCTCTCATCTTTTCTGGAAGCTCCAAAGGCAGGCAGTCATTGGCAATCCACGCGGTTTCATCCTTATGCTTCACATTTAGATGCGCATAAATCGTTTCCGTTGTAACGGGCGTGCTGTGCCCCAGCCATTCCTGTATTTTCTTCATATCCTGTCCCCTTTCATACAGCATGCTTGCACAACTGTGCCGAAGGCCATGAAAAGTAATCTTTTTCAGGCCACGTTTCTTCACAAGCTGTGAAAATTTGCATGTAACGTAGTCGGGTCTTAACAGGTGCCCGGTCTCATCAAGACAAATGTAATCCTGATCGCCCATATAATAGCAATTGCCCATCCGTTCACGCTGCTGCTCCTGCTGCTGAAGCTCCCAATCCAGAAATGCTTCCACCTGCGGGATAAGGGGGTACGTTCGGAAGCTTTTTTTATTTTTGGTGCGGTCCTTGCGAATGATTTTGTGTTCCCCCTGTACACTCACCTCAATGACCGTGTGGCATACTGTTATGGTTTTCTTTTTCCGGTCGATGACGGCTTTGCGAATCCCCAATGCCTCGCTGCGGCGCATCCCGTAAAAAGCGGCGAACATGACCGGCACCCGGATGGGAGAATGCATCAGGTCGTTCACCAGCTCCCGCAGCTCATCTGTGTCTGCATATGGAGCAACATAATTGTCCACCTTTGGTGCAACAACGTAGTCCGCAACATTGTACTGCAGGATACGCAGCACCACCACTGCATCTTGCAATGCCTTATGTATTACCGCATGATAATGCCGAATGGTATTGCCCTTGATTGGCTTTCCCCGGTATGTCCGCGTCTTGCAATACTTGTAAAACAGCGTCAGATCTACCGCCGAAAGTTCCTCCAGCGTTGCATTGTGTTCGCTAAAATAGGGGAGCAATGGATTGTGAACGGTTCGCCAATACCCTGCAAATGTATCCTCTTCCACATCTGCTTGGATGATTTCAAGCCATCGTAAGAGGTAATCCGTAAAATACATATCCTTGCGAATCGGAATCGACTTCAGCGACATAGCACCATCCGTGCCCTTGGAGCGCTTTTTTGCTTCAATCATTGCAAGCGTCAATTTGCCGCTGGTAAAGTCCTCTCTCCACTCCTTCAGCATTCGTTTGGCATCACGCTCCGTTTGTTGTTTTCCATCATAGGGAATTCCTGTTGGGAACCATTTCGGCAGCTTTCGGTTTCCCTTTTCAGGGTTCGGCAGACTTAAAACCATATAGTAGTAGCCGTGCTTGTGGTCCAAATGGCCTGCAATAATTTTTTGTTTGGCCATAATATCCTCCTTCTTCTTTGCAGACCGCTTTCGGTTGACGGCCTTAATTTATCACTCAAAAGCCGTAATAACAAGTATGCCGATTTGCTCGAAAGGCGAAATCACATACTTGACAGCCCCATAAAATAGTTCACCAAATGAACCTTTGGAATTCTGTACTCACGTCCGACACGAAAGTAGAAAATCCCTTTACCCTGTAACCATCGAGCCGCCGTTTTTTTCGTTCTAACATCCAAAATAGACCGTACATCCTCCAACGAAAGAATATCCGGGTAATTTTCCAAACGCTTTATATTTTTCGATTTCATTTTTATGCCTCCTCACTTATAGAACCGGGCTGAATATATAGGAATAAAATATACAAAAAACACAGCGGCAATCTCTCGTTATCACTTGCTCTCATAGGAGAGTTTCACGAGAATTGCCGCCGTGTCTGTTTCATCAAAATGCGCCTATTTGACACCACTTCCCGACGCAAGGGCAATATTTGACTGTGCCACTGGTTAAGAGGCCTCCACAGGGTTTTTCCCTCCCCACTTTCTGTGAGGCCGCCCAATGCTGTGACGCGTTCAAAGCGGGAGTATCATTATGCTTGCCCATTTTCATCGCGCATAGCCCACCACAGGCTATGTAAAAGATTTCCGATTCATTCAGAATATCATTTCCGCTTGCTGGCACCTTTGTGTTGCAGCAGGACAAACGTATGTAGCCAAACTATTGGATATTTGATTTTCAAAGAACAATTGCCTCAGTAGCCGGGGTCAGCTTCTGAGATCTCTTTCAGAGTAAAGTCACGAAGGATGCTTTCCATAATGTTACGATCTTCGCCAGACAATGTTTTAGACAGCCGTTTTAATAAATGCTGCTGTTCTGGATTTAGATACTTTCGATCCAGCCGGTATCCGTCTGCAATTTTTACACCGCCCTTATATTTGCCGCGTATTGTCACAATCGGATAATTTCGGGCCAACTCATCAATGTCATAGCAAATTGTGCGGAGCGAAACGTGAAACTCATTCGCAAGGTTTTTCATCGTGTCCTGTTTTCTTTGACAAAGCAGTTCAAGAATCGCCCTGCGACGTTCATTCGCTCCCACTATGGGACCAACCTCCCTCCTTCGCTCTGTCTGTATCATAAAGGTTAAATATGCAAGTTCATTGCACGATTAAAAAGAATTCACAAAAAATTAATATAAATAAAAGAATGAGCTTACACTTAAAGCAAGCTCATTCCAAGTCAAGTATTCTGTTGTAAAGAATGGCAGTCAATAGAAAAGTTCATACGAAACAGCCCAGCAAAGAACTCAATCGACGGTGAGTTCTCACGGCAACATCTCATCTCTGGTGCTGGCCACAGTTTCAAAACATAGCTTTTGCATCATTAACGCTCTGTATAAGGAGATCAATCCTCCAGGTCTTGCTCTTTTCCCCTTTGGCGAGCATGCAAGATTGTCAAAGCTGCCCAAATTACAAAAACACTAACAGCGATTGAGCAATGTTTGACTGCTTCGAACGTGCACACATAATTACTTATATCCACGCTCGCACGCCTGTTCCTCCACTGCTTTGCACAGTTCATCTATATGAGCATACATGAACTGCGCGGCCTTCTCCCCGTCATGGTCGCAGATGGCCTGCGCAATCTGCTCATGCTCTTTCACATATACTCTGCCTCGCTCCCGTGTGACAAGCGTCTCCATGACAGCCTCTATTTTTTTCTCCTCATAGATCAGCATGTTCAAAATGGGGCAAATAAACTTGTTGTGGCTGATGTCGGCCACGACCGCATGAAACTCCAGAGCGGGCTCCGTGGGATCCCGGTTCTGCTCCACAGTATCGCGGTGGTCTTCCACAGAACGCATAAGTACCGCGATATCCTCCGCCCTGGCGCTGATGGCTGCCTGCCGTGCCGCCTCTGTCTCCAACGCACGCCGTACATATAAAAGCTCGATCAACTCGCCATATTCCGTTACCTTCATGGCCTTGCTCAGCTTTTCCTGCATGCGCGTGCGCTCTAGACGTTCTTCAAGCTCCTCCAGATGAGCCTGCCCGATCGGCGTGAGCACACGGCCTTGATTGCTCTTTTGGACGGTATACTCGCGATAGTCCAGCTCCTTAAGATACCGCCCAATGGTGGCTGTACTGCAGTCAATACCAAAGCTCAACAGATCCTCACGCAGCACCCACGAACCTGCCGGTTCATCCTTGTCCGCGATAAAGCGCAACAAGAGATAGGAGATCATTTTTGTGCGCGATGAAAACAGGCCTGTACGCATTAAACTTTTTTCACTGTTAAATACCATTTTGATACTCATTTCTTGTAAAAGATTATCAGAATATTTCCATATTATGGTTAAATTATAACGCTATTTTTGCTGTTTTGCAATTCTCATTGACGTTATGCACTTTCTTTGCCATTCTTTTTCGGACGTCCGTTCCAGCACCAAGCCGCAACGCCTCCCAGCACTACAGCCGCCCCCACCAGGGCCCAAGGGCCTGGCACCTCGCCCACCAGCAGCGCCACCAGCAAAGGATTCAGCACTGGATCCAGCATCAAGAGGATAGATGTCTCCACCGGCGGCGTGCAGGGAGCGGCCTTTGCAAAAAGAATCATGGGAATCCCTGTGGATATCACGCCCAGAAATACCACAGCTACCAAAGATACCGCCGTGACAACCGGCGGCTCTGTTATGACCGCCGCGGCCCCAATGCCAACAGAGAGCAAACACGAGACCATACCATATTCTATCACATCTGCGCCAGAGTATCGGGCATACAGTGTATTGACCGCCATCAATATCCCGCTGCACAGTGCAAGCAGATTGCCCACCAGATGTCCGGGCGACAGCTCGTCCAGGAAGAAAAGCGCGATTCCTCCCATAAGCACGGCCGTGAGCAAGATATCTCTGCGTTGCGCCCTCCGGCGTAGCACAAGCCACGACAGAAGCACCACAAACATGGGGTTTGTATATTGCAGCACGATAGCATTAGCTGCTGTCGTGAGCTTATTGGCGGCCACAAAGCATGTGGTACATGCATAGCTGCAAATCGCTCCCAGCAAGACGGGGCGAGAAAAGCGCATCTTAAAGCTTCCCCGGGCTATACCAAGGCAAAAAAATGCGAACATTTTTTCTGCTGCACTGATGACAAGCGGGTTCCAATCCACAAACTTGAACGCCGCGCCCATGGTGCTGTATCCCACAGCTGTGAGAATCAGATACAGCCGTGCGCGCGCCGCTCCCACCACAGCCTGGCGCTCGCTGTATTCCAGCTCCGTCCCGCTCAATAATATCCCTCCCGCGTCCAGCCGGCCAGCGGCATATCCTTCTCCCAACCCGTGGCCTCCAGACGCTGGCAGAGCAACTGTGCGCAGCGATTTGCACGCTTGATCTCTGCGTCCTCGTCTATTGTACGCATGCGGCCGTTCTCTACCACAAACGCCCCGTCAATCAACACTGTGTCCACCTCGCTGCCGCTGGCCGAATAGACAAGGTTCGGCACGATATTGCGCACCGGCCACGCCAGCACAGGGCTCATGGCAGGTGTGTCCAGAGCCACGAGTACAACGTCCGCCTTTTTGCCCGCCCGTAATGAGCCCACGCTTTCCTCCATACCCATACACTGTGCTGCCTCGATAGTAGCCATACGCAGCACCTTCCATGCGGGAAAACTAGTGGGATCTGTATTTTTCACCTTATGCAAAATGGATGTGAATTTCATCTCATTAAACAGATTGTTGCAGTTGTTGCCGGGAGCTTGGTCTGTCCCAAGGCCTACACGGCCGGCGAGCGCCATATAATCCTGTGCAGGCGGTATCTCTCCACCGATGATACCGATGCTGCCTGTACACAACGCCATGCTGACACCACGCTCAGCTAGAAGCGCCCGTTCCGCTGCGGTTGTCTCGGTGATATGCGCCGTATGCAGGCGGCGATCCAGATACCCCAATTCGTCCAGCAGTTCTACCGGCCGTTTTCCATACCGCTGCATCACCTGCCGGGTCTCCCGGGGACTCTGGGCAACGTGCATATGAATGCCGAGATTCATCTTTTCCGCGTAGCTCCGGATCTCTTTCAGCAGCGGCACCGAGCACATATCGCTAGCCTGCGGTCCCATCATGCAGGTAATGCGCCCATTGTATGTTTGATGGTATTTCTCCACAAGGCGCACCGCATCGGAGAATTTTTTGTTTTCCCGTGCCGTGTCAAACTCCCGAAGCGCCGTATCCTCCACACCATAGGTCACGGTCGGCAAGCCGTTGATCATCTCGGCCGCTACCACGCGCGTACCTGCTGCGATATGATTTTTAATCAGCTCAAGCATGGGGAAATCATAATCGCAGAAGGTTGTGGTGCCTTTTTTTACAGCTTCGATGATATTCAGCATAGAACCGGCAACCAGATCCTCTGTTTCAGCCAAACTGAGAAGCGGAAGGACACCACTGTACATCCATTTTGCGATATCCTGGCTGCCTCCTCGCACGATTGCATTAGACGTATGAATATGGCAGTCGATCAGCCCTGGAAGCACGGCATGATCATGCGCATCCACATAACGATGGGCGGAATACTGTTTCAGTATCTCCGGTGTCGGCCCTACTGCAACAATGCTGTCTCCCCTAATGGCAACGGCACCGTTCGGGATCATCCCTGAACCGGGGCCTTCCATCGTCAGCACATATCCTCCATGGATAATAATATTCGCTTTTTCTCTCATCAATAATATTCCTCTTGCGTCCACCTAGCCAAAGGTAATGTTTTTGTCCACGCCTCCTTCTGTAAGCGTAGCTCCATACTTCTAGCCGCCGCATTTGCTTCCGTCACAGCCTCGCACTCATTTACAGTTAGAACCTTATGATTTTCCACAACGAACTGACCATCCACAAGCACGGTCTCAACCTCACCGCCGCGCGCCGCATACACCAAATTAGGTACGATATTACGTACCGGCACCTCCAGAATAGGCGTGAGATGAGGCACCTGTAAATTCACTATGATTATGTCTGCCAACTTGCCCGCGCGTAATGACCCGATACTTTTTTCCATTCCTAAAGCTTGCGCTGCTTCAATGGTTGCCATTCGGAGGACTTTCCATGCGGGGAATACCGTAGCATCTGCATTTTTATATTTATGCAACAATGCTGTTATCTTCATCTCGTTGAACATCATGTTGCAGTTATTGCCAGGAGCTTGATCTGTTCCCAAACCCACTTTTCCACCAAAACTTAAAAATTCCTGTGCAGGTGGCAGTTCACCACTGATAATATCTATGCTGTTGCTGCACAGGCACAAAGCCGCGCCCGAACGCGCTACCTGCTCTACTTCCCATAGCTCTGCGTTCGTCATGTGCGCCGCTAATAGGTGGCTATTCAGATATCCAAGTTCTTCCAGCAACGCCACGGGCCGCTTTCCTGTGCGCAATTTGCACTGAACAATCTCTTCTTTCGACTGCGTCACATGCATATTGATAAGTACGTTTTTCTGATCTGCTAAGTTTTTAATTTCTCGTAGCAGCTCTACCGAACACATATCTACTGCCTGCGGTCCATAACGGCAGGTGATGCGCCCACCGTTGCTCTGATGGTAATGCTCTATTAATGCGGTGTTATCCGCTAGTTTTTGTTGCCCAATAGCTGAGTTTAGCGGGTATTCAATCCCATGTTCAATTACAGACACATCTACCGGCAACTCATTGATCATATTGCTTAAAACCGCTCGCACTTTTGCTTTTTCATAATTGGGAGCTATCGCCAGCATGGGAACGTCAAAATCACAAAATGTAGTAGTGCCTGACTTCAGTGCTTCCAAAATGTTAAGCATTGAACCTTTTGCTAGATCATCTGGTTGCGCAACACTTAGCATGGGCAGAATACCTCTGAACATCCATTCTGAGGCGGGCAAATCCTGGGATACGCCCCGCACAATTGCATTTGATGTATGCATATGTACGTCAACAAAGCCCGGCAATATAGCTTTCCCTATCGCTTCAATATAGCGATGGGCTTTATATTGCCGCATTACTTCATCCGTAGAGCCTACAACTTCAATTTTATTCCCTTTAATTCCAACAGCGCCATTATTGATGAGACCCGTGCCCGGTCCTTCCATCGTTACTACATAACCACCATAGATAATGATGTCAAGCATAAATGTTCTCCCTTCGTATCAGTGCATGCCCATATAGGTTTCTTGAATGAACGGATCGTCCAGCATCTCTTCTGCGATCCCTTCTTTCACAATCCTCCCCACTCCCAAAACATAGGCCCTGTCCGCCGTTTCCAGCGCTAATTGGGCGTTCTGTTCAACGATAAGCAGTGTCGTTCCATGAGTACGGTTGATTTGTTTAAACTTCTCAAACATCTCGTCAATGACAATAGGTGCAAGCCCTAGGCTGGGTTCATCCAACATCATCAGCTTTGGCGCGGCCATCATAGCTCGTCCAACTGCCAGCATTTGCTGCTCACCGCCCGATAACGTCCCTCCTACCTGTTTATATCGCTCCTTAAGGCGTGGAAATAGTTCGAATACTTCTTCCATCCGCTGAACAATCACAGCCTTTTTCTTTTCTTTATACGCCCCCACCAGCAAATTTTCACGGACCGTCAGATTCACAAATATCCGCCTTCCTTCGGGCACAAGGCTGATCCCGTGCTCCACAAACTGGCAGACACGTTGAGGCAAACTTTTCCCTTCAAATAGAATATCCCCCCCGCTGTACTCTTTATCTCCAGCTATAGTGCGCAACAAAGTGGATTTTCCCGCACCGTTTGAACCAATGATGGTTACTATCTCGCCAGTATTCACGGTCAGAGAAACACCCAAAAGGGCCCGTATCCCTCCATAAGCCACCTCTAGATTCTTCACAACAAGTATCGGTGTATTCGGATTTATACTCATTGCTTTTTCCTCCGTTCCCCAAGATATGCCTTTATGACCTGCGGATTATTCTGTATTTCCTGCGGTGTGCCAGTGGCCAGCAATGTCCCCAAATTAAGTACTGTAATATTTTTACACACTTCCATCACTACTTCCAAATGATGTTCAATAAGAACGATTGCGAGGCCCGTATTCTCGTGGATTTGCCTGAGGAATTGCACTAGCTCGATACTCTCTCCCGTATTCATACCTGCCGCTGGCTCGTCCAAGAAAAGCAGCTTTGGCTTTGTAGCTAGGGCACGGGCGATTTCAAGCTTTCTTTGCAATCCGTACGGCAGCGCCCCCGCTTCCTGGTCGGAAAAATCTTGAAGTCCGACCATTTCAAGGAACTCCAATGCTTTCTCAAATGCCTCGCGCTCTTTTTTTCTAACCTTCGGTGTGCAGAGCATCGCTTCTAGCGCAGTATAAGGAGGAACGCTGTTTAGGCCGATTGCTACATTCTCGCATACGCTCATTTTGGGATAAATCCTAATGTTCTGGAATGTACGTGCAATACCCATATGTGCGATTTTGTCCGGACGACACCCGTTAAGCCTTTTTCCGTTGAAATACACTGCTCCATCGGTAGGCTTTACTACGCCCGTCACAGCGTTGAACACTGTCGTTTTTCCTGCGCCATTTGGGCCGATCAAACCTTTAAATTCCCCTTGTTCTACAGAGAAACTCACATCCTGTACAGCCTTGACACCTCCAAAATGCACACTGAGATTTTTCAGTTCTAATAGTGCCATGGCCCATTACCCCCTTTTCTCCAAAATAGCCTTTACCCGTTTCGCTACATTTCGCAAAGGTTGAAGTGAAAATTCTTTGAAGCCCATCAACCCATCCGGCTTAAACCGCATCATTAAAATGAGCACGAGGCCGTAAATTGCCAGACGCCAATTGGACAAAAAGCGGAGCACCTCCGGCATGGCCGTAAGAATGGTTGTCGCCATAACCGGGCCACTCACAGAAGCCACTCCCCCCAACACGACAGAAGTCAGCAGATTGGTGGACATCACTGAACCAAAGGTATTGGGAACCATATATGTATAATAGTGAGCCATCATGCCGCCTCCCACTCCGCAAAAGAAAGCGCTAATCATCAGCACCTTTAATTTTTCACGAAAGATGTTGACACCTATAAGTTCTGATGCGTCTGCATAATCACGAATAGCGCGCGCAATTCTTCCATGCTGGGAACGCGCATAGTTATACGCAAATAAGACGCTCAATGCGGCAAGGCAAAGCGCTACAGGTAGCGTGGTTTTCTGTGGAATTGCAGATATACCGAGTGCTCCGCCTATCATCGGATGATTAATATTACTTAATATTACACGCACTGCTTCTGAAAAGCCTAAAGTAGCAATAGCAAAACAATCCGAAGACATTTTTCCTCGGAGTGTCGGCCATCCAATAATAATCCTGCTCACTGCGGCTATCGCCCCGCCTGCCAACAGCGCCAGAAAGTAAGGCACTTGAAAATACTTTGTTAGAATCGCGGCGGTATATGCTCCAATGCAAAGGAAACATGCGTGCCCCATAGAAAACAATCCAATATATCCTGTAAGCAGTAATAATCCGCTGACACATACGATGTTAATGCATGTGCTAATTAATATTCCTTCTACATATCCCACACTACCGCCTCCTTACAATTTGTCATGGACACCCTTACCAAAGAGTCCATTGGGTTTGAAAATCAGTACCAAAACCAAAAGTCCATAAGCTACCAAGTCACGATAAGTGGTGGAAACATAAGAAGATATCATTGTTTCCAAGAAGCCCAACAGCAGCCCCGAAAACACAGCGCCTGGCAAGCTTCCAAGCCCACCTACTGTAGAAGCCACAAAACCTTTCATCGCCACATTGCCCATATTTGGATATACGGAATACTTCATTCCGTAAAAACACCCGGCCAAGCCAGCAGCGGCACCCGACAACACGAATATTACAATAGCTACAAAATTCACATTAATTCCCATAAGTGCTGCTGTGCCCGTATCAAATGAACTTGCACGTATACCAAGTCCCACTTTGGATTTATAAAGAAAGAACCACAACACTATCAGCATCGACAACGACAATACAGCCGCCAAAATGTCTGCCCGCGGAATCACAACACCGCCAAAATTCACAACCTTCTTAGCCCATTCCGACGGAAAAGCGCGTACACCGCCTCCAAACAGTTGAATGGCCAAGTTCGGCACAAATGTGCTGATCCCCAACGCCGCAATCATCAAATATAGTTTCAGCGCATTCCTTTTGCGCATTGGACGATAAATCGTCAGTTCCATTAAAACGGATACCAGTGCTGCTACAACCATTGCGAGCAAAATTCCTGCAAGCAGCGGAAGTTTCAATAGTGGGATTGCGTAGAATGCTGCGAATGTTCCCAGCATCATAATGGGTCCAAATCCAAAATTGGAAAAATTAAACACACTGAACACCAACGCATATCCAACTGCCAGTAAGGCGTATACGCTGCCAATAGAAACGCCTGTAGCGCATTGCTGCAGAAAAACCTGCATAACTATCACCATCCTTTTCCAAGCCTTCACGCCTCATAAATACAGACGGCCGTTCACATGTATCTTTTTATGTCGACATGCAAACGGCCGCTTTTACAACTACACTATTTTGCCGTGTAAGAACCCAGATTCTCCACTCCCTTATCTGTAAAAGTTTTTATTACAAATTCGAGTCCTTTAAGATTATGCGTCGCAGAATCATACCCCTGTGATGAACCCGTGAACAATTCAATCTCTGTTGCCTCGTCTAGTGCTTGTCGCAGCGTGTCAGGTTCCACAGAATCTGTTTTCAGTACAGCATATTCAAGAATTTTAATCGCATTAAAACTGATGAGTCCAGCCATGTGCACACTCATGCCGGAATCTCCATGGTTGGTGTCGTAGGTCGCTTTAATATTATTATAACGCGGGTCATCTAGATTTCCGTTTGTTCCGAAAACACAGCCTTCAAGTTCCTCTCCCGCAATGTCCAACAATTCCGTTGCGTCAAAGATTGATGTTCCTAATAATTTAATCTCCCCAGCATATCCAAGCTCAGAAAGCTGCTTCGCCACATTCCCTACCTCTTTATAAGCCATAGCGGGCATGAAAATATAATCCGGGTCACTCTGTGCCAGTTTCGTTAGCTGCGCCCTAAATTCCATATCCTCTACTTGATAAGTTGCTTCATCTACTATTTCGCCGCCATATCCTTCATATGCTTTTACAAAGGCGTCTCTCATAGCTACACAGTCCACCAGTGTGGTCTCGTATAAAACGGCTACACGTGGATTATTCAATTCCTGATATGCGTAACTTGCAACGGCAACCACTAGATCCTCGTTCATAGGACCACAGCGATAAGTATAATCACGTACGGTACCATCTTCAGCCACCGTCACCAACTGTGCTGCACTGGAAGGAATATGCAATATTCCTGCCTTATTACACAATTCTGCTACAGCCGTTCCTTGGGCGGAGTTGCTTGGCCCAAGAATTGCATGTGCTCCTTCTTGAATCAGCTTGTTGGTCGCATTTACCGCCTCTGAAAAATCTCCTCCTGTACCAGAAATGTCATAAGAACGCAAGTCAATCATATGGCCATTCCAGCCACCCTCCGCGTTAATCTTATCCACATAATCTTCCATTAAATACTGCGGCACCAAACCATATAAAGCATCCGGGCCCGACGACCACCCCAAAAAGCCAACAATAATAGGCTCTTTCCCATCGGAACCTTCACTTATCGCACCAGAAGCATCACCCGACGGTTTCGGCACTGTAGTAGGATTTGAACCACTCGCGCTACTGCATGCCACCATTGTAAACAGCATCACAAAAGTCAATAAAAACGCTACTATCTTTTTCATTTTGCTCCTCCTAAATTTTATTGTTTATATTCTGTTCTATGGATGTTTTACCATCCATGACATTCCTTTACTTACCTCGAGATACATAATGCCCCCATCCGCCTGGTGCTCTCACAATACCATGATCATAAATCAGTTCGCCCCGCACCCATGTCTGTTCCACCTTTCCTTTAAGTTGTGCCCCATGATAAATATTGTGGCTGCTCTTCGTCTTGGAAAGGCTTTTTGTTCCATCGAACACCCATTCAGCATCCAGATCCACCACAGCGATATCCGCATCTGTTCCCGGCAGGAGTGACCCTTTCCGGGGAGCGAGCCCCATCACCCGCGCTGGATTTCCCGATGTTAGGGCCGCCAGTCGTTCCAGCGGCAAGCCGCGCTTATGGACTCCCTCGGTGAGCATCCCCGCCAGCATTGCATCATATCCGCCAAAACCGGAATATTCTTTGAAAAAATTGCCATGCTTCACCTTTTCTTCGTCAGCATAGGGCCCGTGGTCGGAGCCAAGCGTGTCAATGGTGCCATCGAACACATACTCCCACAGTGCATCCACATTTTCTCTGCTTCGCATCGGCGGGTTACACTTTGCATAAGGGCCTTTTTCTCGCAGTATTGTTTTGTCGAACAGAAGATAGTGCGGGCATGTCTCCACCGTTACGTCCACTCCATCACTTTTCGCCTTTTTGAGGAACGCAGCCCCTTGCGTGATGGTCATATGGCAAATATACAGCCGTGCACCTGTGACCCGGGCCAGCAGGACCGCCCGCTGGATCGCCTCCAGCTCCGCCCACCAGGGGCGCGCTTCGTCGTGCAGGGTCGGGTCTGCTCCAAGGCGGGCTGCCATCTCCCGGCTTCCAAAATCAGCGATCTCCGCATTCTCCGCGTGTACACCGATCAGCCCACCAAACGCTGCGGCATTTCGCATACCGCGCACCAGATATCCGTCTGTGATCTGCGGATAATCCGGGTTTGCAAAGCTCATGAAGCCCTTATATGCCACACATCCCAGTGCATCCAACTCGGCCAGCGAATCCACACAACCTGGTGTCAACCCGCCCCAAAAAGCAAAATCCACACATGAAGCCTGTTCGGCTACGTTTCGTTTCAAAACAAATCCCTCATGATCCACCACAGGCGGCACGCTCAGCGGCATATCCACAATTGTGGTGATGCCACCCGAAGCAGCGCACTGCGAGCCGCATACCCAATCCTCTCGATAATTGAGCGGCGATGGGTCCCACATATGTACATGAGGATCAACAAGGCCGGGAAACAGAATTTTGCCTGTTACATCTATTTCTTCATAACCTGGAAGTTTCACCCCGGGTTGCAGGATGCCTTCAATCACGCCTGCCCGCGTTGCAAGAGAGGCCTCCAACACTCTGTCTGGCAACACCAGCTTTGCGCCCGTAAACAGTTTTTTTTCAAAAAGCATTTTGCGTTCCACTCCTTTTCGTCTAACAGCTCATCACAAATGAGCAGTCTTGACAATCAAATTTTAATAGTTTATCTCTTGAAAGTCAATGTCTCTCTCATTTTTCTGCTATTGTACTAAAGCTTTGACAAGTTTTTTGTTCAACTATCCGATAATATTTATACATATTTTTATTAAATCTTAATTTTATTATTGGCCAAATTGTGCGTTTTTTAACGACCTCAACAGAAAAAGCAGAAGCCTTCTCTTCAATGCTTGACGCCAGAAAAAGTTTGTGTTACGCTTTAACTACTCATTTGTGATTAGCCGCATTTGAGAAATATTATGTATTTCATATTATTACAGGAGGTAACAACAATGAGAAATGACCCCGCCCTTGCTCCCGCCCATATCTTTATCCAACCGAATGAAGAACGTTTCAAAGACACCTATCGACGCTGGCAAGGAATTCCCTCCATCGAAGTGACCAGCCACGGTCGCATCTTCGTCAACTTCTATTCCGGTCAGGATGCAGAGGTCGGCGGCAATATTATGATCCTTTGTATCAGCGATGATCAAGGTAAGACGTTCCGTTCCTGCGCTGCTGTCGTGGAGCACCCTGACCCTTCATGTCGCATCTATGACCCCAACCTTTGGATAGACCCTTTGGGCAGGCTTTGGATGACTTATGCCCAAGCGCGCGGCTTCAATGATGGACGCAGCGGTGTTTGGGCTGCAATCTGTGAACAGCCCGATGCCGATGTCCCACAGTGGTCTGCTCCTCGGCGTATCGCCAATGGGATCATGATGAATAAACCGCTCGTCACCAGCAGAAACGAATGGCTGTTTCCCTGTGCTATCTGGCGAGATGACAGCGGTAGTGCTCCCACCGAACGCCACGGGCTGGAGAACGAACAGTTCTCTAACGTATATGCCTCCATCGACGAAGGGCGCACCATCACTCTGCGGGGGCATGCAGATGTTCCTGCCCGCAGCTTTGACGAGCATATGTTGGTAGAAAAACGCGACGGTACACTGTGGATGCTAGTGCGTACATTCGATGGCATTGGAGAAAGTTTCTCTTCTGACGGCGGCCGCACATGGTCCCCCGGTCAGAAAAGCCATATCGACGGCCCCTGTTCCCGCTTTTTTATCCGTCGCCTGTCCTCGGGACGCCTTCTTATGATCAATCACTACAAATTCAGCCATCGCATCGATCTGGATGATATCATGCGCCAGGGCAACGTAAAACGTTGGAAAGGCCGCAGCCATCTGACAGCCATGCTCAGCGAGGATGACGGTGCAACCTGGCCCTACACACTACTACTGGATGAACGAGATGAAGTCTCTTATCCCGATGCAAAAGAAGCCGACGACGGATACATCTATGTGACTTATGACCATCAGCGCGTTACAAAGCGGGAAATCCTTATGGCTCGTTTTACAGAACAGGATATTCTTTCCGGACGCCTTCAGAGTTCACGTAGTGCCCTTCGTATTCTCGTAAATAAAGCGCTAGGGCAACCCAATATCCATTGAATCCTTTTTCTATAGCCTAACCATTAGGGGCTGTTTGAAAAATCAAATAACAGTATGAGCTGACAGGAAACGACTGCTTTCGCAAGTGGGGGTAGTATGCACCGCTATAGGAGTCAGGTTTTTTTGACAGAGCGCCGAGAAGTAGAGTGTTATACCATGCTCCACACGAAAAACTTCCTGCTGCCGCTACTTGCTCCACAACGGCTTTCGGTATAGTACAATGCAGCAAACAGCCGCGATTATCTCGGTAATTGGGAATGTGAGCCAACCGCGTCTTGCCGCTGCCGGAGCCGCCGATGACGAGAATATTTTTGTTTCTCGCATACTTTGGCTGCTTCGGGCGGCTGGTCATGGTGAGGCTTTCTGTCCGGGTCAGCGGGATGTTCCAATCGGGAACAGGGTCTATGTAGGGTGCGATATCCTCCGGCCGGCCCCATCTCGCGCTGCCGTACTCAACGCCACGGCGATATTTCTTCGCGTTTTTCGCTTTCAGATACACCGCCAGCCGGACGAGGATCGCGCCGAAGATGCCGACGCAGATATCCAACACATGAAAGCTGGGCGCGGAGCTGGCGAAGGCGGTCTGAAAGCCCTGCCCGATATGCAGCAGCTTTTCCGAGACGTCAAGCCCCGGCGCCAGCCGCACCGTCTGGCAGAGCTTATCAAAGAGATACACAAAGAACAGATACGGCAGGTTTGGCAGAAGATATTTTTTGAGTTTGTCCTTCATCGCTCCACGCTCCGTTCTCTGGTCTTGACCTTTTCGCCGCGCTCCTGCTTCTTGTGCTGCGTTTTGGACTGCTCCTGCGCCTTTTCCAGCTTGCGCCGGATGGAAGGGGCTTTCTCGCGGCTCAGGTTTTTAGCGGAAAACTCCCGGAAGGCCGCTGTAATCACATCGGCGTCCCGGCCCTTGAAGAACACCAGGTAACGGGTATGCTCGCCGGAAGTGTCCTTCTTCAACGCAAAATCCAGGCCGTACTTCTTCGCCGTGGAAGAAAAGGCCCGGATATTCTGATCCGTGATCTCGATGTTGGATACGCCGGTGTTATGCTTCATAAGCTGGCGGAGCGTCTGCTTGCCGTGCCGGAGTGGGGGATTTTTCTTGTGCTTCTCCATATCCGCCAGCACCTTCTTCATGGCCTGCTGCAAGAGCTGGGCGGTCATTTTGCTGGCCTCCACACAAAGCGCAAGGGTTTTCTGCGTGATTTCTTCCTGCAAGGCGTTCACCTCCGATCTCCGCTGCCGTACAGGTCATGGCTGACAAGGGATGTGTAATAGCTGTCCATCGTGACCGGGGCGTTATACAGCGCCGCCAGCAGATATTTCTTGATGTTGCGGACATAGGTGGTGTTCTCCCGCATCCGGTCAAGGACATACTCGATGTGCGAGGCGTTCAGCTTCAGGAACCGTGACCGGACGACCTCCGCAGGGTAGTCGTCCCCGGCGACACGGATCATCTCCCGGTTGGAGCAGACGGTATCCACCATGAGTTCCACCAGCTCGTCCAGCCGGTCCTTGTCAAGCTGCACGTTCTGCGAGAGTACGTCATACTCGATGTTCTCCAAGATCAATGCCCGATAGCTTTCCCGCTTTCGCATCCCGTCCTGTCCGGCCCGTTCCTTGGGGGCTGGGGGACTTGATAGGATAGGACTTGATTCTTGCGTAATTGATAGATCAGTCTTTGATGGATAGTTACTTGATTCTTCTTTATTTAATTGGGCGGGGTTCTCCTGAATTGGAGCATCCAACATTGGATTCACCTGTACGGGATTTTCCCGTATAGGTTTTTCCTGTGTAGGTGATAGCGCTTTAGGCTGTTCCAGAATGGTGTATTCGATAGAGCCGAGCTGTCCGTTTGCACCACGGACACGCGCACGGATCAGATAGCCGTGCGCCTCCAGCTCCCGGATGCCGCCGCTGATGCTGTCAATGCCGTCCTTGCAGATACGGGCAAGACCCTTCATGGTGTAGTCCCAATTCTCCGGCAGGGACAGCATGAGAGATAGAAGCCCTTTCGCTTTCAGCGACAGCGACATATCCCGCAGATGGTAGTTGGACATGACCGTGTAATCTCTGGTCTTTTCGATACGGAATACAGCCATCTTCGCACCTCCTTCCTCTGAAAATGAAAAGTGTTGATTTCGATGAAAAAAGCCTCCGGTTTGCCTCTCGGATGTGATCCATAGGAAAACATCCATGCCCGCCTGCTTGCGGCGGTCAGAGAGGAAAAAACAGAGGCTTTCGCACCCTAATCACAACACTTGAATTTGGGTATAGAAAAAGGGCGGCTGTCTGAAAAACAGTCGCCCGAAAAGGGGATATATACAAGTTATTTGCTACTTGTCCGCCTTGAAAACCGTTGATATTACTGGCTTTTTCAAAAAGTTCTGTATCACCACTCGCACCAGCAAAAAAGAGACATCCTTTTGGATGTCTCTTTTTTTGTTGGTGCGGCGATTTTTCGCCTCTTTGCTTTGCTGCGGCATACACCTGTCTCTTGACCTGCCGGGGAAAAATTGTTATGATACTGTCAAGATAAAACTTGCACCAAAGGAGCTGGAACGCGCGATGATAAAGAAGGAACTTACCTCCCGGAAGAAGCAGGCCATGGAAATGCGCTCCCGCATACAGGCGGTGGCGCTGGAGCTGTTTGACAAGGAGGGCTTTGAGAACGTATCCGTGGAACAGATCGCGCAGGCGGCGGGATGCTCGGTGGGGAATATCTACCACTATTTCAAGAGCAAGGACGAGCTGGTCATTCAGGTGACCAGCAGCGTGGACGCCCAGTACAGCGTGCTGGAGGAGAGCTATCTGGCGGACGAGGCCAACAGCTGGCACGACAAGCTGCTGGACTTCGTGGTGCAGGCTCTGGTCATCAGCGCCAACGACCCGTCCCTGTACCGCAGCTTCATCCACGGCATCCGCTATCCCCAGCAGGGCATCCTGCGGGATAACGAAAAGCGCGTGTACTTCCGGGTGCTGCGGGAGCTGGTGGACGGCTGCAAGCAGGAGGGCTCTGTCCACGCCGGGCGCGACCGGGAGGAGCTGGTGGCCGATCTGGTGGCGCTGCACCGGGGTATGCTGCTGGAATGGCGCATTTACGAGGGGGCATTCGATCTGCCCCGCCGGGGACGGCGCATGGCCGCCGCGCTGCTGGAGGGCTGGCGGCACGAGGAGAAGTAAAGGCATACACAGAAAAGGAGGAGCGGATGGATAAGCGTGAAGAGAGGCGGCCGCCGGAGAGTGGGCGGGAGCCGGGCGAAAACACAGCTGTTGCGGGCTTGATAATGGGCATTGCCGCCGTGGTATTCTGGTTTTTCGGTTACTCTGCCGTGGCATCTGTTGTACTGGGCATCCTTGGCTTGGTATGGACTGACAAGGCAAAGAAAGAGGGCTATACCGGAGACAAGCGAACGATAGCCTTCGTGCTGTCGCTGGTGGGTCTTATCGGCGGGCTGGTTGTACTTATCATTACGGTGATCCTCATCAATGTGCTGGCGGTACCGGGGATAACGGCCTTGAGGGATATGCTGGGAATGATAAGCGAAATGGCAAATGAAATCTGAGCGGACAGCCCTGCGGCACGAGGAATAAGTTAAACACCGCGAACGTTGTTTTCAACAGCGTTCACGGTGTTTTTTTGTGCGAAACGCCGAGCTTTTGAAAAAACGGAAAAGGCCGTTGACATCCGGCGCGGGCAGTGCCATAATAAAATAAAATCACCGAGGGATTCGGTGAAATATTTAACGAAATCAGCCCGCCATAGACGCGGCAGAAGGAGAGAACATGAAGCTGTTGATCATTAACCCCGGCGCTACCTCCACCAAGATCGCGGTATTCGAGGACGAGGAGCAGCTGTTCAAGGTAACGATCGATCACTCCGCCGAGGAGCTGGATCAGTTCCCCCGCGTCATCGATCAGGCGGATTACCGTAAGGAGGCCATTCTCAAGGCCATCACCGAGGCGGGCTATCAGCTGACCGACTTCGCCGCCGTGTGCGGCCGGGGCGGTCTGTACCGCGCTATCCCCTCCGGCACCTACGCCGTCAACGACAGGGTCATGGCCGATGTGGAGGCCGCGCCCTACGGCGAGCATCCCTCCAATCTGGGCGCGTATCTGGCGCGCAAGCTGGGCGACATGGTGGGCATCCCCGCCTTCTTCGTGGATCCCGTCTGCGTGGACGAGATGACCGAGATCGCCCATTACACCGGCTTTGCCGAGTTCCGCCGCCTGTGCCAGTTCCACGCGCTGAACCACAAGGCCGTGGGGCGCAAGGCCGCCGAGAAGCTGGGCAAGAAGTACGAGGATGTGAATCTGATCGTCTGCCATCTGGGCGGCGGCGTCAGCGTGGGAGCGCACCAGCACGGCCGCGTGGTGGACGTGTGCAACGTCAAGGACGAGGGCTCCATGGGTATGGATCGCGGCGGCGGCCTGCCTGTGAACCAGCTGATCAGCTATTGCTTCAGCGGCAAGACCAAGGAGGAGGTCAAGCGCACCTTCGGCCGCCGCGCCGGTATGTTCTCCTATCTGGGCACCACGGATTTCCGCGTGATCTGCGCCAAGGTGGTGGAGGGCGACCCCAAATTCGTGGAGGCGTATCAGGCGCTGGTGTACCAGCTGGCCAAGGACATCGGCGCTATGGCCGCCGTGCTGCACTTCGACGTGGACGCCATCGTGTACACCGCGGGCATGGCCTACGAGGACTTCTTCTGCGACGATATCACCGCCTATGTGGGCAAGATCGCGCCCATCATCCGCCTGCCGGGTGAGGAGGAGATGCGTTCCCTGGCGGAGGGCGCTCTGCGGGTGCTGCGCGGCCAGCAGGAAGCCGGCATTTATTGATATATAGAGCACTGACCCCTGGAACGGCGCCCGCGCTGTCATTGCGAAACCAGTCCGCGCCGCGAAGCAAGTGCCCTTGGGGTACAGACTGGTTGTGGCAATCCGTCCTTCGAAACCGGGGAATACGGATTCCCACGCCAGTGTGAGCACTGGCTTGGAATGACAGGCACGATACAAAGCGCGGAAAAAACGGAATGGGAAGCAAATATATTGAAAATAAAGAGGAAAAAAGACAAGAAAGGTGGAAATTGCTATGAAACATCTGATGTCCGGTAACGAGGCCACCGCCCGCGGCGTCTACGAAGCCGGTATCAAGGTCTGTTCCGCTTACCCCGGAACGCCCAGCACGGAGATCCTGGAGAATCTGCCCCAGTACGGCAAGGACGTCTACTGCGAGTGGGCGCCCAACGAGAAGGTAGCCACCGAGGTGGCCTACGGCGCGTCCGTGGCCGGCTCCCGCGCCTTCTGCACCATGAAGATGGTGGGCCTGAACGTGGCTGCCGACCCCCTGTTCACCGCCGGCTACATGGGCGTCAACGGCGCTTACGTGGTCGTCACCGCCGACGACCCCTCCTGCCACTCCTCCCAGAACGAGCAGGACAACCGCCACTATGCCCGCGCCGCCAAGATCGCCATGGTGGAGCCCTCTGACGCGCAGGAGTGCAAGGACTTCGTCCGTCTGGCCTGCGAGATCTCCGAGGAGTTCGACACCCCGGTGCTGTACCGCACCACCACCCGCGTCTGTCACAGCAAGGGTCTGGTGGAGTTCGGCGAGCGCACGGAGCACGAGGCGCCCGCCTATGCCCGCAACACCCGCAAGTTTATCTGCACCCCCGCCAACGCCTACCTGAACCACCCCATCGTGGAGGAGCGTCTGGTGAAGCTGGCCGAGTACGGCTGCACCCGCGCCGTGGAGAACGGCCTGAACAAGGTGGAGCTGGGCGACGGCAAGGTGGGCGTCATCACCGCGTCCATCAGCTATCAGTACGCCAAGGAGGTGTTCCCTGAGGGCACGTCCTTCCTGAAGCTGGGCCTGACCTATCCGCTGCCCATGGATCTGATCCGCGACTTCGCCGCCAAGGTGGAGAAGCTGTACGTCATCGAGGAGCTGGATCCGTTCATGGAGGATCAGATCAAGGCCGCCGGCATCGACTGCGTCGGCAAGGAGCTGACCGGCAAGCTGTATGAGCTGAACACCGAGCTGGTGCGCGAGCGCGTGCTGGGCATCAAGCCCGCGTACAAGACCGTGGACGAGGTCAAGGTCGCCAAGCGTCCCCCCGCCCTGTGTCCCGGCTGCCCCCACCGCGGCTTCTTCTACACCCTGTCCAAGAACAAGAACTATGTGGTCACCGGCGACATCGGCTGCTACACCCTGGGCTTCGCGCCTCCGCTGAACTGTATGGACGTGTGCATCTGTATGGGCGGCGGCTTCTCCGCCGGCATGGGCATGGCCAAGTCCTTCCAGCGCGAGGGCGTCACCGACAAGGTGGTGTTCGGCGTCATGGGCGACTCCACGTTCTTCCACAGCGGCATGACCGGCGCTGCCGAGATCATCTACAACAACGGCCGCATGATCCCCTGCGTGCTGGATAACCGCATCACCGGCATGACCGGCCACCAGGACAACCCCGGCACCGGCTATACCCTCCAGGGGGACCCCACCGCCCTGCTCAGCGTGGAGAAAATTCTCACCGCCCTGGGCTTTGCCCCGGTGCTGACGGTGGATCCCCAGGACCTGAAGGCCATGAAGGCCGCCGTGGACCAGGCCGTGGCCGCCCTGGACGCCGGACAGCAGCCCGCCATCGTCACCCGCCGTCCCTGCCTGCTGATTAAGCGGGATAAGTTCCGCAAGGGCATGTGCCATGTAAACGCCGACAAGTGCCGCAGCTGCCGCAGCTGTCTGCGGGTGGGCTGCCCCGCCATCTCCATGGAAAACGGCAAGGCCGTCATCGACCGCACCCAGTGCGTGGGCTGCACCGTGTGCGCCCAGGTCTGCCCCTTCGACGCCATCGAAAAGGAGGAAAACTGATATGTCCAACGTGAAAAGCGCCCTGTTGGTGGGCGTGGGCGGTCAGGGCGCCATCCTGATCTCCAAGATCATGTCCAACGGCTTCATGCAGGCCGGATACGACGTCAAGCAGAGCGAGGTACACGGCATGGCCCAGCGGGGCGGCTCCGTGTCCACCCAGGTCCGCTGGGGCGGCAAGGTATACGGCCCCGTGTTCGGCAAGGGCGAGGCGGACATCATGGTGGCCCTGGAAAAAATGGAGGCCGTCCGCTATGCCGAGTTTCTCAAGCCCGACGGCGTGGCCGTGATCAACGACTATGCCATCAAGTCCACCACCATCGCCTCCGGGGCCGAGACCTATCCCCAGGGCTGCATTGAGGCCATGGAGAAGGTGTTCCGCACCATCGCCGTGCCCGCCAGCGAGATCGCCCTGGACCTGGGCAACGCCAAGTGCATGAACGTGGTGCTCTTCGGCGCCATGTGCGACAGCCTGGGCTGTCCCCAGATCGACTGGGAGCAGGTGGTGGCCGACACCGTGCCCGAAAAGGTGAAGGTACTTACAGATGAGCATGGACTGAATATCAGTCAGAGAAATGTCACCGTATCAACCAGTGGAATAGTTCCAAGGATGAAAGAACTGGCGAAAGAGCATTTACAGATCACACTTGCACTTTCACTTCACGGTTCCAATCAGGAAAAGCGAAGAAAATTGATGCCGGTTGCAAATAAATATGATATCACAGAAGTACTCGCGGCCTGTGACGAATATTTCAAAGAAACCGGCCGGAGAGTGAGCTTTGAGTACAGTCTTGTACATGGTGTGAATGATACGGATGAAGATGCACAGGAGCTGATTCATTTATTAAAGCATAAGAACTGTCATATCAATCTGATACCGGTCAACCCGGTAAAAGAGCGTGATTTTGTTCGTCCAAGCCGGAAAAGTGCTTTGAATTTCAAAAATAAACTTGAAAAAAGCGGAATAAATGTTACTATAAGAAGGGAAATGGGCTCTGATATTGACGGAGCCTGCGGTCAGCTCAGGCGCCGCTACGTAGAAACTGAAGGAGAATAGAAGGTATGAAGACATTTTCAATTACAGATGTTGGAATGGTGCGACAGGTAAATCAGGACTACGTCTTTACGACGGGAAAACCACTGGGTATTCTCCAGAACCTGTTCGTGGTAGCGGATGGTATGGGTGGCCATCAGGCAGGAGATTATGCTTCTAAGT
>OGZA01000828.1_pt1 | contig 22942 bp, 19 predicted proteins | sample 1576591 | NCBI WGS metagenome assembly OGZA01 (sample SAMEA3541565, study PRJEB24748) | human gut metagenome | biome: human gut; feature: human-associated habitat; material: faeces | place: China | collected 2012
TTTGCTTTGATAATCAGAGTTATATTATGCTGTATGTATAATATGTGGCAAAACATCATCAATAGTTATCAGTTGTGGAAGAAAAGAAAAAATGAGATGAAAAATTAAGTCGCAACTATTTACTTTGTTATACGTAATGCTTGGTATGGTAAACTATATAGTTGCGTTCTATTAAAAATGAATTTGCCGTATATATCTCTTAAAGATTTCTTACGAAACCAGTAAAACGTTTCAATCCTTCTGCCAGTGTAGTACGTGGGCAGGCGATATTCCAGCGCATGAATCCTTTTCCTTCAGTCCCATACATTGTTCCTGCATTGAGCCATAATCCGGCTTCGTTAACCAATCGCTGTTCGAGTTCCTGCGAGTGTATGCCGAGTCTGTGACAGTCCATCCAAACGAGATAGGTTCCCTCCAATACCGTGATAGGAAACTCGGGCAGATGTTCCCGACAGAACTCCTGCATATAGAGAAAATTGGCCTGTAAATATTTGATGAGTTGGTTCAGCCACTCTTCCCCTTCGTTGTAAGCTACTTGAGTCGCAATTACACCAAAAGGATTGACATCACATACTTCGTTATCGTTAATGGCCCGGTCGATTTTCGCTCGACGGTTAGCATCAGCACAAATAATGTTCGCAATCTGTAATCCGGCAATATTGAACGCTTTACTGGGAGATATACAGACTACAGAATGGTGACGGAAATTTTCTGAGATGGAAGCAAACGGTGTGTAACGGTACTCTGGAAAAACCAGTTCGCAATGAATCTCATCCGAAACGACCGTAACATCGTGTCGAATACAAATTTCACCAATACGTACCAGTTCTTCACGTTTCCACACCCTTCCGGCAGGATTGTGAGGATTGCACAGCAGCATCACCTTCACTTTCGGATCAGCAGTCTTACGCTCTAAATCTTCATAATCGATGGTGAAAGTATTACTTGCAAAGACCAACGGTGATGATACCATTTCACACCCATTGTTACGGATTGAAGAAAAGAAACAATTATAGACCGGGGTCTGCACCAATACCTTATCTCCCGGAACGGTCAAAGCCTTGATGACTGCCGAGATGGCTGGGACTACGCCCGATGTGTAAATTATCCATTCACGGTCAATCGTCCAACCGTGACGACGTGCGAACCAGCCTGTAACAGCCTCGTAGTAACTGTCGGGCACACGGGTATAACCGAAAATGCCGTGTTCTACCCGTCGGCGTAAAGCATCGACGATAGCGGGAGCTGTACGGAAATCCATGTCAGCCACCCACATCGGCAATACATTTTCGCTTTCTGCGCTATCCCATTTGTAGGAATCGGTTCCCCGTCTTGAAATTTGTTTGTCAAAGTTGTATTTCATATCTTCATCTTAATCGGTAAAACAGGTACGCTCGTCCCGGAGACGGATTTCACAATCGGCAGGAGCCTTGATGTTCTCATCTATGGTTATGGAACCGAATTCGTCAGCCACAATGCATCCCGACATCGGGTTCTTGATATTTGTAATAGCTCCGTGAATATCGGCTTGCAACGTGCTGTACTCAAAGGTACGGTCGCAGTCAGGTCCGAAGGTACAGTTTTCAAGAATAAGGTCGTGTGCATAGCAAAGCGGTTGCTCACCGGTAATGTGGCAGTTGACCAAACGTAGATTCTTCGAATGCCAGCCGAGGTATTCGCCGTTGAGTTCGGAATCGTAGATGGTCACATTTTCCACTTCCCAGAAGGCATCCTTCGTTGTAATCTTTGCATGATGAATCTCTACATTTTTCACGTACTGGAACACATACTTGCTGTTGCTTTCCAGTCCGTCCACATAAATGTTGTTGCTGAACATGAAAGGATAAGTTCCGCTGTGCAGCTTGAGATTCTTGATGCGGATACCATTACAACGCCAGAATACTTCGTCGGCATCGTTCATCGTTACGTTCTCGATATCTATTTCGTCCATTTCACGGAACATCTTCGGTGCGTCGATAATCGTGTCGGTCATCTTCAGGTGATCGGAATACCACAATGCCGAACGCCCTCCGACATCGAAATAGCAACGGTCGATTTTGAAACCGTGTACATGCCAGAAGGGATAGTTACCCTCAAAGCGGCAATCTACAGCTTCGATATTGCTACATTCTTTGATGGCCGATTCACCGGTACGAATAATCACATTTTCCAGACGAAGGTCGTGGGACTCGAACAAGGGACGCTCGCCCCCGAATTCAGCATTTTTAATCAGTTTCATTTGATATATTGTTTTAGTTGTCAGTCATTATTAATTTTAAAAGTCATGTTCACATTGCTACGTCCGCGAACTGAAGCCAATCAGGATATAGGCAATTCCTTTTTCTTGAAGCCTTCTATTTTAAGTATTCTTTGAAAAATTCCTCCAGCTTATCGAATGGAATAATGTCTGTCCGGTCATATAAATCCGTATGTACGGCATCGGGAATAATCATCAGTTCTTTATTATCGCCTTTCAGCTTCTTGAAAGTATCCTCACTAAAATAGCGGGAGTGAGCTTTTTCTCCATGAATGAGCAACACGGCACTGCGGATTTCATCGGCATACGCAAGGATAGGTGCGTTGAGAAATGCAAGATTGGAGGTTTTGTTCCAGCCCAAACCGGAGTTGATGGAACGAGGATGATAACCTCGTTCGGTCTTGTAATAATCATAATAATCCTTCATGAACTGCGGCGCATCACCGGTAGGTTCCGGGTTCGTCACGGTGCGGGGATAAGTGTCGGTACGGTAGTCTTCCGTGCGCTGGGCGTTAAACTCCTGACGCATTTTGTAACGTGCATCTGCATTGTCAGCGGCATCGAAGTAACCGTTTGCTGTACAGCGGCTAATGTCGTACATTGTGGAAGCTACCGTTGCCTTGATACGTGTGTCGTTGGCAGCCGCATTGATAGCAAAACCACCCCAACCACAAATGCCAATGATGCCGATTCGTTCGGCATCCACATCCGGACGTGTCGCGAGGTAATCCACCGCCGCCGAGAAGTCTTCGGTGTTGATGTCTGGCGAAGCTACGCTGCGAGGCTGTCCACCGCTTTCACCAGTAAATGAAGGATCAAAAGCAATCGTCAGGAATCCTCGTTCGGCCAATGTCTGGGCATACAGCCCCGACGACTGTTCCTTTACAGCTCCAAACGGACCGCTGACAGCAATAGCAGGCAGCTTACCTCCGAAAATCGTTTTCGGTGCATACAGGTCGGCAGCGAGCGTGATACCGTAACGATTTATGAAAGTCACTTTGCTATGATTCACCTTGTCGCTTTTCGGGTACGTCTTGTCCCATTCCTGTGTCAGATTTAACTGTTCCATATTTTTGTGAGTGTTTTGTGCCGGGCTTTCCGTCAGGCTGAAGAGGCAGAGGAAAGCAGCCATTAAAATAGTTGTACGTTTCATAACCGATGTAATTTAAATTTTTATTGTTTCTTGTTTTCTTTTCATAGTGCAAAATTACAGCGGATTACAGGAAAAGCCGGTAGATGGATTACTGATTGTATAACCTCAATTACAGACATTATTTTACATGCATCTCATCCAACGTTCCCGCTTCAAGCAGATCAGGAAAATCAGCCTCTTTTTCTTGCCGCATTGGTGATGATGATGGAGAAACCGATATCGAACAGTAGCAAGAGTCTTGTGCAAAATCTGCCGTCGATAAAGATGTATTGCAGATTATGATACGGCCGACTCCGGCAGTAGGCATGGCACTCGTCGTTTCAACCGGAAGAAGGGAATACAACGAGAACTCCGGAAAGTTGGTCAGTGCAATGCCCGGTAGAACCAATCCGCACAACCCGTTCAGTATGGTGTACCGTTCGGATGGATCTGACAAGGATGGCAGTATGGTTGGTTAGTGATTCCGATTCCATAGGCTATCACTTTTCGTTCCTGTCGATATCTCGGATATGCCTTGCCGGTACACCTCCTACAACCGTGTTGGCCGCTACGTCTTTCGTCACCACAGATCCGGCGGCGATAATGGCGTTGTCACCCACGGTCACACCCCGCAGGATGGTGGAGTTGGAGCCTACCCATACATTTTTGCCTAACCGGATAGGCGCCGGATACATTGCCCCGCGGTCTTCGGGAGCCGTACCGTGATCGAGCGTGGCAAAGACCACATTATGCCCGATAAGACAGCCGTCACCCAACGTCACACCGCCATGATCCTGGAAGTGGCAACCGGCATTGATAAAGACACGACGCCCGATGGTAATATTCTTGCCGAAGTCTGTGTAGAACGGAGGAAACATCTTGAATGTTTCGTCCACAGGTTTACCGGTCAGGCGCGACATGAACGCACGCAATTCTTCTTGTGAATGGTACGAGTTGTTTATCTCACAGGTAACGCGCCGGGCTTCATCGCTCATTTCATCCATCAGCCGATAGATTTCCGGTGTATTGAGTGCACCGCCGGCTTCAATATGATTCAAAAAATCATCTAATGTCATAATATTCTTTTTTCCTATACTTGTTTACTCGTTTTGTATGCCTCTTGTGATTTCGGGTTTCCTTTGATTTCTTCCATGTGCCATACACCACAGCGAAACAGTGTACCCTTTACCATCGGTTTTTCCAAACATCCATTCGCTTGTTGCGCTTGAAATAGGTGACAGACCGCCCCGTTATCTGTACGTTCTTCGTAAAGCACATACTTATTACCATTTTTCTTGGGAACCGGATCGGACTGTGTTATGGCAGGTATTCCTATAACAAATAAACTTGCAATCATGATGACTGGTATACGTTTCATTATCACTTGATTTTATTAAGTTTTGAATTCCAGAATCTTGATGCAAAGATAAGTACATGACTGAAAATACAGTGTAGATAAATTACAGATGTTATAACCCTAATTACATGATTTCCGGAAAGAATAGCATAAATCTGTAGCCAAGGTTGATACAATGTCTCAATCTGTTATTCTAGAAAATGATAAGTATAGAATTTGAAATCTTAAATTGATGTTAAACAGGAGGGTATGTGAGAATTATAGCCGTGCAATACCCCGGAATTGAGCGAGTGGCTACAATATAGGCATCAGTTATGTTATTTTTACCAATAGTAAACCGGAGCGTATTTATAACAGATGAGAAATTGAATACTGCAAGAAATTATCATGTTGCCTCTTTGGTTGAAATAGTGTTATGAAATAGAGATTTTAATCCATCGAAAATGGCAGGAAGAGCAATGGTGCCATGCACCTCGTCGGGAAATTTTTTATAAACGACATGCAAATGCTTGTTTTTCATTTCAGGGATGATCTTATTTTTTAAGCTGTCGGCCAATGAAAACTGAATAAGTTTGATTGCAGGACGTTGGCGGGTGGCGAAAGCAACATACAAATGTTTGCTGGAGAAGTCTTTTTGATAAACATTCTTTGCTGCTTGTTGTAGAAAGACTCCTCGGTCCCACCATAAACTTGGGTCTATTGCTATATACGAGTCAAAAGACTCGGGATGATTTGACAGTGTCTGTAGGGTAAATAAACCTGCGTATGAATGTCCGACAAGAAAGTTTGTACCGTTGGCAGGAACTTTATTTTCCACTTCCAGACGTAGTTCCTCTATCAGAAAGCGATGGAACTGTTCAGCTCCACCACCTGCCGGCTTATCATAGGGACAAATGGTACCATCCCGGCGGGCGGCTGAGCAGGTAGGAGTGAAATCTCTGGTCCGGTCTGTGTTTAAAACAGCCACAACGATGCAAGGAGGTAAGTTTGAGGTTTTAGAAGAAGAGAAGAAACGCGTAAAACCAACCACGGAATGAAAGAAGGAATCTCCATCCAATAGATAAAGAACCGGATAAGCCTTTCCTTTTTCACCAGCTTTGGTCTCAGGTACATAAATCCAATATTTTCTTTCTTCATTCAGTATTTCAGAAAACAATGTATGACGCGTTCCGATATAAATGGAATCTTGTTTTTGTGCGGAGAGGGGAAATATCCATCCTATTTGTATGAACAGTATTATATAAAGTATCTTCATTTGTTCGTTTTTTGGGGTTGCAAAGTTCGATGAAAATATGGATATGGACAATCCCTATTTTTAGGTATTTCAGAATATCTCCAATGGAATTTCCTCTATGTCTTATGATTTTGTGGAGGTGGCACCGGATGCATCGGAAGGAATTGATTGAACCGGATTTTTAAGTAACTTCTTAGGGGAATTCATTAAAATATCCTATCACTTCTAACATTTCCCGATTAATTTTGTATTTTTACAGACATACAAAGATTAACTGTAACAAGATATGATTATTTCTGTCGTCTTCGTATCTATGATGGTGGTTTTCGTAACAGTTTATCATTTTGTTACAAAGCCGAAAAAGCAGCAAGAAAAGATTTATTCGGCGATGACCACCGATGAACTTATCAGGTTCGTGCAGTCCATGCACTGTGAACTAGTGAAGAGAATTGATGCTGATGCCATTATCATCGGTTTTCAAGGAGGTTATTTTCATTTGTTAAGAGAAAAAACAGGTCAGAATATTCAGTTATATTATAAAGATTTTTACGCATGTAGCTATGAACAGTCTAAAAAAATAGTTTTTGACATTAACAACATTAACTGCCGATACACAGCTTGGACTTGCTATTTGCGTAAAAGTCATGAGGATGGAGAAAGTGAGACACCTTTTACGGCTTGTCTGTCTGCCTGTCTGTTCTTGTCGGGCAGTGAAACTCAGTTAAAACAGCATTTGCGGGTATTGCTTGAGTCATCTTTTATGATAGCCCGTAGTTTTAAAGAGTTGGCAGAACAATCTGCTTCAATACAAGACATGTTGGTGAAAAAAGAATTCGAAAATCGCTTGGCTTTGTTGAGACGAAAATTGGAGATTGGACATGGTAAGCTGTTGGAACCTGTCGATGTTTCCCGGCAAGATATGGATCAGATAGAGGATATTCTTTCTCTTTTTGGTACAGTGAAACAGGAAGATATAAAGGGAATGACACTGGTTTGCAATGGGCGGATAGAGAGGCGTACCGAATTATTGTCTATTCTTTCTTTTCGGTTGAAAGATGCTGTGATGGATGAAAAAGGACAGGCGGGAAAAGATGCTCTGATCTGTATTACACTTGCCGAAGGGCAGTTGGTGATTGCGTTGGAGAAAGCTGAAGGCAGTAATGAACGATCTCTTTATTATAAGTTGTCGGCTATGCGGACGGACAGGGTAGATGCTTTTTTCGATGAAACCCAAAAAGGCAGAGTATTCAGTAGTATGATTGAGGTAAGATTGACAACGGATCATGATGATTATTGGGAGTTGAAATATATGTTGGACGATGCTAAAGAAAAAGCGGCAAACAAACAGTTTGACGAACTGACGGAGGAACAACAGGCGTTGCTGGCTTATACCGAGCCTACCTTGCAGACTACTATTTATTGGGGGAAGAAATTTTTCAGGCAGCAATGTTATCTTCAGGCGTTGGGGTGTTATCTTTCTATTTTTCGGTATTATCAAGTCCACTGGACAGAATTGCCGGAGCGTGGCAAGGAAGAATATTATGTGATTTGTTATCATATCGGTTTTGTTTATCTCACATTAGGGCATTTTGAAAAGGCTTATTATTATTTGACTAATGCTAAAAGAAATTCATCCATTCATGCGATTCGTGATTTTACCAACTGTCTCGTCGAAATGAAGGATACAGGAGCTCTTGAGTATATTTATTCTATGGTGAGTTTGGTTGGCAGTCAGATAAAGATGTATGGTGATGAAAAGAATACCTTGTTTCCACTTTATCATTTTCTTCGGCGCAGGGCAGCACAAGTATTAGTAAACTTGAAATATTATTCGCAAGCTAGGGAACTGCTCTATCAAATGCTGGGAGAGGAGGAGAATCGTGAGTTTGCGGAACGGGAATTGCAGTATCTTGAGAGTATGGGTGCAGGTGATGATGCGAAGCGGAACGAGTGAGAAGAATGTGAGGAGGTTGAATGAAAGTTTCATGGAATTTCATAATGGGATGTTGCTAGGAGTAAAGCAGAAATGTGGAAAATGTTCTGTAACATGGACTGCTCTTCATTGAACTCTGTGAATAAAGTGTAATCCCTATACCGTCCTTCTGAGCTTTTGATTTGATGGTATCTTGCCAAGTATCCTTGGATGAGTAAAGGTCGTTGATGTTTATTTTTCTCATCTCTGAAAGAAAAGGTATAGGAGTAGAGCTGGCCGTTGGAAAAAGTGTAATAAATCAGATTTATTCGTTTGGAAAAATGTAACTTCCTCCGTTTGTCCACTATGGAAAATGTTTGTATGCTCTAACAGGAACAATTATATTCAGGCAAGAACTATTATATCTTATCGGGTATAATTCTGTTTGTTATACCAATATTATACCTGAAATGGTATAAATCAATAGATTTGACTGAACTCCATAATGTCGAGCATTTAATATAGTATTCCGTCAATGGCAGAATGCCAACTTTGATGAAAATGACCATAGTACCAATGGCTTATCGGATGGTTGTCGGTTTTGAGATGGTGCAGAAGCATATCCATCGTTTCCCGTCCAAATTGTATATCCTCAATCAATGAAGGATCATTTATAGTCCATTGGCTAAGGTTGTTTTTGGAGAATAGTTCACAATGTGAAGGTGCGGTATGTGTGTGACAACTGTATCAATCAGGAAGCTAGCAGGGATGGCATTCATCTTATTTGGATCATAAACAGGAACTTCGTTCTGCCAATATAAATTGCGAGAAATATCATTTTCTTGCGACTCATTTGAATGAACACGGTATTTGTTTCTATTCCATTCATTTATGCGATAGATACGGTCAATAGAGATAGCTCCACCTACACAAAGGATGGTATGATTACAAACTTGTAGAATGGAATAATCGGGAACAGCAACGAAGCGTTTGAAGTTGAGCATTGCGCCATCGAAATAAGCAGGATTATCATGATTGCCTCGCACAAACACAATCCAATTGTTGTCTTGGTTCATTCGCTTGGCGTTTCGTCTAACTATCTGCTCATAGTACTCTTTCTTTTCGAAGCCGAAGCCACAATCCCCGGCTACAATTAGCAAAGTGTCTGTAAGCTGATATTGGATACAGAGTTTGAACACCAACTGATTAAAGTTTCCATGAATATCACCAGAAACAATAATTGTCTTGGCTTCGGGAAAAGATAGTGAGAATATGCCGTTGTGATTCATCTTTTTTTAATAGACTAATTCCATTGTTTTTTTAATTGTACAATTCGATAGTTAATGTTGCTTCTTTTTATAGTTCGTCAATCAATCGCCTAACTTCGTCCATTGAAATTTCTCCTTCTATATGTTTACGAACTATGTTGTGCATATTCTTATCATCTTTTTGATTTTCACGCCATAAGTTGGGGATTCATATAGCTACAAAAGTACAATAATAATCCAGATATTGAATATAATTCACTACATTTGCATTATAAAATCGTACCAAACAGTGAAGCTAAATAGAATAAAGGCGGTTCTTTTGGAAAAAGGTATCTCTCAGACGTGGTTGGCGAAACAGCTTGATAAGAGTTTCAGCATGGTAAATGCCTATGCTTGTAATCGGATTCAGCCTAATTTGGATATTCTACAACAGATTGCAGAGATATTGCAGGTAGATTTGAAGGACTTAATAATTGATAAAAAAGATAGGTAATAATATACAAGCCTTTCTGATGTTATTATTGAGTTTAATTGATTAGAATATAAAAATAAGCAATAAGATGGCAAACTTAAATATTGAACAGAAAAAGGTGAAAAGCCTTTTTCAAGAATCGAAATACAACTTCCTTATACCTGATTACCAACGCCCATATGCGTGGGGTGAGATGGAGTGTAAAACTTTATGGGACGATTTGTTTTCGTTCTCTTTCCCAAATGATGACTGTGACCAATTTGTTGACGATGAAGAGTATTTTCTTGGTCCCATAGTAACATTTAAGAATAGAAACCAAATGGAGGTAATTGATGGGCAGCAACGTTTAACGACACTTATGCTTTTGTTAAGGGCTTTTTATAATAAACTAGGTAGTATGAAAGACTCTCGCTCAAAACGGATGAAGGAGGATATTGAAAAATGTATTTGGAGAGCTAATGAATTTGGGGAGTTTGAAACATCTGCTCTGAAAATCAATTCACAAGTTGCTACAGATGAAGATAAAGAAGAGTTTATTGCAATATTGAAAGATGGACAAGGAATTGGCAAAAAAAGTCGTTACGCAAAGAATTTCAATTTTTTCGTTGAAAAGATAGATGCTTTTCTAAGTAATTATCCATCTTATTTTGCATATTTCCCGGCTCGTGTGTTGAATAACTGTGTCCTTTTACCAATAGAGGCAGAATCACAAAATACGGCGTTAAGAATTTTCTCAACCTTGAATGATAGAGGGAAACCTCTCTCTGATGCAGATATTTTTAAGGCGCAACTTTATAAATATTATTCATCATTTGGCAAAAAAGATGAATTTATAGAAACGTGGAAAAATCTAGATAAGATTACTAGCGAAGTGTTTCATCCAATTTATGGTACACCATTAGATGAATTGTTTACAAGATATATGTATTATGAACGAGCACTTGCAGAGATAAAATCATCAACAACAGAAGCTTTGCGCAAGTTTTATGAAGGAGATGGCAGTTATCCTCTTTTGCATCAGCCAAAGACATTGAGTAATCTTGTAAGCCTTGCCAAATTTTGGCAAGATGTTAACAATCAAGAAACAGAACGTTTCTCAGATAAAGTTCTAAAGCGTTTGTTCGTACTTAGTTATGCTCCTAATGGAATGTGGACGTATATCACTTCTGTGTATTTTATGTACCATCGTGATGAAAATGATGAAATAGAAGAAAATGCTTTTTGTCGTTTCTTGGACTGTATAACAGCTTTCATATGGGCGTATGCTATAACTAATCCAGGTGTTAATTCTTTGCGTACCCCTGTGTATGCGGAAATGGTTAAAATAATCAAAGGCGAAGAAGTAACATTCTCAGATTTCAAATTTTCAGAAGAACGTTATCGTGCGCAAATAACAAATTATGTATTCAATAATAGTCGTGCGATTACAAAATCAATGATTACTTGGTGGGCTTTTCAACATGATAATCAATCATTATTGTCATTGGAAACTAGATTCGATATAGAACATATATATGCACGAAACAGACGGGATAAAGAAAAAAGCTTATCAAATCCTCAGAATGTAGAAATACTTGGGAATAAAGTTCTTCTTGAGAAAAGATTGAATATCAGAGCTTCCGACTATCGCTTTGTAGATAAAGTAAAATATTATAAAGGTTTTACCACTGCTAATGGTCAGGAAAAGAATGGCTCTCAAATTGTAGAATTGGCAGAGATAAGTAATTCATATAGTGATTTTACTGAAACTGATATTATTAATCGTAATTCTAAAATTATTGATTCGTTTGTGAATTTCCTTAGAGTGAATCAATTATTGAAAGAGTAAAGTTATAGCTTTGAATATCAATTTGTTTTTTGACATAAGCTTCCGATAATTTACAATATCAAGAACATGACTCCTGAAGAAAAAGCAAGAATAAAGATAGACCAGTGGTTTGCCGATGCTGGTTGGAAAGTAGTCAACAGGGAGGATTATGAACCTACTTGTACGGCTGTAGCCATAAGAGAAGGTTTATTGAAAGGAAATCTTGAGGCAGATTATTTCCTTTTCATTAATGGAAAAGCAGTAGGGGTACTTGAAGCTAAGCGTGAAGAAACGGATGCTTTTGCTTCAGAGGTATGCGAGCAAGCAGCCTTATATGCAAGAAGTGTTCCGAATATCTATCAGGCATATCAAAAGCCATTGCCTTTTATCTTCACTTCGAATGGTAAGGAACTATATTGCTGTGATTTTCGTGAACAAGATTCTTGTTTCAGGCAGATCATGAATATCCCTACACCACATGAATTGGTAAAGAGGCTGGGAATTGAAGATGCATTTGCCGGACTCCCTACATTGAAAAAGAAAGGGCTGCGTGATTGCCAATATGAGGCAGTGACAGAACTTGAAAAGAGTTTCCGTGCCGGGCAAAATCGGGCGTTGATGGTTCTTGCCACCGGTGTGGGTAAAACATATACTGCTTGTCTTGCTGCCTACCGGATGCTTTCTTATACACCAATGCGTAGAGTGTTGTTTCTTGTAGACCGAAATAATCTTGGAAAACAAGCAGAAGGAGAATTTGGAACTTTCCGTCTGACAGAGAACGGGGAGGCTTTCAATACTATCTTTACGGTCAATCGCCTTCGCTCGTCTTCTATTCCTTCTGATAGCAATGTCGTTATTTCTACAATACAACGTCTATTCTCATTCTTGAAAGGAGAAACTATTGAGGATAATGATGATGACGAGAATGAACCTATAGAGGAAGTAACCTTGCCTCCTAATCCCAACTTACCGCACGACTACTTTGATATGATTATCATAGACGAGTGCCATCGCTCCATTTATGGGAACTGGCGCAAGGTGCTGGAGTATTTCGATACGGCAAGATTGGTTGGTCTGACCGCAACTCCTATCCCTGAAACAATGGCATTCTTCAATAATAACTGCATTGTTAACTACACATTGGAAAAGAGTATTGTTGATGGCGTGAATGTGGATTGTCGGGTATATAGAATAAAAACGCAAGTCACAGAAACGGGTGGGGCTATATTAGAGGGTGAGAAATTTAAAGAAGAAACAAGATATACAGGTGAGGTTAAGATTGTAAGTAGTAAGGAAACCAAAATCTATACAAATAAAGAACTTAATCGGAGTATTATCAATCCGGCACAGATAAAGTTAGTCCTTTCGACCTATCGGGATGTGGTTTATACGGAATTGTTTAATGACCCGCAACGTGAACCAAATATGGACTTTTTGCCCAAAACATTGATTTTTGCTCTCAATGAAGCTCATGCTACAAATATCGTACAAATAGCTAAAGAGGTGTTTGGACGGACTGATGACCGCTTTGTTCAGAAAATTACCTATTCGGCAGGCGACAGTAACGAACTGATACGCCAATTCCGTAACGACAAGGATTTCCGTATTGCTGTCACCTGTACGTTGGTTGCCACCGGAACAGATGTAAAGCCGCTGGAAGTAGTGATGTTCATGCGTGATGTGGAGTCATTGCCTTTGTATATTCAGATGAAAGGGCGTGGAGTACGTACTATTGGTGATGAGCAACTTCGCAATGTTACCCCGAACGCATTCAGCAAGGATTGTTTTTATTTGGTTGATGCGGTAGGCGTGACGGAACATGCGCAAACAGTGGCACCTATAGATGATGCTCCTACAACAAAGACGATTACTCTAAAGGAGCTATTAGAACGTATTAGTCATGGCTATATTCCTGACGAGTATCTCAAACGGCTTGCTGCAACGCTTGCCCGAATATACAACAAGGCGGATGATCCGCAACGGAAAGAGTTTGTCCGTTTGTCTCATGATGACATGAAGGAACTTTCTGCCAGAATATACGATGCACTGGAGAAAGGCATTCTTCCACCGTTTGTAAGCACTGATGAGCCTAACAATGAACGTAAGGGGCTAGTCGCTCCGCTTGCCAATCATGCAGATGCTCGGAAATACCTTCTTATACTTGCAGCCGGATTCGTCAATACATTGATGCCGGGTGAAGATACGCTTATCTCCAAAGGGTTTTCCATTGAGGAAGCAAAAAATACGACAGAGGCTTTTGAAGATTTTTGTAAAAAGTACTATGACGAAATAGAGGCACTGCGCATCATTTACAACAATGAGGGAGAGCCTATAACCTATTCGATGCTAAAGGATTTGGAGAACAGACTTAAAATGGCAAACAATCATTTTACATCCAAACAACTCTGGAACTCTTATGCCATAGTTAACCCTAAAGTGGTAAGGCGTTCCATTACCAAAGAAGAAAGCGATGCATTGACCAATATCATACAACTTGTGCGCTTTGCTTTCCACCAAATCGAACGATTGGATAGCGTAGTTACTACCTCTAAACAGTTTTTCAATCTTTGGTTAGGGCAAAACCAGCGTGAAATAACTGACAAACAGCGAGAGGTTATCAGTCGTATTGTGGATTACATCGCTTCTAACGGAGCTTGTACTATCAGAGATATTCGTGAAGATGATGCTACCCATGCAGCCCAAATGATTAGAGCGTTTGGCAATATGCAGAAGGCAGACGAGGCACTTCATTCACTTTACACATTTGTAGTTTTAAGAAAAGCAGCATAAAGAAATGGCAACAAATAATACAACAGAGCAATCGCTCACCAAAAAAGTATGGAATCTGGCAACCACTCTTGCCGGACAAGGAATTGGATTTACTGATTATATTACCCAACTGACCTATCTTTTATTCTTGAAGATGGATGCCGAAAATGTAGAAATGTTTGGAGAAGAGTCGGCTATTCCAACTGGTTATCAGTGGGCAGATTTGATAGTACTTGATGGCTTGGATTTGGTAAAACAATATGAAGAGACCCTTAAATTGCTTAGTGAGCAGGATAATCTGATAGGTACGATTTATACGAAGGCGCAAAACAAGATAGACAAGCCTGTTTATCTGAAAAAGGTCATCACCATGATTGATGAGGAGCAATGGCTCATTATGGACGGTGATGTGAAAGGAGCTATCTACGAAAGCATTCTTGAAAAGAACGGACAAGACAAGAAAAGCGGGGCAGGACAGTATTTTACTCCTCGTCCACTTATTCAGGCAGTGGTAGATTGTATCAATCCGCAAATGGGGGAAACGGTTTGTGACCCGGCTTGTGGAACGGGTGGATTCTTGCTTACAGCTTACGATTATATGAAAGGTCAGTCAGCAAGTAAAGAAAAACGTGATTTCTTGCGTGACAAAGCTTTGCATGGTGTGGATAATACGCCTTTAGTGGTGACGCTTGCTTCCATGAATCTTTATTTGCATGGTATTGGTACAGACCGTAGTCCGATTGTTTGTGAGGATTCTTTGGAAAAAGAACCGTCAACTCTTGTAGATGTGATTCTTGCCAATCCTCCTTTTGGAACTCGTCCGGCTGGATCGGTGGATATTAACCGCCCGGATTTTTATGTAGAGACCAAGAATAACCAGTTAAATTTCCTCCAGCACATGATGCTTATGCTCAAAACGGGAGGACGTGCAGCAGTTGTACTTCCTGATAATGTTCTCTTTGAGGCTGGAGCAGGTGAGACTATTCGTAAACGCTTATTGCAGGATTTTAATTTGCATACTATCTTGCGTTTACCTACAGGTATTTTCTATGCCCAAGGCGTAAAAGCCAACGTGTTGTTTTTCAGCAAAGGACAACCGACCAAGGAAATATGGTTTTACGACTACCGTACAGATATAAAGCATACGCTTGCCACCAATAAACTGGAACGGCATCATTTGGATGATTTTGTTTCTTGCTATAATAATCGAGTAGAGACATACGATGCAGAAAATACTCCGCAAGGTCGTTGGCGTAAATACCCTGTAGATGAAATTCTTACCAGAGACAAAACAAGTCTTGACATTACTTGGATAAAGCAAGGTGGTGAGGTGGCCAACCGTTCATTGGCAGAGCTGATGGCTGATATAAAGGATAAAAGCCAAACGATAAGTGCTGCTGTGGTTGAACTTGAAAAGCTACTTGCGAATATTGAAGAAAATTGAGTTATGGGAAAAGAGATTTTCACAAATGATAAATATATAAACGACCTGTTCTTGAAGGTTGTTAACCTTGTCACGCAGGCAAGGGAACGTGTGGCAACAGCCGTCAATATAGCTGAGGTTTATACTAAGTTCCATATCGGACAATATATAGTAGAATATGAGCAAAAGGGGGAAACAAGAGCCGAATATGGAAAGGCGGTGCTGAAAGAACTCTCCAAACGTCTGACTGATAGGTTGGGAGATGGATGGTCATATTCAACTCTTAAGAATATACGGCAGTTTTATATTGTTTTTTCTAAAGGGCTAACCAGTGGTTGTCCAAAGCCGAGTCAAAAGGCTAACCAGTGGTTAGCCGATTATCCGAAGTCAGAGGAATGTATCTCTGAGCCGACATTCGCTCTCTCATGGTCTCATTATCTTATACTGATGAGGGTGGAAAATCCGGATGCCCGCAGTTTCTATGAAATAGAATGTACTCAACAACAATGGTCTAAAAGACAACTCAGCCGTCAAGTAGGAAGCTGTCTTTATGAGAGATTGGCTTTGAGCCGTAACAAAGATGAAGTAATGCGGTTGGCTAAGGAAGGACAATCTATTGGGAAACCATCAGACATTATCAAGAATCCCATCACATTAGAGTTTCTTGGTCTAAAACCCGATGCAGTTTATTCAGAGTCTAAATTAGAGAATGCCATTATCAACAAGATGCAGCAATTCCTATTAGAACTTGGCAAAGGATTTCTATTTGAAGCAAGGCAGAAAAGGTTCACATTTGATGAGCAGCATTTCTTTGTTGACTTGGTGTTTTACAATCGTTTACTACAATGCTATGTGCTTATAGATTTGAAGATAGACAAACTAACTCACCAAGACCTTGGGCAGATGCAGATGTATGTCAACTATTACGACCGCTATGTCAAACAAGACTTTGAAAAGCCGACAATTGGTATTCTACTGTGTAAGGAGAAGAACGATGCACTAGTGGAACTTACCTTGCCTAAGGATGCTAACATCTATGCTTCTGCTTATCAACTCTATCTCCCCAACAAGGCTTTATTGCAAGCTAAGGTGAAGGAATGGATTGAAGAGTTTGAAGAAAATGAGGAATTAAAGAAACTGGAAGAACATGAATAGTAATTGTGCAGCCAAAACTGCACAATTACAAACAGAAATATAATGATGGATACAAAAGCGTTACGTCAAAAGATACTCGACCTTGCGATACATGGAAAACTTGTACCCCAAGATCCCAACGATGAACCAGCATCAGTTCTGCTCGAACGAATCAAGGCTGAAAAAGAACGACTGATAAAAGAAGGCAAAATTAAACGGAGTAAGAAGTCTGCAAAATCTTCCGATACGCCCCATTATGAGAATGTGCCGTTTGAGCTGCCGAATTCGTGGGTATGGTGTAGATTGGAAGATATAGCTTATGTTGCATCTGGAAGTACACCAGATAAAACATGCTTTGTAGAGAATGGTGTTCCTTACATTAAGATGTACAATCTCAGGAATCAAAAAATAGATTTTGCCTATCATCCACAATATATTACAGAAGAAGTGCATAATGGAAAGCTCCAGCGTTCGCGCACAGAAGTAGGAGACCTTATTATGAATATTGTTGGACCACCTCTTGGTAAACTTGCAATTATTCCTACAACATTGCCACAAGCAAATTTTAATCAGGCCGCTGTACTAATACGCCCTTACAAATTTAAAGAGGTGTTGGTATCATATCTAAAAGTCTACTTAGAGGAAATGTCAGAAATAAATTCTATTGCCACACGAGGTTCTGCCGGACAGGTTAATATATCACTGACACAATCTCAAAATATGCGAATACCAATACCGCCTTTAAATGAAGTTAGAAGGATAATTGAAGAGGTGTCTAAGTATGATATTTTGATTGATTCGCTCAAACAAAATATTACTGACATTCAAAATCTTATAGCCTATACCAAATCCAAAATCCTTGATCTTGCCATTCACGGTAAACTAGTACCGCAAGATCCGAATGACGAACCAGCCATTGAACTATTGAAGCGCATAAATCCCGACTTCACACCTTGTGATAACGGGCATTATACACAGTTGCCTGAAGGATGGGCTATTTGTAAAATGAAACAGATTACAAGTATAACGAATGGGAAGTCTCAAAAAAATGTTGAAACACTTAACGGTATATATCCAATTTATGGTAGTGGCGGTGTTATAGGCAGAGCTAATCAGTATCTTTGCATCGCAGGTTCTACAATAATTGGAAGAAAAGGTACAATTAATAATCCTATATTCGTAGAGGAACATTTTTGGAACGTTGATACAGCTTTTGGCTTGAAGGCTAATGATGCTATACTTGATAAATATCTGTATTATTTCTGCTTATCATTTGATTTTAGCAAATTAGATAAAAGTACGGCTATGCCCAGTTTAACAAAAACATCTATTGGTAATGTTTTAATACCCATACCGCCATATAAAGAGCAAGAACGAATTGTGGCTAAAATAGATATGGTGCTTGATACGATGAATGAAATATTACGGGCTGTATAAACAATCCGTTTTTGTTCTGCCTTCGGTGGTATAGGTATCTCTTATTTTGAGTATTCAGAAATCCAATATCGTTTATGAGTGTAACCAGATTGATATGTGACACTCATAAACATTGCCACATAATCAATCTCAATATCACTGTGCATTTTTAGAATCTTCATTACTGATGATTTTACCTTGAAAGGAAAAACAACTAGTTTTGAATCTGTTGTAAAATCATCAAAGATTATACAAGGAAGATTTGAGCATATCCCTGTCGCTTCATTGGTATAACCAATTATAAAAGACTTACCTGCTGTTAAGACTGGTATTGAGTAGGAATCATCATAAGCCGTTGAATTTATAATATAAGCAGTAGGTTGTTCATAATCTACAACTTATTCAAGCCTGCACATAGCCCATCCTTCAGGCAACTTCTTATCATGTTCGATATATTCTCTTATATTGTTACTGTATTCATTATAAATCAATGTAGTATGGTAACAAAATTCAAAAATCATTTGGCAAAGACTAATCTCGCCAAGAACACCGTTACATCGTATGTGTGGACGGTACAGTATTTCCTCAATCATTATGGAGAAGTAAACAAGAAGAACCTCTTGGCATATAAGGGGTACTTGGTGGAGAACTTTAAGCCACAGACGGTGAACCTTCGGCTGCAAGGTATCAATAAGTATCTGGAATTTACAAAACAAGAGAAACTGAAAGTGAAGTTCGTAAAGGTACAACAGAAGAACTTTTTGGAAAATGTAATAAGCGATGCCGATTACAAATTTCTCAAAGCCCAGCTCAAAGCAGATGGTTATGATGAGTGGTATTTCATCGTATGGTTTATGGCTGCTACAGGGGCACGTGTCAGCGAACTACTCCATATCAAAGCAGAACATATACAAATCGGGCATCTTGACCTATACAGCAAGGGAGGAAAGATACGCCGTTTGTATATCCCGAAGAACTTGCGCACGGAGGCTGCGAAATGGCTCAGAGAAATAGGACTTACTTCCGGCTACATCTTTCTGAATCGGTTTGGACAGCGCATTACTACTCGTGGAATAGCTTCTCAACTCAAACATTTTGCTGAAAAATACGGGATGAACAAAGAGGTGGTTTACCCTCATTCATTCCGTCACCGTTTCGCCAAAAACTTCCTTGACCGCTTTAACGACCTTGCTTTACTTGCCGACCTCATGGGGCATGAAAGCATAGAAACCACTCGTATCTATTTACGCCGCACTGCCAGTGAACAGCAGAAGATTGTGGATAAAGTGGTGAACTGGTAAAGTTACATTAGTGAGGCTGTCTCAAAATAGAGTTGAGATGGCCTCTTTTGTTTCATCTCCAATTGAAGTCATTTGGATTTTTCTCAAAAAAGGAGTTTATAAACTTACTTTTGAAGGTTTCATCCTTTCAAACTTTTTTTTTCGTTGCCATAAGCCCCCTAAGAGGCTACTTTTGCAAGATTATGTGCAATGGCCAGCAGGCCGAACTCAATTTCAACCTTCTTAAGCCCACGAAGATGGAACCTCTTGAAGTGCTTGTTGTTCTTGAGGTTTCCAAATACTGCTTCCACATCCTGCGGTCGCTGGCTGCGATATTTCAGACCTTCATCAGAAAGCAGCTTTTCACGTACTCTCTCCTTGATTTTTCTCAGACGGTGATTTACCTGTACAATCCTTTCCGAGCTGCTTTTATGACACCGGCATCTTAACGGGCAACCCTTGCAGTTGCGTGCCCTGTATCTTGATATGGTCTGCACAAAACCGTTGTCTGTTACCCTCCTTACATCGGAGAGTCTTTCCATTTTCTGCCCCATAGGACAGTACATGCCGTCGGTTTCCTCATTATAATAAAAGTTGGCAGACAGAAAAGGATCGTTTCTGAAGTACCTTTTCTGTTCCTTATGAAAATAATTGTACTTTATGAAGGTTTCAATGCCATGTCTGAAGGCATACAGATAGTTCTCCTCACTTCCGTATCCGGCATCACATACTGATACGTCAGGGTATCTGCCGTAAAGGGAATGGAAATCATCCATATGCAGGGGATAGGTGGAGGTATCACCCGCGCACTGATGGATGGTATAGTTCAGGATAAACTGTTTATTGGTACTTATCTGAGGATTATATCCGGGTTTGAGCTGTCCGTTCTTCATATGGTCCTCCTTCATGCGCATGAAAGTGGCGTCATTGTCTGTCTTTGAGTAGCTGTTGCGTCCGTCAAGTTTCTTTCCCTGCGATTCATATTTTTTGAGCTGTTCAGGCCATGACTTCCTTACACGCCTTACCTTCGCTTTCACTTTCTTGTCAGCATCCACTCCTTTCAGGGCATCGTCTATCTGAGAGAGTGCCTTTTCCACTTTCTCCGGGGTGATATCCTGATATGTAAGGGGAGCTGAATCACGCAGTTCCTGTTTGGTGACGGATTCGGCATACTGCCATATCTCCTCAAGCTGTTCAGCTATTCTGGATATACGGGTATGTATGGACTTGCCCCAGACAAATGTATAACGGTTGGCGTTAGCCTCCATTTTCGTTCCGTCGGTAAATGCTACATCAAGACTTACAAAACCTTCTGACACGAGGAACTTTACAATAGTGGCGAAAACTGTCTTCAGTACATCCTTCAGACGGCTGCTGCGGAAACGGTTGATGGTATTATGGTCAGGAGTCACATTGCCGGTAAGCCACATGAAGCGGATGTCATTGCGACAGAATTCTTCTATGCGACGGCTGGAATAGATATTACGCAGATAAGCATAGACCAGAATCTGAAGCATCATGCGAGGGTGGTATGCAGAACAGCCTTGGGGAGAATACCTGCGGTAAAGTTTTTCAAGGTTTATCTGTTCAATGATACGGTGAACAACCCGGACCGGATCGTTCTGGGGAATAAAATCGCCTAAACACGGAGGTAAAAGCAGATTATCGTTGGATGTATAACTTTTAAACATGATCTTTGGGATATTTTGACTTGATTCCCTAAGATACAAAAAATTAGGGAGACGGGCAAGTTCTGACTGAGCGAAGTTAGGACTTGCCCGATTTTTTTGCAAACACAAAAAAAGGCCGTCTCATTTTGAGACAGCCTCAATTTTGAATACCGTCAAAAATGGAGAATGTCTCTTCAATCTTGGCTACTATGCGCTGTTGCTCGGCAAGTGGAGGTAGGGGCAATATATATTGTTTTGCCTTTTCAATCGTAATGGTATCAACAGTTGTACCCTTTGAGTTATCATACATCTGTTTTAGCATATATTCGCTTCTCATGATGTGGTAAATATATTTCGCATTTATTTGATAGTCATTACACAAACAAAGTACACTTGCATCCTTGTAATAGAACTTATCAGACTCTTTTACAATGTAGCATTTGCCAATAGTACCAACGGCAGAAATCATAATATCTGACGCTTTGGGTACTGGAAATTTCTCCTTTAATGAGTTATAATGTTCCTCTGAAATATATAATTCATTATCTACAAGTCCATAAATAGACAGCTTGGCTATTTCACGTGCTCTATAAAATGGAACACCACTATGCTTCCAATCTGACTTCAAAATTCTTTTAGCTGATACGACATTAAATATTGACCCTAAATTTGTCGTTATCCACCCGCTCGGAACGTCAAACGTATAATGCCCGTTATCACAAGGTGTGAAGTCGGGATTTATGCGCTTCAACAGTTCAATGGCTGGCTCGTCATTCGGATCTTGCGGCACGAGTTTGCCGTGAATAGCAAGATTGAGGATTTTACTTTTTGCCTGCTTGATAGTTGTTTGTAAATCTTCCTTGCTATTCTTGATAGTATTAATTAAAGAAATCCACTTAGCCACCTCTACAACAATTCTTTCTTGTTCCTTTAAGGGTGGAATAGGTATCATTAATTGCGAAAGCTTTTGAGCATTGATATTAGATTGATTAACAGCATCCGTTTTTACATTATAGCACCAATTACGATAATAGCTGCTATTCATTACAGTATTAAGGTAGTCTGAAAAAATCAATATCGGTCTAATGCGAATAAGATAGCCAGCATATATGGCTGGTTGTTCTTTCTTATAGATTGCCGTTTTCCCTACCCATTCACTACTGTTTGTGCGATTGAACAGTAAATCGTCTTTTTCAAGTGAGTACAGCTTAATATCTTCATTATTTGACGAATACACTAAATTAGAATAATCGATTGTACCGACATTAGTAATATTCCCCATTCGCAAGACAGCTATTTTTCCCACACTTAAAGACTTCTCTGAAGTTCCGTATTTCAATTCGCACACAATATCTTCTAAATTGCACCATTCCCACCCATTTGGTAACAAATAGGGATAATGGGGCGTATCGGAAGGAAAAAAGGAGAGGAAAAATCCTCTCCTTAATCTAAACCATGTATTAGACATTTAAGTTTTTCATCGGCAATCCATAATTGTTTTGGTTGAAAATTTATATGCAGCATATTCACATTCATACTAATCAGCCTTCTTCATTCTAATGGTACAAGTAACATTTGATAAATAGAATAAGAAACAAAGCACTTATTCTTCATTTATCCGATAAATAACCATCGGAAACAATGCTGTCATTGCAGCAGGTTTGATCGTGACAAGAGAGGTTCCGGCAAATACGGTTGTGGGCGGTGTGCCTGTTAGTCATATCCGTAATATCAAGGAATAAAGAAAGGAGATAACCAATAGAAAGTTATAAGCAAATATGCCCTCATGCTCTCATTATGTATATAATCCA